>MCNG01000005.1_pt1 | contig 117456 bp, 106 predicted proteins | sample 778231 | NCBI WGS metagenome assembly MCNG01 (sample SAMN04296815, study PRJNA304217) | bioreactor metagenome | isolation source: sea sediment enriched with benzalkonium chloride | place: Turkey: polluted region of the Marmara Sea
GTTACATATTGGGGGGCTGGCGAGCGTCGAACCACACTGATGCCGATGTTCATGTGGAATTTCATTGAGTTGGGAATTTCTGTTGTCGAAGTTCATTCAACTTGAGATTTGGTTCACTGAAGTTGGCGTGTAACAAGTGTGTAGACTGAGGCGGCGTGCGGGTTTGCGACCGAGGAAGGCCAATTTCAGGCCAAAAGGGGCTCGGTGAGTGCTTCGCGCCTGACGAGCTTCCGGATGGACTTTTGGTTCATTGAAGCTGGGAAAATGCCGAAACGGTTCATTCAACTTGGAAACTGAACAAAAAAGTTCATCGAAGATGGGGAAGATGAGTGCCCGCGGAATTGGCGGAACTGCCTGAGCCGACACACGGTCTTCGCAAGTATGCGTCTTTGAGGCCGAAGAGGATAAATCGAGCCATACGGCGGATGGCTCACGTGCCAGTGACGATGATCGGGAAGGTAAGCCTGGATACGCCTTCCATTAAGCCATGCGATGGTCGGAGACTGACGGTCCTCTACTTGGTGCCCCTACCCTGGGGCACTGGCGGCGTTATCGTCTGACTGCTTGCGACCCAAAGCAGAAGTTCGCAGCTTTTTCGATAGTGACCGGAAAAGGCTGATTGCAGTCTTTCAAATCAGAACGACCAATGACTGCTAATTTTCAAAACAGCCAGTGAACTGGCTTCTGCAAAAGTCCGCTGTCGCCTAAAATGGACTACCCAAATTTTCGGCCTATTTACTCTTTAGCATAGAGGCCGTCCAAAAACTAAGCGCTACTAAAAGACGGGGAGACGTCGGATCAGTAATGCTTATCTCGGCAGGTATCAATCAGAGTCGTTGGGCCCGTACCTTTGTTTAAAAGCCTCAAACTGTTGTTCGTCATTGACGTTTTCTTTATGCACGGTTTTATGCGTTTGAGGATTTAGGTTGCGGCCCTTGCTAGGGTCAACGACATCTTCAGGGTTGGTATACAACTCTTTAGGATTGACATGATGAAAAGCAAAACCAGGCTTTTTCTCTTGCCCAGTGACTTCATCGACATTGACGCCACGCTGATCGCGCAACAATGGCAGAACCTTGGAAGTCAAAGTATCAACTTTGCGCCTCATGTCCTGAGCTTGTGGCGAGTCAGCAATCACAATGAGAGTGTCACGGGAATATTGTAGTAGTGCTTGTTTGTCCGCATCCCGCACTTCTTGCGCTTTGCGATCAGCCAAGCCTACAACGGCAGAACTGTGCGCATACGCTTGTCCGTCTATGTTTCTCTTGTCATCATCAGAGATCTGATGTTCGAAGATGTACGCTGCTTTGGGCTTTGTAGTTTGAAACATTGTAGCAAAGGCATCTTCAGACACATATACAACACCATTGGTGCCGAGTTTGACAGTATCGCTCACGCACGTGTCAATTTTTTCGTATTTATCAGAATTGGTCAGCTCGTTTCTTCTTTCCGGCTTAGCGTAATTAGAGTTAATTGGCTTGAGAGTAACAGGGAGATTACTTGTGTTCTTCGGCGCGCTATTGTCGGAACTTGGTGCTGATTCGACACAGCCATCATCAGGATTGACAGCGTCGTCGATGCCATCATCATTTGGCATGCTTTTTCATCCTTGCATACATCTCATTGACTTTCGCCGTGGCTTCATCAGAAGGCAAATCCTTAAAGCGATCTGAGTGCAGCAGCTTGACCATTTGGCCACGCCATTTCTTTGCCTCAGATAATTTCTCGTACATTTCTTCTGTAATGCCGAGAAATTCAGCACGCTTTTCTTTGTCCACATAGAGCAAAACAAATATCAAATAAGCTTCTTTTGATAAGAAGAATTTTTCAAAAGAAAAATCAGCTTTTATATAGCTATTTTCATCATCAGAAATTTTCGAACTTGACTCTTCCATTAGCACCTCCAAAATTCAGCGCAAAATCCTAAAAACAATCAATCGTAATTGAAAATAGAAATAATTGTTTTTACTTATCAATACTAGTGAAAAAACGCGTTGTTGTAGCGACAGCTGGGTCACAGACTGAGCAGCCGCGAATTAATCGACCAGTAACTTCTTAAAAGGTTAAGGCTTCGCGCAACTTTCGTGAAAGACTGCTGTTTAGCCAACATCAGTCTTTCATGCAGCAAGATCCACAGGCAGCAACCGACCCAAAGTGGTCGCTTATGTGCTGCCACATAGGGAGCCATACGCGGAGGCACGCCCCTCTGAACTGGATCGTCTGGCGCGCGCAGGGCCATCGCAGATGGATGTGCCCTGGCCGACAAGGGTACCGCCCGATTGGCAAATTGAATTTTTGTATCCAAAGCAAACCGCTACTGAAAGCGAGTGGGAAGTCGGACGCTTCACGTATGGAAGCAAAACTGATGCGTTCTTAGCGCGACAACACGCTCGGCCGAGCCAGATTGCCCTGGATAACTAGCACGCAGATCGACAGGGCTCCTTGGGCCTGGGTGCGGATGTCCAGCAATGACTCGGGCGGTACGGCTGCCGTCTTCTTTTCGCTGCTGTCGAGCACGCACAAGATTGCGGTGCGCTTGGATTTGGCGACTGCATAGCTGGCGGTTTGCGCTAGGAAGGAGTCGCACTGGTCCACTGAATTGATCAGAGTGTCGATGGCTTTGAGCTCGATCGGCATACCGCGCAATGACAGATCGGTGATGCCGCCAGCAGCATGGGCGTGCTCGTCCAGATCCGCGCCGATCAATGGATAACGACGCAACTCTGCACGCACGTACCGTTGAAACGTCGCCTCGTCCCAGCGTCCCTTGAACTCAGCGTCCTGAACCGCGCGGCCGGCCAGACTACACAGCGCGGCTAGCACGAGCAGCGCATCGGCGGTTTCCGATTGCGGTACGCCCGGACGGCGACGCAGCGTGTCACGCAATTTGTACAGCGCTTGATCCAACCCTGGATAACCGCAGACCTGCAGCTTAGAGGCGTCGGCACCATCCACGATCAGCGTGCGGTGGCCGACGACTGCCACCGGTTGATCCCCGCGCTCGGGAATGAACTCGGCGGTGTATTTGAACTCGAATGGGCGTGCGAGCATGCCCTGAGGCAGCAGCAACGCGGCGCGGCCGCTCTGCCGCATGGTGTAGGGCGCGTCGCCGTCAGGCCTTTGGAATTGGAAGCAGGGGAAATCATAGGTCGATTTCGGCTCAACGGAGATCGGCGTCAGTCGTAATTCGCGCTTGTCTTGTGGCCAACGCGACACGCGAACTTCGATCTCCAGGTCGTGCACTTCCCGGGCTGCCAGCTGATGCACTTCTGCGGCTGGCAGCCCATCGAACTGGAACTTCAAGAACGCGACGGTCAGGTCGACCAACGGTTCTTCTTTCGGGCGCGTCTGTTCCGCCTGGGCAGTCCAGTCCGGTTTCACTGGCTGCACAAAGATCCCGATGGGGAGCGGCACCGCAGTGAGCGCGCGAGCGATATCGGCGATCTGTTCGGTCGATTCCAGTGTCGCCAGGCCCGAGAGGGCTTCACGCAGTTGCGCTGCGGCCTCACTTTGGTCGTAGTCGTTCAACCAAAGCCGGTAACGCTCGCGGGCGCTGCGCAAATACCGATCGGCGTCCGCCTCGGCCTCGAGCACAGCTCGGCGCCAATGCGCCAGCATGTCGACGATACGCAGAATGCCGCCGAAGGCGTTGTATGCCGTGGCTGCCGCCGCACTGGAAACGGCCGTGGATACCGCGTCTACGGCCACGGCCAGTGCTTTGAGATCGTGGGACGGCCACTGACCATGCGCGATCGTCGCCAAGGCCTCCACGGCCTGCAGTCGCGGTTGCAACGAATCAGAAGAAAGGGACTTTTTCATCGTTCTTTAACAGTTTCTCCAGTTCGTCTTCGGCTTGGATCCAGGCCCGGCCCAGCGCTAGGCCCTCGTCCAGCTGTTGCTCGCTGATCAGATATTCGAAGCGGACGCGGCGCTCGAGCTGTTGCGCCTGCAGTCGCCGAGCGCGTTGGCGCACGGTGTCGGGAAAAGCGGCCACGTGCAATGCGGCTACCTGCGTCGCGCCCTTCCATGCCTGATCGCGCGTGAGCAGTTCCACGAACGTACTGCACAGCTGGAGATTGGTAGAGTCGGTCGCCACTACCCGAAGAATCACCGAAGTATGGGGCGCACACATGCCCGGGGGAAGATCCGCCACCAACTCCAGTGCGTGCGTGAGTTCGTAGTCTTGACGGCACTGGCCAACCCAGCCCAGAACCAACGCCGCCCAACCATTGAGGTGCTGGAACTGCCTGAGGAAGTAGCGGTGTCCGCTGCGCAAGAGTACCGAGGGCCCCAGTTCCGATATGAGCGCCAACAGAACCTGACCTTGCGCCTCGGACAAGAGGCCTTCGCCACGGTAGGTAGTCATTTTCGCCTTGATGCACTCGAGCAGAAACTCCGGATCCTTCCCCCCGCGGTAGGCAACAATGAGGTTGTCCAGGGCCGCGGCCACCATACGGTAGAAGTGGGTTGGAAGCCGAAGTTGGCCCAGCGCGCGAACCCCCGCCTTGTGCACGATGACGTAGGGATCGAAGAGCATCAGGACCAGGTTATCGAGGACCAGGTCGGGCAGATCGGCGAATCGCTGGCTGCCGATGCCCTTGAGCGCGTCGGCGGCTGCCGCGCGACCTGCGGCCGAGGCGCCGACCATCGCACCGTACAGGTAGGGCAGCATGGCCTTTAGCCCGGCACTGGTCGCGAGCAATGGCGCGATCTCCTGCACGATCGCCGCCTCGAACGTATCGCCAAGCAAGCCACGTTGACTGAGAAAGGCCTCGAAGTGCGCTAAGCCCTCGGCATCGGCGAGCGCACCTAGGATGGCCAGCTCGAGCAACGCCGCACGCAGATACCACAGGTTCGAGCGGCGGTTGGACATCTCCATTTCTGCCAACGGATCGGGCGGCGTCAGGACGCCGGTCTTCGGCTGCAGGGCCTTCTGCTTAGAATCCAGGATCGCAGCGGTGCCCAGGAGTAGGTCCATCGCAGCCTTCGCAGCGGGTACGAGTGCCTCACTCGGATGTCGAAACGCGCTAAGAACCTGCTGCGCGACAGCGTCGTTGTCTGAGGTGACTGACAGCGAGGCTAGTCGTCGAATTGCCACGCCGAACGCTTGGGTGTGGTTGGGGGCGCTCTCCGGTTTGACGTCACGATCGCGATGCGCGTGACGCAACACGTGCTCATATACCTCAGCTACGCGGCCTTCGCCATCGGCCGAAGCGCTTTCGAATTGGCGCATTAACTCAGCATCGACTAAGTCAGGGGCGATCAGGAACGCACGGGCCAACGCCTCCTGTAGGTCATGGGCAATCCGTTGCAGCTCAGACTCGTGCTCGATCTCTACAAGTACGTCCAACCGGGACAGGTGGGCCGCCAGCGTACGCAGAAACGGGCGAACCCAACGCTCGTTTCGAGTAATCAGCAAACCCATGGCCCGGATGGTCACGCCCACCTGGAGCCGATCGCGACGGGTGAGCAAGGCGAGCAAGCCTCGCTCGACTGGCTCGGGAAAGCGATCCGCCAGTTGGGTCAGCGGATTCGGATCGCCGCCGTCGTAATGCGAGTGATCAAACTCCGAGCGCGGTGGCGTGGCGACGTACGCCAGACCGATAACTGCTTTAGGGATGTCGGCGGCATCGATGTGGTCCAGTCGCTGCGTCACTGTCGCAGCGGCGAGGTCAAGCGCATACCCTTGGCGCAGGCATTTCATCGCGCAGCAGACCAGGCGCCGCTGGTCCGGGGTGTCGGCTAGGATGGACAGCGCCGCCGCTTCGAGCCAGTGGTCGTCTTCTTCCAGGACCGAAAACAGATACTCGGTGAGCGCCGGCACGAGAATTTCCGGCGCTAGGCGAGCGCTCTCGATCAAGCGGGTCGCGGCTTGCTCGTTGCGTTCGGCGTCGAGACGATCCAGATCGTCCATGAAGGTTTTCGCAAGCACCGGCAAGGTCGCTCGCAACTCGGCGCGGACGACCGCACGCGCCTGCAGAGCAGCCTCCTTGCTGCGTCGCGCTTCTTGCGCACGTTTCTCCGCGTCCTGACGGTTAGCGTCGCGCTGCGCCACCAGCATGGCGAGGTTCGGCAGCGCCACAGGTGTTCGATGCGGACAGCCCACGCAATTCGCGTCATGAAAACGCACCGCAGATTCTTCCAGAAGCCAAGTCGCCATGCCCGAGGCCGGCGCGAAATCGCACACCATGGCGTGGTGTCCGATGGGAAGGCCGGTCTGTATCTCGATCAGGCCTGTGCCGCCGAACTTCTCGACGCGGGCATGACGGCACCAGTTGTGGATCAAGCGTTTGGCGTCCTGGTTGCGCTCGCCGTCTCGGATCGCGCGCTCAATATCCCGATCTCGACTCACCTCATCGCTCCTGTTACGTTTGCCCGTCTCGAAAGTGGCCATTGACGAATGATCGCTTACGGACAAAAAAGTCCGCGCGATGAAGCGGCTTGAATGACCTACTAGGGCCAAACCTAGCGCATTTTCACCGCGCGAATAGACTTTAGAAGGTTCTCGGCAAACCCCGGCATTGCTCCACACTCGACAGCCAGCTTGAAGAACTCATCTGCCGCGCGATGCGGCTCCAGGCGATTCTGACGTACACTTGACCGGCAGTACGGAGTGAGATTAATAATGTCGCTTCCGCTAAGGTGGCCGCCGGAAGCTGCACACTTAAACTTCTCAATAACTTCGGCAGGTAAGTCAGGACCACAAACAAAATACTCTAGATGTTTGAGAAAGTGCGGGTGTCTCAGTATCTCGTCACCCGATGTTCCGTTCTTCTCGAAAATTTCTTGACGCGACTTTCCCCGCCCGCTTGAGTTGAGTTTCGGATTAGTAAAATAGGCAATTCTTACCTCAGGAACCACACCGCGTTCCAGAATGCTTGACGCGAGACCCTCCATAGGCGCCAGCGAGCCCCGCAACTCCTCGTGGTTCCGCCAGTCAAAACGAATCTTTAGGAATAGAGCTTGCTCGTCGGACGTAAGTGCGATGTCCGGATTTCTCATATTTAGCCTCATAGACCTAGTCGCCGAATCCTTGGATCCGGTGAACCGTTTGCTGTGGCCGGCCAGTTACGCGGCCGGGTTGAATGAACGGACTTCTGCGAACGCTTCCATGAATAGTTCTTGCAGGTGCTTAGGGGGCACAGACAAAAAGGCACAAGCCACGGCAGCAAAACCTTCGATCACCTCAATCTGTGATTCGAATTTTACGTTAGGTCTGGCATGCCTCAAGACCTCATAGATTGCGCTCAGATTGTGATTCTCGACTGAGTGATCAATCTTGTGGCCGAATTTATTTCGAATCGTATTCAACTGAATGATTCCAGGCCTTACAAATGCCGCACTGGAGCGTCTCGATGGAAGCAGCTTCGCCTTCTGCGCGAATGTAAGTCGCAGATCATCGAATTCCTCTATTTGGTAGAAACTCGTCAGGAACTGGTCGAGGAAATTTTCGATCACCAGGTGCGCACGAAGAATCCGTCCGATGGGTTCATGATCGATGGCCAGCAACTTAAGGAATCGTTCGTTATGGGAGTTGAAATCAGCCTCAATTTCCCGCCAATATGGTTGAAGTGTGGCAACAGCTTTTTCGATTCCTTCAATGTCATTCATAACGCATGCCTCATGCCATCCATGTTCACTTAGAGCTCACAACCGAAAATGTTTTAGATGGGGCCAGAGGCTCACTCCTTTAGCCAGGTCTTCTTAATTCCGGAGAAATCAAGACTCTTCCATTCCTCTTTCCAAAGCTGATAATAAGGAATGTCGGTAGACGACGGGGCAGGGCTGCAGCGAGCAACCTTGACAAGCGACGGCATAACCACGGCTTCACCAATGAGTAAAGCCTCTCCTGCTCCCAGGGTAGGAAGCTTGTCGCAAAGATTGCCGAGAGTGTCGGGAAGCAGGCGCGAAACGTAACTCTGGTCGCTGGGATTGGTAAGCCGCATCGCTAAAAAGTTACTACATTGAGAAAAGATAGTCTCGGATATCTCGGACGGCCGCTGACTTGAAAGCAGCAAAGTAACTCCGTATTTTCGACCCTCTTTGGCGATGCGCTCAATCGAGAATTTCGCGGAGCGGAACCGCGCAAGGTCGCTATTGGGCACGTACTTGTGAGCTTCCTCGTAGACGAGGAGGAGCGGCACATCAGTGTTGATCGTCTCCTTCGCCCGGGTTCTCATCACCTTATAGTGATACGCGTACTCGAACAGGATGCGCGAGATCAGCGACACGGTAATGCTGAGCACTTCGAACGGCACGCCACTTAGGTCCACGATGGTGACGTTCGACTGCTTGTCGCCGTAACCGATAAGGCTTTTGAGGGTGCTCTCGAGTGTGGCCGTGTCCGCGGCCGGGCCGAAGAGGAATTCGAGCCTGTCCTGCCCTACCTTCGATTCGAATCGCGTGAAGAACTTGTCAAGCGACTTGTCGGCGTAGCTGCCGGCGGTGATGTTCTGGTTTTTTGTAGGATGGAATTCGAGTCGACCTGCAAAGTACTTGTCGAGCCTCTGGTCCGCACTTAATTGCAGCCCGTGGGATGGTTCCGTCTTGCCATCGGAGGGCAGGACGTAACTGGGGTCCACCACCATATACCGCGACTCGTTCTTCGAATTTACCGTCTCGTTCTTGACGTTGTATAGCGCGTTCAGGACCTCATGGATATCGAATTTCAACGGACTGTCATAGAAAACGAATTTTGAAGTGGGATTGTGCCGCTTCTTGTTCTCCGTGACGAGTTGGCGAAAAACGGCCGATTGATTGTAGTTGTCGCGCTCACCCGTATCCAGCAGCACTTCCTCCAACTCCTCGCTGTTGAGCAGCCAGTAGGGTAGGGTTAGTGTGCTCGCGTCCAGAAAGTTCGCATCGGGAAACGCGGTCCTGTACTCGGAATGGATATCAAAGATGACGACGTGAGAATTGTTCAGGGAATACTCGGCATTCTTCGAGCCAATCGCTGTTTGAATAATCTTCGCGATTGTGTGGGACTTGCCGGCGCCCGTGGATCCAACTACGGCGATGTGCTTGTTGAAGAAGCGGTCTCCGTCAACCGGCACGTTGATCTCTTCATTGGACACCAGCGCGCTGAAGACAAACTTTTGGGACGGTACGACGGAGTCTTCAAATATCTTCTTAATATCGTCTTCCGTCGCCGGCATCACGCCGGTTGGAGGAATAGTCAGCGTGTCGCCGCCTCGGATAAATTTGCCGTCCGCGATGATCCCCAACGGCATCGCTTCGATGACGTGGCGACGCTCGGCCTTGTCGTTCACCTCGATACAGAAGTTCTCAATGATTGCAATGAGCGCGCAATCCTCGCTGTCGGTAATGCGCAGATAGGAACCCACCTTGAGACTCTTCTCATTGGAGAACGAGGCGATATTGCCTACGGAGACTTTCACCTTGTCTGGAAAGACCGCAATAACTTCTGCCTTGATGTCGTTGGAGTCGCTCATGCCTGCATAACCTCCTGAAGCATATAGGAATTACTACACTTGATCGCATGGGCGATCTTGTTTTTGGGGATGTTCGCGCTGTCCAGCGGCGTCGTCTTGTAGAAATCGTATATCTCGACGACAGAACAGCCGACAGCCGCTATGGTGAATGCCAACTGATCTTCACTGGGCACAAATTTGATCCGCCAGAGTTGTTCCCTAGTGGGATCCAACGCAAGTGTTGTAGCCGAGAAATCCGCGCCAAGGAACTTATACCCGTCGTTAAAGTCGACTCCTTGGCCCGAAAGGCTCCTTTTGAGTTCCGCTAGTTCGGCAGTCGTTACCCCCCGTAGCAACACGTAGGGGCAGAACCGGTCCGTCGATGGGGTCCTCACGAGTTCCTTGTGGGAGAAGAAGTTGCCCATTCGAACCAGCATCTCCGTGGCCTTGTTGACGTCGTATTCGTCAAACAGATCAATAATGAAGAATCTGGAAGCCTTCGGAATTTTCGTTCGACCGAAATGGAAGTGCTTTCGCCGTATCGATCGTGCATAGTGTACGGAGCCAAACTTTTGCAGCAGCCAGGCGTTGAACACAACATCCTTGCGATTGACCTCCCGGAGGAACCGTTCCTTATCGATCTTTCGCTTCGACTCGTCGGCCTGAATCGCGAGACCTTGGATCACATTGATCGCGCTCGGATAGTAGAAGACCAGTGCATCGACGTCGCTGCATCCAGGGATGGCCGATTTCAGCAACTCAAGCAGCTTTGTTTGCTGGTCATCGTATGAGAGCGCATTTACATCAATATCAAGCAGTGTTAGAAAGGCTGCGAGCTGTGGCCCAGTGACCCCGAGTTCGTCGTGGACCTTGTATTCCACCTTGCCCCGATCGTCCTTGCCGTCCTTCTTGTACGTTAAGAAATTCGCCTTTAGAAAGTCTTCAGTGAAGGGGAGCGTAAGCTTGTTTTGACCGCTCTTATAGTGCCCGTAGAGCCGATATTTGAAGGCCTGACCACTAGGACATCCAGCTGCGTGGTAATGCCGCAGCATGTGAATTACCGCCTCCTTGATCAGGGAGTGGTTGTATTCCGATCCTTCGTAATACTTGCACTGGACGTAGGCACTATCATTCCCATCGTCAAGATCGATATCTTCGATCCCCTCCACTGTCACACTCGCGTGCTTCGAGCCTTCCAACAATCGCGTGATCGTCTGGTCGAACTGGTAGAAATAACCCTTGATGGTCGCTGTGGCGCTGCGGTCGATCATGGTGAATCCTTGACACTTATTGAAGCGGTGAGCACGGCAGGGTCCATTGGGTCGGGTTGCTTATGACGGCCCTACGGCTTGGCAAAACCTGCGCATGGCGACTGACGATGGGAATTCGTTGCCGCATCGTGGCGTCTTAGGGTAAGCGCCTCGTCGGATCGCGACACTTCATTTCGTGGCGTGGTCCGGGCCGAAAAACGTGAGCTTCCGACCTCCTTAAGTGCCTTGCCATATGGCCTGCCGTCGCGGCCCAGTGGAGATTGACGTGAGTATACTTGTAACATTTTGAATTATTGAGGTTGCTCACGCCGTCTGGGAAAGCATCGGTTCAAGAACCAGGTCGATAGCGACATTTAGGTTCCCACCTAACGATCGATCCTATGTGAACCCGCTGAGGGAGCGACCAGCGCGCGATGAGAACACGATCTCAGCCTCTGGGACTTCATCGTAATCCGAGAGAAAATCCGTTCTTGGCCGAAAGATGCGGCGGCTCATCGCTCGGCTTGTGGATGACCGAAAGGTCAGTAGTCTTGGGGCGCTTTGGATGTGAAGAAACAATGTGGCGTCTAAGTTCAATGAACTTTCTGGGGAAAACAACTAAGTTCAATGAACCAGGAACACCATAGCGAATGAACCAAATCCTGCTAAGTCTTTGATTTGGTAGGCCATCAGTGTTTGCCTTTCAATGAACTTCGACATCTGTCATTGAGTTTGGAACTCAATGTGCCTCAAGAGCCAACACAGGTGTGCGTTTGGACATATAAGCATCGCACTCATATGTGGCACTCCGAGTTCAGCTAAGGGGGGCTCGACGTGGGGCACGGTCTTCGAAGACCTGGCGAATTTGAAGCTGGAGAGGTTGAGTCTGGCGAGCGGCCGTGACCGTCCTTAGAAAGAGGGCATGGGTACACCGTGGAGTAAGCGCTCCGGCGCTTGCCGGAAGATGGCCGGAGACTGATGGTCTTCCACACCCCACCCCTCGGATGACGGCGCTTACGTCTGGCCGCTTGCGACCCAAAGCGGCCATTTACCTTGCGCGCGAAAATCTCCTTCAGAGCTGAAGCTACCTGCTGCGGGGATAGAGCTGATGCCTAACGTGCTGCCCCAGCGAGCCGCGCGTCGGACGCTCGGTGCCCGCGAGGGCATGGAGGCGGCGAATGCGGCTAAGCCGCGCGCGACAAGCGGCAGTACGTCCATCCACAGGGCCGACGGCGCCAGCGGTAGCAGGGAAGTTGGCGGCGCAGGATTGCGTCGGTCTCAGCAGCCGGACGTGGCAAGGGCCGTTCAAGTCGACCAAGCTGACGGTCACTGAGATTACGCTGCTGCAGGCGAGTACGTGGGAATTGAACACCACTTTTAGCTCGACTGGCGCGCCGCTCTGAGCCTGGCTGATGGAAAGCTCAGGGCGGGCCAGATGAAGCGGAGCTGAGCGAGCTGAGAGGTCAGCTTGGCGCACAAATCTTGTGCAGTTAGCATCGGTCTACCGTAGCGCGAACGGCCGTCGGTCGCCTGCACGGAACTGCCTCGGTTGCTCGCCGCTGTAGCGCTTGAACGCGATCGAGAACGCCGCTTCAGATTGGTAGCCCACCTGCCAGGCAATCCGGCCCACCGACATCGAAGTGTCCACAAGCAGGCGCGCGGCTTCCTGCATTCGGATGCGAGTCATGTAATTGAAAATGCCCGCGCCCAGCTCCCGTTGCGCCGCGGCGATCAGCCGCGAGCGCGAGGTTCCGGCAGCGCTGGCCAGCATTTCCAACGTCCAAGGCCGGGAAATGTCGCGGTGGAACTCGCGCAGCGCAAGCGCCACCCTTGAATCGTCGGGCAGCGCTATCCATGCCGGCAGTAACGCCGTGTGCGCAGCGATGTAGTGCCGGATCAAGTGGATCACGACCAACTCGGCCTGGCGCAACGCCACGGCGCGAAAACCTGGGCGCTGCGAAGTCAGTTCGTCGCGGATGGATTCGGTCGCGCGGCACAGCCACAGCGGCAGTTCGTCGAAGTCCAGTTGCAGCACGTCGGGCAACGCGTCGAACAGCGCCGTGCTCGTGCCCTTGGCCGGCGCCATGCCGGCGTAGAACGTCGACGTGACGCCCGTATCAGGCGACTCGCCGAACGTGAGCGTACGGAAGCGGTCGGCATTGGCGGGATTGCGCAGATCAACGGGTTGGTTGGGAGAGGTGTGCAACGCATCCTGGACGATATGTTCCTGGGCGCGCAGGATCAGGCACACGGTCTTGTCGCGCACCGCGTTCTTCTGCCCCGAACGGGTCATGAGCAGGTTGCAGCCCGCGCCGGTGAACACATATAGCGACACCGGCCAGACGCCGCCGGGCATGTGCACGGCCCATGGGCTGCTTGATTCAGCCTGGCCCGCCTCGATCTCGGCGAGGCGGCAAGCGTCAAGCGCGGCGCTTATCGGGTCCATCTGTGTCTTCCATCCATTTCGACCCTCCGGGGAGGGGCATGTGGCACCAATTTTTGCTCGAGGGGCCATGCCGGAAGGTAAACACTGTCGGACGGCCGCGCAATCCGTGAATCCCCGAGCATCCGGACAGCCCCCGCCGGTGGCGCTTTTGCAAAAGGAAACGGGTCCCTTGCACGGCGGCGCGAAACCATACTCCCACCAGACCAACGCGCAGACGTTCCGAGCACAGGAGACACTAGGCTGGACTCAAGACGCGCGGCGGATCGTTCACCCATTTCAAGAAGAATGCGATGCGCTCTACCGACCTCCCCGATCTCAAGTCCGCGGCTTTCCTCGCCGACCGATATCCGACCTATCGCCGCCTGCAAAGCGACTTTCCTCATTTCGAGATGGACATCAATGGCGAAGAGTGCATCGTCCTGACGCGTTACAGCGATGTGGACGAAGTGCTGCGCAATCCGCTGGCGACCGTGCAGCAGGCACCCGGCGTGTTTCCCGAGCGCATCGGCCAGGGCGCGGGGGCACGCTTCTATCGGGAGTCGCTACCGAACATCGATGCGCCCGACCACACCCGCATCCGCCGCATCGTCACCCCTGCGTTCAATCCCAAGACCGTCGCCAACATGCGCGGCTGGGTGGAAAAGGTCATCGTCGAGCATTTGGACAGGCTCGAGGGCCAGGATGAAATCGACTTCGTGTCTTCGTTTGCCGACCCGGTGCCCGCGGAAATTGCCTGTCGGTTACTGCACGTGCCAGTGTCCGACGCCCCAGAGTTGTTCGCGCGCCAGCATGGCCTGAATGCGGTATTGAGCGTATCGGACATCACGCCGGAACGTCTGGCCGAGGCTGATGCCTCGGCAGCCTTCTACTACGAGTACATGGATGACGTGCTGGACACGCTCAAGGGCAAACTGCCCGAGGACGACTTCGTCGGCGCACTGATGGCAGCCGAGGGCGGGGACAACGGCCTGACGCGCTCCGAGCTGGTGACCACGCTGATCGGTTTCCTGGTGGCCAGCTACCACACCACCAAGGTGGCGATGACCAACACGGTACTGACCCTGCTGAACCACGATGGCGAACGGGCGCGGCTGGTGGCTCAGCCCGACCTGGCTCGCAACGCCTGGGAAGAGTCGCTGCGCTATGACTCGCCGGTGCATTTCGTGCACCGCTACGCGTCCGAGCCGCTCACGATCGGCGGCCAGCCCGTCGCGCAGGGCAAGCGGCTATTGCTGGGGCTGCATGCGGCGAGCCGGGACGAGAACCGCTTCGCGCAGGCCGATCACTACCTTATCGACCGTCCCGACAACCGCCATCTGGCGTTCGCGGGCGGCGGCCATTTCTGCCTGGGGTCTCAGCTGTCCCGGCTGGAAGGCGACGTGCTGCTGCGCACGATCTTCCAGCGATTTCCCGCCATGCGGCTGACGGAAACGCGCTTCGAGCGCGTGCCGGACCTGACCTTCCCGATGCTCCTGCGCATGACGGTCTCGCTCCGCGCCGGGCAAGGTTGAACGGCCATGAGTCAAATCACTGTCCAGATCCTGAACGGCATGTGTTGCGGCTTCGGCAACTGCGCGGCGCTGTGCCCCCAGGTCTTCGCGCTCGACTACGACACGAACCGGACGCGAATCGTGCCTGACGCGCCGCTGGCCGACTATGCGGCGGCGATCTCGCAGGCCGCCAGCGAGTGTCCGACACAGGCCATTTTCTTCAGCGCGTCCGACGATCCAGCGCGGGCTTCGCATGGTTGAGCACGCTCCGGGCCGCGAGACCGCGGATTGGCGGCCAATGCTGCTGGCGGGGCGCCAGCGGATCGCCGAAAACATCTATGCGGTGACGCTGGCCTGCGCACAGGGCGCGCCGCTGCCCGACATCGCGCCGGGCGACCACATCGAAGTGCAGGTGCCGGGCGGCACGCGCGCCTACTCACTGTGCAATCCACCCGACGCGCGGGATGGCTACCACTTGGCCATCCATTGCGCGTCCGCGCACGGCGTAGCGCATTATCTGTGCGAGACGCATGCCATCGGCGCGCCCCTGCTGGTGCGAGGGCCGCGCAATCTTTTCGCGCTGTCGCCCCGACATCGTCGGGTTGTGCTGGTCGCGGGGGGCATCGGCATCACTCCCATCATCGCGATGGCGGAATACCTGGCGCGGCGCGGCCTGGACTTCGCGATGCACTACTGCGCGCGCCGCCGCGCCGCCGCCGCGTTCCTGGACCGGCTCGATGCCGGCGCCTGCCGGCACCAGGTGCGATACCACTTCGATGACGAGCCCGAGGACGGGCGGTTGGACCTGGACAGCCTGTTTGCCGACCTGGACGCGGACCAGCACGTGTATCTATGCGGTCCGAACGCGATGCTGGCCGACGCCGTGGCTTCGGCCGAGCGGCATGGCCTGGCCGGCCGCCTGCATTACGAGCGCTTCGGCGCGAGCCGGCCGCCAGCGGCACAGGCGGCGGCAGAGGGAGCATTCGAAGTGGTGGCGGCGCGCAGTGGCCGGCGCGTCGACGTGCCGCCGGACTGCTCGATCGCCACCGCGCTGGCCCGCGCCGGCGTGGAGGTACCGCTGTCCTGCGAGCAGGGCGTGTGCGGCATGTGCATGACGCGGGTCCTCGACGGCATCCCCGACCATCGCGATGACGTGCTGTCGGAGGCCGAGCGCGCGTCGAACAACCTCATCTTGCCCTGCGTTTCGCGCGCAAAGTCGGCGTCGCTCACGCTGGACCTTTGAGTCGGCGCGCGGGGGCAATCGAACATCACTTGCACCCGTCATCCGGTTCGCTGGCGGTCGGGCGCCACAACATGCCTAGGAGATAGGATGAAACTTGCCATGTTCCACGAGGGCGGCCGAGACCGCCTGGGCGTCGTCGAGGCGGACGCGATCATCGACGTGACCGCGGACCTACCGGCGTTGTCGCCCGATCTTGCCGACTGGCTGCCAGGGCAGGGCACGTCGTGGCGGCTGCTTGCGCTGCTGGCGCGCGAGTCCAGAGCGCGCCTGCCGCTGTCCGCCGTGCGGCTGCTGCCGCCGCTGCGGCGGCCGTCAGCGTTTCTGGCCATCGGCGGCAACTATGCCTCGCATCTGCGGGAGATCGCCCGTTTGAACGTCAGCGTGGGAGAGCACCAGATCTGGTTCAACAAGCAGGCCTCCTGCATCACCGGGCCGTTCGATGACCTGATCATTCCCCCGGGCATGTCGACGCTGGACTACGAAGTGGAACTGGCGGTGGTTATCGGCCGGCGTTGCCGCAACGTGCGAGCCCGCGACGCCATCCACTACATCGCCGGATACACCGTCTGCAACGACGCCAGCATCCGCGAACGCCATCACCGCAGTCCGACCATCACGCTGGCCAAGTCATTCGATTCGCTGGGCCCGCTGGGACCGTGGCTGGTCACGGCCGACGAGATCGCCGACCCGCACGCGCTCCAGGTCCGCACCTGGGTCAATGGCGAACTGCGGCAAGACGGCAACACGGCGGAGATGCGCTTCAACATCTTCGATCAGATCGAGGAGCTGAGCAGCGCCATGACACTGGAGCCCGGCGATGTGTTGGCCACGGGCACGCCGGCGGGCATCGGCGCCGCGCGCCAACCGCCGTTGTTCCTCGCGCCGGGCGACGTCGTTCGCATGCATATCGAAGGCATCGGCGACATCAGGAACCGCGTCGTGGCCGCACCGTCCGCGCAGGCCTGAACGGCGGCGTCACATCCGGCACCACCGTCTTGATGGTGGCGCCCGCACCTTCCAACCAGGACTTCCGATCATGCTATGCATCACGTTTGACAACTTCGGTAGCGCGGCCGGCGACGCGCTGCCCTGGCCTTGCCCCGCCAGCATTCCCGCCGCCGAATGGGCGGCCTACAACCAAATCGGCCTGGAGTTGGGCCATCCGCGCATCCTCCAGCTGTTGGATGAATTACAGATCCGCTGCACCTACTTCGCCGAGGGCTATGCAGCCCTGCGGTATCCGGATGAGTTGCTGGCCTGGCATGCGGCGGGGCATGAGATTGCCATGCACGGCTGGAAACATGAAATGTGGACGGGCATCGCCTCGCGCGAAGAAGAAGACCGCCTGATCCAGCTCGCCGTATCGAGCATCCGCGGGTTGACAGGGCTGGCGCCGGTGGGTTTCCGGCCGCCGGGGCTGGCCATCAATCCCTGGACGGACGAGGTGCTGGCGACGCACGGCATCCGCTATGTGTCGCTGGCGCTGCCTGGCGGGACCGACGCGACGACGATGCCGACGCGGGTGGCGGTGCTGCCTACCGATCCTGCGCTGATCGACGGCGCGGTCATCCATCCACGATTCGGCGGCATTTTCGGCACGCTGGACGCGACGGCAGCCTATGAGCAGTTGTATCGGTCCGCGCTGGCCCACGAGACGACGCCTCCCGACGACCCCTGGGTGCTGGTCGTGCATCCGTTCACCTCGGGCAACCGGGCCTGGTTCGGCTTCGAGGATTTCATGCGGCGCCTGGCCTTGGCATTCGGCCCCGCGCGTTTTGCGCTGGCGAAGGACGCGGTGCCATCAACGACGCACGCCCGCGCGCCCCTGGATTGATATCAGACCGTCCGTCTGTGCATCGGCGTGGGCCGGCAGGCCGTGCGGGCCCGCACCATTTAAGCAGCAGTCACACACAAAAGACATATAAGGGAGACAAATCATGAGGCATTTCGTTTTCATCGGCATCCTGCTCTGGGCCTGTGCGGGCAACGCGCTGGCGGCGCAAGGTGTGACCTATGGTGGTCCGGTCGGGGGCACCGACATACAGAGCGCCTACTTGCCGCCGTATCCGGGCTTATATGGTTCGGCCATTGCCGTGGGCGCGTTGGGGGAAAAGTTCTATGACAACGCCGGGCAGAGTTCCACGACTTCCGGAAGGCTGCCGGGCGGAATCGCACAATTCGGCCTTCTCTATGTCTATCCGCACAAGTTTTTCGGCGGCACGCTGGGCAGCTCGATCTCGACCGGCTACGGCTGGGGCAGTATCACCGTCAACGGCAAGCACCAGAACTTCAAGGGCATGAACGACATCTATACCGACGTGCTCATGTGGAGCAAGCACCTGGGCTCCGTCGAGGGAGGACGGTCGCGCGGCTTGACGATGAAGCTGGGATACTCGATGGTGTTGCCCACGGGGAAGTACAACGCGAAAGATTTGTACACGACGGGGCGCAATACGCTCTATTACATCCCGAACGGTGCATTCACCTATCTGACCGGGCCGAACTTCTTGGGCGACGGTACCGAGTTCAGCATGAGCTATTTCCTGGACATTGCCCGCAAGAATTCTGCGACCGGCTACCAGAACGGGATGGTGGTGGATGTGGACATGGCGATCAGTGAGGTCATCGGTCGATGGCAGTTGGGCGTAGCGGGGTACTACGCGCGCCAAATCGCCGACGACAGGCTGAACGGGCAACGTGTGTCGGGTAACCGCTTCGCCAGCGCGGCGGTCGGGCCGGTCATCGCGTACAACATGCCGGACTGCAAATGCAGCGTCAAGTTCAAGGCACAGTTCTCCGTGTTCACGCGAAATTCACTGGCGCCCAACGCCGCCTATCTATTCTTCAACAAAGCATTCAACTAGAGCGAATTATGAATATGACGCGGTCTTTCGGCGATAAAACCACCGCTTGCTGCGTTGGGCAGTAGCTGGAATGGTGGGCGAGGCTCCCAGCGTGTACGGTATAGCCATCGGATTAGGTGGCCGCGTGGCTTTTGGAGGTACGCCAGGAATAACTCGAAACTGGGAGATCGCGGTGTTCAACTTAGGTGAATTTTCTTGGGAAGATACGTAAGTTGAGTGAATCGTCGATTGCAAATTGAATGGACCGATTGGTTTTAAGTCAATGATTTAAAATGAATTAGTTTTCAACTTGACTAATCTCCAACATCGGGAAATAGATTCTCGGCCATGAAATCCACAAATGCCCGGACCCGGGGGGATAGCTGCCGATTGGACGGCCATAGGACCCAAAACGTGCTGGAACTACCCGCCCACCGTTCCAGCACACTCTGAAGCGCGCCACTTTCCAATGCCGGTTGAACGGCAAAGTCCGGCAGGCAGGCAATGCCGTGGCCCTGCACCGCCATATGCAGTAGCGTCTCGACGTGGTTGCTGGTCATGCTGGTCGTCAGACGAATCGCCGTTTCCGATGGGGGGTGGATCAATGGCCATTTCTCCAGCGTGCCGGTAGTCGGAAATCGGTGCATCAGGCAGGCGTGTTGCGTCAGTTCTTCCGGATGCAGCGGCGTACCTCGTTGTGCGAAGTAACCAGGCGCGCCGACATACACGAAGCGGCTGCTGCCCAGGCGCTTGCTCAACAAACGGGAGTCGCTGAGTTCGCCCGTACGCACCACGGCATCGAAGCCTTCGGCTATGACATCCACTAGCCGGTCGCTGAAGTCCAGGTCCAGCTCAATCTGGGGGTAGCGATGTGCAAAGGCCGATAGCGCCGGCAGCATCAGACCGCTGACCAATGGCAGGCTCACCCGCAGGCGGCCTTTGGGACTGGCGGTTGTGCTGGCCAATTCATTCTCCGCCGCGGCGATTTCAGCCAGGATCCGTCGACAGCGGTCAAGGAACAGTGTGCCTTCTGGTGTCAAGCTGACGCTGCGGGTACTGCGCTGAAACAGGCGCACGCCGAGCTTTTCCTCGAGCCGGGCTACCCCTTTGCTGATTGCCGACGCGGAGATGCCCAACTGGCGCCCGGCAGTCGCGAAGCTACGCACCTCAGCGACCAGAACAAAAATTGTCATACCGCTCAGGCTATCCATTTCGCCTCCAATAAGTGACAAATTAGTCATGTCAGCGATGAATTTACCCGTATTTTTGTCTGATTGATTCCTATGTAGCATTAATTGGGAGTGCCACAGCAGAACTCCGTCCACGCCTTAGCCAGCGGCGGCGTGAGGATTCTGCGTGGCTTTAGCCTATTACCTGGATACCCGATGACAGCCATCACTTCAGCTGCAGGCTCGACAGCCTGCAAAGCGCCACTAATCTTGACTGGCTGCCTGACGGCAGCGGTCATCCCGTTGAGCATCGCCGGCCCCGCTGTGGTTGTGCCCTCAATCAATCAGGCTCTTGGGGGGAGCGCCGCTGAACTTACTTGGATTATCAACGCCTACATCCTTACCTACGGCAGCGCGACTCTAGCTGCGGGGAGTCTGGCGGACACCTATGGGCGCAAGCGGCTTTGGTTGGCTGGCATGGTGCTGTTCGCGCTGGTAACGGCTGCAATTCCTTTCATGCCATCCGTTCTGTGGATCGACATTTTGAGGTTGATCCAGGGGCTGGGGGCAGCTGCCGCGTTCGCGGGCGCAATGGCCGCCTTGACACAGGAGTTCGACGGCCACGGGCGCACTCGTGTTTTCAGTTTGATCGGGACGACCTTTGGTGCGGGAGCTGCATTTGGTCCGTTCCTAGCCGGACTCTTGATCGATACCGTGGGTTGGCATTGGGTGTTTCTACTGCCGGCATGGGTTGCATTGCTTGCTGCCGTCCTGATCTCGCTATTCGCACGTGAAACACGTGATCCCGAAGCCACAGGGTTGGATTGGCCCGGAGCTATCACCTTCACTATCGGGCTCGCTGTGCTCACCTATGGCCTCATCCTTGCCCCCGAGAAGGGCTGGGGCCACACGTCGGTACTGACTTCTTTGGCGAGTGCCGTCGGACTGTTGATGGTCTTCGTCTTCATTGAACTGCGGCAAGCCAAGCCTATGCTCGACCTCTCCCTATTCGCTAACGCGCGCTTTGTAGGAGTGCAGGTGTTGGCGGTTGCGCCGGCCTATGCGTATATCGTGCTGCTCATCATCTTGCCCGCCCGATTCATCGGGATGGAAGGCTACAGCGCGTTGGCGGCGGGGCAGATGATGATTGCGTTGTCTGCGCCATTACTGGTGGTTCCTTTCATCGCAGGCCAACTGGCGCGCTGGATCAACGTTGGAGTGTTGTCAAGCATTGGCCTTGTCATCGCTGCGGCCGGTCTGTCCTGGTTGGGTTACGGTATCGCTGGCGATGTCCAAAGCAACCGCTTGGGCGCGATGCTGCTGATCGGCGCGGGTATCGGTTTGCCATGGGGCCTGATGGACGGTCTGGCGGTCAGCGTGGTACCCAAAGAGCGGGCCGGCATGGCGGCGGGGATCTTCAACGCCATTCGTCTGGCTGGGGACGGCATCGCTATCGCAGCGGTCGGGGCCATCCTGTCTGCTCGGATTCTATCGGGCTTGGCAGCTGCGGTGGAGGATGGCGCGTCAGGTCACATGAAAACGAGCGAGTTGGTGCAGGCTTCGAATCGGCTAGCGATGAGCGATCTGCAAAACGCCATGGCCCACCTACCAATGGTGGAACAGATTTCTTTGCTGCAGGTGTATGAGAGCGCCTTTCGGTTCCAGCTCCTTGTCCTGGCGGCTGCTGCGGCAGCGACAGCAGTATTGGTGTTTCTACTGTTGGGAAAATCGAAGATGCACAACTGAGTCGGAGCAAAATATGGTGTCATTTCCACTCATGTTGAACGCCGAGACTTGCCGACTTCGGCCGCCCCGGTGCGCTGCGATATCAGCCATAATCAATTCAGCCCTGGCCCCGAGTGACGGCAGGAGTTCAGTTTTGGCTCCCACATAGACCGGTAGCGGGTGGGCCGTAGCGTACTCAGTGCGGAGTATCTCCATGACGACACCGGAAACGCCAGACGACGACTTGGTGCGGACCCGCAGCCATAGGCCACGCGACCTGCCCCAGGGCTATCGGGCTGGATTGATTACGGCCATCACGGTATTGCTGGGCTTTTCGCTGGGTTTCCTGCGCTACTGGGGCTTCGACGCGCCAGGCGATTGGAGCGTGTTGTCCGTGCTGCCGGGCGTGTCCTTGTTCCTCGCCAGCCTGCTGCAGATCATTGCTCTCTACCGCTCCTTGCGTTTGGAGGATGAAGCCGAGGATGAATACCGGAAAACCGTGCGATGGTTCATCGCGTCGGCGGTGCTGTTGTTGCTGGGGCTGACAGCGGCGTTGTGGGAGGTGGCGTAGTAAGAGAGGGATTGGAGCGGGGCGCGACCAGTGCTGCCAATACGCTAGGCGGCAAACCTTGTAGTAAGAACGGGAGGCTCGAATTGGAGCCATCCCGTTTTTTTTTTCCGGATTGAAGTTGTTCCGAGACGCCGCCCTTGCCGCCGGAGAATTAGGGTTATCCGGGATTCTTTAAGCCTAAACTTTTGTGAAGAATGAGCGGCAGAGACGGACCGCCGCCGCATGAGGCATCGAGGCGGTTCTCCGTGGTGCGGCATGTGACGCACCGTGAGCGGAATCGCGGGGTGACCCCCCATAAGGAGAATCGCATGCTGTTGCGTAGACGTTGTCTGGCCATGATGATGCTGGCGCTGACTGGCTGGGCGACCGGCAGCCATGCGCAAACGCCGTCTCAGGCCTGGCCCGTCAAGCCCGTGCGCCTGGTGGTGGGGCTGGCGCCCGGAGGGCTGGTCGACGTGCTGGCGCGCACAGTGCAGCCGCACTTGGCCGAGGCCTTGAAGCAGACCGTCATCGTGGAGAATCGGGGCGGTGCGGGCGGCAACGTGGCGGGAGCCGAGGTTGTGCGCAACGGTGGGGACAACCATACCTTCCTGCTCAATCCATCGACGACCGAATCGGTCAACCCGCTGATGTTCGCCAGCATGCCGTTCGATCCGCAGCGGGACCTGCGGCCGGTGGCCTTGCTGGCCAATAGCCAGTTGTTCCTGTTTGTCCGGTCCTCGCTTGGCGTCAATACGCTCGAAGAGTTCGTGGCATACGCGCGCAAGCAGCCCGCTCCTCTCAATTACGGTTCGGCCGGAAACGGCACGACGCCGCATCTGGCCGGCGAGCTGCTCAAGCAGGCCACTGGCATGCAGGCCACCCATGCGCCGTATCGCGGCGTGGCGCCGGCGATACAAGACCTGGCAGCAGGCCAGATCGACTTCGCGTTTGGACCCGCCACGGTCTTTCCCATGGTGCAAGCGGGCAAACTGAAGGTACTGGCGGTGGCAAGCCGGCAACGCGCCGCCGTGGCGCCCGACATACGAACCTTTTCCGAGGTCGGCATCGACGGTGTTTTCGCTGACAGCCTGTTCGGCGTGTATGCCGCCGCTGGCACCCGCGATGACGTGGTCGATCGCATGAACGCCGAAATCAACAAGGTGCTTGCGCGGCCGGAGATCCAGGCGCGCTTTCTGGATGCGGGCGCCGAGGCGCTACCGCTGAGCGTGGCCGACTATGCCTCGCGTGTGCAGGACGAAAAGAAATTGTTCGCCCCGTTGATGAAGTCGTTGGGGCTGAAGGAACAGTAGATAGAACAACGATAAAAGCGCCGCCTGCGTAGCTCATTCAACGCGACGGCGTCATCCTTCCTCGCGCGCCGCAATCCCCGCGGCTAGCTCGGCAAGCGATACCGCGCCCAGGCGTTGCAGCAAGGCATGTTCGCCGTCGCGCAGGGAATCCGCCACCAATTGGTTCGCGGCCCGTTCGACGGGGCAAGCAGGATTGTCGTCGGCTGGTGCGATGGCAAAGACCGTGCCATGGGCGATGGCTTCATGGACATCGCGCGCGGTGATGGTTTCCAGTCCCCTGGCCAGTACCCAGCCGCCCTTGCGCCCGCCCGTGGAGGTCACCATGCCGGCGGAGCGCAGCGCCGCCATGGATCGGCGCACCACCACCTCATTCGTATGCAGCATCTGGGCCAGCGTTCCAGAAGTGGTGGTGCCGCCGCGCAAATGCATGTGGATCAAGACGTGCAGCAGACGGGCAAGGCGGGTGTCATTGGCCATGGGATCGAATTACCGTAACTACAAGTGTTACGATATTATAGCTGCACTGGATACTTCCTGTGAGCTTCCCCGATGATCGACCTTGAAACACGCGATGTGACCGTCAACGGCATCACGCTCAATGTCACGGCCCAGGGCGTAGGCCCCCTCGTCGTGCTGTGCCACGGTTTCCCCGAGACCGCTTATGCCTGGCGCCACCAGCTTCCCGCCCTAGCCCGGGCGGGATTCCGCGCCGTGGCCCCGGATTTGCGCGGTTATGGCGCCAGCGACAGTCCGACGGATGTGGCGGCGTTCACGACGCTGGATGTCATAGGCGACCTGGTCGCGCTTATTGAAAGCGAGGGAGCCGACGAAGCGGTGATCGTGGGGGGCGATTGGGGTGCCAGCATTGCATGGCAGGCAGCCCAATTGCGTCCGGACCGCTTTCGGGCCGTCGTCGCCCTGGGCGTTCCCATGATGCGCAGAGCGCCGGTTGCGCCCAGCCGCCTCTTCCCCAAGAACGAGTCCGCCGCGTTTTACACGCATTACTTCAACGAGCCGGGAATTGCTGAAGCGGAATTCGAGCGTGACATCAGCGCAACCCTGCGCGCCGTCTACTTCGCGGCATCGGGCGACGCCGGGCCGCGTGACGACCCCGGCACGCCCAATCCGTTTGGCATGGTAGCTGCTGGCCGGGGCCTGCTCGATTCGCTGCCTGTCCCTCAGACGTTGCCGGCCTGGCTCACTCCGTCGGATCTGGCTACCTTTGTCCAAAGCTATACCACCAGCGGCTTTCGTGGCGGCCTCAACTACTACCGGAATCTGGACCGCAATTGGGCGCTGCAGGGGGCCTTGGAGGGAAAGACGGTGGATGTGCCTGCGCTCTATCTGGCAGGGGAAAGGGATACTGGCCTGGCGCTTCCCGGCATGGATCAGATCATCGCCGCCATGCCGGCCCTCGTTCCCCAACTGCGCGCCACTGAAGTCATTCCCGGCGCGGGGCATTGGTTGCAACAGGAAGCCCCCGAGGCGGTCAACAAGGCGCTCGTCGATTTCCTGAGGGGCCTTTGACGGTGCGAAGGAGTCATATTGCAATGCCGCTGCCAGCTAAAATCCCGCATGCGCACTGACGGCCGTCACGGAAGGACAACCTCGACGCCTTGCGTTTTTGCCGTCGCCTCGCGCGACCACCACGCCTCACCTTCGAAGCACAGATGAAAAATACATTGATGGCCACGCACCTGCGCCTGGTCGGCATGGCCGCGCTCTGGGGCGCGTCGTGGTCCTGGGGCAAGGTCGTCGCCCAGGCCATGGCGCCATTGGCCGCGGCCAGCCTGCGGTTCCTGTTTGCCAGTGTGGTGTTGGTTCTGTGGATGCATCGCGCCTCGGCGTTGCGGGGCCTGAAGTCTCTGACGCGCAATCAATGGCTCGGCCTGGCCGCCGCCGCGCTGGCGGGCGTCTTCGGCTACTCCAGCTTCTTCATGTTGAGCCTGCAGCTGGTGCCGGCCGGCAAGGCCGCGATCGTGGTGACGCTGAACCCCGGCGCGACGCTGTTGCTGGCGGCGATCCTGTTCCGCGAACACCTCAACCCCGCCATCCTGGCCGGCATGATCCTGTCGGCCATCGGTGCGTACATCGCCATCGGCGGCGGGGTTTCGCAAGCCGCGGCCGGCTCTGGCGTCGGCATCGGCGAACTGCTGCTGCTCGGTTGCGTGGCCTGCTGGGTGGCCTACACCCTGATCGGCCGGCTGGTGCTCAAGGGCGTGGACGCCCTGACCACCACCACGGTGGCCACCGTGATCGGCGCGCTGATGCTGCTGCTCACCAGCCTGATCGTGGAAGGCACTCCCGCCTGGGCGAAATTGGGACAGGCCCCTGCCAGCGCCTGGGGCAGCCTGCTGGCCCTGGCGTTCGGGGCGACAGCGATCGCCTACGCCTGGTATTTCGAAGGCGTGAAGGCGCTGGGCGCCGGCGCGGCCTCGGGCTACATCACGCTGGTGCCCGTCTTCGGCGTGCTGTTCTCCAGCCTCTGGCTGGGCGAAGCCACGCCCGCGAATCTGTTCATCGGCGCCGCGCTTGCGATCTCGGGCATGGCGATCATGCACTTCGGCCGGCGTCGCGCCGAGGCGCGGCAGCGTCGATAGCCGGTCTTCCCCATGCAGCCCTACATCCACGACAACCTGCCGGCTCAGGAGACTTGGCTGGACTGCGCGACCGCCGACGGCGGCCGGCTGCGCGTGGTGCTGCTAGCAGCCGATCCGCTGGCGGCGGCGCCGCTGCTGGCGCGGGCCCGCTCGATCGCTCAAGCGCTGGCCAGGCGCCGCGATGCAGCGTTGCATTTTCTCTGGCAGGCGGGACGCGACAGCGGCGACCCCGAAGATCCCCCCACGACGTTCCTGGAACACTTCACGCCATCGGACCTGATCGTCGCAGCCGATGCGGGCTACGTGCTGCACCTGGCGCCGCGCGACGCGACCTGGTTCATGGATGGCTATTGGCCGGCCGTGCGCTTTGCGGCCGACGACCGGCCTACGGACTGGTTCTGCGAATCTTGACCTCAGGCGCATGATTACACTCTGATGGTGACACGTGCGTCATTCCCGGAGAAGTCGACATGCAATTACCTCAAACATGACCAGCAACGAAGGGATCCAGGCCTCGGTCTATACCCGATGGCATCAGTTGTCGGTGCCCTTGGCCTTCGCCTTGGCAGTGGGCAGCTTCATGCTGGTGGTGTTCAACCGTGGGCCGATTGCTCTGGCGGCCGCGCTGGCGGTGCTGGGGTTGCTTTTGCCGCCTCTGGTGGCGTTCAAGGGCTTTCCCACACGCAATACCGTCAAGGTGACGTCCGAAGGGCTGGAGTTTTCGCGCCGCTCTCCCGTCGCCTTCGCTCAATTGTCCCGCTGGGGCACTGACGATTATCTCAAGCTGGTTCGTCCCGGTCTGCCGACATTGCTGGTCAGCGCAGTGGACCTGCCCAGGCGCGAACGTCTGTTGCGCGAGTTCGAGCAGGCCTTGGCGGCGTGGCAAAAGCGCCAGCCCGCCGGTACGCAGGCGGCGCGCCGCACACATTTCTATGGTTCCACGGCAGGGCGCCTGGTGGGCTTGCTGATTATCGTACTGGGGGCGGGCGCGGCGGTCATGGCGCTGAGCTTGCGCGAGCCGTCGATGTCGCTGGCTATCGTTGGCGGGCTGGGAGCGCTGTTCGGATTGACGATGCTGTTCGGCCGGCAAGGCTGAACGGTCATGGCGGCCAAGCAGGCCGAGGCGTGCGCGCAGGCCGTGGAAGCGCTTGCTGCCGCAATCAAAGATATAGTGGTGCGCTCTCAAGGTTCCCGCCTTTGCGGCGAACCAGGACTTCTCTTAGCTTCAGGATGCTCGCATGACCATGACCGCCGAACAGTTTCATCAACGCATGTGGGAAATCCTGGATCCCGTGGACACCGAATATTTCGAGGTTGTGGCCGCGCCCGCGCCCGACGCGGAGGCGATTGCCGGTCTGGAGGCCGCTGCAGGCTTCCCGCTGCCGGCGGCGTTTGCGGCCTTCTGCCAGCGTACCAATGGCCTGTGCGTGATGGCGCGCGAGGAAGTCTGGCCGCAGGCGAAGGAGTTCGAAGTCGGCCCCGCCTGGACTTTCTGGCGCGGCCTGGTGCTGCTGGGCGTCGATGCGCCGGAGTTGCCCGAATGGGCCAGCATCTCGGTGCAGCAGCGCCAGCTCGCCGAGGCCGGTTTGCCCGGCATCCTGCCCGTGCTGAAGATCGTGGGCGACGGCAGCCGGATCTGGGGCGTGGATCAGGCGGGGACGGTTGTGGCGATCGATGACCTGACTGATGTTGAGCCGCTGGCTGGCGACCTTACCGACCTCTACGCCGGGCAGATCGCCGACCTGATGCAGCGCCAGCAGGATATGGCGCAGCGGCTGGCCGAACGCGCGGCGCGCAAGCAGGGCAAGCTGCCGGGCTAGCATGAGCGCAATGCTGCAAGTCACGGAAGAACCCCTGGCCGATGAGGACATCCTGCTGCTGCGCCGTGGCCGCCGGGGCAGGTCGCTGACGGCGGTGTTCGCGGGGCTGATGTTCCTGCTGCTGACTAGCGGCGTTGTCCTGTTCGTCATCCTGTTCGCATTCGATCGCAGCCTGCGCCGCAGCGCCGACGGCGTGGTGATGCTGGTGTGCACGGTGGCGATGGCCGCCTTCGCGGTCTTTCTTGGGCGCAGGTTGCTGCGCCTGCCGCAAGCCTGGCGCCGCTTCAATCGGGTGTTGAAGGGGCGGGTACCCAAGCAGATCGTGTCCGGACACCTGACCGGTTTCGGTCCGGCCGGGAGTCCCGGCATCCGCTACGTCTTTGGCGAACAGCGCGTGGACGTGGCCCTGCCGTTTTGGAACGAGATCGCCAGGGACACTCGAGAAGGCTTCCGGCCTGTGACGGCCGCGGCGCTGACGGATCTACCCGTGCGCCTGCATCTGCTGACGCTGGACCCCGACGCGCCACCCGTGCTGTTGCGGGCCGAGTACCCGATGAGCGCGCAGGCCTGGAATTCGGTCGAGGAAGTCAGCGATGCCGACCGCGAGGCCGTGCGCAAGGAAGAACTGAGCCTGCGCAAGTTCTTCTACGCGGTGGCGCTGGCGCCGCTGGTCGGCAGCCTGTTCCTGGGGCCGTTGATCCTGCTGGCAGCATTTTTCGTTCTCACGGGACTCGTGCTGGGCATGCGCAGCCCTAGGCTGAAGCGCGCCCGCTACAAGCACGGGGTGCGCGGAGTGGTCGAGGAAATCGTGACCTATCGCGTGCGCGCATCCAACTCGAACGTTTCCACGCTGGTCCACAACTATCGCATCGGGGGCGCGATGTACCGGGTCGAGCATTTCGGGCAGGCGGCCGCGCCGGGCCAGCGCGTCGCCTTCGAGTATCTGGACGGGACGGGCATCATGGGGCCGAGCGCCTTGTTCTTTCGGATCGAAGACGAGCCGGTCATGACGCTATGAGCGCCAGCGGCTTCATGCCTGTGCGCAAGACTCCTGAGTGCTTGCGTTGTCGCCAGGCGCGCGGCGGCCATGCCTGGCGTCGGCCGGCGCCACGCCCGCAACCGTGCAGTTCCGTCCTTGTCGCTTCGCCTCGTAAAGCAGGTCGTCTGTCCGCTTCAACGCGCTGGCGAAAGACTCTCCTGCCTGTACGAGGGTCACCCCCATGCTGGCAGTGAAGCGGGAATCTGGAACCTGCGGCGCCCAGCGCTGCGTCACGAAATCGGCACGGATCTCTTCGGCGATTGCGGTGGCGCTTTCCAGACTTGCCTCAGGCAGCAGCAGCAGGAATTCTTCTCCTCCCAGCCGGGCCGCATGGATGCGGGCGTCTGCTTGTGGCTTGAGCAGGGCGCCGAATCGGGCAAGCACCATGTCGCCAAACGCGTGGCCGAAGACATCGTTGATGCGCTTGAAGTTGTCGATGTCGGCCATGATCAGCGCGGCCGGCGCCGCCGCATCCGAGAACAGGCGCCCGGAGGCAAGCAGGCTATCGAGTCCCTGGCGGTTCAGCAGGCCCGTCAAGGCGTCGGTATGGGCATGGCGACGGTACTTCTCTATGGCGTCGTAGCTCGTCGCGATGAAGACCGCGAAGGTCAGGACTATGCTTCCGAGTAGCCCGGTGTATTGGATCAGGATGCCCCAGACCGACGTTCTCCATTCGCCCATTGCGAGCGGCGGTATCGGGGCGGCAACGTACAGGATGCACTGGCCCGTCAACACAAGCGCGATGAAGAGGAACGCGGCGGTGAGCACTCTGTCCGACGTGGTCACGGCCTGCCTGGCGAAGGACAGCGTGGCGCGCCAGGTCACGAGCGCGCAACAGGCCTGCACGAAGAACGACTCCAGTTTTGCGCTGGCAAAAAGCACTACCGAGGCGACTACCATCGCCGTCGAGGCGAGCAGCACCGCGACATCGAAGTAGGGGGGGATCTGGCTGCTGCGGCGGCTTTGGAGAGCGCGACAGGCCAGGATGACGCCGCCCAGAATGAAGGCATCCTCGACGACCTGTTTATATGGAGAAAGCTCGCTGGCCTGCACCAGCATGATGGCGTAGCCCGTGCCCAGGCATGCCAGGGCGCAGCCCCACCGGAGCGTATTGAAGCCAATGTAGCGGGCGGCGCAGAGTCCGATGGCGCAGATCAGGATCGCCGCGGGTACGGACCATTCAAGGAGGGTTGCGGGCATGGACAGGCGAATACATGGAACAGCACCCAGTCGAGCGCATGCTCGGCCGACACAATTGGTGTGGAAAAAGATTACAGTGTGTTGCAATGTATCGCCAGGGTTCAACAGTCAAGGATTGTCAAGCGATGCGGCGGTCTTCGCCGGGAAGCGAAAGCCGGTGTCTGCCGGACGCTGAACAGCGGACGGGGGATGCGGCAGCTGTCAGCTGGCCGACAGGCGGGCGTGGGAGGCTCCAGCTACACTTTCGGCATCCCACGCCGATGGCCGCCGGACCGGTCCCGTGCCCTGCGGCAAGGCGGCGGACAGGCGGCCGATCTCCCAGTCTCCCGCCATGTCGCAACCCGATTCGTTCAATCTGAAGCAGATCGCCGTGCCGGCGTTCGGCCCGTCGCTGCTCTACGGCATCAGCAATGGCGCCATCCTTCCCGTGATCGCGCTCACCGCGCGCGATCAGGGGGCGTCGATAGCCACCGCCGGACTGATCGCCGCCCTCATCGGGGTCGGCTCGCTGCTTTCCAATATCCCGTCCGCGCTGATCACCCATCGCTTCGGCGAGAAGCGCGCCATGGCCGGCGCGGCGGTGTTGAGCGTGGTCGGCCTGCTGCTCGTGATCTGCGTGCCCAATCTCTGGGTGCTGGCGCTGGCCATGCTGATGCAGGGGTGCGCGCAGTCTGTGTTTCAGCTGGCGCGCCAGAGCTACATGATCGAGGTCGTGCCGCTGGCGTACAGGGCGCGCGCCTTGTCCACGCTTGGCGGCACGACACGGATCGGCACCTTCTTCGGCCCGTTCGCGGGCGCGGCGCTGATTCATTTCCTGGGGCTCGACGGCGCCTATTGGATTGCCGTTTGCGCCATGCTCGGCGCGGGACTCATCGCCATCAAGGCGCCCGACATCGAGCCCTCGGGTGGAGCGGGCGCGGGAGCGCCGCGCGCGCGCATGGGCGAGGTCGCGCGCGACCATCGCGGCGTGTACGCCACGCTAGGCGTGGGCGTGATGCTGATCAGCGCGCTGCGCGCGTCGCGCCAGGTGGTGATACCCCTGTGGGCAGATCATCTGGGTCTCGACGCCGCCACCACCTCGCTCATCTATGGGCTGGTCGCCGCAGTCGACATGTCGGTGTTTTATCCCGCAGGCAAGGTGATGGACCAGCGCGGCCGCTTGTGGGTGGCATTGCCTTGCACCTTGCTGATGGGGCTGAGCCTGATGGCGATCCCGCTGACCAGCGGGGTGGCGAGCTTCATCCTGGTATCGGCGCTGCTGGGTTTCGGCAACGGCATCGGATCGGGCATCGTGATGACGCTGGGCGCCGATGCCGCGCCGGCGGGCGCGCGCACGCAGTTCCTCGGCATCTGGCGTTTCATGGCCGACTTGGGCGCAAGCGGCGGACCCGTGGCGCTGTCGATGCTGACCGCCCTGGTGTCGCTCGGCGGCGCATCGTTCGGTGTCGGCACGTTGGGCTTGGTGGCGGCCGGGGTATTCTGGCGCTGGCTGCCGCGCCGCGCGCAGGCTTGAGCGCCTGGCTCCAGGGCCCGCACTTGCTGTGGGAGCCATCCGCGTCTCGGTAGGAAAGCGGAAGATTGGGTGTCGGATTGAGCTTTCGCGCCGTAGTTTGTAGTCTGACATCATATTTTCTGCGGAATGGCCGCCTGCGGAGACACTGATGCCGACTCTCTCCTATGCAATCCTCGAAGCTCCTTCCACGTTGGGGCTGGCGACCGACGGCGTGGAGCGCCTGCCTGATCAGCTCCTGGCCCACGGCCTTGCAGAGCGTATCCATGCGCGCCACGGTGGGCGACTGGCTGTGCCTCCCAAGGATCCGGCGCCCGATCCTGACACCGGCACCCTGAACGCCAAGGCCATTGCAGCGTGGTCGCCCAAACTCGCCGACGCGGTGGAAGCAGTGCTGGACGCGGGCGAATTTCCGGTTCTGTTAGGCGGTGATTGCACAATCCTGCTGGGTTCGATGCTCGCGTTTCGCAGGCGCGGCCGCTACGGCCTGCTCTTCATCGACGGCAATGCCGATTTTTTCCAGCCCGAGGCGGAGCCCAATGGGGAAGGCGCCTCGATGGACCTGGCCTTCGCCACCGGCTACGGTCCGCCGCTATTGGCGGACATCGAAGGGCGCGGCCCTTTGGTCCGCCCTGAAGACGTTGTTGCGTTCGGGTATCGCGATCATGAGGACCAGGAAGAGTACGGCAGCCAGCCGCTCCCTGAAGCGCTCAAGACGCTTGATCTCCCCGCAGTACGTTCGATGGGCATTGAGGCTGCTGCGCGGCAGGCAGTCGATCATCTGACGCGAGCAGAGCTGGACGGTTTCTTTATCCACGTCGACGCAGACTGTCTTGACGACGCCATCATGCCAGCCGTCGATTTTCGCGTGCCCGGCGGCTTGTCGTGGGAAGAGCTGACGGTCGCGCTGCGGATTGTGCTGTCGAGTGGCAAGGCCGTCGGCCTTGAGATCACTATCTACAATCCGCATCTCGATGAAGATGGCAGCGCCGGGCGCGGCCTGGCCGATTTGCTGGCCTCGGCCCTCGGAACGGCAGTGTCGTCGGTGTAAACATGGTTACAGAAGGAGGCGCTGAGCGGAGAGACCATCGGCCGCAAGAACCCTCTGCGCTTCGGCTCGGGTCGCGAGGCCCAAGCGTGGCATGCTGATTGACCTTGAAGCTGCTAGAGGCCCTATCGTGGCCGACAGATCAACTGAAAGGAAGAACAGTGTCTAGCGCGTTGGAGTTGCCCCGTTTCGTTCTGGTCATCGGTGGCGGGCAGGCGGGATTGGCCGCAGGCTACTGGCTCAAGCAACAGAATATCCCGTTCCTGATTGTCGAGACCAGCGCCAGGATTGGCGATAGCTGGCGACAGCGGTATGCATCGCTTTCGTTGTTCACTACGAGAGCGTTCAGCGCATTGCCTGGTATGGCCTTGGAGGGAGACGCCGACGGTTATGCCGGCCGTGATGAGTTCGCGGCTTATCTCGAAGCCTATGCGCACCAATTTGCGTTGCCCTTGAAGCTGGCGACGTCGGTCGAGCGCCTGCGCGCAGGCTTGGATGGGAGCTTTCTGGCTGACCTGTCGGACGGCGGCACTGTTGCCGCCACGCATGTCATCGTCGCGACCGGGGGTTTTCAGGTACCGCTGAAGCCGTCGATTGCGCGCGGCTTCGGCGCGCAGGTCGTGCAGTTGACGCCGGAGAGTTTCGGCGCCGGCGAGTCGCTGCCCGACGGGCCTGTGCTGGTGGTAGGAGACGGGGCCAGCGGCCGCGATCTGGCCGTGTTGGCCTCGACCACGCATCCGGTGATGCTGGCGACGGGCAAGCCCAGGAAGCTGGTTCCCGAACGCGTACTGGGGAAATCGATCTGGTGGTGGCTGCGCACCCTGGGGCTGATGCGGGCGCCGACTGCGTCCTTCATCGGACAGGCATTGCGCCGCAGGGATCCTTTCCCCGACCGCGATCGCGGCTTGGCGAGCCTCGCGCGGCGCGGCGTCGAACTAAGGCCCAGGCTGACTGGAGCCAATGGCGACACAGCGCTCTTCGCCGATGGCGCGCACCGCAAGGTGGCGTCGGTGGTGTGGGCGGTCGGCTATCGAGACCACACCGACTGGATCGAGATTCCGGACGCCGTCGACGAGCACAGACGCTTCCGCCACAGCGAGGGCGCCTCTCCCGTGCCGGGACTGAGCTATGTCGGCCGTCCGTGGCAACGCAACCGTGCGTCAGCGCTGATCATGGGGGTGGGCGAAGACGCACGGCGCGTCGTCGAAGCGATCAAGCGCGAGGTTGCGGGCGTCGCATCAGTGCGGCAATTGCCGCGACCATCAGAATGGAAACCGCGACCAGCATCGTCGCCACCGCGGTAATGGTGGGATCTATGCGTTCGAGAAGCTGAGTGAACATGCGCTTGGGTATCGTGTCGTGCGTCCCGGCCAGAAAAACCGTGACAGTGATTTCGTCAAAGCTGATCATGAAAGCGAATAGCCATGCCGCGAACAGATGGGGAGCCATGTTTGGCGCGACCACCCGCCAAAGTACAGTTGTGCGCGATGCGCCAAGCGTGTGCGCGACCTGCTCGACACGGACATCGAGCGTGGCCAGGCCGGTTGATATCACTAGTACAACATAAGGCGCGGCCAGGACTGCGTGCGCGAGTATGAGCCCGCCTATGGTTCCGAGCAGACCTATGTTGGCAAAGAAGATATAGAGCGCAACGCCTGTGATGACGTGCGGAACCACCATGGGCGCGGCGAAATTCAACTCGAGCAGAGACCGGCCACGGAACCTGCCGCGAACCAGTCCGTATGCGGCGACGCTGCCGAGGCAAAGAGCGATAAGGCTAGAAAGCAGCGCAATGAATACGGAGTTCCGGAGTGCTTCGATCCATCGCGGATCGCTGAAGAATGCTTCGTACCATCGCAACGAGTAGCCAGGCGGAGGGAACTCCAGGGTGCTGGAACTCGAGAAGGACATCGGCACCACGATGACGACGGGAATGCAAATGAAGAACAGGACAAGAGATGCATATACGGCCAGTACGGCGTGGCCTGGCTTGCGGACTTTCTTGATGTCCGGCATAGCCTGGGATTGTTCCACTAGAAGCCTTGACGACATGGGAGACCTTATGACGAACGTGGATTGAGCCGCCCAAGCCTTCTGCTTGTGGCGTACAAAGCCAGGCAGGCAAGCAGCAGGGCGATGGAAATGGCGGATGCCAGGTTCCAGTCGGGCATGCGGTTGATCAGCAAATCAAGCATGTTGACCAACATCGGCACGCGTCCGCCGCCGAGAATCATGGGCGTTACATAGAAGCCGAGAGCCATCAGGAACACCAACAGCCCTCCCGCTGCGAGCGCGGGTAGAGTCAGCGGCAAGAAGATTCGCCAAAATGCCGTCCGTTCCGTCGCTCCCAGGGAGCGCGCGGCATGCAGGAGTCTCGGATCGACTTTGCGCATTGCCGCGTATAGGGGCAATACCAGAAAGGGCAGCAGGGCATTGACCACGCCGAGGGTGACGCCGCCGCGGTTGTACAAGAAGGCGATCGGACCGTCGACCAGTCCCCCGGACTGCAACAGGCCGTTGACGATGCCGGCATTGCCCAACAGGATGATCCACGCGTAGGTACGGATGAGCACGCTAACCCAGAATGGGATGACCACGAGCGCAAGGGCGAAGAGTTGCGCTCTGGGACTCAGGCCGTTGATCCAATATGCCAACGGATAGCCTAGCGCCATGCAGGCCAGCGTGGCGAGCGCGGAGATGATGAAGGTATTGGCAATGACCTTCATATACAGCGGCGAGCCGAGTAGCTCGCCATAGTGCGCCAGCGTCGGATGCGGCCAGCCAAAACTGCGGATCAGTGTGTCGAGTAGCGGCAGGTTGAAAGCCAATACCATCAGCATGAGTAGCGGTGCGACCAGCTTTAGCTCCGCCCGGCTGTTGCGCTGCCGTGCCGCGCTTTTCTTCGTCGGGTGCATTTTCAAAGTCCCAGCTTGAAGAGTTGCCACCGCTTTTCGACCACGGAGGCATGGGCGGCCCAGAATGCTTCATTGGGCAGGACCTGTACCTCCCGATTGGCGCGGCTTGTCGGGAACTGCGCCAGCTTGTCCTGCGGGAGCAGCTTGTCCAGGTAGGGACTATTGCCGGTATAGGGGATGATCTTCGCCGCCTCCGCCTGGGAAGCTGGCAGCGTCATCTGATGGAGCAGGCCAAAGGCGGCGCTGGCTTGGGCTGGTGCAGCGCCTCGCGGCATGACGAAGTAACCGATATTGAGCAGCCCCTGATTGAATTCCAGCCGCAGCTTTGGGTTCCCCGCAACGCGGCCCGAATAGGAGGCGGCGTAGCGGACTTCGTTATCCAACAGCAATTGCGCGGGCTGGGCGCCACTGGACCACCATACCGGTACGTGCGATTTGATCCTCTCCAGGCTGGCGAAGGCTCGATCGAAGTCGATGGGATAGAGGTTCTCGGGCGCCACGCCATCGGCAAGCAGTGCGATGGGCAGGGAGTAGTACGGGATATCGGGCAATGAGCGCCAGCCCGGAAACTTCGTTGTATCCCAGAAATCCTTCCAGTTAGCCAACGGAGCGGCATCGGCCCGTCCGGATAGCGCGACCGAGAAATACTGATATCCCATGCCATGTGTGTGCCGGGCTTCGGGGAACATCGCGGCGGGATCGATCTGTGCCCAGTCCAAGGGCGCAAGCAGGTTGAGCGCCATGGCTTGGGCCAGGGCGGGGCCACCGATTTCGTGCAGCACGGCGTCGATGCGCCCGGATTCGACCATCGCCCGCAGTTTGCCCAGGGGCGTTCCGGTCGTGTCTTCCCGTTGCACTGTGATGCCGGTGCGCGCGGTGTAGGCATCGATGTAACCTCTTTGGAGAGCCTCGCCGGACTGGCCCCCGGCCGCGATGATGCGTATGGACTTGACCGTTGCCGACGCTGATGCTGCGGCACGCACCAGGGTGGGGGTGGCGCATGCGCCCATGGTAGCCAGCGACGACTTGATGAAAGTACGACGTTCCATGAAGGACTCCGTTAGTGCAGGTGGGTGACAGTGGCGGGGGGATGCGCCAATTCGGCGGGGTGTTTCTCCGGAAGCAGCCAGACGGCGTCTTCAGGCCATGAGAGAACCACATGGTCTCCAATAGCGAACCGGACTTTTTCGTCGCTGGCGGCGACTATGAACGGACGCGCCTGGCTGGTTTGGACGTGATAGCGTATGGACTGCCCCAGATAGACAATGTCCAGGACGCGCCCTCTGAGGCCTGCGTGCCCGGCAGATGGGGCGGATAGTGTGGCCCGTTCGGGCCGGACGATCGCCTGCACGAGATCGCCGTCCGTTGGTGGCTGTGATACGCCCGAGGGATGGACTACCAGCCTCTCGCCTTCTCCAAGGTCAAGAATGAGCTTGGAGTCTGCCGTCGCCAGACGGCCGCGCAGGAAATTGGCGGTACCCAGAAAACCGGCCACAAACGAATTGCTTGGCCGCGAGTAGATTTCCTGCGGCGACCCGACCTGCTGCATCATGCCATCGGCCAGGAGCATCACCCGGTCAGACATGGACAATGCCTCTTCCTGGTCGTGGGTAACAAGGATGGTCGTCGTACCCAGAGAACGCTGCAGGCGCCGCAATTCGACCTGAACCTCTTCGCGCAGTTGTTTGTCCAACGCTCCCATGGGTTCGTCCAGCAACAGGATGTCGGGCTGGAAGACCAAGGCTCGTGCGAGCGCCACGCGCTGTTGTTGGCCGCCGGATAGCTGCGCAGGGCGACGGTTGTGCAGACCATCCAGGCGCAGCAATGCGAGCACTTCCTTCACTTTTTTGTCTATTGCGCCGGCATCGTTGCGCCGGATTCGCAAAGGAAACGCGATGTTCTCGCGCACCGACAAATGGGGAAAGAGTGCATAGCTTTGGAAGACAAGGCCGATGTTGCGCTGTGCTGGGGGGAGTCGGGTGACGTCGCGCGGGCCGAGGAGGATCGCTCCTTCGCTGGGCAGCGTAAGCCCGGCGATCAAGGCCAGGGTAGTGCTCTTGCCGGAGCCGCTTGGGCCGAGGATGGTCAGGAACTCTCCTTGTTCCACGTGCAGGTTCAGATCGCGCAAGGCTGCCGTGCCATCGTAGTGCTTGGACAGTTTGGCAATGGTGATTGCTGTCATATCGACTCCCCTATTCTTGTGGGCGCTACCGTGCTTGGGTGCTCAGTAGGTATGGGCGTTGGTTTGCGCCGTCAGCTTGTTGTCGCGTACGTTCTTGACGGCTGCGCGCAGGTCGTCGAGGTACCTTTCCATGATGGATTGGTGCACCGGATTCACCATGAAGTGGATCGCCACGGGATCCACGCCGACGCCGACAAACCATCCCTTTTTGTCCAGTTCCTGGGCGACAGCGTTGATGTCGACCGAGGGATCTCGCGATCGATAAAGCACGAAAGAGAGCTCGCTATGAGGACGGAGCACTTCCAGGCCCTCGATGTCCTCTATCCCTTGGATCATGCGATTGCGCGTATCGGCCACGATCTTGGCGATACCCCGATATCCCTCGGTGCCCAAGTAGTTCAAGACCGCCCAGGCCGAGGCGACGGGGCTGGCCGGGCGTGTACCCAGAAAGGTGTCCGTCTCGTAGTGGCCACGCGGCCAATCGTCGAATTCGAAGCGTTGGTGTTGCTTGAAGATTTCGTTGCGGTACAGAATCAGCGAGGCGCCTTTCGCGGCGAATCCGTACTTATGGATGTCGGCCGAAATGCTCGTGACGCCAGGCAGCGAGAAATCAAAGTCAGGAATGGGTTCGCCATTGAGCTTCATGAACGGGCCGAGAAAGCCGCCCACGCACGCGTCCACATGCAGTGGAACTTGGTGCTTCAACGCGACCTCTGAAAGTGCGGCGATCGGATCGTAGACGCCATGCGGATATGCAGGAGCGGAACCCACGATCAGTGCCGTGCGCTCGTCAACGGCAGCATTCAGCGCCTGGACGTCGACCCGGAAATCGTCGCCGATGGCAATGCGCTGTACGTCCATATCCAGGTAATACGCGGCCTTGTTGAACGCCGGGTGCGCTGAACGCGGGACCACGATCTTGAGCCGTTCATGGCCGGCGGCGGCCCCAGTCGCCCTTTTCAGGCTACGCGCCGATTTCACCGCCTGGAAAATGCTCTCGGTACCGCCCGAGGTGAAGCTGCCTGCGGCGCCAGCCGGAGCATTGAACAGGGAAAGCGCCATGTCGATGACTTCCGATTCAAGGCGCTGGACACTGGGGAACGCCTTGCGGCCAAGGCCGTTTTCCATGAAGTACTTGGCCGAGGCGTTCTTCGATACGGCGCCGAGCGCGTCATCCAGCCAGTAGACATAGAGCGCCATCCTGCCTTCGTCCCAGCGGTAGTCCCCATTTTTGGCGTCATCCAGGCGCTTCTCCAGCGCGGGCCAGGGCGTGCCGGTGGCTGGAAATTCGATTCGCGGGGATAGAGGGGAATGAGGCGTGGTCATGGCAGGTGCTTTATGTGAAAGTGAATGAGAAATTAAGATATCACGAATGATTAAATTTGTGATCACAAAAATGGATCGGGAATTCCCGTATGAGGCCAGGACGATCCAGGTTGATCCGCTAAATTTCTGTGAGCACGCCCAGTTCCATGGGCGCGCGTAGGCCCGCCGGAAGGTCGACGTCCAATGTGATCGGGTCTTTTGCGAGAAGGCCTATCGGCGAGGCATGAAAGATGCCGCGTTCCGACAGCGCGGGGCGGCAAGACGGACTACCGTGGCGAGCGCTTGCGTCGATGCGGCGGGCCGCAGCGACAGCAGCCGGCCCGATACGGGCGCGCCATGCGCCGCGATATGCCGCGCCGGCTTAGGCGAAACGATCGATCGAGTACCACGGCCCTAGGAGGGGTGCCGCCGTCACGTCGTGCTCGGGCCAAATCCGACTGTCACTCCAGGCGAAATGGCGGGGAGCGTAAATGCTGAGGCCTGGGGTGGCGACAGCGAGCGCTGTCCCGATGCCCGCAAAATTCAGCTTGAAGTGGTAGCCCGACTTGATGCCGACAAAATCGAATTCGCCCGGTTCGACGCCATGGCTGCGGAACCCCTGCGGATCGTGAATCAGTCCAGGCTGGCTGGTGGCGATGACGACGGAACCGTCGGGCAGGCGCAAGGTCGCTGTCAGGCCAAGTTGAATCAAGGTCCCGTGCTTGTATGGCCCGCTCACAACGTAGCTGCCCGGTCCCAAGGCGATGACCTCGACCTCGGTTTCCAGTGACGACAGGCCAGGCGTATCAAGGCCCCCGAGTCTGGCGATGAAGCGAGCGCCGACGCCACGCGCATGCGCATCCTGGACCGCTATTGCATCGCTCACTGTGACGGCGCCGCGCAGCGGCCGCTGGCGATGCTGGGCATGGCGCAGAATTTCAATGCTGTCGCCAGGCGCTCCAGCAAGCACGCGATCTCCCATATCCGCCAAAAGAAACGGGCGTTCATTGGGACTTTCCTGGACCTTGTCGAGAGCTGCTTCCGTGGTCGGCAGCGTATCTGGAAATTCATCACGCCGAAGCCAGAAATCGCCCGCCAGCTTTGCGGACAGCTTGGCGGCGAGCACGGCATCGCCATCGGCGATGACCAGCGCGCCTTGGCCCATGGCCTGGCCGTTGGCGTAGGGAAAAACGTTGAGTAGGGAAATATCCAGTACCGCTGGGTGTTGGTGCAGCATCTGGCGGGCTTGCTCGTGCAGCGCCTGGAGCGGGCCCGAATTGGTGTCGGCATTCCCTGGCAGAATCATGCGAGCCTTGGTGAGCACCGAAACCGGCCTGATCTTCTTCTGGATTGCAGCCTCCAGCAGTTGGACGCAGCGGCGCCCGCAGTCCATGACGTCGCGATGCGGGTTTTCCTTGCAGGCGCTGACAATGTCTGCCGCCGTCAGCATGTCGGCCGTTATGTGGCAATGGAGATCCAGACCGACGGCAATTGGCACGTCCTCGCCCACCCAGGCGCGCAAGAGTTTGAGGAAGTGGCCTTCGACATCGCTAATCGATGCGGTGGCCATGGCGCCATGCAGCTCCAGCGCGATGCCGTCGATTCGTCCAAAATGGTCCAGAGCGCTTGCTATGCTTGTCTTGAACCGCGTTACGAGGTTCTCGTACACGTCTTCATCGACGGGGCCGCCAGGCGCCGCTTCGGCGAAGAGGGCCGGTATGGCCGTGTGTCCCCGCTGTGTCAGTTCCGAAACAATGCCTCCCAAGGTCGTGCCCGCGCCTTGCATCTCGGATATGAGCTCGGGGCCTTCGAGCCATGCAAATGCAGTTGCCGTGGTTCGGCGAGGACTGAACGCATGTGTCTCGTGGAAAAAGCCGCCAACAACAATTTTCAAGGATTCGGTTTTCATGCCAGTTCAGACGCTCAGTTGACTCGCGGCATTTGCGTGTCGCGGATCATCTGCCCCATTTCCTGGAGACCCTTTTTTAACTGTGCGGCATATTCGGCGCCGTTCAGCGGCATTGCGTCCATGCCCAACTTGTCGAATGACTCGAGCGTCGCGGCATCACGGACTGCTGCGATGACTGCATCCTGCAAAATGGCAAGCACCTCGGGCGGAGTGCCAAGCGGCGCTGCAAGCCCGATCGAGGCGTCGATCTGTACCGGCCAGCCGCTCTCCCGAAGCGTAGGTACGTCTGGGTACTCGGGCCAGCGCATCGGACCCACTGACGCAATCATTCGCAGTTTGCCGGCTTGCATGTGCGCTAGAACGTCGGAGGGGTTCGCGACGGTGACGTCTATTTGCTTGCCCAGGAGGGCGTTAACCGTCTCGGTGCCGGACTTGTACATGACTTGTTCGAACTTGCCTCCGGTCTGGCGACTGAGCTCGAGCACCGCGAGGTTGACTGCAGCGCTGGCTGAACCGAGAAAAACGCCATCTCCCTTCTTTGCGTTGTTCAGCAGGTCTTGCAGGGTGAGATAGGGGGAATCGGCCCGCACCACGATGCCGTAACGGTACCGTCCGACGCCAGCCACAAAGGCGAAATCCTGATCTGCATAGGGGAGCTTCATCAGGTGCGGCAGGATCGCCTGTGTGGAATAAGTGACCACGCCGACGGTGTAGCCATCTGGCGCCTGGCGTGCGACGTAGCTTGGGCCGAGCGTGCCGAGCGCACCAGGCTTGTTTTCGACCACCACGGGTCGGCCCAGTCTCGCTTCCATGCCCTTGGCCAGAACGCGCGCAGCCACATCGGTGCTACCGCCAGGGCCGTAATTTACGACGAGGTGAATTTCGTTCTTGGGAAAGTCTGCCGCCGCGGCGGCTGTCCCCAGGCTGGAGAAGGCAAGGAAGGCGGCGAGGGCTATGCGCGCGCATGGGCTGGCATCGATGCTGCAATTCTGGGACGTGGTGTTGGCCATGTCGAATCCCCGGAGTGTCGGTGTTGTTCTGTTAATGTATCACCAATTAAATAAAATGTGATCACAAAATAGCGCTAGGGAATTCCCTTGCCACCTGGCCAAGCAATGACGCCGGGGTGCGCCGCGCGAAATTCTGGGAGAATTGGCCCTGTTTTATGTCACATTCAACTCCGCCATGCAGCGTGCCATGTCCGAAGCAACCCCAGAAACCGCTATGCGCGATAGCGTCTATCAAGGCATTCGTGGGTCTCTGATCTGCGGGCGTTTCGCGCCTGGAGAAAAACTGCTGCTGCGGCAACTCGCGTCGGAATTCGAGGTCAGCCTGACCCCGGTTCGAGAGGCGCTGCACCGTCTCATTGCGGAAGGCGTGCTGACGCAGGAGCACAGCCGCTCAGTGCGTGTGCCCATATTGTCGAAAGCACGGGTGCTGGAGTTACGGGACATCCGCCTTTCGTTGGAAGGCCTGGCTGCCGAACGCGCCGCCGCGAACGCGACGGCGGCGGATATCAAGGTACTGGAGCGGTTGGCGGGCGAGGTTGAGGCAGCCCGTCGTGCAGGTGATATCGCAAAGGACACACAAAAGGTGGCCGAGTTTCAGGTCGCTCTTTACCGGGCAAGCGAAATGCCTGTACTCGTGCGGCACATCGAAATGCTATGGCTGCAGACCGGGCCCTACATCCGGCTGCTGCATCCGGATTTCATCCGCATGGTGCAACAAGTGCGCGCAGGATGGCGCTATGAGCTATGCGACGCTTTGCGTGAACGCGACGGCGGCAAGGCGCGGCAATTGATAGAGACCGACATTTCCGAAGCCCTCACTTATTTGGCAAATCTCTTCGACGCGGCCGCATTGATCAACCACGCTTGAGGGCTTCGGTTGCTGAGCGTGGAGTGATGGGGCCGCGTCGCTCTCTAACGTGCGGAGCGGCTCAGCGCAGCGCGAACCAGGCCCCCTCCAGGCTGCCATTCATGCCGCAGAACGGCGGACCAAAGCCGTCGTTTTCCACCCCGGCGGGCCGCGTTTCGCGCACCGCCAGCACCGCGCCGCGGCGCGTCAGGTCCAGGGTCCAGGGCGGCCCGTCCTGGTAGGTGACGATCAGGCTGTCGCCGACGGCGACCGCCTTGCCGCTCAGATCGCAGACCCAGCGGCCGTTGTAGGGCTGCGCCGAGTTGGCGGCCACGAACAACTGGCCGTCGGCGGCCCGGGTGATTTCGATTTCGCCTTCGAGGTTCTTCCACTTGCCGACAAAGCCGGCAGGCGGCTGCGGGTTGATGGCCTTCAGGAATTCCAGGCGGTAGCGCATGCTGGCGCCGATCTCCTTGACCGGCGTGCTGCCCGAAAAGGGCTCTGCATAGATATTGTCCCGCACGCCCAGGAAATAACGTTGGTCGGCGGTCAGCGATTTGACCGCCTCGGCGTCGAGCTTGCCGCGCACCGCCTTGTACTGCTGCGCGATGGCCGCGTCCTGGTCGGCCAGGGCTGGGTGGGCGCAAATGGCTTTTTCGACCGGAGTCGCGGCCTTGGCGCAGTTGAAGGAGGGGGCAGCCGCGGCGCTGCCCGCCATGGCCAACGATGCTGCAAGGACCAGATGACGGATCATCGTGTGTAGTGCTCCAGGTTGTGTACGCGTTCGGCTTGTCGGCCGGCGTCGAGGTGACGGACATGCGCGGATAACGGCGCAGTTTACCGGCGGCGCCGTTGTCGGCGGCGTGGCGATAGCGTTGCGTTCGCTGCCGTACGCGCCGCTGGTTCTCATTTTTTCTTCTGGCTGGTCTTGGCCTGCTTCCAGAACGCCGCTGCCGCGGGAGACAGCCGGTTCTCGTTCAGGCATGCCAGTCCGACGCGCCGTGCCGTCTTGGGCAGCAAAGGCCGATAGACCACGCCGGGATAGGCGTCTGGCAATGCCATCGATGCCACCACCGATATGCCTTCGCCCTTCTGCACGAACGCCAGAATCGACAGCATCTGGGTCAGTTCATGCGAGATTTTGGGCGCGGTGTCGGCTCGCGCGAACATCTTGGCGACCAGGCTCTGTGAGCCGGCATGGGTCAGGATCAAGGGGTAGCGGCCCAGATCGCGGATGTCGATGGATGCCGCCGCGGCCAGCGCATGCCCTTCCGGCAGGACAGCAACCAATTCATCCTCGGCCAATTGCAGGGTATCGAAATTGCTTTTGGGCAGGGTGACGACGCCGATCTCCAGCCGGCGCTCGATCAAGTCCTGTTCGATCTCGGCATCGGCTTTCTCGAAGACGCGTACATCGATGCCGGGATAGAGCTGCCGGAAGCGCTGCAGCAGCGGCGGCAGAAGCTGCAGCGAGGAACTCAGGCCGAACGACCCCAACCGCAGCATCCCGCTGTCGAGGCCGGCGCTTGCGCCCGCCGTTGCCTGGATGAGATGCATCGCGGCAAACAGGTCGCGCACGTGGGGCAGTATCTGCTGCCCGGCATGGGTGAGTTCCAGCTGCGGCGCATTGCGATCGATCAAGTCAGTGCCCAGCGTGGTTTCAAGCGCGCGCAGCACGTGGCTGGTGGTGGACGGCGTCATGCCTATCTTGGAGCCGCCGCTGGCGATGCCATCCGACGCCGCAAGCGACAGGAACAGCTCCAGTTGACGCAAGGTTGGCGCGTTGGGTCCAAGCGGAGATGTCATATTGAATTCAAATTCAATTGTTGTTGAATCCTTTGAATTCTAGACTTATTTCCGTCGTCACCGGAAAAAGTCCATGCTCTCGCCACTCATTGCCACTCTGCGTTCCTCTCCCATCCAAGTCATGGCGGAGCAGACGCGCCAGGCCATTCAGCAGGGCCGCAGCGTCATCGACATGACGCTGGGCGAACCCGATTTCCCGACGCCTGCCCATATCTGCGAGGCCGCGGCGCGCGCCATCGCCGGCGGCCAGACGCGCTACACGCCGATCAACGGCACCCCATTGTTGCGCGAGGCGATCGTCGAGAAGTTCCGCAGCGACAACGGCATCGAATGCACGCCGGCGCAGATCAATGTGGCGTGTGGCGGCAAGCAGGTGATCTATCAGGCTTTCCTGGCCACCTTGTCGCCTGGCGACGAGGTGATGATCCCGGCGCCGTATTGGGCGTCCTACAGCGATATCGTGTCGATGAATGGCGGCGTGCTGCGCCCCTTGGCGACGACGCCGGACGAGGCCTATGCGCTGCATCCGCAGGCGCTCGAGGCTGCCATCACGACGAAGACCAAATGGCTGGTCCTGAACTCGCCCAGCAACCCCAGCGGCACCGCCTATGCGCAATCGCAGCTGGAGCAGTTCGCCGCCGTCATCCGGGCGAGCCGCAATCAGGACTTCCTGATCATGGTCGACGACATCTATGAACACATACTCTTTGACGGCAGGACTTTCGTCACGTTCGCACAGGTCGCGCCGGATCTGGCGCACCGGATACTGACCGTCAACGGCGTGTCCAAGGCTTACTCGATGACGGGCTGGCGCGTGGGTTATGCCTGCGGTCCCAGGTTCTTGATCGATGCGATGACGAAAGTGCAGATGCAGATCAACTCCCACACGTCCTCGGTGTCGCAGGCGGCCGCAGCCGCCGCGCTCGCGGGGCCGCAGGACGAGGTGCGCCGCCGCTGCGCCATCTTCCAGCAACGCCGCGATTACCTGCTGGCGCAGTTTGCGCAAATCGACGGGCTGGCGACGCCCCGGCCGGAAGGCGCGTTCTACCTGTTTCCCGACATGCGCAGTTTCATCGGCCGCAAGACGCCTGCAGGCCTGCGCCTGGAGGACGACGTTGCGCTGGCGTCGTACCTGCTGGGCGCGGGCGTGGCGGTCGTGCCGGGTTCGGGATTCGGCATGCCGGGATTCATGCGCCTTTCGTACGCGACCTCCGACGAAAACCTGCACATCGCCGCCGCCCGCATGGCCGCCGCGCTGGGCAATCTTCAATAGCCGCGGCGCTTGCCGCCGCCATTTTTCAAGCACTCGTATCAGAGCTTTCCTAAAGGGGAATGTTGCATGTCCACGGTTTCGCAGATCATCGGTAAACGCCTGTACGAGGCGGGGTGCCGCCACGCATTCGGCATTCCTGGCGGAGAGGTCCTGTCCGTCATGCGCGGACTGGACGATGCAGGGGTCAGGTTCACGCTGGTCAAGCATGAGAACTCCGGCGGCTTCATGGCGGAGGGCGTGTTCCACCGCACGGGCGCGCCGGGCGTGCTGGTCGCCACCCTGGGGCCCGGCGTGGCCAATGCGGTGAACGTGGTGGCCAATGCGCTGCAGGACCGCGTGCCCATGATCTTCCTGACCGGCTGCGTCGACGAGGACGAAGCCGCCACCTATACCCATCAGGTGTTCGATCATGCCGCGCTGATGCGGCCGATCACCAAGGCCTCGCTGCGCATGACGGCGGGCAATGCCGAGGCCGTCATGGACAAGGCGCTGGCCATGGCGATGGACGATCCTCCCGGGCCAGTCCATGTCGACGTGCCGATCAGCGTTGCCATCGCCGAGGCCGCGGTGGCCAGGGGCGCGCGGCGCGTGCAGCCCGCCCCGGCCGTCCCCGCGCATACCGGGCAGCTCGAGCTGGCACGGTCGTGGCTGAGCAAGGCCAAGCGGCCCGTCATCATCGCGGGCGTGGAGGCCCTGCACCATCGCGCGGAGGAACAGATCCGCGCGTTGGTGCAGAAGCACCGGATCCCGCTGATCACCACCTACAAGGCCAAGGGCATCGTCGACGAGCGCGACGTGATGGCCGTGGGCGGCATGGGCCTTTCGCCGAAGGCCGACCATATCGTGCTGCCGCTGATCAAGGAAGCCGACGTGGTGCTGCTGCTGGGCTATGACCCGATCGAAATGCGGGTGGGCTGGCGCAACATCTGGGAAGACGGCGCGCACGTGATCGAGCTGTCCTCGAACCGCAACACGCACTACATGCACCAGTCGGCGATCAGCTTCGTGGGTGACATCAAATACGGAACGGAGGTGTTGGCCGACGGCTTGCGCACGGCGTCGGAATGGAAGGACGACGAGGTCCGGGCCATCAAGCATGCGCTGGCGGGCATCTACCGCATCGACGAAGAATGGGGCCCCGGCGCCATCGTGGATGTCGCGCGCGCGGAAATGCCGGCCGATACCGTGGCGTCGGTCGACAGCGGCGCGCACCGGATCCTGTTGTCCCAGACCTGGCAGTGCTACGAGCCCCGCACCCTGATGCAGTCGTCGGGCCTTTGCACCATGGGTTGCTCCTTGCCCCTGGGCATAGGCGCCAAGCTGGCCGAGCCCGGACGCCCCGTGGCGGTATTCACGGGCGATGCCTGCCTGGAAATGACCCTGGGCGAATTGGCGACGGCCCGCGATGCCCAGACCCCGGTCATCGTCTTCGTGTTCGCCGACGAATCCCTGTCGCTCATCGAGATCAAGCAGCGCGGCACCGGACAGCCGAACCTGGGGGTGGATTTCCCCGGGACGGACTTTGCGGCCGTGGCCAGGAGCATGGGTGGCCTGGGCTTCGACGTGCAGGACCGCGCGGGCCTGGCGCAGGCGATACGCGCGGCCCTGGCGGCAAAAACGTATTCGATCATTTCCTGCCGCATCCCGCGCAAGGCGTACGACAACCGGATCTGAGGCACGCGCGGGACGGATTGCGGCAACCAGGCAGGAAAGTGCTTCCAGCTTCAAAAAACCAAGGGGAATGCCCAATGAAGCGACGCTGTTTTCTCAAGGTATGTGCTGTATCGATGGCCGCGGCGCCCGTGGTGGCGCGGTCCCAGGACCGCATCATCAGGATCGTGGTCCCGTTCGCGCCAGGAGGCTCCGGCGATCTGATTCCACGCATTGTTGCGCCGGCCATGTCGGAACGGCTGGGCATGACGGTGATCGTGGAGAACCGGGCCGGCGCCGGCGGCGTGATCGGCGCGACCTATGTGGCGCGCGCGCCCGCCGACGGGCTCACGCTGGGGGTGGCGACCGTCAGCACGCATGCGATACAGCCTGCGGTGCTGGCAAAGCCGCCGTACGACCCGCTGAAGGATTTCGCGCCCATCTCCAACCTGGCCCGGGTGCCCAACGTGATCTCCATCAATCCGGGCTTGCCGGCGCGGGACATGGCCGAGTTCATCAAACTGGCCAAGCAGCGCGGTGGCGATATCACCTACGGGTCGCCAGGCGTGGGATCGCTGGGGCACATGATGGGCGAACTGTTCGCCCAGGCCACGGGCGCACCCATGCGGCATATTCCATACCGCGGGGCCGGCCCGGCGTTGCAGGACGCCATCGCGGGCCACGTGGACGTGCTGTGCGACAACCTGCCTGCGTCATTGCCGCATATCCAGGGCAAGCGCCTGCGTGCGCTGGGGGTGGCCTGGCCTGGCAGGGTAGAGCAGTTGCCGGACGTTCCCACCTTTGCGCAGGTCGGTGTACAGGCGCTCAATGATCCTGCCTGGTTCGGGCTGGTTGCGCCCGCGGGAACGCCCGCGGAATTCGTGCAACGTGTCAGCGCGGCGGCCGCGGCGGCGCTGAAGCAGCCGGAGGTGGCAGGCCGGATCAGGCAATTGGGCGCGGTGCCTCAAGGTGGCCAACCGGAGGCATATGCGGCCGATATCCAATCCGAACTGGACAAATGGCGCCGTGTCGCCAGCGCCGGCAACATTTCCCTGGAGGCCAATTGACTGATCAATTTCCTGATTGCTCCAGCGAAACGCTAGCCTGGCTGGAATCGCTGATCGCCTGCCCCACCGTATCCGGCAGCCACTCCAACCTTGAACTGCTGGCGCAGGCGGAATCGTTCCTGCGCAAGATCGGCTTCGCGGTGCGCTACACCTACAGCGAGGACCGCAAGCGCGCCAACCTGTACGCCAGCCTCGGAGGCAGCGTGGGTGGAATCCTGCTGTCCGGCCATACGGATGTCGTGCCGGTGGCGGGGCAGGACTGGACCCGGGATCCATTCCGCCTGACCGACGAAGGCGAGCGGCTCTATGGCCGCGGCGCGTGCGACATGAAGGGCTTTCTGGCATGCGTGCTGGCGACAGTGGGCCGCCTGGGCAGCGGCAGGCTGACCCAGCCCGTGCATATTGCGTTGACCTACGACGAAGAGATCGGCTGTGTCGGCGTGCGAGGGCTGCTGGCTGACCTGCGCCAGCACGGCATCCGGCCGTCCGCGTGCATCGTCGGCGAGCCGACCCGCATGGAGGTGGTGCGTGCGCACAAGGGCCGTCATGCCTGGCGCTGCAATATCCGGGGCAGGGCTGAGCACTCGTCGCTGAGCGGCATGGGCGTGAATGCCGCGGAGACGGCGTGCGTCCTTGCGGCGGAAGTCGCGGCGCAGGCCCAGGCATTGCAGTCCGCCACGCGCGACGAAGGCTTCTACGTGCCTTTCTCGACGATGGCGGTCTGCCGCGTGCATTCCGGGCATGCATCGAATGTGATCCCGGAGGAGGCGGAGTTCGACTTTGATCTGCGCTTCCTGCCTGGCGTCGATCCCGACGCCGTCTTGGCGCCCATCCATCAGCGCGCCCGGGAACTTGAGCAGACGATGCGGCAAAGGGTCTCCGAATCGCAGGTGCTGTTGATGCAGCGGACCTCGGTGCCCGCATTGGTGCCCAAGGCAGATACCGACATACTGGTGGAAGCCCTGTTCCGGGCGGGGGCTCTGGCCGGCGGGCACGTGGCCTACACGACGGAAGGCGGGCTCTACCAGCAAGCGGGCATCCCGGCCTTGGTCTGCGGGCCAGGCGACATCGCCCAGGCCCACACGGCGGATGAATACATCCTGCGCAGCCAGCTCGGGATGTGCGAATCCGTGCTGGAACGGCTGCTGGCAGGCGGGCCGTGATACGCACGGGACCAGCCTCCAAGGCGGCGGGGAGGCAACAACGGCATCGAGGCCACGGAAGCTTGTCTGGGGATGTCAATCAAAAAAACATAAACCTTTGATTCTTATTGAATTGCCTTGCCAATTTGAGCGAATTGCGGCGGCGGATTCCCGATTTCTTGATCAACTGTGCTTTCCTAAATATATAATTCATCTGATAAGCATTCGCATTTAGATATCGGAACGATGAATTGTGTCCAAGAAAACTCGGTTGACAATCTCGCTGTGCGTCCAGTGCTTCAGCCCGGCAGTTGCGCTATCTTTGATTCTTCCCGCTAGCGCTAGCGCCCAGACAGCGACGCAAACCACGACGCTGCAGCCCGTCACCGTGACCGCGGGTTCGGTCTCGGAGGAAGACCTGCCCGCGCCCTATGCCGGCGGGCAGGTCGCGCAGGGTGCGCGCCTGGGCCTGATGGGCAATCAGGACGTGATGGACACGCCGTTCAACGTCACCAGCTATACCTCCGAGCTGATCCAGAACCAGCAGGCGCGTACCCTGGCGGACGTCATGGCCAACGATCCTTCCGTGCGGTTCACGACATCGAGCGGACATGCCTACGAGAACTTCCGGATCCGGGGCTTCGACGTCAACCAGAACGATGTGGCGATCAATGGCATGTATGGCCTGGCGCCCATGGGCCGCACGCCGCTGGAGTTCGTCGAGCGGGTGGAGGTGCTGAAAGGTCCGAACGCCTTGTTCAGCGGCATGGCGCCCAGCGGTGCGGTGGGCGGCACGATCAACCTGGTGCCCAAGCGGGCGGAAGACAAGCCCAATGCCACCTTCGGCGTGAATTGGCAGGCCGACGGCCAGCTGGGTACGACCGTCGACGCTGGCCGCCGCTTCGGCTCCGCCAATGAATGGGGGGCGCGCGTCAACGGTTCCTTCAGCGACGGCGCCACTACGCTGGACGGCCAATCCAGAAAACGCGAGTTCCTGTCCGCCGGGCTGGACTATCGCGGCAGTGCCTTGAGCGCGTCGATAGACGCTTACCACAGCCAGGAGTCGTTCTCGGGCGGCACGCCGGCCATGTTCTGGTTCGGCGGCTCCGTCGTGCCCGACGCGCCCGATCCCCGCATCAACCAGTTCAGCACCGGCTATGGCAGCATCCAGAGCAATGCCGTCATGGCGCGGGCTGAATACCGCTTCAATGACAGCGTATCGGCCTTCGCCGGCGTGGGCAGGCGCGACAGCCATCAATCGGGCCTGATCAATGGCACCCACGCGCGGCAGATTGACGCCAACGGCAATTTCACCGGTTCCATCATCGGCCAGCGCGCCTACACGGACGCCACCTCGGTCGAAGGCGGGCTGCGTACGCGTTTCAGCACGGGCAGCGTGCGGCACGAACTGGTGCTCCAGGCTTCCCTGCTGAAGCTGGAGGACGGATCGGCCACCGGCCCGGCATCGACCTTCAGATCCAATATCTACGACCCGATCACGCCGGTGATGCCGGCCGTGCCCGGCAGCGCGCCCAAGACGGCGGAGAACACGCTGTCCAGCCTGGCGCTGGTGGACACCATGTCCTTCTTCGACGACAGGCTGCTCCTGACCGGCGGCCTGCGCAACCAGCGCGTGAAGACCACCAACTTCGACAAGACCGGCAAGACGACGGCGCGCTATGACGAGGACGCCGTGACGCCCGCCGTTGCCATCGTCGTCAAGCCCTGGGGACCGGACGTTTCGCTGTATGCCAATTACGTGCAGGGCCTGAGCAAGGGCGATAGCGTCACGGACACCACCGCCAGCAACTATGGCCAGGTGTTCGCGCCCTACAAGACCAAGCAGCAGGAGCTGGGCGTCAAGTGGAACGCCGGCACCTTCACCAATACCCTGGCGTTCTTCCAGATCGACAAACCCATGCTGGTCACGGAGGGTTCCACGGCCAAGCCTACGTATGCGGACGGCGGCGAGAAGCGGGTACGCGGCGTGGAATGGAACACGTTCGGTGAGCTGGCCCCGGGCGTGCGCGTGCTGGGCGGCGTCACTTACACGCAAGGCACGCAGGTCAAGACCTCGTATGGCCGCTATGACGGCAATACCGCGGTGGGCGCGCCGCGTTGGCAGGCCAATACCGGGCTGGAATGGGATACGCCCTGGGTACCCGGCCTGACGTTGAGCGGGCGCGTTCAGGCGACTTCGAGCCAGTACGCCGATGCGGCCAACAAACTGCAGATTCCGGGCTGGGGCCAACTGGACCTGGGCGCCCGCTACGCCACGCAGATCAACGGCCGGGACGTCGTGTACCGGCTGAATATCAACAACGTGTTCGACAAGCACTATTACGCCGGCAGTTTCAGCGACACGACGCCCATCGTGACGCTGGGTCCGGCGCGCACCGTTACCGCCTCCGCCAGCATCAGTTTCTGACCATGGGAGTTCTGATTCTCTTCAGCCTGGCAAGCCTGTTCCTGGGCTGCTTCTGTATCTATCGCGCTTCGCCCAACCAGCGATGGGGCGCCGCGTCCTGGCCGGCCCCGTACGCCCGCGTCGCAGGGGGGCTGCTGCTGGCGCTGGGAGGCTGGGGCTGCCTGGGCGCATTCTCCGCCGTTGCCGCCGTGTTCGTGTTCTGCACGGCCCTGATGCTGTTCTTCAGCCTGATGCCATATCTGGGTGTGCTGGCGGGCCTGCGCGGAAGCGATACGCATGAAACCCGCTAAGCCCGCGCCGATACGGCGCGATTGGATCTCCAAGAGCCTGGCGGGCGTGCTGCTGGGCTTCGCGCTTGCCATGGGCGCCAGCGCGGCGCTTGCCGCGCTGACTGCCGATGTTCCTCTGGCGACACGCTCGCAGTTGGCCATGTGGCTGGTGCCGCCGGTCTGGCTGGGCATCGCGAGCGCCGTCTATTTCTTCGCCAGCGGCCTGCGCGCCTGGATCTGGCTGGGCGGCGCATGCGCGCTGCTATATGGCGGGCTGTTTTTCGCCAAGGCGATCTGAGGGGAGTCCGCGACCATGAGAGCCGACTACATACGCATCTACAAATCCGTCCACACCTGGACGGGCATCCTGAGCGGCATGGCGCTGTTCATCGCTTTCTACGCTGGCGCGCTGACCGTATTCAAGGAACCGGTCACCCGTTGGGCGACGCCGCCTGCGGCGGTCTCGCCTGTGCCGCTGGAAGAGGCGCCCGCGCTCATCGCCAGGACCCTGCAAGCGCGGCCGGATGTGGCCAAGGGGTTCAGCATCCATTTGCAGGATGCCGAAAACGTGCCGGCCCGCATGGGCTGGGAAGTCCGTGACGGGCAGGCCGACGACCACGACGAATCGTCGATCCGCCACTATGTTGCCTACCTGGATGGGGGAGGCGAGTTGCGGCTGGAGCAGTCCGACCCCAGCGGGCTGATGCCGTTCATCGACGTGCTGCACCGCGTGGTGGGCCTGCCCGCGGACAGCGATCCCAACCGCTGGTTCATGGGCATCGTCGCATCGCTCTATGCAATCGCCCTGGTGTCGGGCGTGATCGTGCTGTTGCCGTCGTTGGTCAAGGACTTCTTCGCCTTGCGGGTTGGCAAGAACCTGAAGCGGATGTGGCTGGATGCGCACAACGTGGTGGGCATCGTGTCGCTGCCATTTCACATCGTCATGGCGTTGAGCTCCGTGGTGTTCGCGTTTCACGACGGAATCTACGACCTGCAGGACAAGCTGATGTACGAAGGCCAGCTGGAATCCGTTTTCCAGCGCGCCGGCGGCAGCGCGGCGGCTGGAGAGACCAGAAATCCCGCAGACATGCTGACGCCCGTGCAACTGGCAGCCCAGGCGCGCGGCCTGGCGCCAGGCTTCGAGCCAAGCGCGCTGCAGTATCAGCAGGTCACCAGCTCCCGCGCCATCGTGCGCGTCTGGGGCAAGGACGACAGCGCGGTGTCGCCGCGGGCGCGGGGCGGCTTCGTGGCGCTCGATCCCTACACCGGCAAGGTGCTCAACCGCGACTATCTGCCGGGCGGTCAGGATGCGCCCAACCTCTGGGTCAGCAGCTTCTTCGCGCTGCACATGGCTTCCTTCGGCGGCGCGGCGGTGCAGTGGCTCTATTTCCTGCTGGGGCTGGCGGGCGCATGGCTCTTCTACAGCGGCAACCTGCTATGGATAGAAACCCGCCGCAAGCGCGCCAACCGGCAGACCGGCGAGATTCCGGTGCAGCGCTTGGATACGCGGCTGATGGCGTCGGCGACCGTGGGCGTCTGCCTGGGAAGCGTGTGTGGCATTTCGTTGATGATGGTCGCGTCCAAATGGTTGAGCGGGCACGTAGGCGATCTGAATGCCTGGCTGCGGGGGCTGTACTACATGGCGTTCTTCGCCAGCCTGGCCTGGGCATTCCTGCGCGGGGGCGCGGCTGCAGGGGTGCATCTGCTATGGGTGGCGGCAGTCTTGACGCTGGCGATACCGGCGGCCTCGCTCGTGGGCGGGCTGTTTCCCGCCTCCGGGCTTTGGGCGCACACGTCGGCCGCGGCGCTGGCAGTGGATGCGACGGCCCTGGCGGCAGGGCTGGGATTTGCCTGGATCGCGAAGGCCAGCGCGCGCAGGATCGGACGGGGCGACGCTGACAGCGCATGGGCGCCCAGAAAGCTCGCCGCGCGCGAAGGATAGCGGACCGCTGCGAACGGGCCGTGAACAAACGAACGGATGAATATGCGTAAAAAGAACAGATTGGAATGGCGGGATTGGATGTCGTCGGCCGTGCTGGCGGTTTCGATGATAGGCGTGGCGCCGGGCATGGCCGCGGCGCAGTCCAGGCAGGGCGCCGTCACACCCGGGGCCCATGTGGACGAACGAATTTCGCTACAGAAGGGAGAGTTTCTTGCGGGCACCTGGGCCGCTGAATCCGGCGTGATCCTGGAGCTGCTGGACAGCGCCGGGCGGCACGTACGCCGGTTGAGCGACGGCGAGAAGCCGGCCGGGGCTTTGATGCTGGTGGCGCCCAAGGACGATATCTACACCGTGCGCGCGCAGGGCCAGGGAGTGTTCCGCTGGGCAGTGACGGAACGCCTACCCCTTGCGGAACAACGTGCGCCCGCGCCGGCGTTCGACAGCCCGAGGCTGGCCGCGCTGGCGGCGACGCTGGCTGGGGGCGGCACGACGGATGCTTTTTGGGATGAGGTGGCGCAGCGAGGCACGCCGCTGGTCGAGGCCGTGGACGCCAAGCATGACCGCGTCACGTTTCTGTGGCGTGGCGCCGAACGCAATGTGCGCCTGTTCGGCGGGCCATCGTCGGACCATGCTCAGTTGGCGCGCCTGGGCAATTCCGATGTATGGCAGGCCAGCTTCGTCGTTCCCCGGTCCACGCGCCTGTCATATCGCCTGGCGCCCGATGTGCCGGAGCTTCCGGGCTCCGGCATGGCGCGGCGCCGCGCGATTCTGGCCACGGCGCAGGCCGATCCGCACAATCGCAAGGCATACCCCGTGCGCGGCGTCGACGCGTACCAGACCTATTCCATGCTGGAGCTGGCGGACGCGCCGCCGCAGCCATGGGTCGAATCCCGCGCGGACGTGCGGCAGGGAACCGTCGAGACCCTGGAGCTGCGCAGCGATCTCATGCGCAACACGCGCAAGATCCACCTGTATCGTCCTGCCGGTTGGCAGTCTGGCGCGGCGGACAATCACGTGCTGGTGCTGTTCGATGCCGGGGCCTATCTGGGCCGCGTGCCCACGCCCACCATTCTGGACAACATGATAGCCGCTGGCGTCATTCCCCCCACGGCGGCGCTGCTCATCGACAACCCCACGGCGGAGTCGCGCAGCCAGGAGTTGCCGCCCAATCCGGACTTTGCGGACTTCCTGGCGAAAGAGTTGATGCCATGGGCACGCAAACAAGGCATCAGCGCGCCTGCCGCGCGCACGGTCATCGGCGGTTCCAGCTACGGCGGGTTGGCGTCGGCCTATGCGGCGTTGCGCCACCCCGAAGTGTTCGGCAACGTGCTTAGCCAGTCAGGTTCCTATTGGTGGTCGCCTGCGGGCGAGGAGGACCAGTGGCTGACGCGGCAGTTCGTCGCGGTGCGCAAGCTGCCGGTGCGCTTCTTCCTCGGCGCCGGCCTGTTCGAGTCCGGACGCGGCGGTCAGCCGGGCATCCTGGAGACCAACCGGCATCTGCGGGACGTGCTGCGCGCTAAGGGCTATCTGGTGACCCACCGCGAGGTGGCGGGCGGGCATGACTACCTGGTCTGGCGCGGGACCCTGTCGGACGGCTTGCTGGATTTGATCGGCACCGGCAAGCAGGGCGGCGGATAAGCCCGGCTTGAAAGCCGGCAAGACTGCTCAGTCGGCGTCTTCGGACGCCTTGTCATGCTCATCCCACCAGTCGCCCAGCGCATCCAGCAGCGGCACAAGCATCCTTCCCGAAGGCGTGAGCTCGTATTCCACGCGCCGCGGATAACCGTCGTAATCGGTGCGCTGGACGATGCCGGCCAGCTCCAGCTTGCACAGCTCCAGCGTCAGCATCCGATGCGAGATGGTCGGATTGTCGCGGCGTAGATCGCTGAAGCGCTTGGTGCCTTCCTTGAGGTAGTAGATCAGCAGCGTCGGCCATCTGCCGCTCAGTATCTGCATGACTTCTTCGATGGGGCAGTGCGAAACCAGGTCTTTCATGGGCGGGGCATGGTGACAAAAATGTGCGTAATTTACTTAGGCTATCAGATCCGTAGAATTCAATCCGCTGCGCAGCGTGACCCTCATCTACGGAGAAAAAAATCTTGGAACCCATTCTTGTCTATGGCTTTCCGCTGGGAAGTTCCATGGGGCTCGTCGCTGCGCTGGAGTGGCTGGGCCAACCCTATCGTCTGTGCCGCGTGGACATGCTTGGCGAAATGCGGCTGCCGTCCTATGCGCGGATAAACCCGCGCCATGAGACCCCTGCATTCGTCAGCGAACAGGGCGCGGTTTTCACGGAAACCATGGCGATTGCACGCTGGATCGAAAACCGTGATGACGAGCGCAGGATCAGCTTCGATCCTCTGTCGCCGGAATCCGACCGCATGAACCAGTTCATGGCTTTTCTGAACACTGGATTCACCGCCGCCTTCACCCCGCATTGGGTCGCTCTGGAAATGGATCCGCCTGATCCGGCCTTGCAGAAAACGCTGCGGGAATGGGGCGCGCAACGCGTCATCGAACGGCATGACAAGCTCGAGGCGATGCTGGGCGACACGCCGTTCCTGGTGGGCGGTCGCCCGACGCTGGCGGATGCCGTGCTGGTCGGCGTGGCGCGCTGGCTCGATTTCCATGAGGTCGCCGCAAAATCCCGCTGGCCGAAGCTGGCGGCGCTGCGGCAGCGCCTGGAGAGCGACCCGGCGGTCAAATATGCGATCTCGTTGGAAGATGGCGCAAGCCCTGCCTATTCGGGGCTTTGCAAGGGCCATGTGCCGCTGGAAACGCTGATCGCCACATACGGGAAGTAGGCGGCGGGCACGCCGAAGCGTGCCGCCTGCCGCTGCGCGCGTCTGCGCGTCTGCTACGCGCGTCCGTTACACGCGTCTGCTACGCGCGTCCGTTACACGCGTGACGCTTCGCCTTCCTCGCGTGCCTCGAGTTCGTTGCCCAGCACTTCGGCCGAATCTTCGCCGCGCGGCGCGGGTTCCAGCGGACGCCGGGTGTGCCCGGCGGCGCGCGCGTCCTCGCCTTCGTCGGGGCGCTCGGATTGCACGAAGACGTTCGCGGGCGGCGCGTAACCCCGCTTGTCCTGGCCGAAGTACACCACGGTGTGCGGGTAGGGCAGCTCGATGCCGGCGGCGTCGAAGTGTTTCTTCAGCAGGCGGTTATAGCCGCGCTGCACGGCCCACTGCATGCCGGGCGTGGTCTTGATCAGGATCCGGATGGTCACGCCCTTCTCGTTGACCGCCGTGACGCCCGCCACCGTGATGTCTTCCAGGATCTCAGGCCCCAGCACGGTGTCGGTCATCAGCTCGGCGAAGGCGGCGCGCAGGTGCACGATGGCGTCGTCCACGCTTTCGCGATGCGCGATGGTGTATTCGCCCAGGTGGTACGAGAAGTCGCGCATGTGGTTGGCGACGACGTCCACCGACGAGAACGGCACCAGATGGTAGCCGCCGTCCAGGGTGCGGATGCCGACCGAGCGTATGGTCATCTTTTCGACGGTGCCGAACACGCCTGCGACCTGCACCACGTCGTTCTCGTTCATGCCGTTCTCAAGCTGGATGAAGATGCCCGTGATGATGTCCTGGACCAGCTTCTGCGCGCCGAAGCCGATGGCCAGGCCGACCACGCCGGCGCCGGCGATCAACGGTCCGACGTCGATGCCGATCTGCGACAGCAGCACCATCAGCGTCATCGTCACGATGACGATCAGCGCCGCGTTGCGGAACAGCGCCAGCAGCGTGCGCTCGCGCGCGCTGGGCATGCCGCGTCCTTCGCTCTGGCTGAGGCGGTGCTCGATGATGCTGGCGATCACGGTCCAGGCCAGGGCGGCTATCAGCAGCACGATGACGATGTTCACCGTCATCCTGATGGCCGCGCCGCCGGCATCCGAGGCCAGCCACCGCGACAGGTCGAAGGCGCGCCACGCGTCGAGCACCAACAGCACCAGGACGATGCGGATGATCAGGCCGATCAGTTTCAAGGTGGCGGGCACATAGGCGTTGACGCGCGCCTCCAGTAGCGGCAGGCGTTTGCGCAGGTCGTCCGGCAGCCTGATGGGCTTGGCCAGCACGGTGTTCAGGAACAGGATCAACAGGCTGCCCACGCCGATGACCAGCAGGGTCTGCGCGGTGGCGCGAGCCATGAACGGCAGCGCGTTGGTCGGGTCCACCTGGCTGACCACCAACAGGATGGTGAAATAGCCTATGCCCAGCACATGCCACACGCGCGCCAGGATGTGCAGCCGCGAGCCCATGAAGGTCGTCGCGCTGGCGGCGCGCCGGTCCAGGTGCCCGCGCACCGTCTGGCGGTTGCGCCAGATGACGCGCACCGCATACACGTACACGGCCAGCATGATCAGCAGGTTGGCCAGCCGGCCCAGCGCGGGCGACAGCGAGGCCGACACCACGGGATCGATCAGCAGCGTGCCGTAGCCTGCGGCGCTGGCGATGCGCAGCAGCCACGTATTCCAATACCTGGCGTTTTCGTCTGTCATGGGCAAGAGGCGCAGGTGCGGATGCTTGACGGAGAACACCGTGCGGATCAGTACCTTGACGAGTTCGACCGACACGAAGGCTCGCAGGAACACGGCCGCCAGAGCGTCCAGCGTGCCGCGCCCGGGCGTGCCCCATAGCGCCGCGGCGCCGCCCGCCATGGCGGCAAGCAGCACCACGCCCGCATCGATGGCCAGCGCGCCCACGATGGCACCCGCGCGGCGCGACAGCACGCGCATGGAGGCGGGCGCGCCGCGCCTGGGCGGCGCTTCTGGCGCGTGGCGCAGTTCTGCCACCCAGCGGTCGATGCGGCCGTAGACGTACATGGCAATCATCCGCAGCAGAATGAAGGCCAGGATGGTGGCGGCCGCTGCCAACGCGAGAGGCTTCAAGACATGGCCTGCGGCGTCGCTGTCCATGCGCAGGCTGTCGCCCGAGGCCAGTGCGCGCATGTCTTCCACGCCCTGGCCCATGTCGGTCGCGAGGCCCGTCAGGAAGCGCTGGACGTTGTCGGCCAGGCGTTCCTGCAGGCCGGGTTCGGCGGGCTGCGCGGGAGCCGAGGCCGTGCCTGCGGGTCGGGCTGAGGCGGGTTTTGCGCCGGACGCCTGCGCGCGCAGCTCGTCCACCAGCGCCTTGCGCGCTTCGGGATTCTCCAGCAAGTCCGCCAGGGCCGCCGGAGTCAGCGCGGAGGACGGCGCCGCCGCCGCTTGCGGCTGCAGCAGCCCCGCAGCCTGGGTTTGCCAGGAAAGGGCAAGGCAACACAGCATTGCCGCCAGCAGCAGGGCCGCCAGCCAGGGCCTGGGCCGTCGGCGCCGCCGCGAAGGGGCGGCCTGGACGGAAGGCGGGAAAGGACGCGATGCTGTCGTTGCGGATCTAACCACTAGTGAATCTCCTGTGCGATCTGGGCAAAAAATGGGGGCGAAACCGTGGCGCGCTTAAGAAATCCGGCGCGTCGCCGTTAGTGCAGATGGCTCAACTCTGGTCTGGAGCTTTTTTCATGGCCTCCAAATTTGTCTTCCCGGCATTGGGACTCTTGCTGGCGGGCGGCATCGGGCTGGCGGCCCACCAGGCACAATCCGCGCCGCTTGCGCCGATGCTCGTGCGCTTCACGGTTCCCAGCCTCTGCACGGTCAGCCAGGGACCGGCTCGTCCGGCGGTGCGATGTTCCCAGGGAACGCCCTGGCACGCGCAGCGCGCGGTGGACGAGCAATACTGGACGGTAGTGTTCTGACCCTCAGAATTCGATGGTCGCGGTCACCACGTCGCTGTATTGCCCGGGGGGCGGCGCCGTCTGCGCAGGCACCCGCCCATAGACCTGCACCTGCTGGATATTGCCGGTTCCCGTGCCGGTGACGAAGGCGGTGCCCGCGGTGCCGTCGCCCCAGGGGATCGTGCGGTCCGCCGACGTGTGCAAGTCATACCTTACCAGCCGCGTGCCGGTGGCGTCTCGCAGGTAGCGCTGGCTCACGGTGCCGTTCTGGCCGCCGTTCAGGCGTATCCGGTAGGCGTCGTTGTTGGTGCAGCGCACCGCCAGCGTCGTATTGGCCAGGCGCGCCGAGCGAAAGTCAGCCATCGACCCGAAGTTCAACGGGGAGGCGGAAATGGTGCAGTTGTTGGTCACGTTGGCGCGCACCGTGAAGTTGTAGCTGCCACGGGAGGTCAGCGACGAGCACGCGGGCCGGACCAGGATGGAGAAGCCGTAGTCGAAGGTTGCCACGCCAGGGAAAGTTTCCGAGTACGCGGTCGTGGCGTTATTGGCCGTGGGCACCGTGTATTGGCCTGACAGGACCTGCCCGGTAATGGGCTGGTTGACGGTGGCCTGGCTGCCCAGCAAGGGCTGGGTGAGATCGATGATGACTGGCGTCGATCCGTTGGCGGCCGAGCCCCACAGCGGGCTCATGGAGGCGTTCGGCGATAGCCGGTACTGCAGACGGTTGGCGCCATTGGCCATCTGCCGCGGATCTTGCACGGTCGATCCGCCGCCGATGCCCAGGTTCACGCATACGCGGGCATACCCCGGGGTGAGCAGGCCCCAGGTGCAGGTCGCCGTCAGCGTGCCGGTCTGCGTTACCGATGCGCCGAGCACTGGATTGAAGTTCGGAAACGTGATGGGTGTCATGGACACGGTGCAAGTTTGCGCATGCGCGCCGTTCCCGCCCAGCCACAGGGCCGCCAGCAGCAATGCGGCCAGCAGTGTTTTCACGGCCGGACCTCCACGCATGCCACCGGCCCCAGGCGCGGCAGGCTGCCGTCGATGGGGGCCTGGAAGTCGAAACGCGCCGTGCAGGCCAGATCCGGTCCTTGCACGTCCAGATGATTGCGCTTGCCCAGGTTGCGCACGAAGGTCTGGCTGCCGTAGCCCACCACGCTCTCGGATCCGCTCTCCCTGTGCACGACCCGCGCGCCCACCGGTAGAGGCTTGCCGCGGCCGTCCACCAGATCGACGGTGGCCGCGGCCTCATGGGTGATGCCGAACTCCGCCAGCACGCCGGATCGGGACTGCGGCACCACATCGAGTGAGTAGGCCGACACTTGCGCGTTGGGCGGCAGGTCCAGGCCGTCGAGTTCCAGCGTGTTGGTCTGGTAGCTGTTCAGGTCCGGCACCACCAGGCGGCCGTTCGAGCCTGTAAGGCCGATGACCCGGTTCTGATGCAGGATGGGCAGGCCGGGTTCGCCGGTGGAGACCAGCGCGAAGCCGTCGTCGATGCGCCGGGATGCTTGCGCCGCGCCATCCATGAAGACGAAGGCGCCATTGACGTCGAGCTCTCCCGTGGTGCGTCCGTCATAGCGCTGCGCGCCCAGCGTGATCTCGCCATAGCGTCCCAGGTACCGGCCCCAGCCTTGCTCATAGTGGCCCGCCTCGTAGGTGCCGGCCTGCACGCCCCAGCCGAACCCGCCGCCATAATCGGGGCTGCGGATCGCGCTGGCGTTGGTATACGTGCCGCCGTCCTGGCGGCCGGCCATGGCATTGAACGAGGTTTCGCCCAGGGTGATGCCTAGGCTGAGGAACGCGCCACGGCTGTCGCTGTCGTTGAAGTCCTGGTAGGCGCTCACGCTCAGCGTGGCGCGGCTGCCCAGCCGGGTGGTGTAGGCCACCGAACCGATGTGGGCGGCTTCGACGCCCGGATAGCGTTGGCCGATGTAGCTCAGCGATACGGTCTGCCCGCCGCCCAAGGGCACGGCCAGCGTCGCCCTGTCGCTGGCGCGGGATACGGGGATGCCGTCGTTGGCCGCCAGATCGGCGTAATCGGAGATCGCGCGCAGGCTCTGTATGTCGATGGAGTAGCGCTCGTCCACATACTGATAGCCCAGGCCGGCCTGCAGGCCGGTGTTCCTGCCCAGGCTGCCGGCCAGCGACGCGTTGACGACGCCCGCCATGCCCAGCTTGGCGAGCATGCCGGCCCCCGCGTTGTACAACCCGGCGCTGGCTTCGCCATGGGCTTCCACGGTCAGGGCGTTCGAGACGCCGTATTGCCAGGTGCCGCTGAGGGCGGGATCGTCCTTGTAGTCGAATGATCGCCAGCCATAGGCGCGGCGCAGAAAGCCTGCTTCGACCGAATAGCTGGACATGCCTTGCGCCAGCAGCCGCGTGTCGATGTAGATGGGCACCGACTGCGACACGGGCCGGCCCAGGGCGTCGCGCGTGATGACGTTTGCCTGCCCGAAACCCGTGATGCCCGCGACGTTGTCGACCACGAAAGGGCCGCTGGGAACGTCGCCCGAATAGCGGCGGATGTTGTTGATGTAGACATCGACGGCGGACGGCACCACGGCGCTGCCGGCGAAGTCCGGCATGGGGAATGTGACCAGGTCGGGCCGCAACGAGAAATTGCGCCGCCATTGCAGGCCGCCCATGCGTATCGAGCGCGACCAGGCCAGCGATCCGGAAATCGTGTCGCCCACCTGGGTGGCGGTCAATGTGGCGGGGTCGGAGTGGGTCCAGCTGGAGTCGAAGCGGACATAGCGCCGCAGGTCGCGGTACAGATAAGCGGTGCCCGTATTGCTGAAGACCCCATATTGGTCGAAATAGCGTTGTTCGCTCCAGATCGCCAGCGGATTTTCGCGGTCGGTGCGCGCATATAGATCGTAGTTGATGAGCAGGCCGCGATCCGCCGTGGCGGCGGCCACGGGGCTCAAGCCTCGCGCATCGATGCGGTTCGGAACGCGGTACCGGTCCGGCAGGTCGAGATCGACGTCTTGCGCGGCCGCGTCGTAGCGGTACTTCAGGCCGAGGATCTGCTCCAGGGGTACCTGTGCCTCGTCCGCTATTCCCAAGGCATGGGTATCGATCCCCAGGCTGCGCAAGTCCGCGCCGCGTGCAGACAGGCGGCCATGCTCATCTGCGAATCGCGCGATCCGATGGCTGGGCTGGCCGCCGATGCTGACGTTCAGATAGACGTCGATGGCCGCCAGTCCCACGGCCGTTTCAGGCGCGGATTGCGCGCGCGCGCCGGCATGGACTGCTGCGGCGGCGAGCATCAGAGTCAGCTGCATGGCGCATGTGCAATGTTTCACTTCCCTGTATCGGTTTGCACGTCGGCCTGGACGGGAACGCTGTTCACCCGCGCGTTGACCGTGACCGCCCCGTGCATGGAAGGTTGAAAGGGCAGGGGCCACTGGCGCGCGCTGCCGCCCAGGACATAGCCGAGCAGGCCATCCCGCAAGCTGCGGCGCTGGCCGTTGAAGACCAGCGCCACGTCGCTGAGTTGCGCGCGGTGCGTGCCGCTGTTGACGACGCGCAAGGCCCAGTCGGGGCCATCGCGCACCAGGGACCATGTCAGCTCCCGTTGCGCGGGAGCTTGCGGCGCGGCGCCCACGAACACCGGCACCGAATAGCGCAGCCGCACTTGCACGCCCGTCGCGCGCAAGGGATCGGGCGGCGCGATCTCGTCGATGATCAGGCGGTACGACGTCTCGCCAGGGCGCTTGGCGGGATCGGGCTGCAAGAGGCGCACGACCTGCGTGCCGCCCGGCGCGATCTGGATCATCGGGGGACTGGCCACCAGGGCCGATGTCTCCCGCAGCACGTCTTCGGTCGCGGTCTGGCTCCATGCGTACACGCGGACCTGGCCGTAGATGGGTTCGGCGCCTTCGTTGCGCAAGGTCATGCTGGCGGCGCGTTCCGCGCCGTCCAGGTTCAGGATTACCGGCGAGATCTGCAGGCTGGCGGCATGCGCTTGCAGCGCCATGCCGAATAAACAGGCCCCCGCCGCCTGGCGAATGATCCCAAGCGTCGTCATGTCGATTCGCGCTCAGAAGTAGACGGTGGCCGTGACCGTCGATTGGTACGTATCCGGCTTGGGGGCGGCCTGGGGCGGCACCCGGCCGTAGACGGTCAGCGTCTGGGCCGTACCCGTGCCGGTGCCGCCTACGGTGTCCGTGCCTTGCGTGTTGCCCCAGATCGTCGTGCGGCCTGCATTCTGGTAGAGCTGGTAGCCCACGCTGGTGGTGGTGTTGCCCGGCGCGGTGCCCACGAGCAGGCGATTCGCAATCGTCGAGCCCGCCGCCGTGCCGGCGTCCAGGCCTACGTTGTAGGGCGTGGTGTTGGTGCAGGTAACCCGGACCGTTGTTTCCTGATTCACCGCGGCGCTCAAGAGTCCGGTAGAGGGAAACACCAGCGGATCGGCCGCAATCGTGCAGTTTGCCTGCACCGTCAGGGAAACATTGAAAGTCGCCGTCGCGGTCCCGTTCTGGTAGACCTGAGCCAGGGCCGCGGCGGGCAGGGACAAGCCGATAGTCGCGGACAGAATCGCAGCAGAACCGATGGCCTTCATGCTCGCTCTCCTCCAAGTCAATGGCTGAATCGACCTTAGCGGAGGGGGCAGTGCAATTTATTTCGCATTATTTCAATTTCCTTCGGTTGCTGTCCCGCACGCGAATTTGCGTGCTGGCGCGATCCTGCTTGCGTCCTTCATGAAACTTATGAGGTCTTTGTTCCATTCCTGGTGCAAAGCGGAAAGGAAAGGACACAACTTCCCGGCTGCGGCGGACAGGTCGCGGATGTAGCCAATTTGGACGAATCCCCAAGCCAAAATCAATGGAAATCCAAGGAGTACGCGAAGCGTTCCCGCAGGGGGCTGAGCATACTGGGCTCGTCGGTTGCCCCGACGAAATCCGTTGCCCACCTACTAGGAACTGCCGTGATGTTGACACCGATACGTTCGTCACTGTGGCGTTGCGCCAGCGCGGCGTTGTGTGCCGCGATGCTGGCGGGTTGCGCGGTGGGACCCGACTTCGCCAGTCCCGACAATGGTCTGAACGAGACCGAACTGGCGCCCAGGCAGGACCCCGCTGGCCACTCCCAACTCACCGCCGCCGACGTCCCCGCGGAATGGTGGCGGCTGTTTGAAGATCCTCTGCTTGCGACCCTGCAGGCCCGGGCCGCGACGGGCAACCTGGATCTGCAGCAGGCTGCCGAACGCATCGAGCAGAGCCGGGCGCAACTGGGCATCGCATCCTCGGAGCTGTATCCCAGCCTGGACGCCGGCGGCAGCTTCTCGCGCGAAGCGCTCAGCGAAAACGGCAAGCTGGCCGCGCTGGGCGCGCCTTCCAGCGCCACCGATTTCTGGCGGCTGGGTTTCAACGCCAGATGGGAGATCGACCTGTTGGGGCGTGCGCGCCGCCTGCAGGAGGGCGCCAAGGCGTCCCTGCAAGCTTCCGTCTACGACCGGGAGGCGGCCCGCGTGGCATTGTCCGCGGAGGTCGCTCGCGCCTATCTGCAGTTGCGCGGCACGCAGGCCCAGCTCGACATCGCCAGGCAGAACCAGACGGTGGCCGAGCGCGTGCTCGGCCTGACCGAAAGCCGGGAGCGCAATGGCGTATCGACCCGTTTCGATACCGCCACGGCCCGGGCGCAACTGGCGACGGTCAAGGCCTTGGTGCCTGAATTGACCAAGCGCCGCAACACGCTGCTGAATGCCCTTGCTCTGCTGCTGGGGGAAAGGCCGCGCGCGCTGGATGCACAGCTGCGTGACGCGATGCCGCTGCCTGCGCTGCCCACCAAGGTGCCGGTCGGCGTGTCGTCCCAATTGGCGCACAGGCGGCCCGACATCCAGCGGGCCGAGGCCCAGCTCCACGCCGCCACCGCGGCAATCGGGGTGGCCAAGGCCGACTTCTACCCGCGTATTTCCCTGGTGGGACAACTGGGCGTGGAAGCCTTCCAGGGCAGCGACCTCGCCAGCTGGGACTCCCGATTTTTCTCGATCGGGCCGACGGTCTACCTGCCCATCTTTCAGGGCGGACGCCTTGTCCAGCGCTTGGAATTGAGCGAATCGCGGCAGCGGTCCGCCGCTCTGGCCTACAGGCAGACGGTGCTGCAGGCCTGGCATGAGGTGGACAACGCCCTGGATGCCTGGGCCGAGCAGCAACGCGAACACAGCGAGCTGCAGGTCTCGTACGAACAGAACCAGGAAGCCTTGCGCGCCGCCGAGCGGGGCTACCAGCAGGGCGCGTCCGACTACCTCACCGTGCTGACGGCGCAGCGCAACCTGCTTGTCAGCCAGACCAGCCTGAATGCCAGCGCGACCAACGGCACGCTGACGGTGGTGAATCTGTACAAGTCGCTGGGCGGCGGCTGGGATCCGGAAATGGGAGCCACGCCATGAGCGCCAACGTAGAAGCGCAAGCGGGCGATGGCACCGCCGCCCATGGGCACGCGGCCAAGTCGTCGAAGCGCCCGATGGTGGGGCTTCTGGGAATTTTCATCGCCGCCATGATGGCCGGCTTGAACAACCGCATCGGCGCCTTGGCGCTGGCGGACCTGCGCGGCTCGATGGGCGCCGGCTTTGACGAGGGCTCCTGGCTTACGACGGCCTACGGCGCCGGAGAACTGATTGCCATGCCGTTCGCGGCGTGGTTTGCCATCACCCTTTCGGTGCGGCGCTTCGAGCTGTGGATGCTGGGCGCCTGCGCGCTGCTGGCCCTGGCCCTGCCTTTCGTCCACGACCTGAACCTGCTGCTGGTCCTGCGCTTTCTGCAAGGCGTGGCCAGCGGCACCACGATCCCCTTGCTGATGATGGCGGCCCTCAAGTTTCTGCCGCCGCCGATCCGGCTGTATGGCCTCGCGCTCTATGCGATGACCGCCACATTCGCGCCCAATCTGTCGATATGGCTGGCCGGCCAATGGACCGACGCGCTGTTCGACTGGCGCTGGGTGTACTGGCAGATCGTTCCCCTGGCCCTGGTTTCCGGGTTGCTCGTGGGCTGGGGGCTGCCGCGGGAACCCATCGAGACCGGGCGCTTCCGCCAGGCCAATTGGCTGGGCATGGCCTATGGGGTGCCGGGCTTCGGCCTGGTCGCGGTCGCGCTGGATCAAGGTGTGAGGCTGGACTGGTTCAATTCGCCTCTCGTCACGTTTTCGCTGGCGGCGGGCGTGATCCTGCTGGCGCTGTACCTGCTGACGGAGTGGCATCACCCGGCGCCCTTCATCAAGCTGCAGGTCCTGGGGCGCCGCAACCTGGTGCTGGGCTTCACGCTGTTCGTCTTCCTGCTGGTGGTGCTGCTGTCCGGCTCGATGCTGCCGGCCGGTTACCTCGGCCCGATCCAGGATTACCGGCCCATGCAAATGGCGTCCATCGGTCTGATCGTCGCCTTGCCGCAGCTGGTCCTGGGGTTCGCGGTCGCGCTGCTGCTGTACCAAAAGTGGGTGGATGCCCGGATGGTGTTCGCGGCGGGCCTGGTGCTGATCGCGCTTGCCTGCCTGGCCGGCGCGCAATTGACCTCGACCTGGAACCGCGACCAGTTCGTGCTGGCGCAGACGCTGCAAGCCTTCGGGCAACCGATGGCCGTGGTGTCGATGCTGTTCCTGATCACCAGCGTGGTGCAGCCTCACGAAGGCCCTTATGTGTCGGGCGCCATCAATACGCTGCGCGCCCTCGGGTCGATGATCGGCGGCGCCGCGGTGGGGCAGCTCTTGACCGCGCGCGGCCGCTTCCATGCGGAGATGCTGCTGGATCAGGCGGCGCTCGTGGCCAACTACGTCCCGGACAGCCTCGAACCCCTGCAGCTCATGCGCATCGTCAGCCAACAATCGCTGGTGCTGTCGATTGCCGACGCCTACCGCGTGCTGGGCGTCCTGGCGCTCCTGCTGATTCCGATCGTGTTGAGGCTGGCCTACATCCCCGCTCCCGACTTGGGACACGTCTCGCGCCCTTCCGCAGTTCCATCTTCCACTCAGGGATGATCCATCATGGCATTACCGAAGAAAGCAAAGGTCACGACCAAGGTGCTGCTGCTCATGCTGCTGATCGGCGGCGGCCTGTATCTCAACCGTCCCGAATCCCGGGCATCGACGCAGTCCACTGACGATGCCTATGTGCATGCGGATTTCACGATGGTGGCGCCGCAGGTGTCGGGACGGATCGACAAGGTGCTTGTCGAGGACAACCAGCCCGTCAAGCAGGGGCAGTTGCTTGCTACCATTGACGACCGCGATTTCGTGGCGGCGGTGAACGCCGCCCGGGCCCAGGCGGCCAGCGCTCAGGCCAGTATCGGCGGCCTGCAGGCGCGCCTGGTCCAGCAGGAGTCCGCCATACGCCAGGCGCAGGCGGCGGTGGCGGTGGACGAGGCGGCGCTGAAGCTGGCCCGCGCGAACCAGACGCGCTATCGGAACCTGGCCACGGACGGCTCAGGGACGATCCAGGCGCGGCAGCAAGCCGAAATGCAGGCCAGCGTTCAACTGGCCAGCCTGGAAAAGGCCCAGGCCAGCCTGCTTGCCGCTCGCCAACAGGTGGATGTCCTGGCGGCAGACCTCGAAAAGGCCCGCGCCGCATTTGCCCAGGCGCAGGCGGTGCAGGCCGCGGAGGAACTCAAGTTGTCGTACACCCGCATCACCGCGCCGGTGGACGGCACCGTGGGGCAGAAATCGGTACGCGTCGGCGCATTCGTCAACGTCGGCAAGCCTTTGCTCGCGGTGGTCCCGCTGGACGCCGTCTATGTCTCGGCCAACTTCCGGGAAACGCAGCTGGCGCGCGTGCGGCCGGGGCAGACGGTGGATATCGCGGTGGACGCCTTGGCGGGCGAAACCCTGACTGGAAAAGTGGAGAGCCTGGGGCCGGCCAGCGGGGTCAGCTATTCCGCGGTCGCGCCGCATAATGCCACCGGCAATTTCACCAAGATCGTCCAGCGGCTGCCGGTACGGATCCGCATCAACGCGGATCAGCCCGCGGCCGCGAAACTGAAGGTGGGCATGTCGGTCACGCCCGAAATCCGCGTCGATGACTGATGAGGTCGGGGCGGGCGCCCGCCGCTACTGCGGCAGGCCCGCCGCGCGCAGGCCTTCCGTCAACGTCGCCAGATGCTGCGGCGCGCAGATGGGCACCCATTCCGCAAGCGTGGAAAGACGCAGGCTGGGATTGAGCTGGCGCAGGTTCTGCAGCCCGCGTTGCGCGTCCGTCGTCCGTCCGGCCAACGCGTGGCTGGCCGCACCGATCGCAACCGCCATCTGGAAGCTCGGCAGGTTCTGGTAGGCCTTCTCCGCCCATGACGCCGCTGCGTCGAAGTCCTTCAGGAAGAGATGCGCGGTGGCCATGCCTGCTTGCATGCGGTACAGCTCCGGGTCACGGGGACTGAGCCGCATTGCATGCTTCAAGAATTCCACGGCGTCCTCGAGTTCTCCCCGCCAAAGTCTGAGAAACGCACCCAGGAACCATGCCGCGGCCAGATTCGGATTGAGCCCGAGCGCCTTGTCGAGCAGCGCGATGGCGCCTGAGGTGTCCCCGCCCAACTGGCCCAGCGCGTGGCCGCCCCGAGTCAGCGCAACCGCGTCGTCCGACCCCAGATCGACGGCCTTGCGACCCAGGCGTATACCCTCCGCGGTCTCCTTCCCGACGTCCGTCATCCAGTTGTTGACCCTGCGCCAGCAGTGGCACCATGCCGCCATGGCATACGCCGACGCGTAATCCGGATCGGTCGCGATAGCGGTATGGAAGAGTTGCAGCGCCTGGTCTACGGATTCGCGGGTGCCCTGGTGCAGCTTGGTCATGCCGCGCAGGTAGTAGTCGTAGGCATCCAGGTTGCCGGTAGGCTTGCGCTGGGCGCGGTCGATCTCGGCCCGCTCCAGCTGGGGCGCGATGGCGCCCACTACGCTCTCGGTGATCTGGTCCTGCAATTCGAAGATGTCTCCCAGCACGCCTTCGAAGCGGCCTGCCCAATGCAGTATTCCCGTTGTCGCGTCGATCAGTTGCGCCGAGGTGCGCACGCGGTTTGCCGACTTGCGCCAGCTGCCTTCCAGCACATAGCGCACGCCCAGTTCGCGGCCCACCTGTTTGGCGTCCACGCTGTGGCCCTTGTAGGCGAAGCTCGAGTTCCTGGCGACGACGAAAAGCCAGCGGTATTGGGACAAGGCCGAGATGATGTCCTCGATCACGCCATCCGACAGATAGTCTTGTTCCGGGTCGCCGCTGAGATTGACGAACGGCAGCACGGCGATGGAGGGCTTGGCGAGAACCGCCGGCGCGGAAGCTTCCGCAGGCGCGGCGTGCATTACCGATGGACTCGCGGAGGCAGATGCCGTCGTAAGGCTTGCGGTCTGCGGCGCTTGTGCGCTTGTCACTGTGGCGACGAAGCGGAAGCCCTTGCGGGCGACGGTTCGAATCACGCGCTGTTGTTGCCCGTCGTCGCCCACTGCCTTGCGCACCGCGTTGATGTGGGTGGCCAAGGTCGACTCCGACACGATCCGGCCCTGCCAAACGGCGTTGACCAGGTCGTCGCGGCTGACGACGCGGTCGCGGTGCTCCATCAGATACGCGAGCACGTCGAAAACCTTGGGCGCCGTGGCAACGGCGCTGGACGCGCGCAGCAGTTCCCGCCGGTCCAGGTCCAGCACGCAGTTGTCAAAAGAGAATTGCATTCCGTACTCCTTGTGCCGTTCTTGTGCGCCTGGCCTCAGGGCGGTCGGCTGGACGAATGCGCAAGCCAAATCCAAGGGAAAAACAAGGCGGCCGCAAAGCCTTCCGCCCGGGTGCCAAGCATACTGCAAGCACCCGGTCGAGATACGCGGCGGGACGGCAATCAAGCAAGGAGCGGAACATGAAAATCGTGGTTATCGGCGGTACCGGCCTGATCGGGTCGAATGTGGTCCAGCGGCTGCGCGCTAACGGTCATGAAACCATCGCGGCATCGCCCAGGACGGGCGTGGACACCTTGACCGGCGCGGGATTGGCCGAGGCCCTGGTCGGGGCGCAAGCAGTGCTGGACGTGTCCAATTCCCCGTCGTTCGAGGATCAGGCGGTCATGGCGTTCTTCGAGACCGCGGGGCGCAATCTGTTGGCGGCGGCAACCCGGGCTGGCGTGGAGCATTACCTGGCGCTATCCGTGGTCGGCGCCGAGCGATTGCCGGACAGCGGCTACATGCGCGCCAAGGTGGCCCAGGAAAAGCTGATCCGGGAGTCGAAAATTCCCTACACCATTCTGCGCGCAACCCAGTTCTTCCAGTTCGTCGAGGGCATCGTGAGCGCGGGCGCGCAAGGCGGCATGGTCCGGCTATCTCCCGCCCTGATCCAGCCCATCGCGGCCGACGATGTCTCGGCGGTGCTGGCCGACTTGGTCGTCGCGACCCCGGTGAACGGTATGGTCGAGGTGGGAGGGCCGGACCGCTTTCCTCTCGACGAGCTGGGGCGCAAGTTCCTGGCCGCGCGCGGCGACGCCCGCACCGTGGTCGCCGACGTGCACGCGCGCTACTACGGCAGCGAGTTGGACGACCGTTCGCTGGTCGCAGGCGCCCACGCGCACATCGGACCGACGCGCTTCCATAATTGGCTTATCCGGCCTGCAGCGTGACAGCGGGCGCAAATAGCTGCGGCATAAGGCAAGCGGGATCGGCCAAGGGAAGCGCGTCGGGGTGTTCGAATCAGGAGCTGCCGAGGACGCTCATGGAAAATCGCGGAATATCCCTGCAGGACATTCTCATCTTCGTGGAAGTGGTCAAGCACGGCGGATTCACATCCGCCGCTGCGATGCTGGACATGCCCGTTTCCACGGTGTCGAGGCGGCTGTCGATATTGGAAAGCCAGCTTGGCGCTCAGCTATTGGTACGCACGACGCGCAAGGTGTCCACCACGACGGCCGGCGTCCGCTATTTCGAGGAATGCGTCGGCCACGTCGAGGCCGCGCTCAATGCGCACGAGGTAATTCAATCGTATGTCGGCCGGCCCGAAGGAACGCTGCGCGTGTCCATTCCTTCCAGCCTCACGGCGTTGCTGCCGGCCCTGGTTGCGGCCATGCGCCGGGACTATCCGAAGGTCAGGCTCGACATCGTGGTGGGGGGAGGGGAGACGGGCCACAATCCGACGCCTTTTGAACTGTTGATCCGAGGCGGTCCTCAGCGTGATTCCTTGCTCATCCAGCGTCCGGTGCTGGAGCTCAGGCGCGTCCTGATCGCGTCGCGCGCCTACCTGAACGGCGCTGGGCGACCGAGGGTCCCGGCGGATTTGCATAACCATGAATTGCTTGCCGTCGCGACCGAGACAGACTGGGAATTACGCCGAAACAGCGAGACTTGCCGCATTCCGGTTTCCTCGACGGTGGTGACCGAGAGCGCCTTGCTAAACGTGCAGTTGGCGATGGCCGGCGGGGGCATCGCGTGGATGCCTTGCGACTTGCTGCTGGACCATGGCGCCACGCGGCGCACGCTGGAGCGCGTGCTGCCGGAGTGGGAGCTGCCTCCCACGACTCTGTATGCGCTCTCTCAGACGCGCGTGGTCTCCGCGCGCGCCCAGGCATTCCTGGACACGTTCAAAGAGTTGCTGCCGGTCATTCCAAAGCAGCCCCAGATCGCCATCAGCCGAAAGTAAAGGCATAGGCTTGCGCGCCCGGCTCCAGGAACTCGATCTGGAAGACCCGGTCCCGGTCCGGCGACTGTTGCCGCACCAGCTGATAGAGCTTGTGCCCATCGATGACCCCCTCTCCCTGCTCATCGATGTCGGCTCCGTGGTCGGCCAGCGGCGGCTGGCCGTCCAGCGTGACGCGGAATCGCACCGGCCGGCCGCCCGCCGCAGTCCCCAGCACCATGTGCAGGTCGCGCGCGTGAAAGCGTTGGATGACGCGGCCGTTGGCGCCTGTGGCCACCGCAAGTTCCGGCTCCAGCCGCCATGATCCGGCCAGCGTCCATTGGTTGGCGCCCAGTCCGGTTGCGGGGACGTAGTCCGCGTCCCGGTCCTGCCTGATCCGGGTCCCGCCCGGCGCGTAGCTCGTGGCCTTGCCGTAGCCCAGGTAGCTTTCGCCCGAACGCAGCGTCGACCATTGCGGGGGCGCCTCCACGCCGCGCGCCGCAGGCCGGGCGATAGCGGGGTCGGGCAGCGTCTGGCCCGCTTCCGCAAGCAGGCGCTGGATCATGCGCTCGGTCTGCTCGTAATCGTGCTCGCCCGCGACCGTGTACCGCACGCGGCCCTGGCCATCGAGCAGATAGAAGGCGGGCCAGGACTGATTGCGGAACGCGCGCCAAATCCGGAAGCCGTTGTCCAGGGCGACGGGGTACTGGATGCCCTGATCCGCGACTGCCCGGCGCACATTGGAGGCGCTCTTCTCGAAAGCGAATTCGGGCGAGTGCACGCCTATCACTTCCAGTCCGGCAACCTTGTACTTGTCGTGCCAGGCCTTCAGATAGGGGAGCGTGCGCAGGCAGTTGATGCAGGAATAGGTCCAGAAGTCGACCAGCACGACCTTGCCATCAAGATCGGCGGCGCCCAACGGTTCCGAATTCAGCCAGTCGTTGGCATCCTGCAGCGATGCCAGCGGACCGTTCGCGGCTGCGGACGTCTTGGCCGGATTACTCGGGCGTACCTGTTCGACCAATTGTTGCTCCAGCCGCGCGGCGCCCGAAGCGGAGGCGCTGGAGAGGAGCGCCGGGTTCCATCCGAGCGCGGACACGGCAACCGCGGCCATGACCGCGGCGCCGGCCACCCTGCGCAGGCCCTGGGCCGCAGGCAGGAAGCGGCGCAACGCCGCGGCCATGCCGCGTCCGAGCCAGAGCGCCGCGGCCAGCGCCACTGCTGCGCCGCAGGCGAATGACAGTAGCAGCAAGGAAGTCTGGATGTTCGCGCCGTTGAGCGCCGCGCTGGTGAGCAGCAATCCCAGGACGGGGCCGGCGCACGGCGCCCACAGCAGGCCGGTGCCCAAGCCCAGCCCGATGGACAGCAGCCCGGCCGTGCGCGGCGAGCCGGGAGCCGCGCCGGCCAGGCGGTTGCCCAGGGCAACCAGCGGCCGGCTCATCCGGTCGCCCACGGCGGGCAGCAGCAGCGCGAGTCCGAAAAGCGCCAGCAGTCCCATCGCGGCGTAGCGCGCGCCCTCGTTGAGCGTTACGACCCAGGCTCCGCCGAAGGCCGCCAGGCTGGCGACCGCCGCGAAAGCAATGGCCATGCTCGCGAGCATCGGCAAGGCATGGGTGCGGAATGAACCTGATCCGCGTGCGAAAACGAAGGGCAGGATGGGCAGGATGCAGGGGCTCACGATGGTGAGCACGCCGCCAAGAAAGGCCACAAGAATGATCAGCATGGGTATGCACCGCTATGCAAGGGAAAGAGGGCGCGAGAGTCAGGGCTCTCGCTTTTGCCGGCGCGCGCCGCTGTCGTTGCGCGCCGTGATGGTCTGGCAGCTCAGCGGGTTGCGCAGCTCGTGCGCCAGCCCGCCGGCAAAAAGGATGAGCACGAGCAGGAGCTTGCGCACGTCGGTTCCCCTTCAGGCCGCATGGACGTTCAGGGTCACGTCGATGTTGCCGCGCGTGGCCTTCGAGTAAGGGCAGATCTCGTCGGCCGCATGGGCGATCTGTTCGGCCAGCGCCTGGTCCAGTCCGGGCAGGAACACGTTGAAGCGGGCTTGGAGCAGGTAGGCGTTGCCGGACATGCCCAGATCCACTTCCACGTCCACCGCGCGATCGTTCGGCAGTTGCACCTTCATCTGTTTGGCGATGACGTCCAGCGCGCTGGTGTAGCAGGCGGACCAGGCGCCGGCGAAAAGCTGTTCGGCGGTCGGATGCGGCTGGATGTCCTCGAACGCCTGGACCAGCCCCGGGTCGTTGGGGGTCGAAAGGCGGATATCGAGCCGCTCTTCGCCGCCCTGGGAGGCGTAGTTGCGGGAGAGGGTCGTATGGGTCTTGCCGGTCAAGAGGACTTTCTGGATTCGGGCGGGCATGGTGTGCTCCTTGAAGGGTGGAATTTAAATCGCATTCGATTAAATCGAATACGATTGAAGCGCATGGTAAGGAGCGCGCATGCCGGCGTCAATAGCTCGCGGGCGGAAAATCGTATCAAATCGTTTGCGACTGCATCGCATGCGATGTAAAGTGGCGCCATCAGGCAGACCAGATATTGAGGTAACGATGAAGCCCAAGACCCCAAACGATCCGTCCCAGAGAAAGCTGGCGGAATTCCTCTGCTTCGCGGTTTATTCAACCAACCTGGCGTTCGGCCGCGTGTACCGCCCCATCCTCGACGCGCTCGGACTCACCTACACGCAGTACGTGACCATGATTGCCCTCTTCGAAGAGGACGATCAGACGGTCAGCAGCCTGGGCGAGAAGCTCTTTCTCGAGTCCAACACCCTTACGCCGATCCTCAAGAAGCTAGAGGGCATGGGCTATCTGGAACGCGTGCGCGACTCGGTGGATGAGCGGCTGGTGCGGGTGCGCGTGACCGACGAAGGGCGGCGCTTGCGCGAGAAGACCGCCAGCATCAACCTGAGCGATGCTTGCGGGCTTACGGGCGATCAGTTCGCATCGTTGAGGGAGCAGGTGGTCGCGCTGCGCGACAACCTGGTCGAGGCGGCCCGGCCGAACGGCGGTTAAGCGCAGGTGGATACCTTCAACTACATGCGCGCCTTCCGGCGCATCGTGGAACTCGGCAGCCTGGCCAAGGCGGCGGAGGACCTGGATATGTCGTCCGCCGGCCTCAGCAAGCAGCTGCGCGCCCTGGAGGCCCACCTGGGCGCGGTGCTGATCCAGCGCACCACGCGCAAGATGAGCCTGACCGACACGGGCGCGGCCTACTACGCCGAATGCTGCCGGCTGCTCGACGAACTGGACGCCCTGGAAAAATCGGTCAAGCGCGAATCCCGCCTGGTGTCGGGAAGGCTGCGCGTGAACGCGCCGGTCTCATTCGCCCTGAGCGTGCTGTCGCCGCTGCTGGCGCGCTTTGTGCGCCAGTATCCCGAACTGCGGCTGGACCTGGCGATGGAAGACCGGATGGTCGATGCGGTAGGGCAAGGGTTTGACGTGTCGATACGGCTGCGCGCGCAGCTCGACGATTCTTCACTGATTGCGCGCCGGCTGGCGTCGCTGACGCAGGTGCTGTGCGCGGCGCCTTCCTACCTCGACAGCCGCGGCCGTCCGGAAAGCGTCGACGCGCTGCGGGGGCATGACATCCTCAGCTATACCTTGGCCGAAAGCCCTGGCGCCGTTGCGCACGAGGATGCCGGCCAGCAGGCGGATCCGCTGGCCGGACCCGCGCTGGTGCAGGTCAACAACAGCCTGATGCTGCGGGACCTGCTGGAAGAGGGGCTGGGCATAGGCGCCTTGCCGTCGTTCCTGGCCGCGCCCGCCATCGCCAGCGGCAGGCTCGCGCGCGTGCTGCCGCAGCTGCCAGCGCCACCGCGCCACGTCTACGCGGTCTATCCGACCAGCCGCCACCTGCAGCCCAAGGTCAAGGCCTTCGTGGATTTCATGGCGGAACATCTGCCGGCGGCCATGCGCGGCGATTGTTGACGCGCAGCTAATAAAGTCCTGCCGGCGGACACCTTACTCCCGTGCCGGCCCGTCATTAATCTGGCGTCCATTGAAACGAGATGGACGCCATCATGACTTCTGTACCCGATCACGCACCCGCCGCGCCGTTCACCGTGGATTTCTTCCATGACGTGGTTTGCGGCTGGTGCTATGTCATGTCTCCCCGCCTGCGCCAGGTGGCTGCCGAGCTGGGCATTGCCGTGCGCCAGCGCAGCTTCGTGCTGCAGGAATCGCCTGAACAGATGTGCCAGGTGTTCGGCTCGATGCCGCGCGCCAAGCAGGTGATCCTGGGCCATTGGGAAGCCTGCGCCCGCCATGAGGACCAGCCGCGCATCGACGTCGAGGGCATGCGCGCCGAATCATTCGACTATCCCAGCGGGATGGCCGGAGCGCTGGCTTGCCAGGCCGCGCATCTGCTGGCCGGCGACGCGGGCCATTGGGATATGTTCGACGCGATACAGCATGCCCATTTGAGCGAGCACCGCAACGTCGGCGATCGCGCCGTGCTGTTGGATATCGCCGCCGGGCTGGGCCATGACCGGAGCGAATTCGCCGCTCTCATGCAGGGCGAAGAGGCCTTGCAGCGCGTGCAGGCCGACCGTGCCGCCGCCGCGCGGCTGGCCATCGACTCCATTCCCACGCTGATCGCCGGGCCGCACCGTGCGCGTCTGCGCACCATGTCCACGGCCGATCTGCGGGACAGCCTGCTGGCGCTGATGCCGGCGCCGGCTGGGGCTTGACCGCCGTGCATCGGCGGCGCCCGCCACGCTTTTCCTTCTTTCCAATTTTTCCGTCCGCAAGACGGAAGCCATACGCACAAGGTGCATCATGACTATCCGCTACACCCAAAAATTGCTCGGCCTGGCGCTGGGCGCAGCTCTCAGCTTCAATGCGCTCGCGCACGGCGCGCCGGCCCAGGCGCCTGCTTCCGGACAGGAGGTGGGCGTGAGCCCCTGGGGCCCCGACGATGAGATCGGCCGCCTCAACCTGATCACGCCCGAATCGCGCGCCGCGGTCATGTCGCGGGTGGCCGGCGGCAAGGTCTACGACCTGGCCACGGAATACTACGTGGGCATGCCCAGCTGGCAGGACGCGGGCGATCCCCACTACCAGTTCTGGATGACGCACACGCCGCGCGGCACCGAGGTCGACGACCCCATGGGCGTGGGCAAGGATATGAACGCCATGCGCAGCTACACCGGCACGGCGTTCTCGATGTACAGCCACACCGGCACGCACATCGACGCGCTCAACCATTTCGGCATCCACGGCAAGATCTGGAACGGCTTCCGTGCCGATGAGCATCTGGGCGACCGCGGCTGGAAACGCACGGGCATCGAGAAATTCCCGCCCTTGGTGGCGCGCGGGGTCTTGATCGACGTCGCCGCGCTCAAGGGCGTGGACATGCTGCCTGACCAGTACCGCATTACCCGGCAGGATCTGAAAGCGGCGCTGGCGCGCCAGAAGACCGAACTGCGCGAGGGCGATATCGTCCTGATCCGCACCGGCCGCATGAAGCTGTACAACGATCCGGCGGCCTACATGGCCAAGCCGCCGGGCATGGGCCTGGACGCGGCGCGTTATCTGGTCGAGGAGGGCGGCGCCATGATCCTGGGGGCGGACAACCTCAGTTTCGAGACCTTCCCGTCGGAGGTGTCCGACGACTATGTGCCGCTGCACACCTATCTGCTGGCGCAAAAGGGCGTGCCCATCATCGAGCTGGCGGCGCTGGACGAACTGTCGCGCGACCAGGTCTATGAATTCGCCTTCATCGGCGGGCCGTTGAAGATCCGCGGCGGTGACGCGGCGCCGCTGCGTCCGGTGGCGATGCCGCTGCGCTGAATTACTTGCTGCGCTTGACCATCGCCAAGATGGTATCCATCAGCTCGTCGCGGGCCTGATCCACGCTGATGTCCTGGGCCACGGCCGCGTGCGCCAGGCCATCAGCCGCGCCCAGCATCGCCCACATGCCGGCCGGCGCAATGCCCGCGGGCCCGGCATAGGGCGCAAGTATGGCCTGGCATTTCTTGATGAAGGCCAGCTGGTACTGATGCTTGACCGCAGCCAGTTCCGGCGAGCCGCCCAGCGCGGCCAGCAAGCCGGGAATCTCGCGTCCCTGGGTCATGACGCATTCGACATAGCCCGCCGCGATGACCAGGGCTTTTTCCTTCAAGACCGGCTTGCTGGCGGCGATCGCGGCGTCGATGAGCGCGGTCTGGCGGACGTCGAAGTCCTGGTACAGCGCCACCAGCAGGCCGTTGCGCGTGCCGAAGTGGTCGTAGGCCACGGGTTTGGTGATGCCGGCCTCCGCGGCCAGCCGTCCCAGCGTCAGGGCGTCCGTGCCTTCGTCGCTGATCAGCTTCCAGGCGACGTCCAGCAGTTGGCGCTGGCGTTCGTCGCGCGACAGGCGGCGCTGCGGGATGGTTTTGGCGGGGTTTGGCATCTTGGCGGTCATGATGGTTGGGCTTCCTCCTCGCGGATTACAGCACGCGAGGAGAAAATCTTCTGGCCTATGGTCCGGGCGGCGTCGAGATGCGCGGCGGGAAAGCCCGCGTCGGAGGGCAGCAGCAATTCCGAGGTGACGACGTTGGCGCCGCAGTAGCCGAAGATGCCGTGGTCGATTTGCGTCTTCATGGCGCCGAAATAGCCGTGCCGCGCATAGGTGCGCTGGTTGGCGCCGCCTAGCGCGACCAGATGCACGTCCAGGTGCTGCAGCTTCTTGACCAGCTTGCCGTCGGCGTCTTCGTAGGCCCAGCCTTGCGTGAACACGCGGTCGATCCAGCCCTTGAGCAGGCCCGGGAAGGACCACCAGTACACCGGGTAGACCAGCACCAGCGCATCCGCGCGTTCAAGCCGCGCATGTTCCGCGGCGACTTCCGGGAGCGGTTCTCCCTTGCCCATGGCCAGCGCGGTGTCTGGCTGGGTGAACCTCGGGTCGAAGCCTTCCGCGGCCAGGTCGGCGACTTCAAACGTGTGTCCGCCGTCGGCAGCGGAAATGCCTTGCGCGACCTGTCGCGCCACCGCGTGGGTCAGCGACGCAGGATCGGGATGTGCAACAACGATTAGCGCGTGCATGGCGTCTACACTCCATCAAAATTATTAACCTACCGATAGTAACTTACTTTTGGTAGGTTGTGATTTTGACGTGCGCATCGGGGCTGCTCACTGGGAGATCGGCGGCCCGGCGCAAGGCGGGGCGCTTGCTAATGGCTGGGAATTTGCGCCAGCACCAGCTGCGTGGTCTGGCGCAGGTGCTGGGCCAGCAGTTCGGCGGCGGTATCAGCGTCGCGGGCGAGCGCGGCTTCCAGCAGCTTGCGGTGTTCGTCGGCGACGTTGCGTTCCTTGCCCTTTTTCGAGGCGGGGGCGCCTTTGGTTCCGGAATTCAGCTGCACCGACAGGTAGCGGTAACGCGCAGTTTGGTCGCGCAGCAACTCGGCAATGGCGATGAGCGACTTTGAATCGCTGCCGCTGATCAACGCCGAATGGAAAGCGGAATGCGCTTGTTCCCATTCCGCCGACAGCCCGGAGCCGTCAGCAGCGTGCAGCGGCAGGCGGCTCAGGCGGTAGTGCGCGCCGGCCAGCCGCTCTTCCCAGTCCAGGCTGCCGCGCGCGATGGCGCGGCGCAGCGCTTCGCATTCGATATGGATGCGGGTTTCGGTGATGTCCAGCAGTTCTTCCGCCGACACGTCGGCCACGCGGAAACCGCGCTGGTCTTCCGCGACCACGAATCCGCTGGTGGCCAGGCGCGAAAGCGCCTCCCGCAGCGGGATCGCCCCGCTGTCGTAGCGTTCGCAGAGATCCTTGATGCGCAGGCGCGCCCCGGGCGGCAGGCTGCCCGTGATGATGTCTGCGCGGATGTCATTGGCCAGGGCCGATGCCGCGGTCCGGAATGGGGTGGAAACGGAAGTCATGCGAAACGATAAGGTTTTTATCTATGAAGCTCAAGTTATCCAGGGAAAACCAGAATATATATATTTTTATGGATTACATATTCTTCGTTCAACCCTCACCCATCAGGAGATCACGTGAAACTGGCCACCCTACAAATCGACGGCGCGCCGCGCGCAGCCGCCCTCGTGCAAGGCCGCCTGGCGCTGCTGTCCGCGCCCGGCGTCGACCTGGGCACGCTGCTGCGCCAGGGCAAGACGCTGGCCGACCTGGAGCGTCTGGCCGCCGCGGCCACGCAGTTCATCGATCCGGCCACCGCGACCTTTCTGTCGCCGTCGATCGAACCTCCCAAGATCCTGTGCGTCGGCCTGAACTACGCCGACCACACCAAGGAAAGCCCGTACGACCAGCCCGATTACCCGACGCTGTTCCTGCGCGTGTCGACCAGCCTGGGCGCGCATGACGCCGTGGTGGAGCGTCCGGCCATCAGCGATACGCTGGACTACGAGGGCGAAATGGTCGTGGTGCTGGGCAAGGGCGGGCGCAGGATCGCCAAGGAACAGGCGCTGGACCACGTGTTCGGCTACGCCGTGGGCAATGAGATCTCGGTGCGCGAATACCAGTTCAAGTCGCCGCAGTGGACCGTGGGCAAGAACTTCGACGGCACGGGCACCTGGGGGCCCTATGTGGTCACGGCCGACGAGCTGCCGGCAGGCGGCAGCGGGCTGCGGATCGAGACCCGCCTCAATGGCGAGACCATGCAGTCGTCCAATACCCGCGACATGCTGTTCGACGTGGCCACCGTGATCTCGACCGTCAGCGAGGCCATCACCTTGCAGGCCGGGGACATCATTTTCTCCGGCACGCCCGCGGGCGTGGGCTTCGGCCGCACGCCCAAGCTCTACATGAAGGACGGCGATACGGTCGAGGTGGACATCGAACGCATCGGCACGCTGCGCAATCGCATCCGCGACGAGGCGCCGTCCGCCTAGGTCTTTCATCACGCATTCAGCGGCCCCGGCGCCATCCGCGCGCCGGGGCGCACGGCCACGATTACCTCTTGGAATTCCAGACATGCGAATCGCAACTGCTTTTGTGAAGTCATCCGTGAGCAACCCCGCCCGGCGCCGTTGGGCCAGACTGTTGTTGGCCGCGGGCCTGGCGTCCGGCCTGGGGGTGGCCAGCGCGGCGGATTGGCCGACGAGGCCGGTGAAGATCGTGGTGCCGTTTGCCGCCGGAGGAACCACCGACCTGATCGCGCGGCTGATCGCGACGCCCATGTCGCAGGAGCTGGGGCAGCCGGTGGTGGTCGAGAATCGCCCGGGCGTGGGCGGGCTGCTGGGCGCGGATGCCGTCGCCAAGGCGGCGCCCGACGGCTATACCGTGCTGATGGCCAACATCTCCTATCCGCTGGCCGCGCTGGTGGCGCAGGGCGCCAAGCGCCTCAACTTCGATCCCTTGGCCGACCTGCGCAGCGTGAGCGTGGTGGCCAACGTGCCGCTGGTCATCACGTCCACGCCTTCGGTGCCGGCCCGCAATCTGAAGGAATTCGCGGATCTGCTCAAAAAGAATCCTTCCACCCATTACGCCTACGGCTCCACGGGACCCGGTTCGTACATCCATGTGTTCGGCATGTGGTTCCAGGAACAGACGGGCGCATCCATGACGCATGTGCCTTTCAAAGGCGCGGCGCCCTTGAAGGGCGAAATGCTGGCGGGACGCATCCAGATGGGCGGCGACCAGTTGTCTTCGTCGCTGAGCGACATCCGGGCCGGCTCCTTGACCGCGCTGGCGGTCACCTCGCCGCAACGCTCGCCGTCCCTGCCGGACACGCCCACCGCCAGCGAATTGGGTTTCACCGGCATCGATACCGAGGGATGGAACGGCCTGCTCGCGCCGGCGCAGACGCCCGACGCCGTCGTGGCGCGCATCGGCCAGGCCGTGTCCAAGGCCGTTCAGCAGCCCGCCATCCGCCAGCGCCTTGCCGAGCTGGGCGCAGAAGCCAGCGGCTCCAGTCCCGAGCAGATGAGCGCGTTGCTGAAAAGCCAGTTCGCCCAGTTCGGCCCCATGGTGTCGCGCCTTCAGCTTGAGTGAGGCCGTGGCGGGGATCCCTGATCCCCGGCGGCTTCGGCTTTCCAACGAGTCCAACCAGAAAGGCCAGCAATGAAAGCACTGCGTAGCGGCGTGGCCGCGAGTCTGCAGTTCCTGATCGGCATCCTGGCGTGCGCGAACGCGCAAGCCCAGGCCGACGCGCCGCCCGTCTCCATCGTCGTTCCGCAGCCGGTGGGCAATCCCACGGACGGCGTCGCACGCAAGCTGCAGCCGCTGCTGCAGGCCGCGCTGGGCAGGACCATCATCGTCGAGAACCAACCCGGGGCGGGGGGCTCCATCGGCACGCAACGGGTGCTGAACGCGCCGGCGGACGGGCGCATGCTGTTGATCGCCTCGCAGACCGAACCCATCCTGACTCCGGCCACGATGCAGCACGTGAAGTACCGGGCGGAGAACCTGCGCGCGGTGGCGGTGGTGGCGCGGCTGCCTTACATCCTGACGGGCGGCAACGCGCTTGCCGCCAAGAACCTGGGCGAACTGACCCAGCTGGCGCAGGCCCAGGGGGACAAGGGACTGAACTTCGGACATATCGGTCCGGGATCGATGATCCATCTATTGGGCGAACAATGGGCGCGGCAAAGCCAGTTCAAGCTCAACCACGTCGTCTACCGAGGCGTTCCGCCCGTCACGCAGGACCTGATGGGCGGACAGATAGAACTGAGCTTCCTGCCGCTGGGCGGATCGACGCTGGACCTGATCGAGTCCGGCCGCATACGGGCCTACGCCACGACGGGCGCCACGCCCAGTTCCAAACTGCCGCAGGTGCCGCCCCTGTCCGCGTCCAGTGAAAAGCTGCGCGACTTCGTGTACGGCACGTGGATCGCCTTCCTGGTGCCGGCCAAGACGCCGGACGCGACCGTTGCCAGCCTGAACCGCGCGATCGTCCAGGCCATGGAAGACGCCGCGTTTCGCGAGTATGTTGTTTCCACCGGCATGGAGCTGGTGGCGCAGAACACGGTGGCGGACATGCGGGACTTCTACCAGACGGAGACGGCGCTGTACCAGGGCCTGGCGCAGAAGGTCGCCGTCGAGCAGTGAGAGCAGGGCAGCCTGCCAGAACCAGAACAAGATTCTTGGAGACAGACATGCAATCGAATACGCAGACAGCGCCGCTCGCCGTGCACTCGGTGGACGAGTTCGTGTTCAGCGTTCCCGATCTCGAAGAGGCCAGGCGCTTTTATTCGAGCTTCGGCCTGGACGTGCGGGATGAGGACGGCTGCCTGGCCTTGTACACCCATGATCATCCGCATCGCTGGGCGCGCATCTTGCAGGGGGCGCGCAAGCGCCTGCTGTGGGTAAGCATGGGGATCCACGCGGACGACCTGGAACGGTTCGCCGTGCATCTGGACCGCCTGGGTATCGCCCGCCGCGACGCGCCTCGGGGCGCCGACCCCGCAGGGCTCTGGATTGAGGCGCCCGACGGGCTGGCTCTGCAATTGCGGATTGCAGCCAAGTCTTCACCGTCGGCCCCCGCGCCGCAAGAGCCGCCCCAGGCCAGCAGCGGCGCCGGCCGCGCGCCCGCGCGCAGCCAGGTGCGGCAGGTGCGGCCGCTGTACCTGTCGCACATCCTGCTGTTCAGCGCCGACGTGGTTCGGGCCACGCGGTTCTACGTCGATGCGCTTGGCCTGCGCGTGTCGGATACCTCGGGCGATGCCATCGCCTTTATCCACAGTCCGCACGGCAGCGACCACCACCTGATCGCGCTGGCCAAGTCGCATGGACTGGGCCTGCATCACAGCAGTTGGTGCGTGCCGTCCATCGATGCGGTGGGGCAAGGCATGGAGCAGATGGGCGCGGCGGGGTATGCGGACGGTTGGGGCGTGGGACGGCACGTGCTGGGTTCGAACTACTTCCGCTATGTGCGCGATCCCTGGGGCAGCTACGCCGAGTATTCCTACGATATCGACTTCATCGCCGAAGGGCAGAAGTGGCCGTCGGGGGATTATCCGCCGGAGGATTCGCTGTATGTGTGGGGCCCGGCGTTGCCGCCGGACTTCATCACCAATCATGAACGGAGCGCCTGAGCAGGCTTCGGATCAAGAGCTCATCTTGACTGTATCGAGCAGGAAGGACTCTATGGCGGCGACCAGCGCGAGCGGCGTCTCGTTCATTGGGTAGTGGCCCGCGTTTTTCAGCACCTCGACGGTTGCGAGCGGATAGTGACGCAGGTAGGTGTCAGCCATCAGCCCGGCGTTGAATGTGGGGTCGTGCTCACCCACGAGCACCTTCACAGGATGCTGTCCAGAGATGTCTGCGCGGAAATCCGTATCGGCCCAAGCGTGGAAGTAGGCCGCGAAAGCCTCTGTGGAGGAGTGTGATGCCGAGTAGGCCGCCTTCCATTCGACCCAGGATGCGGGGACCCTGCCGCCAGTGCTTCTGTCTATGATCGCCCTGCGGCTATCGATGTTCTTGCCTGCATCCTGGAATAGACGCCGAGTTTCCGGGGCGTATCGTATGCCGCCGCAGGGAACCGGGGCGATGGCAACCAATGCGCATACTCGGCTGGGCGCGCGGATGGCGATGCGCTCCATCGCCATGCCGCCCATCGAGTGGCCGATCAGGCTGAAGGTTTGGAAGCCCAACGTGTCGGCAAGCGCCAACGCGTCGGAGGCGATTTCGTCCATGGTGTATGTGCCGCGCGCTGACAGCCTGTTTCCGTAGCCGCGATAGTCCATGAACACGTAACTGAAATCTTTCCCGGATAGCCACGGTTCCATGGGCTCGAACGAGCGGGCATCTCCGAACCAGCCATGAAGGACCAGGACAGCGCGAGGGCCAGTTCCCACGCGGTGGAACGTATTGGTCATATCGATTCCTATGTGAATCAAGGTGTTGGGGGGGGCATGTCCGGCCTGGCTGGACATGTACGCATCGCCCCCTGCTTGCGGACTATCGTAGAGTCGGCTGCGCTGGCCCGCCGCCTGTTCCGGGTCAAAGAATATAGAATTTGGGCCATGCGAAACACCTTGGTCGACCCCTACGAGGACATTCCGAGAAACGTGGTCGCGACCGCGAATGAGTTCGCGGCCGGTTCTACGTTTCCGGTGCACGCGCATCGGCGCGGCCAGTTCGCGTTCGCCGCCCGTGGCGCGATCAGCGTAGCCACGTCCGCGGGGCGCTGGCTGGTACCGCCGCAGCGAGCATGCTGGATCCCCGCCGGTATCGCGCATGAAATGACCATGAGCGGACAGGTGACGATGCTCAATGTTTTCCTCTCCATGAACGATGTGAATGCCGGACAGATGCCGGACTATTGCAGCGTTTATGGTGTTTCGGTTCTGCTCAGGCAATTGCTCGAGGAGTCGGTTGATTTGCCCGCCATGTACGACGTCGAGGGGCGCGCCGGAATGCTGATGGACCTGCTCGTTGCCGAAATCGCGTCGATGCCGCAGCTGTCGCTGCATGCGCCATTGCCGAGCGATCCCCGCCTTGCCCGGGTGTGCCGAAAGCTGTTTGATGCGCCATCGACGGCAATAGGGTTGGATGTGATGGCAGCTGATGCCGGAATGAGCCGGCGATCTTTCACCCGGAACTTTCGCGTGCAGACGGGCGTCAGCTTTGGGCAGTGGCGACAGCAGGTTTGCTTGCTGGCGGCCATCGAGCGCTTGAGCAGAGGGCAGCCGGTGACCCGGGTTGCGTTGGATCTGGGCTACGAAAGCGCCAGCGCGTTCGTCGCCGCATTCCGTAGGGTGCTGGGCACGACTCCGAGCCAGTACCTCGAGGTTCGCCGCTAGGCGCGAGATGATGGCCGGGTTGGCGACCGGCCGTCAGTCTCGCTTGCACAGCCTAGGCTATCGCGTTCATCCCCAGGATTTCCCGCCCCGCGATCAGCGTCTGGATCTCCGTCGTGCCTTCGGGAATCATGCCGCCGCGCGTATCGCGGAAGATGCGCTCGATCGGATACTCCTCCGAATAGCCCAGCCCGCCATGCACTTGCAGCGCCATGTTGGCCACTTCGTGGGCGGCCTCGGTGGCGTAGAGCTTGGCGATGGAGCAGGCTTGGCGCACGTCCTTGCCCGCTTCCAGCGCGTGGGCCGCGCGCATGCCCAGGGCGCGCGCCGCTTCGACGCGGACCGTCATGTCGACGATGTGCTTCTGCACCAGCTGGAAGCTGCCGATGGGGCGGCCGAACTGCTCGCGCTGCTTGGCATAGTCGATGGACATGTCCAAGGCCGCCTGCGCGGCGCCGACGGCGCCCATGGCGATGTTCAGGCGCGCGGCGTCCAGGCCCTTGAGCGTGCCGGCGAGCGCCGCGCCTTCCACGCCGACCAGGTTTTCCCTTGGGATGCGCACGTCGGCAAAGCCCAGTTCGGCCGTGCCGGTGCAGCGCAGGACCATGGTGTCGAGCTTGCGCACGTCGTAGTTGGCCAGGGCGCGTTCGACGATGAAGGTCGACAACTTGCCCTCGCAGGTGGGGCTGTAGGTGCGCGCGACCACCATGGCGAAGTCCGCGTCGCAGCCGTTGGTGATCCACAGCTTGCGGCCGTTCAGCACCCACTCGTCGCCGACCAGGTCGGCCCGCGTCTGGATGCCGGCGATGTTGGAACCGGTGTTCGGCTCCGTCAGGCCGGTGCAGGCCTTGAGGCGGCCGGCCATGAGCGGCTTGAGGTACTGCTCTTTCTGCGCCGGCGAACCGTGGGCGGCCAGGCGCTTGATGGAGCCGTTGGTGATGTTGACGATGGTGCGCAGCGATAGCCAGTGGTAGCCCAGCTCTTCCATCATCATGGCCCAGGTGGGCATGTCGATGCCGTGCCCGCCCTGGTCTTCCGGCAGGTTGCCGCCCAGGTAGCCGAGTTCCGCCAGCTTGGGCATCAGTTCAAACGGAAAGGTCCGCGACTTTTCGTGCTGCGCGACGATGGGCGCCACTTCCGCCAGCATGAAGCGGCGGATGCTGTGCTGCAGTTCCTGCTGCTCGGGCGTCAGGTCGATGTTGCTCATGCGTTCACTCCAGCTTCAGGTTGGCGCGTTCCACCAGGTCGCGGGTGGCCTCGCGGTGCTCCGCCCAGAATTTGGCGAACGCCTCGGGCGAACTGCTGACCAGCGGGGTGGCGATGCGTTCGAAGCGTTCCTGCACGATGGGCATGGCGGCGGTCTCTTCCAGCGCCCGGGCCAGCTTGTCGATGATGGGCTTGGGGGTGCCGGCGGGGACGACCACGGCCTGCCAGGTGGTGACCTTGAAGCCCGGAACGCCGGATTCGGCGATGGTGGGCAGGTCCGGCAGATCCTTGACGCGGGTGGCGCCGCTGACCGCCAGGGGGCGCAGCATGCCGTCCTTGATGTAGGGCAGGGAACTGGAACGGCTGTCGATCATGAAGGTCAGCCGTCCGGCGATCAGGTCCTGCAGCGCGGGCGCGCTGCCCTTGTACGGCACGTGCGTGAGCTTGGTGTCCAAGGCCAGCGCGAGCGAGGACGCCGCGGTGTGCGCCGAACTGCCGTAGCCCGGCGATCCGTAGGTGATCGTCGCCTGCTTGTCCGCCTTGATCGCCTTGATCAGGTCCGCCATGGTCTGGTAGGGCGAATCCTTGGGCACCACTACCACCAGCGGCGAATCGGTCAGTTGCGCGACGGGCGCGAAGGCCTGGGCCGGGTCGATCTTCAGGTCCTTGTACAGGTACTGGTTGACGGCGATGGTGGCCGCGTTGGTCCAGAGGATGGTGTAGCCGTCGGCGGGCGCGCTGGCTGCGGCCAGCAGCGAGAGATTGCCGTTTGCGCCGGGCTTGTATTCCGGGATGACGGGCTGACCGAGCTTCTTGCTCAGCTCGTCCTGCATCATCTTGAACGCGATGTCGGAAGGTCCCCCCGGCGCAAATCCGATCACCGCGCGTATCGGCTTGTCCGGCCATTCCGCGGCCGAGGCCGCCGCCGCGAAGCCCGCGGCCAGCAGGGCTGCCGCCACCATCTTGCTGAACTTCATTCCTGTCTCCTGTTTTTCTGGGTTGAGCGCGCTTGCGTTGCGCTGGCGGATTCTTGGGTGACCCGCTTCATTATTCGCATTGCGAATTAATAATTCGTTTAATGAATTGATGATACTGCGGCCGCCGGGGCGCCGCAATAACGGTTGTTTGGTCGGTGGCTAGATCCGGCCGCGCAGGCGCATGAAAAATCCCTGCCGCGCGCAGGGCGGGGCAGGGATGCGAGGGATGTGGAACGGCCCGTTGGCGCGGGCGGGAAGTCAGGCGGAATCGACCATGCGCATGAAGCGCGCGCTGGCCTGCACGCATTCCTGCTGCAGCCGCCGGACGATGCTTTCGACGGGTTCGATGTTGCGGGCAAAGCCCACCGCCGGTCCCATGGACAGCATGCCTTCTTCGTGCTGTCCCGCCTGGTAGGCCAGGGCCTGAGTGCGCTCGCCGCTGATCAGTTCGCCGAAGTCCGTGTAGCTGTTTGCGCCGGCCTGTTCCAAGGCGGCGACCTTGCGGGCATTTTCGTTGTCGAGAATGCGCCAGGTATCGCCCAGGCTGCCGAGCACGGCGCGGGTGCCGTGCTCGCTGGTTTCGATTACGCGCTGCTTGTATGCCGCGTGCGCCGGGGTTTCCTGCGCCGGCGTGAAGACGCTGCCCATCACCACCGCGTCGGCGCCCAGGGCCAGCGCCGCGGCGATCTGCCGGCCGTGGCCGATGCCGCCGCCCAGCGCCAGCGGAATGCGCAGCTGTTCCAGGGCATAGGCGCCATTGAGGAAAGTGGGCAGCTGGTTGCTGCCGGGGTGGCCGCCTTCTTCCATGCCGACCAGCGTCACCGCGTCCACGCCCATGTTCTGCGCGGCGACGGCATGGCGCACGTGCGCGCACTTGTGGATGACGATGGCGCCGGCCTCGCGCAGCGCGGGCAGCAGCGGCGTGGGCGGCAGGCCCGCCGTTTCGAAGAGGCGCACGCCTTCGTCGAGCGCGATGCGCAACCGCGTCAGCATGGACTCATTGTTGGCCGCGCGGCGCGACAGCGTGAGGTTGACGCCGAACGGCAGGCCGCCCGTCAGTTCGCCGCAATCGCGCAGCGCCTGCCGGAAGTCCTGGTCCGTGCGCGAGCTGCGCGCGGTGATGAAGCCCATGCCGCCGGCGCGCACCATGGCCGCCACCAGCCGCGCATCCGACAGCCACATCATGCCGCCCAGCAGCAGCGGCCAGCGTATGCCCATCAGTTCGGTGATGCGGGTGGGCCAGCGTTGCGGAATGGCCGGAGGGCGAGGCTGGTTCACACGTGCCTCCCCATCAGCAGGATGGGCTGCAGTTCGTGCGCCAGCTGCCGCAGCGTGGGGCCGGCTTCGTCCAGCATCAGTTGACGGGGCAGCAGCGCCGCCGGGCCGCCGCAACTGACCACGTAGCGTTCGCCCGCAGGCAGTTCGATGGCGGCGGCCACCGTGTTGATCTGGTAGGCGGGGCGCTCGTGATAAACGAAGCCGCGCTCCGGATATTGGGCGATGGCGTCGGCGATGGCTTGCTGCTCCGCGGCGTCGCCGGCCTTGCCGGACGCGCGGGCTTCTTGCAGCAGGGCCTCGCGTTCCTCGGGCGAGCAGCAGGCCAGGTAGGCCCAGCCGATCGCGCTGTGGAACAGCGGGATGCGCGAACCCACGCGCAGATTCATCAGCAGAGGCGAATTCCCCTGGCAGCGCAGCAGGTAGACGATGCTGTCGCCGTCGCGCCGTCCCAGCGCCACCGCCACCTGATAGCGGTCGGCCAGCGCCTGCAGCATCGGCCGGATGACGTCCAGCGCTTCCTGTCCCGCCAGCGCCGCGCCGCCCAGCGCGATGGCGGCGATGCCCAGCTGCAGCTTGTCCTTGCCCGGCACTGCGGCGAGGAACCCGGTCTTCTGCAGGGTATGGCACAGCCGCCAGACCGTGGGCTGTGCCAGGCCGGTCAGATGGGCCAGCTCCGTCGTGCCCAGCATGCGCCGTTCGGCGCTGAAGCAGCGCAGGATGTCCAGCCCGCGGGCCAGCGCGGTGACGAACTGGCGGTCGGGTTCCGCGGAGTCTTCGGTGACGTCGTTCTTGGACGCGCGAGTCGAGGCTCTTGACATGGGCAAGCTCCTTTTTTATGATCAATTCACTAAATGAATTATAAATTTGCATAGCAAATTATGCAAGATCAGGAGGACGAATGAGCGGTCAGCAGGATTGTGCGCCACAGGCCCAGGGCGTGATGGCCTGGCCTGGCGTTTGCCATTGGGGCGGGGACGCCCTGGCCAGAACCTTGGCGGCCGCGGGCGCACGCCTGCGCCTGCCGCTGGTGGTGACCGATGCCGGCACCTGGGGCGCGGCGGGATCCGCCGTCGAAGCGGCGCTTGCCGCCGTGCCGGGACTGCAATGGCATGTCCATGACGGCGTGGTGCCCAATCCCGCCCTGGATCAGGTGCGGGCGGCGCTGCGCGTGGCGCGCGAACGGGGCTGCGCGAGCGTGCTGGCCGTGGGCGGGGGCAGCGCCATCGACGTGGCCAAGGCGGTCTACGCCTGCCTCGCGGGTGGCTTCGACGCCGACGAACTGCAGGCGCCGCGAGGACAGGCCTGGCTGAACTCTGCCGCCGAGGGCGCCGACCCGCTCTTCATCGCCGTGCCCACGACTTCGGGCACAGGCAGCGAAAGCAGCTCGGCCGCGCTGATCCAGGGCGACGACGGGCGCAAGCGCCTGTACCGCTCCCTGCGCGCGCGTCCGTCCCTGGTGGCGCTGCAACCCGAACTCACGCTCAGCCTGCCGTCGCGCCCCACCGCGCAGGGCGGCTTCGACGCCGTGCTGCATGCGCTGGGCGCCTGGATCAACACCGATCCTTCTCCCGTCGGCAAGGCCATGGCCTTGCAGGCCCTGCGCCTGTGCATGCGGGCGCTGCCCGACGTGCTGCGCGCGCCGGACAGCCTGCGTGCGCGCGCCGACATGCAGATGGGCGCCTATATGGCGGGGCTTGCCATCGGCATGAGCAAGGTCGATGCCGTGCACGCCATGTGCACGCCGCTGGAGTCGCGCGTCCACATGGCGCATGCGGAAGTGCTGGGTCCGATCTTCAGCGTGGTGGCGCGCCATACGGCGCAGACCGCGGCCGCGCCATACGCCGACGCCGCGCGCGCGCTGGGCATTGCCGCAACGGGCGATGAACAGCAGGACGCCCTGGCCCTGATCGAGGCGGTCGAGTCGCTGGCGAGGCTGGCGGGCATCCCTCTGCGCTTTGCCGGCTTGGCGCTGTCGGAGCAGGATGCCGCGCAGTTGGCCAGCCAAGCCATGCTGAGCGCGTCCATGCCCATCAATCCGCGCGTGCTCGCGCCTGAAGAAATCCAATCCCTATACCTGCAAATGGCCGCGTAAGGAGCGCCCGCATGGATGTCATTGATTCCCGCCCCTATGATCTGCTGATCGGGGAAAACTGGCGCGCCGGCGCCGAAGGCCGCACGTTCGATACCTGCAATCCGGCCACGGCGCAGGTGCTGGCGAGCGTGCATGAGGCGTCGGCCGCCGACGTCGATGCCGCAGTGCAGGCCGCGCACAGCGCCTTTGAAACGCACTGGCGCAAGACCACCCCGGCCCAGCGCGGCAAGCTGCTGCGGCGCCTGGCCGAGTTGTTCGAGCGCGACCGCGAAAAGCTCGCTTGGATCGAAACGCTGAACGTGGGCAAGCCCATCACGCATTCGCTGGATTCGCTCAAGGGCATGCCGGCGTCGCTGGAGTACTTCGCGGGCATCATCCCGGCCCTGCGCGGCGAGACCATACCGGTGGGCAATGCCGACGTGCTCAATTTCACGATACGCGAGCCGCTGGGCGTGTGCGCGCTCATCATGCCGTGGAATTACCCGATGACCCTGACCGTGAACAAGCTCGGTCCGGCGCTGGCCGCGGGCAACACGGTCATTCTCAAGCCCTCGGAAGTGACGCCGCTGTCCACCATGGCGCTGGCGCGATTGTTCGAGGAGGCCGGCTTTCCGCCTGGCGTGATCAACGTGGTCAACGGCCCGGGCGGCACGGTGGGCCAGCAGTTGGTTACGCATCCGCTGGTGTCGCGCGTGTCGTTCACGGGCGGCACGGTGACCGGCGCGCGCATCCAGGCGGCCGCGGCCGCGGACGTGAAGCGAGTCACGCTGGAATTGGGCGGCAAATCGCCGTTGATCGTGTTCGAAGATGCGCCGCTGGACAAGGCCGCGGCCGTGGCCGCGGGCGACATCATCAAGAATTCCGGCCAGGTCTGCATCGCCTGCACGCGCCTGCTGGTGCAGGATTCCGTGCGCGAGGAATTCCTCGGCCTGCTGCAGCAGCGCCTGGACGCCGTGCGCATCGGCTCGCCCGCGGACCCCGCCACCGAGATGGGGCCCTTGGTCAGCGCGGCCCAGAAGCAGCGCGTCGAAAAGTACGTGACGCTGGCGCAGGAAGAGGGCGCGCAACCGGTGCGCCACGGCAAGATGCAGCTCGAAGGCGACACCGCCAATGGCTACTTCGTGCCGCCCACGCTGCTGCTGAACTCGCATGCGCGCATGCAGAGCGCGCAGGACGAGATCTTTGGCCCGGTGCAATCCGTGATCGGCTTTCGCGACGAGGCCGACGCCCTGCGCATCGCCAACGACACGCGCTACGGCCTGGCAGCGGTGCTGTACACGCGCGATGGCGGCCGCGCCCTGCGCATGGCCCGCAGCCTGCAGTCGGGCAGCGTGGCCATCAACACCGGCCTGCGGACGTCGTTCGACGCGCCGTTCGGCGGCTACAAGCAGTCCGGCATCGGCAAGGAACGCGGGCTGGAAGCCATCTACGAAAACACCCAGCTCAAGAACGTCAAGTACGACACCACGATCTAGCGTGGCGCCCACAGGAGACAACATGAAGTTCATCGTCAAGCTGGCCTCGGGCCTGGCCGCCTGCATGCTGGCGGCCGGCGCGCACGCGGAATGGCCCGACCGGCCCATCCGCATGGTTATCGGTTTCGCGCCCGGGGGCGCTTCGGACATCGCTTTCAAGATGGTGCAGGACGAGCTGTCGAAAAAGCTCGGGCAGCCCGTGGTGCCGATCTACAAGCCCGGCGCCAACGGCAACATCGCCAACCAGGCGGTCGCCACGGCCGAACCCGACGGCTACACGGCGCTGTGGGCCAACGTCGGACCGCTGGCCATCAACACCTATCTCTACAAGGGTGTGCAGGTCGATCCGGGCAAGGCCTTCGTGCCGGTCACGCAATTGACCGATTCGCCGTTGGTGGTGGTGGTGCCGAAGTCTTCGCCGTTCCAGACCATGCAGGACTTGGTGCAGGCGGCGAAGAAGCCCGACGCGGGTTTGTCGTATGGATCCGCCGGACATGGCAGTTCCATGCACGTGGCGGGCGCAGCGTTGTCGCTGGCCCTGAACGCACCCATGACGCACGTGCCCTACAAGGGCAGCGCGCCTGCCTTGCAGGACCTGATCGCCGGGCGTTTGTCCTTCATGGTGGACAGCCGCTCGACCACCGCGCCCTTCATCAAGGAAGGCACGCTGCGCGCGCTTGCCGTCAGCGGCGACCAGCGCGTGGCCGACATGCCCGACGTGCCCACGGTGGCCGAGTCCGGCGTGCCCGGCTTCAAGGTGACGACCTGGCAGGCCGTGGTCATGCCGGCAGGCACGCCGCAGCTCATCGTCGACAAGTTCTCCAAGGCCTTGCGCGACACCCTGCAGATGCCCGAAGTGCAGGAGCGCTTCGCGCGCATCTACACGCCGCTGGTGGGCAGCACGCCCGAAGCCTTCGCGGCCTTCTGGGCCAAGGAGCGGGCCGGCGCCCAGGCTCTGGTGGAACAGGCGCGGCTGCAGGTCGATTGAACGCCGGGCCCGGGCGGGCCCGGCGCGGCAGGAACATTGAAACTCGAATGGAATGGCATCATGGATCTGGAACTGAATGGTTGCACCGCTTTCATCACGGGCGGCGCGGGCACGCTGGGCATGGCAATGGCCAGGCGCTTCGTGCAGGAAGGCTGCAACGTGGTGGTGTGCGACGCCAATGAAGCGGCGATCGAATCCGCCTGCGCCGAATTGTCTGCCTTGGGCGGAAACGTCCTGGGCGTGCGCGCCGACGTGACGAACAAGGACGAGGTCGGCCGCGCCGTGCAGCAGGCGGTCGAGCGCTGGAACAAGGTGGACATCCTGGTCAACAACGCGGGCTTCGCGCGCGACCGCTACCTGACCAAGATGTCGGAAGAAGACTGGCACGCGGTGCTGGACGTGACGTTGCAGGGGGCATTCCATTGCTCCCGCGCCGTGTTGCCGCTGATGATGGAGCAGCGCTTCGGCCGCGTCGTCAACATTGCCTCGCGCGCCCACCTGGGAAATCCGGGGCAGACCAATTACTCGGCCGCCAAGGCGGGACTGATCGGTTTCACCCGTTCGCTGGCGCTGGAGTCCGGCAAGTTCGGCATCACCGCCAACGCGGTCGCCCCTGGCGTCATTTCGACCCCGCGCATGCAGCAGCGCCCCGACTACCAAGAGCTGACCGAACGCGCCAAGACCAACACGCCGGTCGGCCGCCTGGGCGACCCGGCCGACGTGGCCGCGACAGTAGCCTTCCTGGCGTCGCGCCTGGCCGGCTTCACCACGGGCGAGACCGTGCACGTGACGGGAGGGCGTTACGCATGAGCACGCCATTCGATCTGGACGAACACCTGGGCCGCCGCCTGTACTTCGAGGACCTGGCGTCCGGGCAGTCCTGGGAAAGTCCGCGCCGCACGGTCACCGAAGCGGATGTAGTGCAGTTCGCCGGGCTATCGGGCGACTACAACGCGCTGCACACGGATGCCGTGTTCGCCGCCAGCCATCCCTTCGGTCAGCGCGCCGCGCACGGCATGCTGACCCTGGCGATTGCCTCGGGCCTGACCACCCGCATGCCTGTGTACCGTCTGATGGACGGCACCCGGCTGGCGCTGACCGAGCTGCGCTGCGTGTGGCGCAAGCCGGTGCTCATCGGCGACACCATCCATGTCGAATTGAGCATAGGCGAGAAGACGCTGTCGCAGAAGCGCCCCGGCACGGGTCGCGTGACCATGCTGCGCACGGTGAAGAACCAGAACGGCGAGGTCGTGGTGGAGTCGGAATGGACCACCCTGATGAAATGCCGACCGGAGGCCGCATGAGCGCCAGTCCTTCCCAGTTCGATCCCAACGTCCGCTTCGATGATCTGGTGGAGCTGACGCGGCCGCGCTCGGTCATGATCGTGGGCGCTTCCAGCAAGCCGGGCACGCTGGGCCACACCACCGTGGTCAATGTGCTGGAGCACTCGGATTTCGACGGCGAGGTGCACCTGGTCAACCCCAAGGGCGGCGAGCTGTTCGGCAAGCCCTTGCACGCCAGCGTGGATGCGGTGCCGGCGCAAGGCATCGACGTGGCGCTACTGCTGGTGCCGGCCGAATCCGCCGTCGCCACGCTGCGCGCCTGCGCCGACAAGGGCGTGCGCTACGTCATCGTGTTCACCGGCGGCTTCGCTGAACTGGGCGAGGCGGGGCGCACGGTCGAGGCCGAGATGCTGGCGCTGGCGCAGCGCAGCGGCATGCGGCTGTACGGTCCCAACTGCGCGGGCATGACCATGCTGGCGCCGCGCCTGGGCCTGACTTTTTCCACCGAATTCCGCAACGACGGCAGGACCGGCAAGCTCTCGCGCATCGGTCTGGTGACGCAGGGCGGCGGCCTGGGCCGTTCGCTCATGCAGGGCAACGAGCGCGGCGTGTGTTTTTCGCGCTGGTTCTCCACCGGTAACGAACTGGACCTGGACAGCGCGGACTTCATCAACTGGCTGGCGCGTGACCCAGGCACCGACTTGATCTGCACCGTGATGGAGGGCATACGCAGCGGCCCGCGTTTCATCGCGGCCGCCGCCGCCGCGCGCCGCGCGGGCAAGCCGTTGATCGCGCTGAAGATCGGCCGTTCGGATTTCGGCAAGAAGGCGGCGCAGTCGCATACCGCGTCGCTGGCCGGCGAGGACGCCGTCAACGACGCGGTGTTCTCGCAGTACGGCGTCATCCGCGTGGAAGACCTGGACGAGCTGCTGGACGTCGCCAGCCTGATATCGCGCGTGGGCGTGCGCCGCCTGCGCAATATCTGCGTGTACTCGTCGTCGGGCGGCGCGGGCGTGCTGTCGGCCGACAAGGTGGGCGAAGCCGGGTTGGCCATGGCCGTGCTGGCGGATGAAACCGTGGTCGAGATGGCGCGGCACGCGCCCGCCTACGCGGCCCTGACCAATCCCGTGGACCTGACCACCAAGGCGCTCACCGATCCGGATCTGGCGCGGCGCTGCCTGGCGCCGCTGTTCGCGGACCCGGGCGTGGACGCCGTGCTCTATCCCATCACCTCCAATTATTCGGCCAGCACCGAAGGACTGGTGCGCAACATGCTGGCGGTCGCACAGGGCGGCGCCAAGGCCTTCGTGCCAGTCTGGATGAGCAGCCGCCGCGGGCCGGCGCACGACCTGCTTATCCAGGAAGGATTCGCGCCGGTCTACAGCCTGCGCAACGCCATGCAGGCGCTCAAGCGCGTTAGCGCGTACGCGGACCAGACGGTAGACGAGGTCCAGGACGCCCCGCCCGCGGGCTTGCCGGCTGCCACGCCTGCCGTGCCGCTACCGTGCAACGAAGCGCAGGCCAAGGCGCTGCTGGCGCAGTACGGCGTGCGCGCACCCCGCGAATCCCAGGCAGCCACGGCGCAAGAGGCGGCCGCGGCGGCGCGCGCCATCGGCTTCCCGGTGGCGCTCAAACTGGTGGCCGACGGCGTGCTGCACAAGAGCGAGGTCGGCGGCGTGCAGCTGGGGCTGCGCGATGAAGCCGAAGTGCGCCAGGCCTTTGAGAACATTCTCGCGAACGCCGCTCGGCATCAGGTGCCCGCCGCGGCCATCCGCGGCGTGCTGGTGTCGGAGATGGTGGTCGACGGCGTGGAAATGCTGGTGGGCCTGCATCGCGACGAGGTCTTCGGCCCGGTGCTGAGCGTGGGCGCGGGCGGCGTGTGGGTGGAGGTCGAGGCCGACGTGGCGCGCTGCCATCTGCCGGCCAGCCGCAAGCAGATCGAGCGCGCGCTGGACCAGACGCGCATCGCGCGCCGCCTGGCCAGCCATCGCGGCCTGCCGGCGCGCGACAGGGCGGCCCTGGTGGATGCCGTGCAGCGCATCGCGGCCTTGTTCAGCACCCTGGGCGATAACGTGCAATCGCTGGAAGTCAACCCGCTGGTGGTGTTGGACGAGGGCCGGGGCGTGGTGGCCCTGGACGCGGTCATCGAATAGCAAGCAGGTCCAGGGGCTGTTCGCCATCAGGGCGGCCCCTGCACAAAAAAATACGGAGATTCAAGATGTTCGACAGCAAGATCGGAGGCGGCGACGCCCATACCATCCTGGTGCGAGGCCATGATCTGGTGCAGGACCTGTTCCAGCGCGATTTCATCGACGTGCTGGCCCTGGAGCTGTTGGGCGAGTTCCCCACGCCCCAGCTCAAGACCATGCTCAACCTGTTCCTGGTGAGCGCGACCGACCACGGCCTTACGCCCAGCGCCTTGTCGGCGCGACTGACCCTGCACGGCGCGCCCGAGGCCATGCAAGGCGCCCTGGCGGCGGGATTGCTGGGCGCCGGCAGCCGCTTCCTGGGTGTGATCGAATACGCCGCGCGCTTTCTGCGCGACGCCCTGCCCAAGCAGGATAGCTACACGGACGAGGAACTGCGCCGCTATGCCGAGGAATGCGTCGCGGCCAACAAGGCGGCCAAGCGCAAGATTCCCGGCGTGGGGCACCCGATACACGTGGACGGCGATCCCCGTTGCGAAAAGATGTTCGAGATCGCCAGGGACTGCGGCTATTACGGCAATTATTCGCGCTTTGCGGTGGAGCTGGCCGCGGCGGCCGCCCGCCAGTCCGGCCGCAAGATTCCGCTGAACGCCACCGGGGCCAAGGGCGCCATCGTGCTCGACATGGGCCTGACGCCCGAGCTGGGCAAGGCCCTGACGATGATCGGCCGTTCGGTGGGCCTGATGGCGCACATCATCGAGGAACAGAAAAATCCCATCGCCCAGAAGGTATGGGACATGGCGGCCGGCAACGAGTGATGCCCAGCCGGGCCGGATTCAGTCCCGGTCCGGCGCGCCCAGCGGGAACAGCGGCCGGTACGGCCGCGCTTCTTCCACTGCCCGCGCGAACGAAGGACGCGCCAGCAGGCGAGCCCGATAGGCGCGCAACGTTGGATAGGCGTCGGCGATACGGTGCGTCCAGTCGCCATAGAAGAGCGAGGGCGCGGCGGCGCAGTCCGCCAGGGTGAAGTCCTCGCCAGCCGCCCAGGTCTTGCCGGCCAGATGCGTTTCGAGCCATGCATAGGCGACTTCCAGCTTTTCCACCGCCAGGGCCAGCGCTTCCCGCCGCTTGTTCTCGTCGCCCGAGAGCGCGCCGCCTACCGCATGCTGCGTCCAGTTCATGACGTGCAGGTCGAAGAACCGGTCCAGGAAGCGCACCTGCAGCGCCGCCCTGGGATCGGCGGGCAGCAGGCGCTGCGGTCCGGGATGCTCCAGCTGCAGATGTTCGATGATGATGCTGGTCTCGGCGACGTTGCGGCCGCCGTCTTCCAGCAGCGGGAACTTGTGCAAGGGCCAGCGCCGCAGCCATTCGGCCGCGTGCTCTGGCGTGTCGGGACCGATGCAGCGGAACTCGAACGGAGTGCCGTTTTCGTACAGCGCGATCAGCACCTTCTGCGTGTAGGAGGAGAAGGGATGGCCGTAAAGTGCGAGCGACATGGTGGGCGTCTCCGGGCGGAATAGCGATGGACGACGCCTAGCGTCGCCGAGACGAGAAACAATCGCAACAAATAATTTCAAACCTTTTGTGTCAGCGATCGGAGCGCCCATGCGAGGCGGCGCGGCAGTACGGGGGGCCGCGGCCCCCGCCGTTACTGGCCTGGCGGCTGCGATGCATGGCCGGGCGCTTGCGCGGGTCCGCATGAGCGCCGGATCGGAGCCGGCCGGCGCGTGTTTCAGCCGCTATGCAAGGATTGCGATCTGGCCCCGAGCCAGTAGTATGCGCGCTCAACCGACCAATCCCGCTCATACCAAGGACTGATCCATGACCCTGACGCGTCCGCGACTTGCCCTGTCCGCCCTGGCGCTCGCGCTGGCCCTGTCGGGCTGCGCGCCTCATCCGTTCCTAAGCGCCGAAGGCACCAGAAACGATCCGCGCTATGCGCAGCTGCTGGACCTGATCGACGCGGCGCTGAAGGACGATATGGCCGTGGTGCTGGTGGCCGACATCATGCCGCATCGTTCGCTGAGCGACGCGTTGGAAATGACCAAATGGACCTCGCGCGTCATCTGGATGTACGAAAAGGACCCGCGGATAACTTTCAGCCGCGGCTTTCAGACCAACTCGCTGCAACGGGACAAGAAGACGACCTATCTGTTCCAGGCGTTCGAGGTGCATATCCTGCCGCCGGGCAAATATCTGCTGACCGGTGGCGACGACTACAAGCTGAATGCCTTGCTTGACCAGGTCGGCGCTGCGAGCGGCAAGGAGGGTTCGGGCCGCGGCGCCAACGGCACCGCCTATCTGTCGCCCGAGCTCTATCGCGAGTTCTACCGGGAAACCAACTGGCGCGACGCTACCTATGGCACCGAGACCAAGACGCGCACGGTCTGCACCGCCGTGCACATGGCTTCGGGCGCCTGCGTGAGCTGGGGCGAGCAGCAATACAGCGAGACCACGCAGCTCGGTGCGGCCGGCTACCGCGAAGAAACCGATTCCCGCGATATCCCTGCGATCAAGGTGCAGGCCCGCATCCCGCCGCAGCAGGCGCTGGCAAGTTTCACGCTCAAGGGCGGCCAACTGGTGCTGAGCCAGCGCATGCACCTGAAGACGCCGAGCTACAAGTACCGGCAGTCCGCCTGCCGCGCGGTCGATCCGAAGATGATCGAATGCCCGCTTGAAGATCTGACCGTCTACACGCGTCCAGCGCCCATGGAATTCACGCAGAAGTACATCGAGCGGCTTGAGAACGTAAGCGCGGAACACCGTCAGCTTCTGGCCAAGATGACACCGATGCAGATCACGCCCTTGGGCAAGCAAGGCATGGAAGACCCGATCTGGGGTGTGCCGCTGTCGCTGCGCAAGGGCAAGTAGGCGACGAGCCTGGGGGGCGCTGGAAGTCGTGACTGTGTTCCAGTCGCGGCCAGATTAGTCTATGGCCCCTTTGGGGGGCGACGACAGGCCCCTGAGGATCTCGAGCAATTCCTTGACAGGATGACGCATGGCTTCCGGGTCGCTGCGCGTAATCAACGCCAATGGCGGCATGGTGGCGCCGGGCCTTACGTCAAGAATGACCATTTCCTTGTTCAGTCTGGTTTCCTCCAATGCATGGTGCTCCCGCATTGGTCCGATGCTGCCTGGATCCAAACGAAGAAACGTCAACACCGTCAGCGTGGAAAGACATTCGATGCTGGGGTGAGGGGGCGTGACTCCCTCGGTCAGGCAGGCCGCTATGACCGCGCGTCGCAGCAGCGATCCGCGCGGCGGCAGGATCCAGTCCTGGTTGGCAAGCTGGGCCCAGGATACTTTCTTGCGGCGTGCAAGCGGGTGGGTCCGGGTCGCCACCACGCTGAGGCGGTCGCTGGCCAGCAGGTGGATCTGCAGCCTGTCCAGCCGTTCATTGTTGAACTCGTCCGGCGCTAGCGCGCCGACGATGCAATCGAGTTCTCCTCGCAGCAGTTCCGCGATCAAAAGATCGATCTGGAACTCGCGGATCTGCACCGCCAGCCTGGGCAGGCGTCGGCGCAGTTCCACGATGCCGGAGGGCAGCATGTTGGATCCCGAGAACGTTCCGATCCGGATCAGGCCTGACCCGCCGGATCTCATGATGGCAGCTTCTTCCTGTGCCGCGCCCAACCCCGCCATCAAGACATCCGAACGGCGCATCAGTTCAGCGCCGATGTGATTCGCGGCGATGCCGCGCGCCATGCGGTCAAAGAGCGGGCCGCCGAAGACCTCCTCAATCTCCTTGATCATGCGCGTTACGGCTGGCTGGGAGAGATGCATGCGCTCGGCGGCGGCGTGCACCGTGGAAACTTCCCGCAAATGGCCGAGCAGCTCCAGGTGACGGATCCTAAGGCGTTTGAGCAGGTTGGAATCAGCGTTTTCCATTATTTTCTCGATCCGTTTTTCGTATCGATAAATCAATTTATATGAATGGTGAATTATTGATCAGATTCCTAGAATTTGGATCACTGCGTAAATGAGACGACACCGTGACCGCCATGCCAGCCTCCATACCCGCCACCGCCATCGTCGAACGGCTCGACGCGCGCGGCTTTCACAAAATCGTGACCGTGCCGGACTTCGTCCAGCTCTCGGTCCATGACCTCATCGACAGGACGCCGCGCTTTCAGGTCGTCCGGTGCTCGGACGAGAACCAGGCCATCCACGTCGCGGGGGGGCTGCATATCGGCGGACACAAAGTCGCCGTGCTGATCCAGAACCAGGGTTTGCTCAATTGCCTGAACAGCCTGCGGGCCTTGGGCCTGGACGCGGGCCTGCCCATGCTGCTGATGATCGGCCAATTCGGCAGGGAGTTTTCCAATGTGGGGAATGACCCTGCCCAGTCGCGTCGCCGCGTGGTCAATCTGGTGGAACCCGTCCTGGACGTCATGGGCATCGACCATTGGCGCCTGGACGGTCCGCAAGATTTACCGAACATCGACACGGCAATCGACTCCTGCGCCGCTCGGCCGGGGCCTGTCGCAGTATTGATCGGCCACTACACAGCCTGGAACTAGCCATGAGCATTTCGACGCAAGACGCTTGCAAGATCATTCAAGAAGCCAGGGCTGACGCCATCGTGATCAGCACGATGTCCGCCATGCACAGCATGGACCAGATTGCCCCCGACCATGTCTTCGGCCTTTCATCGGTTCCGTTGATGGGGGGCGCGGCCGGACTCGGGCTGGGCTTGGCGCTCTCCTTTCCGGAGCGCAAAGTCATCATTCTGGACGGTGATGCCAGCCTGCTGATGGAACTGGGCGTACTTGCCACAGTGGCAGGCATGCGCCCGTCGAATTTCTACCATTTCGTGTTCGCCAATGGCGTGCAGTTCAATGGCGGCGCGAACCTGGCGGTGGCGGGAGACGGACGGATCGATTTCAGCGCAGCGGCGCTGGCCTCTGGCTACGCGGGCGCAGTCCGGTTCACGCTGGCCGAGGAGTTCCGTGCCGGCATAGGCACATGGCTTGCCGCGCCGGCGCCCGCGCTGATCGAGCTTGAAATTGAACCGACCCCGGCTCGATTCGGTCCGCAAATTGCGCAGCCGGAACAAGGCGATGCACGTTTCGCGCGTATGGGAATGGAAGCGCAGCGATTGATGCGCGCGCTGGGAACGGCGCAATGAACTCGCCCGAAATCGTGGATTATGTGGTGATCGGCGGCGGGTCGGCGGGTTGCGCCGTCGCGGCTGGACTGGCCAGGTCGGGCAAACACAGCGTCGTGTTGCTGGAGGCCGGCCGGGCCGACCGGAGCATCTGGACCAGGGTGCCCGCGGGGGTCGCTTATCTGATCCGCGACGAACGTGTCGTGAGGAAGTTCTACACGCAACCTGAAGCCCGTCTCAAGCATCGTCCGATCTATTGGCCGCGAGGACGCGTGCTGGGCGGCTCGTCCACCGTCAACGGCATGATCTGGGTGCATGGCGATCCCCTGGAATACGACCGCTGGCGCGATGAGTATGGCCTGTCTGGCTGGGACAACCAGTCCTTCAAGACCTACTTGCGGCGAGTCGAGAGTTTTCCGGCGGGAGATTCCGCCAGCCGCGGCCGACAAGGGCCGGTTGTCGTGAGTGAATATGGTCCGCGCCAGCCGCTCATGGATGCATTCGTGGCCGCCTGCGTGCAGGCTGGCATTCCGGCCAACGCCGACTACAACGGCTCGCACTACGAGGGCGTCGGCTACCTGCAGATGAACACCCGGCGGGGACTCCGGGTCAGCGCCCGCGACGCGTATCTCGCTTCGCTGCCGCGCGGGAGGGTATTGCACGTGATTACGGGCGCGTCGGCGGAGAAGATTCTGTTCGAAGGCAGTCGCGCATGCGGCGTCGAGTACAGCAAGGGCGGAGCGCGCGGCCGTCTCATGGCCGCCAAGGAAGTCATCCTGTCGGCGGGCGCGCTGCAATCGCCGCAGTTGCTGGAGCTTTCCGGCGTAGGTGACTCGCAGCGTCTGGCGGGATTGGGGATTCCCGTCCAGCATCATGCGCCGAGCGTGGGAGAGGGCCTGCGCGATCATCTTCATGTGCGCCTGACCTATGAATGCCGCAACGCGCGTACTCTCAATCAGATCGTGCCCAGCACGTGGCGTAAAGCGCTGATGGCCCTGCGCCTGGCCGCCTGCGGAGACGGGCTGATGAGCAGCGCGAGCGCCGTCGCTCACGCCTTGGTCCGTACCGATCCAAGTCTCCTGCAGCCCGACGCCAAGCTGCAGTTGCACTATCTTTCCAGCGTGGATGCCAGAACCGCAGGCACGCTGGTGCTCGACGACTTTCCCGGATTCTCCATCGGCACCTTCGCATTGCGGCCGCAGTCGCGAGGCTCGGTGCACATTGCTTCGAAAGATCCCGACGCGTCTCCCGTCATCCATGGCAACTATCTCGACCATCCCGACGATGTGCGCGCGACGCTCGGCGCGTTGAGGCTCGCGCGCCAGGTGGCCGCTCAGCCGGCGCTGTCGGAATTCGTCGTGCGGGAGACGAGGCCGGGGCCTGACTGCACTTCGGACGAAGCCTGGCTGGACTATGTCGGCTCGCTGGGCCAGACCTCGTATCACCCCATAGGCTCTTGCCGCATGGGAACCGATGCCGGATCTGTCGTGGATGAGCGTTTGCGCGTGCGGGGCGTTTCCTGCCTGCGCGTGGCGGATGCCTCGGTCATGCCGACCATGCCATCGGCAAACACCAATGCTCCCTCGATCGCCATCGGGGAGAAAGCGGCGGACATGATTCTGGAAGATGCAGTACACCCATAACAATCTTTGAGACAAACCATGAAAAAGCACATCAGAGGACTGATAGTTCTTGCGTCACTTTGCGGCGTCACGTTACCCGCATGGGCGCAGGGCAATGCGGCCTATCCCACGAAACCGATCAGGTTGATCGTCCCATCGCCCGCCGGCGGGGAGCCTGACACCCTGGCAAGACTGGTCGCCCAGCAGATGAGCGCCGATCTGCGACAGCCCGTCATCGTGGAGAACAAGGCGGGAGCGGGAGGATTGATAGGCATCGCCGCCCTGGCGAATTCCAAGCCGGATGGCTACACGATAGGCGTTTCGTATCAGGCGGCCTTGTCGTTGTCGCCGCACCTGCTGGTGAAGAAGCTTTTCGACCCCTTGAAGGACATTGCAGGGATCGGGCTGATTTCGGTTTCCGGCAACGCGCTGATGGTTCCCGCGAAGTCTCCCATATCTTCCTATGCGGAGCTGGTGCAGCGCGCCCGGGCCAACCCGGGAACGATGAATTTCGGTTCCTGGGGGGATGGCAGCGCCGGACACATCAGCGGCGAGATCATGAAGCGGCATGCCGACATCAGCATGCAGCACGTCGCCTACAAGGGATCAAGCGAAGCGCTGATGGGCATGTTGGGCGGCGATCTGGACGCGACGTTTGGGGGCTGGGCGCTGGCCTCCGCGCAGGCGAAGGCGGGGGCTGTCCGGATCCTGGCCGTGACATCTCCCGAGCGGGCCAGCATGTTTCCCGATGCGCCGACGTTCCGGGAACTCGGCATACCATTTGGCCTTAACTCCTGGTATGGCGTGGTTGCGCCCGCAGGCGTACCCGCGCCGATCATTCAGCGCCTGCAGGCTTCGGTGGAACGAGCGGTTGGCCAGGAATCAGTCGCGGCGAGCCTGAAGTCGATGGGGATGCAGCCACAGTCGTCCACTGCGGCTGAGCTGCAGCAGCGCATCAAAAACGACTATGAGGTATGGGGCAAGGAGATTTCCGCGGCGGGTATCAAGCCTCGCTAGCTTGCAAGCCCGCTTCCTGATCAGGAAAGGAACTGGAATTAGCGTTATCCTGCCGCCAGACTAGATCGTCGGCTGCCATGCCTACCGGGATGGCGCCGATGCCGCAACCGGCGAGGACTGCGCACTTGAAGCAAATCCGGCACTACCTGTTTGGCATCATCGTCTCCCTCCTGCTGGCGGGATTGCTGGCATTCCTGGGCATCGTGTTCGTGTCCACCCCGAACCTTGGCTGGGGTGCGCAGGCTTTGCTGAGCTATGGCGTGTTGTTCGGCGGGCCTCTGGCCCTGGTGCTGGCACTGTGCTGGATCGTCTACATGGTGCGCGATAAAGGCCAGGTGCCCGGGCGCGTCCATGCGTTGATGTTCCTGCCCACCGTGCTCGCGCTGGCCATCGTGCCCGTCAGCGACTCCATCGAACAGGGCAGGGGGGACCGCTTCCGGGCGTCGCACCCCGCGATCGAGGAAGCGCACGTCAATCTGAGCGGGCGCACCATCTGGACGGACAGGCGCGGCGGAAGCGTGTCTTCGGGCGCGTCGCCGTACCTGGAGCCCGGGTCGGTGGAGCAATACATGTTTTCGCGTTTCAGCCGCTATCCGAACCAGGGGCCGGCGGCCAGCGAGGCCTTTCCCTACGAAGGTGCGCGCCTGAAGGACGGCGTGGAGCGCTACGTGTATTCCAGCCAGGACGGAACGCCAGGCGCGTCGGTGCCGCTGAACCGTTTGCCCTATCCCGACCTGGGCAAGCTGCCTTCAGCGTCCTCGATGGACGAGGCGGCGCTGGTGGTTTATCACTATTACCACTATGCCGATCACGTCGAGGTCGCGCCGGGCATTGCGCGTTTCGCCGGCACGACCAACGACCGGATGGAGGCGGCCGGGATGCCCGGGTTGGCGATATTCGGCCTGCAGAACCTGACGCCACAGACCATCGCCCGGGTGGAGATCAACGGCCAGGCCTACGACATGGGCTCGTACGCGACGCGCAGCGTGTTGCGGCAGCCTTGCGATCCGGCGCGCGGCGGCAGCCCGGTGCTGCTCGATCTGGAGCAGCCCTTGCGGGTGCGTTGGCAGACGCTGGAAGAGCCTGGGTCCTGGCGCGAAGCGACGGTGAACGTCCCGGCCTTCAGCGCGGCGAGCAAGACTGATCCAGCCAAGGGCCTGTTGCGCGTGCGCCTGTACTTCCTGCCCGATGAGACGGTGGCAGCCGAGCGCTACCGGGAGATCCGTGTGCGCGGAGAACTCTCCGTTCGCGCCACCGGCTTGCCCGCCGCCGCACAAGCCCATACGGGCTGCGGCGGCGCGTATTTCGGCTACAACCCGCAGACCGTGAAATTGCTGGGCAACTGAAGCCAACGCGCGCGCTACACGTCTTCGATGCGCTGCGACGGCGCAAAGGGCGTACCCAGATTCAGCATGGCGTAGATCCGCTGCGTGAAACGCTGCCGCCGCGTGGGCCTGCCCATGCGCCAGCGCGTGTCCAGCCATAGCAGGGGCAGGGCGAAGCCCAGCCACACGATGAAGAAGACCGCCAGCAGGAAGATCGCCAGTTCGGGCAAGTCCTGCAGCGAGCCATCGTCCGATCCGGCTAAAAACTGCAGGCCGACCACCAACAACCAGGCCGTCAGCATCAACCAGCCTATCAGCTTGAGCAGGCGCGCGCGCTGGCTCATGCCCACGCGGATGGGCGTGTCCCTGCCTTGCTCGCCGCCGTAGTAGCGGTGGCACATGTAGCAGCGGCCGTCTTCCAGATTGCGCAGCGCGTAGACGGCGCGCCGGCCATCTTCGTGCGCGGGGGCCGTGCGCACCGCCAATTCGACGCGGTCGTCCTCGGCCAGGAAGGGCAGCGCGTCGCCGAATGCCTCCTGGGCGATCATCGCGTAGTCCACGCCGTTGACCGTGTAGCGGTAGATGCCATAGTTCGGCCCTTTGTGGACCTGGCGCATTTCATGCGTGAGGCTCGCAAGGTGGCCTCGGATATGTCCGATGGGCGGCTCGCCCTCGTCCTGCGTCGATAGCGGCTCCAGGCGCGGCGGCGTGGGCGGCGGCGCAGGCGTGCCGGCAGCCGGCCTGTGCTTGGGATCGAACAGCGCCTCGCACGCCAGGATCAGCGGGCGGTGGCGGCGGTTGTGCCAGAGGCCATGCAAGGCCGAGCCCGCCACCACCAGCGCCACCAGGGCGACGACCAGCGAGAAGACCATCAGGAACACGCGCGTGAGGCTGGCGATGCCGAGCAGCCACGCCAGCCACACGAATGCCGCGCAGACCGCGCCGCCGATGGCGGCCTCGCGCCAGCCGCGCCGCTTCAGGGTCCGGTAGTAGCGCGGCGGGATGGGCTCTCCGCGCGCTGGAACGGCCCAGGAGTAGACCGCCAGTCCTTCTTCGCCGTCCATCACGCCCACGCGCACGGGGATGCCCTGCTGATGCAGGCGCTGCAGCTGGTTGATCTGCGGCGCCTCCAGCCCGGCGGCGATCACGCTTTCTGTTCCAATGCGCAGGAAAGCATCGTGTCGCAGGAGCGGCACGGCGAGGCGAATCTGGGCAATGGTTCCTTCGAGTATGCGGGCGGAGGGCTGCGCCATGACGGGATGCGGGATGAAAACGGTCAAGCATAGCGCAGCGGCTTGCGTGAGCTACCAAGCGTCCGGCATGTTGGCCGGGCCTTGATGCGTGGGAAAATGCGGCAGCACTTCTTCCGTCAGTTCCTGCAGTACTTCCGCGGCGGGCCGTTGCGAGAACTGGATCCCGATCGCGGCGTGATTGACGCCGACCGCCTGCCATTCCTCCAGCAACGCGATCAAGCCTTTCCTGCCCGTGCGCAGCACGAAGCCATTGTGCAAGGGCGTGCGGGGATGGTCGGGATCTTCGGCCAGGTCCAGCCATTCATTGGTCATGTGCGGCCGGAAGCCGCCGTCGGGTATCTGGGCGCGCCAGGCGCGGATTTTTGCTCCCAGGCGTGTTGGTCCTATCGACGTATCCGTGGCGTCGGGATAGGTCAGCCAGCCATCGGCGTGTTCGGCAATCCACGGCAGAGACTGCCCCGACGAACCGGTGACGATGAGCGGAATGACGCCCGCGGCGGGCTTGGGCAGGAATTCCGCGTTGCTGAAGCGTCCCAGCGGCGAATCGATCTCCAGGCGTCCTGGGCGCATCAACTGTCGGAAGTACGAAACCGCCTCGGCGAAACGCGTTCCGCGCTCGTCATGCCGCAGCCCATAGGCGGGAAACTCGACAGGCCGGTCTCCCGACGCTACCCCCAGCACCAGCCGGCCGCCCGACAATTGGTCGATGGTGCTCGCCGCCTTGGCCAGGTCGATGGGGTGGCGCAGGGAAAAAATGGCGCTGCCCGTGGCCAAGGCGATTTTCTTTGTTTGCGCCGCCAGAAAAGCCAGGTAGGTGAACGGATCGAAGACCTGGCCGGCATCGCCGAAGGACGGGGAATACAGGGGAACGTCGCGCACCCAGATGGCGGCAAAGTCCTGCCGGTCGATCTGCCGCACCAGTTCCGCCTGTCCCGCAAGAACCGCCATGCTGCCTTCATAAAAGCGCAGCGGCAGGAAGATGCCCAGGGTCAGGCGGTCTGGCGCGAACATCCGCCGATAGCCGGGGTGCGCGGAAAAGGCGAGGTAGGACGCTCCCGTCGCGCCGTGGAGAGTGTGGGTGGTATCCATTTCGACTGTCCTTGTTTCGTTCAAGCGCCCGTTGCCGGCGCGGGCAGGGTGATGCCTTTGGCGACCGCGGGCCGGGCCGCCACGCGTTCGTGCCATGCGCTCAGATGCCGGTGATGGCTGAAATCGAAATCGATGATCCGCGCGATGTGGCTCCAGCCGAAATGCGCGATGTCCGCGATGGAATACGTGTCGCCGGCAAGGTAGGGATGCTCGGCCAGCCTGCGGTCCAGCACCGCGAGCGCATCCTCGGTCAGGCGCTGGTAGCGTTCCAGCGCGGCAGGGTTGCGCGCCTTGTCGAAGACCTCGAAGTTCACGCGCTGCCCGATGATGGGGCCGACGCTGCTGGAATGGAATTGCAGCCACTTGATCGCTTCCCACCGGCCCTGGATGTCAGCGGGTAGTAGCTTTCCGGTTTTTTCCGCGAGATAAAGCAGTATGGCCGCCGACTCGAACAGCGTGACGCCGGTGTCTTCGTCGGTCAGGGCGGGGATGCGGCCATGCGGGTTCAGCGCCAGGAAGTCCGGCAGGCGATGTTCGCCCTGCGCGATGCGCACGTGATGCAGGCGGTACGGCAGTTCCAGTTCCTCGAGGGCGATCGTGGCCTTGTAGCCGTTCGGAGAACTGTCGGTGTATAGGTTCAGCATGCGCTTGCTCATTTGAGGTTGGCTAAATTTTCAGGATCCGCTGCGATCCTGAAATTCTCCATTCCTCGCCAGAGCGAGTACAGCGATCATTTCTCGATGTTGAGTTTAGGAAATCTAAAATGACGGCGGCGCTTCTCCTGCAAATGCGCCGCGCCTTTTCCTATGCCGCGACAGATCCCTCTATCCCGAAGCGCTGCGCTGCCTGCAACAGCAGGCGCTCGCTGTCCGCGCGGCCCAGCAGTTCCAGGCCGACGGGTATGCCGCTCTCCGTGAAACCGATGGGCACGCTCAAGGCCGGCAATCCGGTCACCGCGGCAAGCAGGCCATTGCCGCCGCGTTGCGCTTGGCCCAGCAGTACCGGCGCGCCGCGCACGCTGGGATAGGCCAGCAGGTCCAGCTGGCCATGCTCCATGGCCGCCAACACCTCGTCGCGCAGCGTCTGGGCCCGTGCCAGAACCGCCAAGCGGCCGCTACCGTCGGGATCGCGCAGCGCATCGCGCTCGCGCAGCAAGGGCGCGACTTCGGGGTGGGGATAGCCGCCGTCCAGGATGTCCGCCAGGTTGCGCACGGGCAGCCCGGCGTCGCACAGGCAGCGCGCCAATGCATCGCGGAATTCATGGCCGGTGACGTTGGCGGCCGTCAGGCGCGCGTCTTCCAGAGCCAGTGCGACGGGCTGGACATGCGCGCCGTCGGCTTTCCAGCGGGCGAGAACCGCCCGGGCATGCCGGGAGACTTCCAGTTCCGCGGGGGCGGAACCGAAGAACGCGTCCAGCGTGCCTACGCGCCAGCCCGGGCTTGCGCCGCGGCTGCCGCCGTGCCGGCCATCCCAGGCTGCCATCACCGACCACAGGATTGCGAGATCCGCATGGCTGCGGGTCATGGGGCCGACCGTGTCCAGCGTCGGCGACAGCGGCACCACGCCGGCGTTGCTGTAGCGTCCGGCCGTGGGGCGCAGGCCCCATACCTGGTTGAAGGCTGCGGGGATGCGGATCGAACCGCTGGTGTCGGTGCCTATTGCGGCCGCCGCGAAGCTGGACGCCACGGCGACGGCGCTGCCGCCGCTGGATCCGCCAGGCACGCGCGCGGCGTCGTAGGCGTTGCGCGTGCGGCCGGATAGTGAAGAAACGTTGGTGATGCCGCAGGCCAGTTCGTGCAGCGTGGTCTTGCCCAGCACGACGGCGCCGGCTTCGCGCAGCCGACGCACGACCTCGGCATCGCGCCGCGGCCGGCGTGCGGCCAGCGCGAGCGAGCCCGCGGTGGCGGGCATGCCCGCGGCATCGATGTTGTCCTTGAGCAGAAGGGGAACGCCATGCAACGGTCCCAGCGCCGCCCCGAGCTGCCTTTCCCTATCCCGATCGGCGGCCTCGGCCAGCGCCTGGCTGTTCAGCGCGATGACCGCGTTGAGCGCAGGCCCGGCCTGGTCGTGCGCCGCGATGCGCGCCAGGTAGGCGCGCACCAGGTCCATGGCGCTGAGCGAGCCTGCCGCCATGGCCGCCCGCAGCTCGGCAATGCCGCGGCCAAAGACCGGGTCGAGGCCAGGCAGGGGACCCGCCAGCAGGCGCGGCGCGCTCATCGGAAGTGGCACGCCATCCAGTGCTGCCCGGCGTCCGAGCCGTCAGGCCGCTGGGTCAGGGCAGGCTGCTTCTCTTTGCACAGGGGCTGCGCCAGCGGGCAGCGCGTGTGGAAGCGGCAGCCGCTGGGCGGATTTGCCGGGCTGGGCGGATCGCCTTGCAGCAGCTTGCGCTGCGCGGGCTTGTGCGGATCCGGAACCGGCACCGCGGACAGCAGGATCTCGGTGTAGGGATGCAGCGGACGCGAGAACAGCGTGTCGCGGTCGGCGACCTCGACGATGCGGCCCAGGTACATCACCGCGACCCGATGGCTGATGTGGCGCACTACCGCCAGGTCATGCGCCACGAACAGGTAGGCGATGCCCATTTCTTCCTGCAGGTCCATCAGCAGGTTGATCACCTGCGCCTGCACCGACACGTCCAGCGCGGACACGGGCTCGTCGCACACGATCAGCTTGGGCCGCAGGGCCAGCGCGCGCGCGATGCCCAGGCGCTGCCGCTGGCCGCCGGAGAACTCATGGGGGAACTTCTTCATCGCCTCCGGACGCAGGCCCACCTTGGAGAACAGCCAGGCGATCTCGTCGGCGCGGGCGCGGCCGCCCGAGGCCGGGAAGTTCTGCAGCGGTTCGCCGACGATGTCGCCTGCCGTCAGCCGGGGATTCAGCGACGCGTACGGGTCCTGGAAGATGATCTGCATGTCGCGCCGGCGGCTGCGCATCTGCTCGGCCGACAGCGCCAGGATTTCCTCGCCTTCCAGCCGCACGGATCCCGAGGTCGGCTGGATCAGGCGCAGCACGGATTTTCCGGTGGTGGTCTTGCCGCAGCCGGATTCGCCCACCAAGGCCAGGGTCTCGCCCTTGGCCACGGAAAAGGACACGCCGTCCACGGCCTGGATGACCTTGCGGCGCGGCTTGAACCAGCCGCCCGCGCCGGGGTAGTGCATTTTCAGGTCGCGCACTTCCAGCAAGGGCGTGGCCGGGGCGGCGGGCTGGTTGCGGGCGCTCATGCTTGGACTCCAGTGAGGGCGGCGCCAGGCGTCGCGGAAGCGGCCGCCTGCGGGGCAGGTTGCGCGGCGACGCGCACCGCTTCGTGACAGGCCACCACGTGGTCGCTGCCATGTTCCATCAGTTGCGGCGCTTCGGTGCGGCAACGTTCGGTGGCGTAGGCGCAGCGCGGCGCGAAGCTGCAGCCCTTGCCCAGCTCGCTGGGCGCGGGCACCATGCCAGGGATCTCGGCCAGCCGCTGCGTCGAGGTGTTCATCGAGGGCATCGATGCCATCAGCGCTCGCGTGTACGGGTGCAAGGGGCGGTCGAACAGCTCGGTGACGGGCGCTTCTTCCACCTTGCGGCCGGCGTACATCACCGCCACGCGATCACAGCATTCGGCCACCACGCCCAGGTCGTGGGTGATCAGCACGATGCCCATGCCCAGGCTTTGCTGCAGGCTGCGCAGCAGGTCCACGATCTGCGCCTGGATGGTCACGTCCAGCGCCGTGGTCGGCTCGTCGGCGATCAGCACCTCGGGATTACAGGCCAGGGCCAGCGCGATCATCACGCGCTGCCGCATGCCGCCGGACAGCTGGTACGGATACTCGTGCACGCGCCGTTCGGGTTCGGCGATCTGCACCAGGCGCAGCATTTCCTCGGCGCGGCGGTAGGCCTCGCGGCGGCCGAGCTTCTGGTGCAGCATGACCGTTTCCGCGATCTGCCGGCCCACCGTCAGCACGGGGTTCAACGAGGTCATCGGCTCCTGGAAGATCATCGAGATCCGGTTGCCGCGGATCTGGCGCATCTGTTTTTCGGTCAGGCCCAGCAGGTCGGTGCCGCGATAGCGGATCTGGCCGCCGGCATAGCGCCCGGGCGGCGTCGGGATCAGCCGCAGGATGGACAGCGCGGTGACGCTCTTGCCGCAGCCGGACTCGCCGACCACGCCCAGCGTGCGGCCAGCCCGCACCTGGTAGGACACGCCGTCCACCGAACGCACGGTGCCGGACACGGTATCGAAGTAGGTGCGCAGGTTGTCGACTTCGAGCAGCACGTCGCCCGGGGCGACGGCGGCGGGGGATATAGCCATGGCGTGCTCCCAGGTCTTAGCGTTGATTGGCCAGGCGGGGGTCGAGCGCGTCGCGCAGGCCGTCGCCCATCAGGTTGATCGCCAGCACGGTGATGGCCAGCAGGATGCCTGGGTACAGGATGGTGTAGAACGCCACCGCCACGTAGTTGCGGGCGTCGGCCATCATGTTGCCCCAGCTGGGCACCTGGGCCGGCACGCCTACGCCCAGGAACGACAGCACCGCCTCGGTCAGCACCGCGGTGGCGGCGATGAACGTGGCCTGCACCACCAGCGGCGTCACCATGTTGGGCAGCACGTGGCGGCGCAGGATCACCGGCAGGCGCGTGCCTATGGCGTGGGCGGCCTCGACGTAGAGCTGTTCGCGCAGCGTCAACGCCAGGGACCGCACCAGGCGCACCACGCGCGGCACCTGCGGGATCGCGATGGCGATGATCACCGTGGTCAGGCTGGCGCGGATCACTGCCATCAAGGCGATGGCCAGCAGGATGTCGGGGATGGCCATCATGCCGTCCATGATGCGCATGATGATGGCGTCGGCCCAGCGCACGAAGCCCGCCAGCAGGCCCAGCACCACGCCGACCGCCGTGGCGATCAGCGCCACCACGATGGCGACGACGAGCGACACGCGGCCGCCCCAGACCACGCGGCTGAATACGTCTCGGCCCAGCGCGTCGGTGCCGAAGTAATGCTCGGCCGACGGCGGCTTCATGCGTTGCAGCGGATTGATGTTGATGGGGTTGTGCGTGGCGATCCAGGGCGCGGCGGCTGCCAGCGTCGCCACGATCAGCAACAGCGCCAGGCCCAGGATCAAGGTGGGGTGCTTGCGTATCCAGCGCCAGCGGCGGCCGCTGGCGCTCAGCGCCTCGTGCAGCACCACGGGCGGGCTGGTGGAAATAGAGCTTTCTGACATGATTCTTCCCTGCGGCGGCTCAGTAACGGATGCGAGGATCGAACAGCCGGTAGCTGAGGTCGATCAGCAGATTGATCAGCACGTAGGTGCCCGCCGATAGCAGCAGCACGCTCTGGATCACCGGATAGTCGTGGTGCTGGACGGCGTCGATGACCAGGCGGCCGATGCCGGGAATGGCGAACACCGTCTCGGTCACGACCACGCCGCCGATCAGCAGCGCGATGCCCACGCCCACCGTGGTGGCGATGGGGATGGCGGCATTGCGCAGTGCGTGCTCCAGCACCGGCAGCACCGCCAGGCCCTTGGCGCGCGCCGTGCGGATGTAGTCCTCGTGCAGCACCTCCACCACGGTTGCACGGGTCATGCGGGTGATCAGCGCGATGTACACCAGCGCCAGGTTGATACAGGGCAGGGTCAGGTTGCGCAGCCAGGGCCCCACGCCCTCGGACAGGCTGACATAGCCCTGCACCGGCAGCCATTGCAGCTTGATGGCGAAGCCGTAGATCAGCAGGTAGCCGACCAGGAACACCGGCACTGAAAACGCCAGCACGGCGAACAGCATCACCAGGCGGTCGACCCAGGTGCCGGCGCGGTAGGCGGCCAGCACGCCCAGCGGCACGGCCACGACGATGGAAACCAGCATCGTGAGCGCGGCAATGGACAAGGTGGGTTCCACCCGCTGCGCCAGCAGCTGCGTCACGGGCACGTGGGTGAAGATGGACGTGCCCAGGTCGCCTTGCAGCAGTTTGCCCGCCCACAGCCCGAACTGCCGCCACAGCGGCTCGTCCAGGCCCAGCGCCACGCGCAGCTTGGCGATGTCGTCGGCGGAGGCGAAATCTCCGGCGATGAGCGCCGCCGGATCTCCCGGCGACAGGTGGATCAGCAGGAAGACGATCACCGCCACCACTGCCATGACAGGCACGATGGCTAGCACTCGCCGGATGATGTAACCCATGGTTGTCTCGCGTATCGATTAGGCTGGTTGCGGACTACTTGTCCAGCACCCACAGGTTCGGCAGGCTCCAGATCTTCTCCGCGTTCTTCAGGCTGTTGTGCGAAGCGAATGCCCGCGAATACTGGCCCACCGAGATTGCGGGGAAAGCCTCATAGGCGCGCTCCTGGAACAGGTCGAGGACGCGCTTGCGCTCATCCGAACTGGTGGCCGCGATCCACTGGGCGCGCAGTTCGTCCAGCTTCTTGTCGCAGGGCCAGCCGGGCAGGCTGTTGCCGCACACCGCGCCCAGGTAGGTGTTGCTGATGGGCGAGTCGACGTTGAATTCGGAGGCGGCCGACAGGAAGATGTTCCAGCCGCCCTTGTCGATGGATTCCTTGCGGGCGCGGCGGGCGGTCAGCGTGGCCCAGTCCATGGACTGGATGTCGAGGTTGACGCCGATGTCCTGCAGCGCCTGGATGGCGACCAGCGTGGCGGAGTTCAGGTAGGCCAGGTCGGTGGGAAGCAGGATCGCAATCTTCTCGCCCTTGTATCCGGCTTCGGCCAGCAGCTTCTTGGCCAGCGCGGGATCGGGCTTGGCATAGGGCGCCGCGCCGGCGGTGGTGTCGTTGGGGCCGCCGCAGATGAAGACCGTGGCGCAATACTTCATGCGCAGGTCGTCCGGGTAGCCCATGGCGGCGGTGAACTTGTCCTGGTCCACCAGGTGGGCCACGGCCTGGCGCGCCTTCTCGTTGTTGAACGGCGGCATGGACTGGTTCAGGATGATGTAGCCCTGGGCGCGCTCCATCACGCCGATCTTGACGTTCTTGTTGCCGCGCAAGGCGTCGATGTAGTCCGCCGGCGCTTGTTCGATCATATCGACTTCGCCGTTGGTCAGCGCGGCGGTGGCGCTATTGGAATCGGGAAGCACGCGCCATTCCACGCGCGGGATGTGCGGGGTCTTGTTGCCGGCCAGGCCGTCGGCCTGGGCCTTGGGGCCGACGTAGTTCGGGTTCTGCTCGAACACGATCTTGCTGCCGGGCACCCATTCTGCGCGCTTGAAGAGGTAGGGGCCGGAGCCTACGACCTCGGTCAGCGGGCGGTCGGCCGGCTGCGAGGCCAGGCGCTGGGGCAGGATGAACGCGGGATAGCTGGACACCTTCGCCAGGCCTTCGAGCACCAGGTCGAACGGCTGGTCCAGCGTCAGCTTGAAGGTGCTGGCGTCCACCGCTTCCCACTTGCCGCCGGCGCGCGTGATGGCCTGGCCGATGTTGTCGCGCGCGGACCAGCGCTGCAGGGACGCGATCACGTCGGCGGTGGTCAGCGCCTGGCCGTCGCTGAACTTCAGGCCGGGCAGCAGCGTGAAGGTCCAGGTCTTCTTGTCGTCGCTGGCCGAGTATTTCTCTACCATCTGCGGCTGCGGCTTGCTGTGCGAGTCCATCGCGAACAGCGTGTCGTACACCATGTAGCCGAAGTTGCGCGTGATGTAGGCGGTGGTGAAGGTCGGGTCCAGCACCTTCAGGTCGGCGTGCGGCACGATGCGCAGGGTCTTGGCCTGCTGCGCGTGCGCCGGCGCGGCGCCAAGGGTGAAGGCCAGGCCGAGCGTGGCCGTCGAGAACAGGCAAAGCAGGCGTTTTTTCATCGCGCTAGGCTCCCATCTTGTTGGTGGATGCGCCGGCGTCCACGCGCCGGCAGGGTCTTACAGCGGCCACTTGGGCAGCCGGATATTGCGGTACGTGAGCGTCTTCCAGTCGGGCGTGGCGACGCCTTTGCCGCCGACATAGATGATGTGGCGCGCGACCTTGGAGAACGAGGCATGGAAATGCTGGGCCGACTTGACCACCACGATCTTCCTGGAAGAAAGATCGCAGCCCAGCTGCGTGAACAGGTCCATGTTGATGGCCTGGTTGCGCAGCGAGGTCAGCACGATCTCGATGCCCTGGGTCTCGACCAGGGCGCAGTCGCCCATGGCCGCCGGCGCGCCGGACAGGCCCGTCATGATCAGGTCGGCCTGGATGGCCTTGACCGTGCAGCGCAGGTCCAGCGGATCGCCGGACAGCGGGCCGACCTTGCCGCCGATGCGCAGGTCCAGCTCCGCGCCGGGGCCGG
>MCNG01000008.1_pt1 | contig 103120 bp, 100 predicted proteins | sample 778231 | NCBI WGS metagenome assembly MCNG01 (sample SAMN04296815, study PRJNA304217) | bioreactor metagenome | isolation source: sea sediment enriched with benzalkonium chloride | place: Turkey: polluted region of the Marmara Sea
GCAGGATCAAAACCTGCTGCCTTACCGCTTGGCGACGCCCCTGTATCTGTTGCTTCGAGTGCCTGGCACTCGTTTCCGTTAGAGCAGCGTTTGAAGCTTGCGATGCAACATCGAAACGTTGCTTCCTTTTGCTACAAACCCTGTAAGGGTCTCTGTAAGAAGGGCCGAGACTTTATCAGCTTCAGCTTTGCTTGGGAAGCCCCCAAACACACAACTTCCAGTTCCAGTCAGTTTTGCTTCGGTAAATTTACCTAGCAAATTCAACGCGTTACGTACTTCTGGATAACGCCTTGCGACTACCGGAAGGCAGTCGTTTCTGCTGTTTCCCTTGGGAACGGGGCGCACTTTAATGGGCGCGGTGTCACGTGTCAACTGCGGATCGGAAAAAATTTCTGCTGTACTTACAGAGACTTGCGGGACCAGTACCAGATACCAGGGTTCTTCTGGGTATTCGGGGCTGAGTCTTTCCCCTACGCCTTCGGCAAATGCCGCGTGCCCACGAACGAAAACCGGTACGTCGGCGCCCAGGGTCAAGCCCAGTGCTGCCAGGCGATCTTCGTCCCAGCCCAGTTGCCAGAGATGGTTGAGGCCCAGCAGGGTGGTGGCAGCATTGGAGCTTCCGCCACCGATGCCGCCGCCCATGGGCAGGATCTTGTCGATCCAGATATCGATTCCCAGGGAGCAGCCGGACTGTTCCTGAAGTTTTTTTGCGGCCTTGACGATCAGGTTGCTGTCGTGGGGCACGCCTTCGAACTCGGTATGCAGGCGGATCAGGCCATCATCGCGCACGGCGAAGGTGATCTCGTCGCCGTAGTCGAGGAATTGGAACAGGGTCTGCAACTCGTGATAGCCGTCATCGCGACGTCCCAGGATATGCAGCATCAGGTTGAGCTTGGCCGGGGAGGGCAGGGTCAGCGTTTGCGCGGTCATGTCATTGCCCCAGCTTGCGTGGTTGCCATTCCTTGATCACCAGGGTGACATCAAGGTCGTTGCCATGCAGCTTGATGCGCTCGGGCAGCCAGTAGCCGTTCTGCTGTGAATAGCTGCTGTACTCCACTTGCCAGCCATCCTGCTCCAGGCTTGCCAGGTGGCTGTCGCCATCCAGGGTCAGGCGGCTCTTGCTGTTCGGGGCGGGTAGCCCACGAACCCACCAGCCCAAGTGGGATACCGGCAGTTTCCAGCCCAACTGTTCTTCCAGCAACGACTCTGGGCTGCTGGCTTCATAGCGGCCCTGGTTGGCCACTTCCAGGCTGACCTGGCCCGGGCGGCCAGTAAGGCGGGCGGCGCCGCGGCCCAGTGGGCCGGACAGGCGGATGTCGTAGTAGTCCTGGCGTTGTAGCCAGAACAGCGTACCGCTGCCGGAGTCCTTGGGTGCGCGAATGCCGATCTTGCCGTTGATCTGCCAGCCGTCGAGGCTGCTCAGTTGGTCCTTGTGCTGGCGCCATTGCGCCGGGTTGCCCTGGCCCTGGACTGCCTCGCGGGCACCGAAGCCGGCACAACCGGCCAGTAGGGCGATGAAGCTGAAAACGATGAAATGGCGCAAAAGCATGGTCTTAAAGAGTCTCTGATCCGGTCAGGCGTTTGATGGTTTCGCGCAGCACGGGGCTGTCGGGCTGTTCCTTGATGAACTTGCCCCAGGTCTGCCGGGCCTCGCGCTGCTTGCCGTTGTGCCACAGCACTTCACCCAGGTGCGCGGCGACTTCCGGGTCGGGGAAGCGCTCCAGCGCCTGGCGCAACAGGCGCTCGGCTTCGTCCAGGTTGCCCATGCGAAAGTTCACCCAGCCCAGGCTATCGAGTACCGCCGGATCATCCGGCGTCAGCTGGTGGGCTTGTTCGATCAGGGCCTTGGCCTCGGCATAGCGGGTTGTCCGGTCGGACAAGGTGTAGCCCAAGGCGTTCAATGCCATGGCGTTGTCTGGTTCACGCTGGATGATCAGGCGCAGGTCCTTTTCCAACTGGGCCAGGTCATTGCGTTTTTCCGCTTGCATGGCTCGGGTATAGAGCAGGTTGACGTCATCGGGATACTGCTGCAGGGCCTGTTGGATCATCTTCCAGGCGCTGTCCCCGCGGTTGTTGGCCGACAGCGTCTCGACTTCGATCAGGTACAGCTGGATGGCGTAGTCAGGTTGCGTGTCCCGGGCGGCTGCCAGGCGCTTCTGCGCTTCGTCGGTGCGGCCATTGTTCATCAGAATGTCGGCTTGACGCAGTTGTGCTGGCAGGTAGTCGTTACCCGGGCCGACCTGGCCGTACTCGATCAACGCTCCTTGCGGGTCATTGCGCTCTTCGGCGATGCGCCCCAGGTTCAGGTGTGCAGAATCCTCGTGGCTTTCCCGGGCGATCAGGTCTTCAAGGTAACCCTTGGCCTCATCCCAGGCCTTGGCTTCCAGGCATACCAGGGCCAGGGAGTAACGCAGTTCGTCATCTTCCGGGTACTGCTGGACCAGGCTCGAGAACTGGGTCTTGGCATCCTCCATGCGGTCCTGTTCCACCAGCATGCGGGCGTAGGTCAGGCGCAGGCGCTTGTCATCCGGGTACTTGCGAATGCTCTTTTCCAGCAGGGGCAGGGCTTCCTTGCTGCGGTTCAAGCCTTGCAGCAGGCGCGCGCGCAGCAGCAACGGCGCGATCTCGCCGTCTTCTGGCGGATTCTGCTCCAGGAGGGCCAGGGCCTCCTTGTCGTCGCCATTCTGTTGCATCAGCAAGGCCTTGCCGAAAATCAGCTGGCTGTTGTGCGGGTGTTTCTGTAGCAGGCGGTCGAACCCCTTCATCAGGCCGTCGCGGGTTTCCTGATCGGTATCGGCGGCCGACAGGGCCAGGAAGTCGAAGTGGGTGTCGCCTTTGCCTTGCAGGACTTTCTCCATATAGAGCATGGAGTCGTCGTAACGCCCGGCGCGGGCCAGCTGGATAGCGGCCGCGCGTTGTGCCTCGAGGTCGTCGGGGGCGTTCTTGGCCCAGATCAGCGAGGTATCCAGGGCTGCCTGGTCGGCTCCCAGGTATTCGGCAATGCGAAATGCCCGTTCAGAGATGCCCGGGTCCTGGGTGTTGATGGCCTGGGTCACGTAGTTGTCCAGGGCAATGTCGAAGCGATTGCGCTGGCCTGCCAGTTCAGCGCTCAACAGGCTGAAGATGGTGTCTTCACTGAACGAGGAGTAAACCTTGGGCTTTTCAGGGGCTGGAGTGCTGTCTTCCACCGGCGATGTAGCATCCGATGAGACGGGGCCCAGGGCATGGCACCCACTGAGGAAGACAAGGGCGAGGAGCAACGCGGAAGATCTATTCATATAGGAAGAGGGCGACTAACCTGCGGTCGGATCATCATGACACAAGCCTTCGGCCAAACATAACCGAGACTCAACGGGATGCCAGAACAGAGGCAGTCTATTAGGACAATAGCCGGCGGTAGTTGTTCTGAGTCTGTCGAAGTAGGACAATTGCCGGCTTCTCGACATCATCAGCGACCTTGAATGGCCTTCCTTGCACTTGGTATTAACCACAAGACTGCTTCCGTAGACGTCCGCGAGCGCGTGGCCTTTACTCCTGAGCAGTTGGTTGAGGCCTTGCAGCAGCTCTGCCGACTCACCGACAGCCGCGAAGCTGCGATCCTCTCCACCTGCAACCGCAGCGAGTTGTATATAGAACAGGATCATCTTTCGGCGGATGTCGTGTTGCGCTGGCTGGCGGAATATCACCAGCTGAGCCTAGACGAACTACGCGCCAGTGCTTATGTGCATGAGGATGATGCGGCAGTTCGTCACATGATGCGCGTGGCTTCGGGCCTGGACTCACTGGTGCTGGGCGAGCCGCAGATTCTCGGCCAGATGAAGTCGGCCTATGCCGTGGCCCGCGAGGCCGGGACTGTCGGACCGTTGTTGGGCCGCTTGTTCCAGGCGACCTTCAGCGCCGCCAAGCAGGTGCGTACCGACACGGCCATCGGCGAGAACCCGGTGTCCGTGGCCTTTGCCGCCGTCAGCCTGGCCAAGCAGATCTTCAGCGACCTGCAGCGCAGCCAGGCCCTGCTGATCGGTGCCGGCGAGACCATCACGCTGGTGGCTCGTCACTTGCACGAGCTGGGCGTCAAGCGAATCGTGGTAGCCAACCGGACCCTTGAACGCGCCAGCCAATTGGCGGAACAGTTCGGCGCCCACGCGGTGCTGCTCTCGGACATTCCCCAGGAACTGGTGCACAGCGATATCGTCATCAGTTCCACCGCCAGCCAATTGCCGATTCTTGGCAAGGGCGCGGTGGAAAGCGCCTTGAAGCTGCGCAAGCACAAGCCCATCTTCATGGTGGACATCGCCGTTCCTCGTGACATCGAGCCAGAAGTCGGCGAGTTGGACGACGTTTACCTCTATACCGTCGATGATCTCCACGAAGTCGTCGCCGAAAACCTCAAGAGCCGCCAGGGTGCGGCACTGGCTGCCGAAGAGCTGGTGAACATCGGCGCCGAGGATTTCATGGTGCGCCTGCGCGAGCTGGCGGCGGTGGACGTGCTCAAGGCCTATCGTCAACAGAGCGAGCGCCTGCGCGACGAAGAGCTGCAAAAGGCCCTGCGCATGCTGAACAATGGCAGCAGCGCCGAGGACGTGTTGGCCCAGCTAGCCCGCGGCCTGACCAATAAATTGCTGCACGCGCCGAGCGTGCAGTTGAAAAAGCTATCTGCCGAAGGCCGCCTCGATGCGCTGGCCATGGCCCAAGAACTGTTTGCCCTCGGTGAGGGCTCTTCGGATAAAACCCCGTAATGAAAGCGTCACTGCTCAGTAAGCTGGATATTCTCCAGGACCGTTTCGAGGAACTGACCGCCCTGCTTGGCGATGCCGAGGTCATTTCCGATCAGGCCAAGTTCCGTGCCTACTCCAAGGAGTATGCGGAGGTCGAGCCGATCGTGGCCGCCTACAAACAGGTGCTCAAGGTCCAGGCCGACCTGGAGGGCGCCCAGGCGCTGCTCAAGGACAACGATCCGGACCTGCGGGAGATGGCCGTCGAGGAAGTTCGCGAGGCCAAGGACCAACTGGTCGAACTGGAGAGCAACCTGCAACGCATGTTGCTGCCCAAGGACCCCAACGATGGGCGCAACGTGTTCCTGGAAATTCGCGCCGGTACCGGTGGCGACGAAGCCGCGATCTTTTCCGGCGACTTGTTCCGCATGTATTCGCGTTATGCCGAGCGGCGTGGCTGGCGCCTGGAGATTCTCTCGGAAAACGAAGGCGAGCATGGCGGCTACAAGGAAATCATCGCTCGGGTCGAGGGTGAGAATGTCTACGGCAAGCTGAAATTCGAGTCTGGAGCGCATCGCGTGCAGCGAGTGCCCGCCACCGAATCCCAGGGCCGCATCCATACCTCCGCCTGCACCGTGGCCGTGCTGCCGGAGCCGGATGAACAGGAAGCCATCGAAATCAATCCGGCCGACCTGCGCATCGATACCTATCGGTCCTCCGGTGCGGGTGGCCAGCACGTCAACAAGACCGACTCGGCCATCCGTATTACCCACATTCCATCGGGGATCGTGGTGGAGTGCCAGGAAGAGCGCTCCCAGCACAAGAACCGCGCGCGCGCCCTGGCCTGGCTGTCGGCCAAGCTCAACGACCAGCAGGCCAGTGCTGCGGCCAGTGCCATTGCCAGCGAGCGCAAGCTGCTGGTGGGTTCGGGCGACCGCTCCGAGCGTATCCGTACCTACAACTTCCCACAGGGCCGTGTTACCGACCACCGGGTCAACCTGACCCTGTACTCCCTGGATGAAATCATCGCCGGGGGGGTGGAGGCGGTGATCGAGCCGTTGCTGGCCGAGTACCAGGCCGATCAACTCGCGGCGTTGGGTGAGTAAATGACCATCATCGCCAGCTTGCTGCGCGCCGCGCAATTGCCGGATTCACCCACGTCGCGACTGGATGCCGAACTGCTCCTGGCCGCGGCCCTGGGCAAGTCCCGCAGCTTTCTTCACACCTGGCCCGAGCGCATCGTGCCCAGCGAAGCCGCCCTGCTGTTCGCCGAGTACCTGCAGCGGCGCCGCTCCGGTGAGCCCGTGGCCTATATTCTTGGCCAGCAGGGCTTCTGGAACCTCGACCTGGAAGTCGCGCCCCATACCCTGATCCCACGTCCTGATACCGAACTGTTGGTGGAAACCGCATTGCAACTGCTGCCGGCAAGCCCGGCCCGGGTCCTGGACCTGGGGACTGGCAGCGGTGCCATTGCCCTGGCCCTGGCCAGCGAGCGCCCGGCCTGGAAGGTCACGGCAGTGGATCGAGTGCTGGAGGCTGTAGCCCTGGCCGAACGCAATCGCCAGCGCCTGCACCTGAACAATGTGACGGTGCTCAGCAGCCACTGGTTCGACTCCATCGATGGGCAGCGTTTCGAGCTGATTGTCAGCAACCCTCCGTACATTGCCGAGGCAGACCCGCACCTGATCGCTGGCGATGTGCGTTTCGAGCCGGAGAGTGCCCTGGTGGCGGGCAAGGATGGCCTGGACGATCTGCGCCTGATCGTGGCCCAGGCTCCCGAGCACCTGGTGGCCGGCGGCTGGCTGGTGCTCGAGCATGGCTACGACCAGGCGCCGGCGGTGCGTGAGTTGCTCGGCGCCCGAGGGTTCATCGACGTTCACAGCCGGGTCGACCTGGGTGGCCATGAGCGCATCAGCCTGGGATGCCTGCCGTGCTGACCGACCAGGAGCTGTTGCGCTATAGCCGCCAGATCCTGTTGCAGCAGGTGGATATCGACGGCCAGTTGCGTCTCAAGCAAAGCCGCGTATTGATCGTCGGTCTCGGTGGCCTGGGGGCTCCAGTGGCGCTCTACCTGGCAGCGGCGGGCGTTGGCGAGTTGCATCTGGCGGATTTCGATACCGTGGACATGACCAACTTGCAGCGCCAGATCATTCACGACAGCACCACTGTCGGAGCGCTCAAGGTGGATTCGGCCATCAGCCGTCTCACGGCCCTCAACCCGGACATTCGCCTGGTACGTCACCCGTTGGCGCTGGATGAGGACACCCTGGCTGCGGCTGTGGCCGATGTTGACCTGGTACTGGACTGCTGTGACAACTTCAGCACCCGTGAAGCCGTGAATGCCGCTTGCGTGGCGGCCGGCAAGCCCCTGGTCAGTGGCGCGGCGATTCGCCTGGAAGGGCAATTGTCGGTGTTCGACCCACGACGTCCGGAGAGTCCTTGCTACCACTGCCTGTATGGGCACGGCAGTGAGGCCGAGCTGACCTGTAGCGAGGCCGGGGTCCTGGGGCCGCTGGTGGGGCTGGTGGGCAGCCTGCAAGCGCTGGAAGCCTTGAAGTTGTTGGCTGGTTTTGGCGAGCCACTGGTGGGGCGGCTGCTGCTGATCGACGCACTGGGCACACGCTTTCGCGAGCTGCGGGTCAAGCGCGATCCAGGCTGCAAGGTGTGCGGTGGCCTGCATGAGTGAGGCGCCGGTTGCGGTCTTCGATTCCGGCGTGGGTGGCCTCTCCGTCCTGGCGGAGATCCAGCGCCTGCTGCCCAATGAGTCTCTGCTGTATTTAGGCGACTGTGGGTACATCCCCTACGGCGAGAAAACCCCCGAGTTCATCCGCCAGCGTTGCACGCTGATGGCGCGCTTCTTCCGCGAGCAAGGTGCCAAGGCCCTGGTGCTGGCCTGCAATACCGCCACCGTGGCGGCGGTAGCCGAGTTGCGCCGGGATTTTCCCGACTGGCCCATCGTCGGCATGGAGCCTGCAGTCAAGCCGGCTGCGGCGGCAACCCGCAGTGGCGTGGTCGGGGTCCTGGCAACTACCGGGACTTTGCAAAGTGCCAAGTTCGCCGCCTTGCTCGATCGTTTTGCCGCCGATGTAAAAGTCGTCACCCAACCTTGCCCAGGGTTGGTGGAGATGATCGAGAATGGGGACCTGCACAGCGATGCCCTGTGCCAGTTGTTGCAGGGGTATGTCGAGCCGCTGCTGGCGGCCGGTTGCGACACCATCATCCTGGGGTGCACCCACTATCCCTTTCTCAAGCCGGTGCTGGTGCGGATGCTGGGGCAACACATCAGCCTGATCGATACCGGGGCCGCGGTAGCGCGTCAGCTCCAGCGCCTGCTGGACGAAGCGGGCCTGCGCGCGCAAGGGCCAGCCGGCGAAACCCGGTTCTGGACGAGCGGCAATGTGCCGCACTTTGCCCAAGTGCTGCCCATCCTGTGGCAAAAATCCGTTAGTGTGCATCCTTTCGATTTGTGAAAAAAACGTGAAACCCTATCGTTTGCGCTGAACTTCTGGCTCGGCGCGGACTTCTATAGCCTGTCTACAGGGTTGTATAAAAACGTTCAAAATCATTCAAAAAGGATGTTCCTGATGAAGCGAGTGTTTTGTCTGGCCGCGCTTGCGGCTGCGTTGTTGGGGCAAAGTGTTTCCGCACAGGCGGCGGGGGTCGAATTCTCCGTAGGACAGACCGGGGACTCGACGCAAACCTATCGGCTAGGCATGCAATTGGATTGGGACAAGAGCTGGCTGCAAAGCGATGTCGGTCGCCTGACCGGCTACTGGAGCGGCGCCTACACCTATTGGAATGGTGACAAGAAGTCGAGCAACCATAGCCTGTCGTTCTCCCCGGTGCTGGTCTACGAGTTCGCAGCAGGCAGCGTCAAACCCTACGTCGAGGCGGGAATTGGCATAGCGGCCTTCGCTCATACCCAAGTGGAAGACAACAAGCTGGGCTCGGCCTTCCAGTTCGAGGACCGCATCGGCTTCGGCCTGCGCTTTGCCGGGGGCCATGAGGTCGGCATTCGCGCCACGCATTACTCCAACGCTGGCTTGCGCTCCCCCAACGACGGGGTCGAGAGCTACGCGCTGCACTACACCATGCCGCTCTGATCAAGGCTCAGCGATACGCCGTGGCGATACCCCGGCGTTCGCTCAGGCAATCGGCCTCGCCCAATTCGAATTCGCGGCAGATCAAGGGGCGCAGCTCATAGATCGTGCAACGCATGCTGTCGCGATCCAGCGCTGCGCACCAGCCATCATCCAGGCGGCGCATCACCTCGCCTCCCCAGTCGTCGGTATCGATAAAGCGCTCGGGCACCCCGGTATCGGTGATCAGCATCACTTCCAGCTGGCAGCAGCAGGCGGCGCAGGTCGAGCAACTGATGGCGGGTTCGGCGATGGGGGTAATGGGGATGGTGGTCATAGGCGCGCAGTGTAAGGCAGTGGGGCCTGGCTGTGTGAAAACCCTGACCAACGCTCAGCCTTCGGTGGCCAGTGGTGGAGCCTCGGGGGCCACTCGTGCCAACACGTGCAGCAGCGGCAACAGCAGGGCCCAGAGCACTCCCAGCCCGACCAGGGTTGGCCCTGTTCCGTAGGGAAAACTCACGCCGGCCAGGCGCCCCCCTGCGTAGTAGGACAGCGGACCTGCCAGCGCTCCCAGCAGGCAGGCCCGCCACCAGGGGCGGGCACTCCAGGCCAGGCCGTGGCGCAAGGTGCTGGCCAGAAGGACCCAGAGCAGCATCAGCCAGAAGGGAATCAATAGACTGACTTGCTGGAACTGAAACACCCCCAGCCAATTCAGAAAGCTGTCCAGGGTGATGCCGATCAGGGCAATGCCGAGCATCATCGGGCCTTCGTCGCCCCAGCGGCCGACCCAGCGAAAGTGCGCCAGTACGATCACCACTCCAGGCAATAGCCACAGGCTGTCGCCACTGAGCACGCAGGTGAACCAGCCCAGCTGGAACAACAGGGCATTGAGCAGTTGCCTAGGCATCGAGACGCCCCAGCAGGGGCTGTGGCGCCGCAGCGGGTTTGGCCAGCAGCAGTTGCGCGGTGCCGATGGCGCGCTCCAGGAAGCCGCCTTCGCAGTAGCACAGATAGAACTCCCAGAGCCGCAGGAAATAGGGGTCGTAGCCCAGCTCGCCCAGGCGGCCGTGGGCGCGGCGGAAGTTCTCGTGCCACAGGCGCAGGGTCCGGGCGTAGTGCAGGCCGAAGTCTTCCATGTGCAGCAGGTTCATATCGGTGTCGCGACTGACCACCTCGAGCATTTTCTGCACGCAGGGCAGGGCGCCGCCGGGGAAGATGTAGCGCTGGATGAAGTCCACGCCGTTCTTCGCCTGCTCGTAGCGCTGGTCGCGAATGGTGATGGCCTGCAGCAGCATCAGGCCGTTGCTCTTGAGCAAGCGTGCGCATTGCTTGAAGTAAGTGGGCAGGAAGCGGTGGCCCACGGCTTCGATCATTTCGATCGACACCAGCTTGTCGTACTGGCCGCGCAGGTCGCGGTAATCCTCCAGCAGCAGGGTCACCCGGTCCTGCAAGCCGGCGGCGTCGATCCGCTGCCGGGTGTAGGCAAACTGTTCCCTGGACAGGGTCGTGGTGGTGACCCGGCAGCCATAGTGCTGCGCGGCATACAGGGCCATGCTGCCCCAGCCGGTGCCGATTTCCAGCAGGTGGTCCTCGGGAGTGAGCGCCAGCTTCTGGCAGATGCGCTGCAGCTTGTTCAACTGGGCCTGCTCCAGGCTGTCCTCGGCACTGCGAAACTGCGCGGCGGAATACATCATGGTGGGATCGAGGAACTGCTCGAACAGCTCATTGCCCAGGTCGTAGTGGGCGGCGATGTTTTTCTGCGAACCCTTGCGGGTGTTGCGGTTGAGCCAGTGCAGGCCGCGAACCAGCGGCCGGCCGAGCCTGGCCAGGCCGCCTTCCATGGCGTCCAGCACTTCCAGGTTGCTGACGAACACGCGGATGACCGCTGTCAGGTCCGGGGTGCTCCAGTAGCCATGGATGAAGGCTTCGCCGGCACCGATGGAGCCGCTGCTGGCCACCAAGCCCCAGACGCTGCTGTCATGGACGTGGATTTCTCCCTGCAGGGCGCCGTCGCTGCTGCCAAACACCCGTCGCTCGCCATCTTCGTAGACCACCAACTGGCCGTGCCGAAGTTGCGTCAGTTGCCGCAGCACGCCACGGCGCAACAGGTTGGCGGTGAGGCCGTGAGTGCTGAACAGAGTGGTTTTGGCCGAGACGCTAGAGGATTTCATGGCGGCGATCCTTGGGTGGTACAGCGGCGGTGCGAAAGGTGCCAACGGCGGCCTGATGGGGAAAAAAACGCAGGCCCTTGGCGGCCAGGAGCAAGGCCTGCCAGTAGATCGCCAGGCAGGTTTTGGCGGTCATCCACGGAAAGCGCCGCAGATACTGGTGCAGGCTGCGGCGATCCAGGGCCTGGCGTTGCAGGTTGAGGGTGGCGTCGAACAACTTGAGCTCACCCTGCCAGTCGGCCATGTGTACGCCCAGGCGTTCGCCGGGGGGGCTGAAGCTCATGCGGTACTCAAGGTCCCGGGGCAGGAACGGCGATACGTGAAAGGCCTTGGCCACGGCGAAGTGCTGGTGCTCGGGAGCGTCGGCGCTGGCCGGCAGCACATAGTGATAGCGCTCGCGCCAGGGGGTGTTGCTGACCTCGCAGAGAATCGCCGCCAGTTGCCCGTCGGCCTCGTAGCAGTAGAAGAAGCTCACCGGGTTGAAGGCCAGGCCCCAGCTGCGCACCTGGGTCAGCAGGCATATTTTGCCGCTCGGTACATGGCCGGTGGCCGCGGCCACTTGCTGGCGTACGACGTCGATCAGGCCCATGCCCTGGCCGGTGAAGGCCGGCAGGTAGTCGCCTTGACGAAAGGCGAAGGGCGCGAAGCGGCTCCGGCCAGCCAGGGGTGAGAGGCTCAGTACCGCGTCCTGTTCCTCCAGGTCCAGGTACAGCAAGCCGATCCGGTAGCGGAAGGCGTGGCCCTTGGGGGCGAAGCGCCGGTGGCTGATCCAGCCGCTGTACAGGGCGCTGTTCACAGTTGCTCCCCGAAGGCCTGGGCCACTCGCAGGGCGCTGACCACGCCATCCTCATGGAAACCGTTGGCCCAGTAGGCACCGCAGTAGAAGCTGTGGCGGGCGCCTTGCAGTTCGCTCCAGCGCGCTTGCGCGGCCACCGCCCCCAGGCTGTATTGCGGATGGGCATAGGTGTAGCGGGCGAGAACTTTCGATGGATCGATGGCCGCGCTCTGGTTGAGGCTGACGCAGAAGGTGGTACTGCTCTGCAGGCCCTGGAGAATGTTCATGTCGTAGGTCACGGCGGCGGCCTTCTCGGCGCTGGCGTCGAGGCGATAGTTCCAACTGGCCCAGGCCAGGCGGCGGCGCGGCAGCAGTCGGGTATCGGTGTGCAGCACCACGTCGTTGTCGGCGAAGGGCAGCGCCTGGAGGATGTCCTGTTCGGCGCGGCTCGGGCTGGCCAGCAGCCGCAGGGCCTGGTCGCTGTGGCAGGCGAACACCACCTTGTCGAAGCGCTCGCTGCCAGCGGCGCTGTGGATCACCACGCCGAGTTCGTCGCGCTCGACCCTTTGCACCGGGCAGCCCAGGCGGATGCGCTCGTGAAACGAGGCCGTCAGTGGTTCGATGTAGCGGCTTGAGCCGCCTTCGATCACGTACCACTGGGGGCGGTTGTTCACCGACAGCAAGCCGTGGTTCTTGAGGAAACGAACAAAGAACTGCAGGGGGAAATCGAGCATCTGCCCCTGTGACATCGACCAGATCGCCGAACCCATGGGCACGATGTAGTGCTGGATGAAGCGCTCGCCGTAGCCCTGGTCCTTCAGGTAATCACCGAGGGTGGTCGAGGCCGAGATCCGCTGGTTTTGCAGGTCGAGCAGTGCGTGTTGGTTGAAGCGCAGGATGTCCCGCAGCATGCCCCAGAACCCTGGTGACAGCAGGTTGCGCCGCTGGGCGAACAGACTGTTGAGGTTGTTGCCGTTGTACTCCAGGCCCGTGGCTGGATCGCACACCGAGAAGCTCATTTCGGTGGCTTTGAATTTGACGCCGATCTGCCCCAGCAGGCGGATGAAATGGGGGTAGGTCCAGTCGTTGAAGACGATGAAACCGGTGTCCACGGCTTGGGTCTCGCCGTTGAGGCTGACCTGCACGGTATGGGTGTGACCGCCGATCCAGCTGCCAGCCTCGTAGACCTGGAGGTCATGACGACGGTTCAGGAGGTAGGCGCAGGTCAGGCCGGCGATTCCGCTACCGATGATGGCGATTTTCATGGGGCATTCCCTGCGTGGGCCAGGCGTTTGGCGAGGGCCAGTTGCAGGCGGCCGGGCAGCCAGGAAAGCAGCTTGAGCGCGAAGATGAACGGGGCGGGGAACGCGATCTCCAGATCCCGGCGGGGCAGGCGCTTGTGGATATGCCGAGCGGCCTTCCGGGCGCTCCAGCGCATGGGCATGGTGAAATCGTTGCGTGCGGTCAGCGGCGTGTCGACAAAGCCCGGGCTGACCAGGGTCACGTCGATGCCTTCGGCAGCCAGGTCGATGCGCAGGGACTGCAGCAGGTAGCGCAGCGCCGCCTTGGAGGCGCCGTAGGCACCGGCCCGGGGCAGCGCCAGATAGGTCACCGAGCTGGCCACACCCACCAGGTGCGGGTGATTGCCGGCGCGCAACAACGGCAGTGCGGCTTCGATGCAGTAGCCGACGGCCAGCAGGTTGGTGTTCAGTACCCGTTCGATCAGCGCTGAGTCGAATTGCTGCACCTCGATGTACTCGCAGGTCCCGGCATTCAGGATCACGCTGTCCAGAGCGCCCCAGGCCTGGGCGATGCGCTTGCCGATTTCGCGCACCTGCAAGGCGTCGCCAAGGTCGCCCGGCACCACCAGCACCCGGCCCGGGTAGCGCTGGGCCAGGGCCTCCAGCGGCTCGCGCGAGCGGGCGCTGAGCGCCACCTGGGCACCGGCTCCGAGCAGCTCTTCGGCCAGCGCTGCGCCGATGCCGCTGCTAGCGCCGGTGAGCCAGATCCGCCTTGGCATGGCCGGGTTCATCCGAGCCTCCTTTTCAACCAGGCGATCACTGCCCCGATCAGTGGCAGGTGTTCGTAGAGCAGGGCTCCCGCGTCGAAATAGTCGCGGTGGCGATAGACCCGGGCGTCACGCCATTGCAAGTGTGAACAGCCGGCCACCTGGATCAGGCCGCCGCCATTGAGGCGCGGGTGGTGGTAGCTCATGGTCCAGCGCAGGTAGCCCTGGCCTTCGGCGCACTGGTCGCTGCCGTGGAAGTCGAAGCGCAGTTCGCGGGCGTTGGCGTACAGCTGGGCGAAGTAGTCGCGCAAAGGGGCCAGTCCATGAACCTCGTGCAGAGGGTCGGTGAACTGGATGTCATCGCTGTAAAGCTGGCCCAGGCGATCGAGGTTGTGGGCGTCCAGGGTGGCGAATTCCCGGGCGAAGTGGTCGAGGAAGTCACTCATGGCCTGCATCCAGCCGCGAGGGCAGTGCCTTGAACGCCGCCAGGGCCCGTTCCCGGGACCGTGACAGATCCACCATCGGCGCCGGGTAGTCGGCGACGCCGAACAGCCCGCCCAGGGTCGCCGGGTTGTGGATATCTTTTTTGTTCAGCCCGGCCAGTTGTGGCAGCCAGTGCTTGATGAAGCACCCCTCGCTGTCGAATTTCTGCGATTGGCTCACCGGGTTGAAGATGCGGAAGTAGGGTGCGGCATCGGTGCCGGTGGAGGCGCTCCACTGCCAGCCGCCGTTGTTGGCCGCCAGGTCGCCGTCGATCAGGTGCCGCATGAAGAAACGCTCGCCTTCGCGCCAATCGATCAACAAGTTCTTGGTCAGGAACATCGCCACCACCATGCGCAGGCGGTTGTGCATCCAGCCGGTCTCCAGCAACTGGCGCATGGCGGCATCGATGATCGGTAGGCCGGTGCGGGCTTCTTGCCAGGCCGCCAGTTCCTCGGGAGCGTCGCGCCATTTCACGGCTTCGGTTTCCGGTCGGAAGGCGCGGTGCCGGGACACCCGTGGGTAGCCCGCCAGGATGTGCTTGTAGAAGTCGCGCCACAGCAGCTCGTTGATCCAGGTGACGGCCCCGGGGTTGCCGCTTTCGAACTCGCCCTGGTTGCTGCGCAAGGCGGCGTGCAGGCATTGGCGGGGCGAGATCACGCCGGCGGCGAGGTAGGGCGACAGCTGGCTGGTGCCGGGCTTGGCCGGAAAGTCGCGCTCGCCCTGGTAATAGTGGATCTGTTCATCGGCGAACCGCTCCAGTCGCGCTTGCGCCTCGTCTTCGCCGGCTGGCCACAGTTCGCGCAAGCTCGGGCCCGGGGTAGGGAAGCCGTCGACCTGATCTGGCAGCGGATCGGCATTGATCGGCAGCGGTATCTGCGCCCTGGGCGCGCTCACCAGCGCGGGCAGCGCGGTGTGCAGGCGGTTGTAGCAGACTTTGCGGAACTGGCTGAAGACCTGGAAGTAGCCGCCGCTCTTGGTCAGCACGCTGCCGGGTTTGAACAGCAGTTGATCGAAGTGGCCTTGGACGCTGATACCGGCCTTCTCCAGAACCCTTGTCACCGCTTCATCGCGACGGTTTTCGTGGACGCCGTATTCCTGGTTGAAGTGCAGCATGTGTATCTGCAGTTGCCGGCACAGATCCAGCAGGACCTGGGGTGCCTGGTCCCAGGTGGCGGCGCTGCGAACCAGCAGCGGGATGTTCAGCTGGCCCAGGGCGGTACTCAGTGATTGCAGGTTGCGCAGCCAGAAATCGATTTTGCAGGGCGCATCATCATGGGCCTGCCACTGCTCCGGGCTCAAAAGGTACACCGCCACGGTCGGGCCCCGCTGGGCGGCGGCGCTCAGGGCGGTGTTGTCGTGTAGGCGCAGGTCGCTGCGCAGCCAGATCAATTGCATGTCGGTTTCCGGATCAGAAAAGTCCTCGCTCGAGCAGTGCCTGGCAGGCCGCGATCGGGTCTTGGGCCAGGTGCAGATCGGCGATTTCAGTGATACATACGGACCACTCGGCGGGGTGGATGCACACCGCGGGTCCGGCGATGAATTTTTTGCAGGCAATGCCATTCAGCAGCCGTGGCAGTTGGGCGGGGTTGAGCGCCTTGCTGGAGTACAGCAGCAGGCCTCGGGCCTGCAGGCGTTCGGTGGCCAGGGCCAGTTCGCCCCCGGGCAGGGGCCAGTCGAAGACCTCTACCGGGCAATCGGCGCTGCTGGCCAGCCAGGCGGTGAGCCACAGATGGGGCTCCAGGGGCCGGTCCGACTGGTTGACCAGCAACAGCGGCGCGCCCTGCACCTGGCGGTTGTTGTGGTAGATCCGTGCGCTGAGCTTGCTACGCAGCCAGGTGTAGAAGAACACCTGTTCCATCTGGCTGCCGAACTGGCCCTGCCAGCGCTGCTCCAGTTCCGCCAGCAGCGGCATCAGCAGGTGCTCGCACAGGGTCCGCGGCGGATATAGCGCCATGGCCTGGTTGAAGGTGTCGTCCACCTTGCGTTCCGCCAGTTGGCTTATAGCCTGGACCAGGGTCTGGCGCAGGCGCTGCCAGTCATTCTCCACCGCCGAGCTGGAGCTGGCGGTGTTGGTCAGCAGGTGCTTGACCTGGCTCACTGCAACCCCGCGATTGAGCCAAGTCAGGATGTTCAGGATCTGCTGCACCTGTTCCTGGGAGTACAGGCGATGGCCCTTGGGCGTGCGTCGGGGCACGATCAGCCCGTAGCGCCGCTCCCAGGCTCGCAGGGTGACGGCGTTGACGCCGGTCTGGCGCGCTACTTCGCGGATCGGCAGCCAGCGTTCCTCCAGAGGGTCCTGGTACGGGGCGCTGTTTTCGTCAGCCGCTAGGGTGAGGTCTTTCATGGCTCAGATTGCATTGCGTAGGCTGAGGTCTTCGGGGTGCGGCTGCAGGTACAACTGTCGGGCAATGTAGGGATCGGGATTCTGGCGCAAGTGGTGCTTGAGCAGGGTCAAGGGCACCACCAGCGGGACGATGCCCAGGCGGTATTGGCCGATGACGTGCTGCATTTCCTGTTTGTCTTCGGCGCTGATGGCTCGCTTGAAGTAACCGCTGATGTGCTGCAACACATTGCTGTGGGTTCCGCGGGTGGCGCAGCGGCTCAGTGCAGTCATCAGCTGGCTGAAGTAACGCGGGCCGATCAATGCCGGGTCGCCCTGGCCCATGTTGCCCAGCAGTTTGCCCAGGGCCTTGTACTGGACCGGGTGATGGGCCATCAGCAGGTATTTGCAGCGTGCGTGAAAGTCGGTGAGGGCGCGCCGGCTCAGGCCTTGCTTGAGCAGTACCTGCCAGTCGCGATAGACGTAGACCCGGGTCAGGAAGTTCTCCCGCAGCACCGGATCGTTGAGGCGTCCGGCTTCTTCCACCGGCAGGTCCGGGTGCCGGGCGCAGAAGGCCTGGGCATAGACGCCGCGACCGGCGTGGCGATGGGGAATGCCGTTGGCCTGGTACACCTTGACCCGCTCCAGCCCGCAGGACGGAGAGCTCTGCATGAAGATGTAGCCGCAGATATCGTCCAGCTGCACGGCCATGCGTTCGGCGTATTCCATCAGGGCCTGGGTGGCATCCCGGCTGCTGTCCCGCGTGCCCACGGCCCGTGGCTGTGCGGGGTCGCCCACCAGGCGGATCGGTTCCCGTGGGGTGCCCAGGCCAATGGCAACTTCCGGGCACAGGGGCAGGAAATCGAAGTAGTCCTTGAGTACCTGGCTGCACAGGCGGGACTCCTTGTGGCCACCGTTGTAGCGGACCTCGGCACCCATCAGGCAGGCGCTGATGGCGATTTTCGGCTGGGTGGACATGGTTCGACCTCCGGGGGAACATTCCTGTACAAAACCATTAATCTTGTACAACTTGTCTCAATCATAGGATTGAAGTTGTACAAGTCAAATTGTTTGTATAGGTATTGCCCCCCGGCGAGTGCGCCCGGTTATTGCCAGCCCATTCGCCAGTCGCGGTCGTCCTGCAGGGTTTGCCAGCTCAGGCGCTGGCTGCGTCGGGTAAGGACCGCCTGCAGCTCGATATCCAGCACGGTGCCTTCTTCATCGCAGAACAGTTCGGTGACCAGGAAGTGTTTCTCGCGGTGTTGCGGGTGGGCTGCTGTCCACTTCGACAGCAGCAGTTTGCGCGGGTTGAGGCGATTCACTGCAAGCTCTCGTGGAGTCGGCGTGCGGCCTCCTGGCCACTCAGCCAGGCGCCTTCGACCCGGCCGGACAGGCACCAGTCGCCACACACGTACAGGCCCAGGTCGGCATCGGCCAGGGCGCCCCATTCATGGCTGGTGGCCGGGCGGGCGTAAAGCCAGCGGTGGGCCAGGCTGAAGGTGGGGGCGGGCATGACGCTGTGCAGCAGCTCGGCGAAGGCGCCGTGCAATTGCTCGGTCACGGCTTCTTTCGAGAGGTCGATGTGCTGCCGGCTCCAGGAGCTGGTGGCGTGCAGGACCCAGGTATCGAGGTGGCTGTCGCGTCCGGGCTTGCTGCGGTTACGGGCCAGCCAGTCCAGCGGACTGTCCTGCACGAAGCAGCCTTCCATCGAGGTTTCCAGAGGGGTGTCGAAGGCCAGAGCGACTGCCCAGGTGGGGTCCATTTTCACTCCGGCAGCGACCCCCGCGAGCTTCGGCGCGGCAGCTAGCAGGGCCGTGGCCTGCGGGGCCGGGGTGGCGATCACGACATGGCTGAAAGGGCCGTGGGTGAAGCCTTCCGCATCCTGCAGGTGCCAATGCTGTTCGCCGCGGAAGACTTCGGTGATGCGGCAGGCGAAATGGGCTTCGAGGTCGCCGATCAGGGCACGGGTGATGGCGCTCATGCGCGGGGTGCCGACCCAGCGGGTCTGCTCATCCGGCGAGGGACTGAGCTGGCCGCCGTGGGAGTTGTAGAGCTGCGGTGTCCACTCGGCGACCCAGCCCTTGGCTTGCCAGCGCTGGACTTCGGTGACGAAACGCCGGTCGCGGGCGGTGAAGTACTGGGCTCCCAGATCCAGGCTGCCGGCATCGCTGCGCTTGCTCGACATGCGCCCGCCGCTGCCGCGGCTTTTGTCGAAGAGGTGGACGATATGCCCGGCATCTCGTAGCGCCTGGGCGGCGGAGAGTCCGGCGATGCCGGTACCAATGATTGCGATGGGTACTGTCATAGGGGCCTCGTTTACCTTGCTGTACAGACTACGCCGCCGCCAAAACCTGTACAATATTGTTTTTTGGTATAGCTTTCGGCGCGATCGGTTGTGCAGGTTGTCTATCGTTAAAATGCAGCCTGCCCGATTGAAAAGATCCCTGCTTATAAAAATAGACTAGTGATTCGGGTAAAACGCCACGCGAGGAAGATGTCATGCATATATTGCTGACCGGCGGTACTGGTTTGATCGGGCAGGCGCTGTGTCGCCATTGGCTGGCCCAGGGTCATCAGTTGAGTGTATGGACTCGCCAGCCCGATAAAGTGGCCGCTTTGTGCGGTCCTCAAGTAAGGGCAGTCAAGGAATTGCAAGAGCTGGACCAGCTCCCCGTGGATGCGGTGATCAACCTGGCCGGCGCACCCATAGCCGATCGTCCCTGGACTCACAAGCGCAAGGCGCTGTTGTGGGCCAGCCGCATTGCCCTTACCGAAACCCTGTTGGCCTGGCTCGACAGCCGTGAGCACAAGCCCCGTGTACTGCTTTCAGGGTCGGCGGTGGGGTGGTACGGCGATGGCGGCGAGCGCGAGCTGGATGAAGAGTCGCCGCCAGTCAGCGAAGATTTTGCCAGTCAACTGTGTATCGCCTGGGAGGAAACGGCGCAACGTGCCGAGTCCATGGGAGTGCGCGTGGTGCTGGTGCGCACCGGCCTGGTGCTGTCTGCGCAGGGCGGCTTTTTGTCACGCCTGTTGCTGCCATTCAAGCTGGGCCTGGGTGGCCCGATCGGCAATGGCCGGCAGTGGATGCCGTGGATTCATATCGATGATCAAATTGCCCTGATTGATTTTCTTATGCATCAGGATGCGGCACGGGGTCCTTATAATGCCTGCGCGCCGAAGCCTGCACGCAACCGTGAGTTCGCCAAGGTCCTGGGACGGGTCCTGCACCGGCCTGCGTTGTTGCCGCTACCGGCCTTTGTGTTGCGCCTGCTGCTGGGCGAGTTGTCGCTGTTGCTACTAGGCGGTCAGCGCGCCGTGCCAGCGCGCTTGCTGGAGGCAGGGTTCACTTTCCAGTTCACTGATTTGCCCGCGGCCCTGGATGACGTATCCCGCCGCCATTGAAATAGGACGTTGCATGACCGATCACGCGTTGCTCCTGGTCAACCTCGGTTCGCCGGCCTCCACCTCCGTGGCGGATGTGCGCAGCTACCTCAATCAGTTCCTCATGGACCCCTATGTGATCGACCTGCCCTGGCCGGTACGACGCTTGCTGGTGTCGCTGATCCTGATCAAGCGCCCGGCTCAGTCGGCCCACGCCTACCAATCCATCTGGTGGGAAGAGGGTTCGCCGTTGGTGGTGCTCAGCCGACGCCTGCAGCGAGCGATGAGCGAGCAATGGAAGCAGGGGCCTGTAGAGTTGGCGATGCGCTACGGCGAGCCTTCGATCGAATCTGCACTGCTCAAGCTGGCGGCTCAGGGCCAGCGCAGGATTACCCTGGCTCCGCTGTACCCACAATTCGCCGACAGTACTGTGACCACTGTGGTCGAGGAAGCCCGGCGCGTAGTGCGCGAGCATCAGCTGGATGTGCAGTTCAGCGTGCTGCAGCCGTTCTACGACCAGCCTGAATACATCGACGCCCTGGTGACCAGCGTCAAGCCACATCTGCAACAGCCATTCGACCACGTGCTGCTGAGTTTCCACGGCTTGCCGGAGCGACACTTGCAGAAGCTCAACCCAGGACACCGCCTGGATGGCCTGGGGGATTGCTGCCGGGACGCCTCGCCGCAAGTGCTCGCCAATTGTTATCGCGGGCAGTGCTTTCGTACCGCGCAGGCCTTTGCCCAGCAGATGGGGCTGGCCGATGGGCAATGGTCGGTGTCGTTCCAGTCGCGCTTGGGGCGCGCCAAGTGGATCGAGCCTTATACCGAGGCCCGGCTGGATGAGTTGGCCAAGCAGGGCGTGAAGAAGCTGCTGGTGATGTGCCCAGCCTTTGTCGCCGATTGCATCGAGACGCTGGAGGAGATCGGGGATCGCGGACGTGAACAGTTCCGTGAGGCCGGAGGAGAGGATCTGTTGTTGATCCCGTGCCTGAACGATGACCCGCAATGGGCTCAGGCACTGGCCAATTTGTGCGCCCGGGCACCGCTGGCCTTATAGAGGCTGGCGTCGGTCACCGGCTCCTGAGCTACTGCGGGAGCCGGTGACTGGGCTTCAGATGATGGGCCCGTCGGACTTGTTGTTTTTCCAGCTATCGTTGCCTGGCAAGACCAGGTTCAAGGCAATGGCGACGATGGCGCACAGGGCAATGCCCTTGAGGCCGACGTCATTCTGGCCGGTACCTGTACCTACCAGCATTCCACCGATACCGAACACCAGGGTCACGGAGACGATCACCAGGTTGCGTGCCTCGCCAAGATCGATCTTGTGGCGGATCAGGGTGTTCATGCCCACGGCGGCGATCGAGCCGAACAACAGGCAGAGGATCCCGCCCATCACCGGCACCGGGATGCTTTGCAGCAGTGCACCGAACTTGCCGATGAAGGCCAGGGTGATGGCGAACACCGCAGCCCAAGTCATGATCTTCGGGTTGTAGTTCTTGGTCAGCATCACCGCGCCGGTCACTTCGGCGTAGGTGGTGTTGGGCGGACCGCCGAACAGGCCGGCAGCGGTGGTGGCGACGCCGTCGCCAAACAGGGTACGGTGCAGGCCGGGCTTCTTCAGGTAGTCGCGACCGGTCACGCTACCTACGGCGATCACTCCACCGATGTGTTCGATGGCTGGCGCCAGGGCTACCGGAACAATGAACAGGATCGCCTGCCAGTTGAACTCCGGTGCAGTGAAGTGCGGCAGGGCCAGCCAAGGCGCGGCAGCGATCTTGGCGGTGTCCACCACGCCGAAGTAGAACGACAGGGCAAAACCCACCAGTACCCCGGAAATGATCGGCACCAGGCGGAAGATTCCCTTGCCGAACACCGCCACCACCAGGGTGGTGAGCAGCGCCGGCATGGAGATCATCATGGCGGTCTGGTAGTGGATCAGCTCGCTGCCGTCGCCGGCCTTGCCCATGGCCATGTTGGCGGCGATGGGAGCCATGGCCAGGCCGATGGAGATGATCACCGGGCCGATGACCACGGGTGGCAGCAGGCGGTCGATGAACCCCGTACCCTTGATCTTCACCGCCAGCCCGAGAAAGGTGTAGACGAAACCTGCCGCCATGACGCCGCCCATGGTCGCGGCCAGGCCGAACTGGCCCTTGGCGAGAATGATCGGGGTAATGAAGGCGAAGCTCGAAGCCAGGAACACCGGCACCTGGCGGCCAGTGACCAGTTGGAACAACAGAGTCCCTAGACCCGCCGTGAACAGCGCCACGTTGGGATCAAGACCGGTAATCAGCGGCATCAACACCAGGGCGCCAAAGGCCACGAAAAGCATCTGGGCGCCAGACAGCACCTGGCGCCAGAGCGGATCGTTGAACTCATCCTGCATGATCAGGAATCCTTCTGCTTGGTGCCGAAGATCTTGTCGCCGGCATCACCCAGCCCAGGAATGATGTAGCCATGCTCGTTGAGTTTCTGGTCGATGGAGGCGGTGTAGATCGTCACATCCGGATGAGCCTGCTCGACTGTAGCTATACCTTCGGGAGCTGCCACCAGGACCATGGCACGGATATCCCGGCAACCGGCTTTTTTCAGCAGGTCGATGGTGGCGACCATGGAGCTGCCGGTGGCCAGCATGGGGTCGATGATCATAGCCAGGCGCTCATCGATCTCCGGTACCAGTTTTTCCAGGTAGGTATGGGCTTGCAGGGTTTCCTCGTTGCGGGCCACGCCGACGGCGCTGACCTTGGCACCGGGGATCAGGCTCAGCACGCCTTCGAGCATGCCGATGCCGGCGCGCAGGATGGGAACCACGGTAATCTTCTTGCCAGCGATCTTCTCGACCTGGACAGGGCCGCACCAGCCTGGAATCTCATAACTTTCCAGGGGCAGGTCCTTGGTGGCTTCGTATGTCAGTAGGGCACCGACTTCCTGAGCGAGCTCGCGAAAGTTCTTGGTGCTGATGTCTGCGCGGCGCATAAGGCCAAGTTTATGACGGATCAGCGGGTGGCGGATCTCATGGGTAGGCATAGGGAAAGGCTCCGGCGGCGGGCAAAAAAAACGGCCTAGATTAATCTATCCGGGGTTGTTGTCCTATAGACATAAAGTACGTTAGTCCAGAAACGCTTGATCTGACCGGGCCGGATGCGTACCTTTGCCCGCTTTTCCGAAACTGCCACCCCCTTGGAGAGCGCCATGTCCGCTGATCTCGAGCATATCCGTCAAATCATGCGCGAGGCTGACTGCCTGTACACCGAAGCTGAAGTCGAGGCGACCATCGCCCGGATCGGTGCACAAATCACTGAAGACCTGGCTGAGCGCAATCCGGTGGTGTTCTGCGTGATGAACGGCGGCCTGATCTTCGCAGGCAAGTTGCTGACTCACTTGCGCTTTCCCCTGGAAGCCTCCTACCTGCATGCAACTCGTTATCGCAACGAAACCAGCGGTGGCGAGCTGTTCTGGAAATCCAAGCCAGAAGTTTCCTTTATTGACCGCGACGTGCTGATCATCGACGACATTCTTGATGAAGGGCACACCTTGAGCGCGATCATCGACTTCTGCCGTCACGCCGGTGCCCGTGCCGTGCATACCGCCGTACTGATCGACAAGGATCACGATCGCAAGGCCCGTCCGGATCTCAAGGCCGACTACATGGGCCTGACCTGCGTCGACCGTTATGTCTTTGGTTATGGCATGGACTACAAGGGTTATTGGCGTAACGCCGCGGGCATCTACGCCGTGAAGGGGATGTAAGACATGTCTGGCCCGAGCTTTCTCGATCAAACGTTGTTCTGCGACCTGACCCAGAAGGCCGCGGCCAATCCTCGTGGGCGCCAGCATCACAACTTCCATGCCATGGAAGAGCCTTGTCATCGCTTGGCGGTAGGCCTGCAACCTTCGACCTACATCCCGCCCCATCGGCACCTGAGCGCTGACAAGGCCGAGACACTGCTAGTGCTCAAGGGGCGCCTGGGCGTGCTGATCTTCGATGAGGCAGGCCAGATCCGGGAAAAGCGTGTCCTGGAGGCTGGTGGCGACTGCGTAGGGGTGGACCTGCCTGCTGGAGTGTTCCATGGCCTTGTGGCACTGGCGCCCGATAGCCTGATGTTCGAATGCAAGGCCGGGCCTTATCGCCCGTTGAGCGAGAGCGAACACGCCAGTTGGGCGCCTCGTGAAGGTGAGCAAGGCGTGGCCGAGTACCACGCCTGGATGCTCGCCCAGTTCGACTGAGCTCTGTGCTGTGGGCCTGTCGTAGAGCTGGCGTGGGGTGGGTGTAGAGGCGCAGAACCCGTGCTAGAGTGCTCGGCCCTTGTCTGGAGCCTGTCATGAGCCTGTTGATCCGCAGTTGCGCGGCCCTTCTCCTGAGCTTGAGCCTGCCGCTCGCAGCCGCTCCGGCCCCCATGCACGGGCAGTTCCTGCCACCTGACGACCTGACCCTGCGTGATGCTGTCCCCGAGCAACAACAATTGTTGCAAGTCACCGAATACTCGGTGGTGATCGGTAGCCAGCGCCAATCCAACCAGCAACCGATTCCCGTGACCTCGCCGGTGTGGCTTCGGCTCAAGGGCAAGCCCTTGAACAAGGGGGCTACCATCAGCCAGGTGCTGGTGAGTTTCGACGGCGAAAGCAAGAGCCTGAAAAAGCCGCAATACGATGCCAAGAGCAGGACGCTGACCCTGTACTACCCCATGGCACAGTACCGGGCAGTGATGGACCTGTTGCGTAACGACACCGTGTATTGCCAGTTCCTCAGCTATGCCAATGGCCATATCTGGGCCGACCTGCACACTGGCAGCGTGCGTCCGCGTTGAGGCTGGATGCGGGCTGGGGGTAAACTGCCCGCCCCGTGAAATGTCTGCGAGCTGGAGTCGGCAATGCGTAAAGATAAGAAGCAAGTGATTGGTGACGAGATCGGTGACGAGCAGATCAAGTTGTTCCTCGATTTTGAGCCGGTCGACGCGACCTCGCCGTCCCTGCATAAGCTGATCAAGGCCTATCGTGGCTTGCGCATCGACGATTTCGAGCGTTTCCTGGGCTTTTTCGTCGAGTCGGGTCTCGATCTGGATGGCAAGGACGAGCAGGGCAAGACCTTCGTCGAGTTGATCCGGGACCAACGCAATGCCGCTGACTACATTGAGCTGATCGCCCAGGCCCGCGGCTGATCCTAGCGTTTGGCAGGATGCCGGTTTTTTAGGACCGGGAATAAAAAACGCCCCGTTCCTTGCAGGACGGGGCGTTTTTCATGGCTGCTGGATCAGGCGCAGCTTTCGGTTTCCTTGCTTGGCGCGACCAGCTCCAGGCTCAGGTTGTTCTCGCTGTTGATCTTGCGATACAGGGCCGCGTCGCTTTCCAGGGCTTTTTCCCGGGCCGGGAAAATTTCCTTGAGCTTGGCAGCCCATTCACCACTGGCTTTGGCCGGGAAGCAGCGCTCGATCAGGTCGAGCATGATCGAAACGGTGACCGACGCGCCAGGGGAGGCGCCCAGCAGGGCGGCCAGGGAACCGTCCTTGGCTGCGACCAGCTCGGTGCCGAACTGCAGCACACCGCCTTTTTTCGGGTCTTTCTTGATGATCTGCACCCGTTGTCCCGCGACTTCCAGGCGCCAGTCCTCGGCCTTGGCCTCGGGGTAGAAGCGGCGCAGGGATTCCAGGCGTTGTTCCATGGACTGCATGACTTCGCTGACCAGGTACTTGGTCAGGTCCATGTTGTCCCGGGCTACGGCCAGCATCGGGCCGATGTTGCCGGCGCGTACCGACATCGGCAGGTCCAGGAACGAGCCGTGCTTGAGGAACTTGGTGGTGAAGCCGGCGTAAGGCCCGAACAACAGGGATTTCTTGCCGTCGACCACGCGGGTGTCCAGGTGCGGCACCGACATCGGTGGCGAACCAACGGCGGCCTGGCTATAGACCTTGGCCTGGTGCTGCTTGACCACTTCCGGGTTATCGCAACGCAGCCATTGGCCACTGACCGGGAAACCACCGAAGCCCTTGCTTTCCTCGATACCCGACGCTTGCAGCAGCGGCAGTGCCGCGCCACCGGCGCCGAGGAATACGAACTTGGCGTCGACTTCGCGGGTGTTGCCGCTGTTGACGTCCTTGATGCTCACGGTCCAGCCGTTGGCCTTGTTGCGCTTGAGGCCGGTCACGCGCTTGCAGTACTTGACCTGGGTGTCCGGAGCGCTGGTCAGGTGCTTGAGCAGCTGGTTGGTCAGGGCGCCGAAGTTGACGTCCGTACCGTTGGTCACGCGGGTGGCGGCGATGGTTTCGTCCGAGGCGCGGCCCGGCATCATCAGCGGCATCCACTCGGCCATCTTGGCCTTGTCCTCGGTGTATTCCATGTCGGCGAAGGCATGGTGCTGGCTCAGCACTTCAAAGCGCTTCTTGAGGAAGGAAACGCCCTTGTCGCCCTGGACGAAGCTCAGGTGTGGCACCGGGCTGATGAAGGACTTGGACGAGCCGAACGTGCCTTGTTTGGTCAGGTAGGACCAGAACTGCTTCGACACCTCGAACTGGGTGTTGATATGCACGGCTTTCTTGATGTCGATGCTGCCATCGGCGGCCTGTGGCGTGTAGTTCAGCTCACAAAGGCCAGCGTGACCGGTACCGGCGTTGTTCCATGGGTTGGAACTCTCCGCGGCACCCGAGTCCATCAGCTCGACGACTTCCAACTTGATTGCGGGGTCGAGCTCTTTGAGCAGTACGGCGAGGGTGGCACTCATGATGCCGGCCCCGACCAATACGACGTCTACTGCTTCGTTATGCGCCATTAACGCGTCTCCAAAATCTGCAGCACCAAATTGACGGCATGGCTGCCAGGAGTGATGGGGCGATTCACGTGGTGCCCCAGGTTACCCATGGCCAGGATTGCCATGTCCGAGTCTTCGCAATTCTTTGCAACTTCTGCGGACGCTACCAACCGGGCCTCAAGGTGCATATGAACGCATCTTGGGGAGCCTCGGGGCAATTCGACTTATGGTCGAGACATCCGTTAGTGCAACCAAATCCGTCAGCGGACAGGCATCAAGCGCAAGTATCTGAGGAGGGCTCGGTCCTGTGTAATCGGGCTGTTGTAGAGGCCAATGGTGCCAGTTCAGACGCAAAACTATTCATTTGCTCGCCACACTCTTGTGAAGTTGTGAAAACCCGTTTTTTCACGCTCTTTTGAAGACGTGAACCTCAAAAAAGGGCTGCCTCGGCCTGGCACCTGGCCCGAGCGGTGATGCCTGCATTCAAGGGATGCGGGCACGACGGGCAAAACTTCAGTGTCCTTGCAAGGGCAGCTCTGCAGATTCGTGAAAAGTGGAGGTTTGCAAGATGGGACAGCAAGCACGCCAGCTTCACTCGATCTGTGTGGGCGGCTCTCTGTGGGCAGTATGGGGCGCCAAGGCAATGCGTTGGCAGTGTTGCGAGGCCCGATCAGGAGACGTCCTTATAATCGGGGGGAGATTGTAACGAAGAAATGCGCAGAAATGACCCTATTTTGCGACTTTTATTCGGCTTTTGGTCAGGTGGCCAGTATCGGTTGCACCCTGGTTGTCGTGGCACGCGTGCTGAGGTAGGCACTGGCTGGCAACGGCTGGTGTAACCAGTTCAGGCGGATTTCTTCTATTTCCACCCAGCCATCGCCCACCGGGGGCACGCGGCTCTGGCGCAAAGCCTGGCAGCGCCCCTGGTAATCCAGCAGCGCGAAGTTGCGAAACGCTTGACGTGGCGCGAACAGCGAGCGGAGGAGTTTCATGGCCAAGCACCTAGTGTGTCGTTGACGACAAGAATGTCGTTTAGTAGTTACATCATCATGTAATGCCGGTTAACGCTAGGTTACAGGAACCCCCTTGTACAGAACCTGTCTGAGACTTGCTTTAAGTCCCGCCAGATGCTGGTTTGCCGCTGTTGTGCACCGCTATACTGCGGGCCTGTTTGTGCCTGATTCCTGGAGAGATGAGCATGTTGCAACGCCTGTTGTTCGGTTTGATCACTGTGGCCAGCCTGTCGCTGGTCGGCTGCGCCCACAGCCCGCAACAACTCAGCCCGGAGCCGAAGCTCACCTCTCAGCTGGCGCCTGTCGGCCGTGGCCAGCCAGTGGTGGTGAGAGTCGTCGACGGCCGCCCATCGCCAACCCTGGGGACCCGTGGCGGCCTGTACCCGGAAACCAGTGCCATCACCGTACAAAGCGCGCAGATTCTGCCGAAGTTGCAGGCCCAGGCCGAAGCTGCAGTGCGTTTGCTGGGCTTCACGCCTACCACTGGTGGTAGCAATGCTCCCCAACTGACCGTGACCCTGGCCGAGCTCAAGTACCAGTCGCCCAAAGAAGGCCTTTACGTAACCGAGGCGACCATCGGCGCGACTTTCCGCTCCGACGTCCAGAACGCCAACCGCCGCTACAGCGGCCGTTATGGCGCATCCCTGGATCAGCGCTTTGGCATGGCGCCAAACCAGGACACCAATACCAAGCTGGTGGGCGATGTGCTCAGCGATGCCTTGACCCGCCTGTTCAAGGACCCGACCGTCGGTCAGATCCTCGGCGAGTGATGGGCCCCCTGGCGCTGTGATCGAAGGACCTTGCCTGACGGCCTTGGCCCAGGCGATGAAAAAGCCCGGCTCCAATGGAGCCGGGCTTTTTCATGGGCATTCGTGCCAGCGCTCACGCGGCTTCGACGTAGAAGTCCAGCACACTCACGCCCGTCAGCAGGTCGGTCTCTGGCAGGTCCGCGTGCTGATGTCCGCCCAGGGCGCAATACACCAGCCAATGACGGTCCTGGACATTGAAGGCCAGGGCTCCGACCAGCGCTTGCTGTTCTTCGCTGGGGGCGATCAGGTAGAGGCGGTCCTGGTTTTCTGCGTGCAGCATGACAAGCTCCGTGGGTCATCGAGGGGCGACAGACTGGCTTGTTTAGATGACGAAAAGATGACGTTTTAAATTAAATGACAGATGCCTCGTTATTGGTCGGAAAGGCGCTTGGGAGCATTTGGGGATTGAGTAGAATCCGCGCCGCGGGTGCTCCCGATAGCCCGAACACAGGTCCCATTCCGAGGTTCATGATGTCGCTGCATTTGATCTGGTCCACGTTCAACGCCCATCCTGGCAAGCTGATCAACCTCTTCGCCCTGTTGTTCGCCTGTCCGGGGAGTTGGCTGCTGCATGCCACTCGCCGCCGTGAATTGCGTGCCCTGGCCAACCTTGCCAGCCAGAGTGAACAGCGGGCGGTGGACCAGCCCATGCTGATGCTCGACCCGGCCACTTTGCGCATCAATCGCTTCTTCTATCGCTTCGGCTTTGCCTGCCTGGCGCTGGCCCTGCTGGTGTCCTGGGTCAGCACCCACTTCTGATGGTCTTTGCGGATACAACAACGGCGCCTAAAGGCGCCGTTGTGCTTGTCCGTGGCACTACTGCAGTGCCAGGCCTGCCTTGACCCGGTACTGGTTGCGTACCGGGGTCGCGTATTGCAATACCAGGTAGGGGCGATGCTCTGGCGGGCAGGCTTCGAGCCGGCGTTGCCATTCTTCTTTTGCCTTGGTCAGCTCCTGGGCCGGGAACACCTCGGCGGCGTTGGGCACTTGCAACGCCGGGTCGGCGTCCTGCCACTGGGCGTAGGCCAGGTAGTGCACCGGGAACAGCCGGTAGCCGCCGAGAATCTGCCGGTCCATTTCCATGGCCAACTGCTTGGTGTCCTCGAACAGGGCGTGGATCGGCGTGGCGAAGTTCACGTGGACCCGGCCCTTGTAGCCAGTGATGCCCTTGGCGATGCTGACGTCGTCCTCTCCCGGGGCCTTGGTATAGCTGCCGGTGGTGGCGCGGATGTACAGCTCCCGGGCCTTGGCCTGGTCGCAAGGGTCATATTCGTAGCTGATGGATACCGGCGTCAGGTTCAGCGACTGGATCACTTCGCCGAACGGCTCGTCCTTGCGGCTCATGTGGAACATCTTGAGGATCGCCGACTCGGTACGATCGTCGCCATCCTTGGCCCGGCCTTCGGCCTGGGCGATCCAGATCGACTGGCCGTCGTTGAGGATCGAGTGGTTGATGTAGGCAGAGAGCAATTGGTAAGCCGCGAGCTTTTCCCTACGGCCGCTGAGGGAGCGATGCACGATGAAGCTCTTGTTCAGGCGCATCAGGTCGCTGACGAACGGCTTTTGCAGCAGGTTGTCGCCAATGGCGATACGAGGTGTCGGCAGGCCGGCATGGTAGACCGCGTAATTGACGAAGGCCGGGTCCATGACTATATCGCGATGATTGGCCAGGAATAGATACGCCGTACCGGACTTGAACTGCTCGACGCCGGTATAGGTCACGCCGTCGGTGGCGCGTTCGATGGTGTGGTCGACGTAGAACTCGACCTTGTCCTGCAAGGTGGCCACCGAGGTGACGCCGGCGAATTCACGGCGCAGGCGGTGGGCGATCAGGGGTTTGAGCAGCCAGCCGAACGTATTGGCAAAACGCGGGAAGCGAAAGTGGGTGAGGATATCTAGGAATGCCTTGTCGCTGATCAGCCGAGCCAGCACCGCTGGTACTTCGCTGTCGTGGTAAGGTCGGATGGCATCGAATTCGCCCATCATGCTCTCTTGTTAGAAACGGCTAGGGTAAGAAGTAGGTTTGGATCAAAAAAGCCGGGCACGGTCTGAAAACTCAGCTCAAGCATAAAAAGCCCTGCAAATAGACCGGCGATTATACGCATAAGTCACTCGGGAGACCGCGATGCTGGAAACCGACCATTATCAATGTCCTTATTGCGGCGAACAGGCGGAGGCGGTGCTGGATCTCTCAGCCGGCGACCAGACCTATATAGAGGACTGCCCGGTTTGCTGCCGGCCCATCGTGTTCACGCTGCAGACCGATGGTCAGGAATGGATGCTCGATGTGCACACTGAAAACGACTGAGCCTGGGGACGGTTTCCATGCAGCGTATCTATGAGCCGGAGAATCTGATGGAAGGTGAGCTGCTCCGGGGCATGTTGGCCAGCGAGGGTATCGAGGCCCATCTGCACGGCGGGGACCTGTTGGGGGGTGTAGGAGAGTTGCCGGTGTTCGGCTTGTTGGCGCTGTCGGTGGAAAATCACCAGGTGCAACGGGCACGGGAGTTGATCACTGCGTACAATGCCGCCTTGCCTTTGCCCTGCGAAGAGCCGGACAGTTTTGCCGGGGTATTGGTCTGTTAGGCCGTGCCCCGATTTACCGAGAGTCGTATACCCCATGTGTGGACGTTATGCCCTGTTTCGCTGGAATCCCGCGTTTGCCGCCTTGCCGGGGTTTCCCGTAGATCAGCGGGCCCAGTGGAACATCTCGCCCCATGACTCGGTGCTGATCCAGCGTGCTGAGGATGGTCAGCGTACCCTGGCCCGCGCCCGCTGGGGGCTGACGCCACCCTGGCTGACCGATCTGTCGCGCACTCCGGCCCATGCCCGGGCGGAGACCCTGGCCGAGCAGCCGATGTTTCGCCAGGCATTTCGCGAGCGCCGTTGCCTGCTGCCGGCCAATGGTTTCTACGAGTGGCGGGGTGGCAGCCGCAAGCGTCCTTACTGGCTGACGCCAGGGGAGGGCTCGTCGATTTTCTTTGCCGCGATCTGGGAAGCCTACCCGGTGCAAGAGCAAGTCTGGCTGAGTACTGCGGTGGTGACCCAGGCCGCTTCCACTCTGCGCCGCCCGCTGATTCTCGATGCTGCCGGCCAGGAAGCCTGGCTCGACCCCGAGACGCCCTTGCATGCCCTGCACGCCTTGCTGGCCAGTCCTCCCGCTGCCCTGCGTGAGCGAGTGCTGGCCAACCTGATCAACGATCCCAAGCTCAATGGCCCCGAGTGCCTGACCCCTGCTTGATCGCTCCAGCGTCATGGGCCCGGCAGCAGCCGGGCCCATGATGACTCACACCTTGAATTGATTGATCAGGCGTCGCTGCTGCTCGGCCAGCTTGGTCAGGCCGGCACTGGCGGCGCTGGACTCATCGGCGCCTCCGGCAACTTCATTGGCGACCTGGCCGATATTGATCACGTTGCGGTTGATGTCCTCGGCCACTGCGCTCTGTTCCTCGGCAGCACTGGCGATCTGGGTGTTCATGTCGTTGATCACCGAAACGGCCTGGGTGATGGTCTCCAGGGCCTGGGCTGCCTTGGCCGCATGTTCCACGCTCTGGTCGGTCTTGTGCTGGCTGTCCTCCATGACCCGCACCACTTCCCGGGTACCTTGCTGTAACTGCTGGATCATCGACTGGATTTCCTCGGTGGCCTGTTGGGTCTTCTGCGCCAGGTTGCGCACCTCGTCGGCGACCACGGCAAAGCCACGCCCCTGCTCGCCGGCCCGGGCGGCCTCGATCGCGGCGTTGAGCGCCAACAGGTTGGTCTGCTCGGCAATACCCCGGATGGCAATGAGGATGGCATTGATGTTTTCGCTGTCCTTGGCCAGGGTCTGTACCACGGTGACCGCACGACCGATTTCCTCGGCCAGGGCGCCGATGGCACTGGAGGTATCGCGCACGATCTGCATGCCCTGGCTGGCGGCCTGGTCGGCGTGACCGGCGGCTTGTGCCGCCTGGGTCGCGTTGCGCGCCACGTCCTGGGCGGTCGCGGTCATCTCGTGCACGGCAGTGGCCACCTGGTCGATCTCCACCATCTGCTTGTGTACGCCCTGGTTGGTGCGGATGGCGATGTCGGCGGTGTGCTCCGAGGAGTCACTGACACTCTGCACCGAAGTCACCACTTGGCTGATCATCGCTTGCAGCTTGGCCAGGAAGGTGTTGAAGCCCTTGGCGATGGAGCCCAGTTCATCGGCGCGGTCGCTGCTCAGTCGGCGAGTCAGGTCGCCTTCGCCCTGGGCAATGTCATCGAGCATCGCCACCATCTGCCGCAGTGGTCGGGCAATGCCATGGCCCACCAACCAGATCACCACCAGGCCGAGCCCGGCGATCACCAGTCCGACCATCGCCATGCCGAAGGTGTCTGCCTTGCGCTGTTCGGCCAGATCGGCCTGCAGCTTGTCCAGGTCAGCCATCACCGCAGCCAGGGGCAGTTGCAGCATCAGGGTCCAGTGCGCATCGGTCTGGCCGATGCCGAAGGGCAGGTACAGGGCGATATGGCCGTTGGCCTGGTCGACGCTGTAGGTCACCTCGCCACGCTTGAGGCTGGAGAGCTTGGTGACCGTGTCGCTGGTGAGCACATCGCTGACTTTTTCGCCGAACTTGCTTGGGTCCTTGGTGTAGGCCACCAGGCGGGTGTTGCCGCCGATCAGGGCCATTTCGCCAGCGCCGTTGTAGAGCTTCTGGTTGGCGGCCACCAGCATGTCCTGGATGAAGTTCACTGACAGGTCGGCGCCGACGATGCCCTGGAACTTGCCGTCGAGCAGGATGGGCTGGATGAAGGAGGCGAGCATCACCACCTTGTCGCCGACCTTGTAGGGGGCAGGGTCGATCACGCAGGGTTTCAGGCTTTCCTTGGAGCACAGGTAGTACTCGCTGGCCCGCACCCCGGTGGACAGTACGGTTCGATCGTTGACGTCAGCCAGCTTGTCCAGGCCCAGGCTGGAGTCCTGGTTGCGGAACCACCAGGGCAGGAAGCGACCGGTGGCGGCATCGATGCCGACCACGCTGGTGCCGACATAGGCCCCGTCGTTGTGGTCGATGGCGTTGGCTTCCCAGCCTATATAGGCGCCGAGGATCTTCGGGTTCTGGGCGACGTTTTCCTTGATCAGGGCAATCATCTGCTCGCGGCTCAGGTTCAATTGCGCCTGGCCCTGGGCATCCCGGCTACCCATCAGGGCGTTAACGCGCACCAGGCCCCCGGCAATCAGCAGCGGCGCCTCCAGCTCCCGCTGGATCTGGCTGACCTGGGTCTGCGCCAGGCCACTCAGGCGTTGTTCGATGACTTGTTCGAACTGGGCCTGGGTCCTTTCCTGCACCATTTGCTGAGTCCTGGCGCCGGAGAACAGGGCATACAGCACCAGGGCTGCAACCACGCTGAGGACGATGGCTCCGGCCAGTGCGGCCACCGAAAACTGGATCGACTTGAACTTCATAGAGGCTCCGGGCGCAGGAATTGAGGTCTGCCGTGCTGTATCGGCCGCAGCCCCGCTGGCCATTAGCGGCAATTGCACAAATGACGGTTTGGGAGCTGATCGTGTCGTTAATGGCAAGGTGCCAGCTCGACGTTGCCGTGTCGTTGGACCTGCATGAACTTTTTTCTGCAGTGCCGGGCTGTATCTCAATTGCGACCAAAAGCGTGTTTTACATCTGGCGCTGATACAAACGCGCCCTTAGGATACGCGCCATGTTTTCAGGGAGCGTTTTTCATGAAGAAATCATTGGTTGTATGTGCACTGGGCGCCGCTGCGCTGCTCAGTGGTTGTGAAACGGTCAACACCACCAACGCCGGCGTGGTGGGCGTGGATCGCAAGCAGTCCATGTTCAGCATGGTGTCCAGTGCCGAGGTCAACCAGTCGTACGCCCAGTCGTACCAGGAGACCCTGAGCGAGGCCAGCAACCAGGGCGCGCTGGACAAGAACAGCGCCAACGCCAAGCGCCTGCAGGTCATCGCCAACCGCCTGATTGCCCAGGCCCCGAACTTCCGTCCGGATTGCGCGCAGTGGAAGTGGGAAGTCAACCTGATCAAGAGCGACGAACTCAACGCCAACTGCGGTCCTGGCGGCAAGATCATTTTCTATTCCGGCCTGATCGAGAAGCTGAAGCTGACCGACGATGAAATCGCCGCGGTGATGGGGCATGAAATCGCCCACGCCCTGCGTGAGCATGGTCGCGAGGCGATGTCCAAGCAGTACGCGCTGGGTGCCGGCAAGCAGATCGCTACCCTGTTCGGGGTTTCCCAGCAGGCAGTTGCCCTGGGCGACAACGGCGTCAACCTGCTGATGACCCTGCCTAACAGTCGCGAGAATGAAAACGAAGCCGACCTGATCGGCCTGGAGCTGGCAGCTCGCGCCGGCTACAACCCGAACGCGGCCATTACCCTGTGGAACAAGATGGGCCAGGCCGCCGGCGGTTCTGCGCCACCGGAATTCATGAGCACCCACCCGGCGTCCACCAGCCGTATCGCTTCGTTGCAGGCGGCGATTCCCAAGGTGATGCCGCTGTACCAGCAGGCCAAGAAGTCCTGATCCCTCGGCGTCATCCTGGATGACGCCTGCGCCGGCAAGGCCGCTCCTGCAAGCAGGGGTTGCCTGGCCGGCGCTTTCATTTATACCCAGCCGCTGCTCTGCATGGCCTTGTACACCGCCACTGCGGCGAGGATGAAGAACGCCGACGCCGCCAGGCGACGGATCAGGGTCAGGGGCAGTTTGTCCGCGGCGAAGTTACCCGCCAGTACCACCGGCACGTTGGCGATCAGCATGCCCAGGGTGGTGCCGATGATCACCAGCCACAACTCTGGATACTGTGCAGCCAGCATGACCGTGGCGACTTGGGTCTTGTCGCCGATCTCGGCCAGGAAGAAGGCGATCAGGGTGGTGAGGAACGGGCCGAACTTGCGTGCCGTAGTGGCTTCATCGTCGTCCATCTTGTCCGGCACCAGGGTCCACAGCGCAGTGGCAGCGAAGCTGGCCGCAAGAATCCAGTGCAGGGTCGTGTCCGAGAAGAAACTGCCGAACCAGGCGCCTACCGCTCCGGCAGCCGCATGGTTGGCCAGGGTCGCGGCGACAATGCCGGCGATGATCGGCCAGGGTTTGCGAAAGCGTGCAGCGAGAATCAAGGCGAGCAGTTGCGTCTTGTCGCCGATTTCGGCCAAGGCAACGATTGCGGTGGGAACGAGCAGAGAATCCAGCATCAGGGCTTTCCTAAGGGGCGGGTCGACACGGCTATGACACGTACAGCCTTCCCGCCCCGGGTAAGGTGTGCGTGTCATAGGTCTTGTCAAACCCTGCGGTCCGTCTGTGCGGACTCTTGGGTCGCATGCGCCATGGTCTTCGGACCAAGTATGTTGACGCATGCCGGACGAGCGTGGCGCTCGTGGGAGACTACTCCCCTAGGACGGAGCGGATTCTGCCTAGGCAAAATCCTTTCGGCAAGCCTTGTGTGCGAAAAAAACGCTCAGCCGCGCTTGGCCCGGTAAATGCGGAAACCATCGCCTTCGGCCTTGATCGCGCAAGGTCCCAGATGCTCCTCGATCAGTGGTTGGTAGCGCAGGAAGCTGTTGGCAACTACTCGAAGTTCGCCACCTTTTCTAAGATGTTGCCTGGCTTTTCGCAGCAGATTTTCCGTGGCCTGGTAGTCGGTATGGACCCCGGTATGGAACGGCGGATTGGTCAGGATGCCGTCCAGCTCCCCGGGGGCAGCATCGATGCCGTCACCGGTCAGGACTTCGGCCTCCAGGCCATTGGCAGCCAGGGTCAGGCGACTGCTGGCGGCGGCGAAGGCGTCCACGTCCAGCAGGGTCACCTGGTTGTCCGGGTAGCGGCGCTTGACCGTGGCTCCCAGTACGCCAGCGCCGCAGCCGAAGTCCAGCAGGTGCCCTGGGGGCAGATGGTCCAGGTGCTCCAACAGCAGGGCAGTGCCCCGATCCAGGCGCCCGTGGCTGAACACCCCGGGCAGGCTGATGACTGTCAACGGGCCCTCGGCCAGTGGCAGTTGGTATTCCTGGGCCAGGCTTTCCAGCGCCACGGGTTCGGGGGCATTGCTGACCGTGACTTGCCACAACTGGCAATGCCGGGCGCTGTCGAGCTTGCGTGGCTTGCCGAAGGCCGCAAGCTGCTTGGCGACGCTTTCCACACCGCTGCGTTTTTCCCCAACCAGGTACAGCTCGCGCCCGGCCAGGCGCGAAGCCAGGGCATTGAGCAGGTATTGGGCCAGGTCCTTGGACTTGGGCAGGAACAGCACCGCGCTGTCGAACGCGTCGTCTGGCGCGGTCACGCCGAAGTGGCTGCGTCCCGGGAAGCGCGCCTGCAGCGCGGCCTGGTCCCCGGCATGCCAGCACCAGCCCCGGGCTGCGGGTAGGCGGCCGAGCAGATCATCGGCACTCAGGCCGGCCAGCAACAGTGAGCCCTGGAACAACTCAGTCTGGCGTAGGAGTATTTCACTGCGTATGTCCATCGTCCGCACCTGGGCAAAAAGTGGCGCAGTTTATCAATTCACGACCCGCAGCGGTTCACCGTTGAAGAAGGCCCGGGCATTTTCCAGCACTTGGCCGACGATGCGCTGGCGTGCCTCGCGGCTGCCCCAGGCATTGTGGGGCGTAACGATCAGGCGTGGGATATCGGCTTCAAGCAAGGGGTTGCCGTTGACCGGTGGCTCGACGCTCAGGACGTCCGTAGCGGCTCCTCCCAGGTGACCGCTGCGCAGTGCGTCGGCCAGGGCCTGTTCATCGATCAGCCCGCCTCGGGCGGTGTTGACCACCAGGGCCCCGGGCTTGAGCAGGGCCAGTTCCCGGGCGCCGATGAAGTGGCGGGTGTGTTCGTTCAGCGGGCAGTGCAGGGTCAGGGCATCCACCTGGGGCAGCAGTTCATCCAGGGGCAGGCGGTCGGCGCGGGCCGGGCGTCCCGGAATCTGTCCCAGGACCACCCGCATGCCGAAGGCCTCGGCCAGGCGAGCGACGGCGCCACCCAATTCGCCGTGGCCCAGCAGGCCCAGGGTCTTGCCCGCCAGTTCCATGATCGGGAAGTCCAGCAGGCAGAACTGCTTGGCTTGCTGCCAGCGCCCGGCGGCCACGGCCTGTTGATAGTCGGCGACCCGGGTCGCCAGGTTGAGCAGCAGCATCAGGGTGTGCTGGGCCACCGATGGCGTGCCATAGCCCTGGCAATTGCTGACGGTGATGCCTTGGCGCCGTGCCGCCTCCAGGTCGACATTGTTGGTGCCTGTCGCCGTCACCAGGATCAACCGCAGGTCAGGGCAGGCGGCGAGGGTCTGGGCAGTGAGGGCGACCTTGTTGCTGATGGCGACCTGGGCACCCTGCAAGCGCTCGGCTACCTGCTCCGGGAGCGTGTAGGCATGCAATTGCAGGGGGCTGAAACTGTCGTGCAGCGCTCCCAGGTCCAGGTCGCCCAGGTCCAGCGAGCGGTGATCGAGAAATACGGCGCGGCGATTGTCGGTCATGAACTGTACCTTTCGTACGAGGAAACCAAGGCGTAATCTGCGAGCCTATCAGATGAAATAATTAGACATAACAGGAGCCTGCATGTACCTCACCGAGTTCTTGACCGTTGCCCTCATCCACCTGCTGGCGGTGGCCAGCCCCGGCCCGGACTTTGCCGTGGTGGTGCGTGAGAGCGTGACCCATGGCCGCCGCGCCGGTACCTGGACCGCCCTGGGAGTGGGTTCGGCAATCTTCCTGCATGTGGGGTATTCGTTGCTGGGGATCGGCCTGATCGTTTCCCAGTCCATCGTGCTGTTCAACGCCTTGAAATGGCTGGCCGCCGCCTACCTGCTGTACATCGGCTACAAGGCCCTGCGTGCCCAGCCAGCCAAGCCGGCGGCGGATGACCTGCACAAGGAAGCCGGCGTGCGCACGGCCCGTGGGGCCTTCACCTCAGGCTTCGTCACCAATGGCCTGAATCCCAAGGCGACGCTGTTTTTCCTCTCGCTGTTCACCGTGGTGATCAACCCTCATACACCACTGGCGATCCAGGCCGGCTATGGGGTCTACCTGGCGGCTGCCACGGCCCTGTGGTTCTGCCTGGTGGCCATGCTATTCAGCCAGCAGCGGGTTCGGGCCGGTTTTGCCCGCATGGGCCACTGGTTCGACCGCACCATGGGCGCGGTGCTGATCGCCATCGGCGTCAAGCTGGCCTTCACCGAGATGCATTGAGGGCACTGAGCTGGTTCAGGGACGCCACGTAGTGCCGTGGCGTATCCCCGAGCAAACGCTGGAACATGGCGCTGAAGGCCCGGGTACTGCCGTATCCCAGTGAGTCGGCCACGCTGTGCACGCTTTCCCCGGCGAGCAGGCGTGGCAGGGCTTCCATCAGGCGCAACTGTTGGCGCCAGGCATTGAAATTCATCTGCACCTGCTGCTGGAACAGCCGCGCCAGGGTCCGTGAGCTGGCGCCCACCTGCTGCGCCCAATCTTCCAGGGTGTAGGAATGGTCGGGGGTGCGCAGCAGGGCCAGGCAGATGGCTTGCAGGCGCCGGTCCTGGGGCATCGGGACGTGTAGCGGGAGGTTCTCCAGGCTGGCGATTTCCTCGAGCATCAGTTGCTGGATCAGCGGATTTTGCGCCTGCTGCGGGCCCTGTACCGCCCGCAGGATCAGTTCTCGCAACAAGGGTGTGACCGCCAGCACGCAGCATTGCTGCAAGGAGGCGGGACAACGCTCGGCGGCGATGAACAGGGTCCGCATGCGCACCTCCCCGGCCATGAAAATCTCATGCTCCACCAAGGGTGGAATCCACACCGCGCGGGTCGGCGGGATGACCCAGGCGCCATGGGCGGTCACCAGGCGCATGGTGCCGCAAGCGGCGTAGAGGAACTGGGCCTCGTCATGGCAGTGCAGTGGCTGGTGTGCGGCGTCGGCATAGTCACGGGAGTAGGCGCTGACCGGGCCCTGCTGGAAGTGGCTGATTAACATGTCCGCTCCGATGACTTTATTGTCCAGAATGCTGTTTGTCGCCAACCTAGCATAGGCGTCACCTTCACTACCTGCAGCGTGCCGCCATGAACCAAGCCCGAAATGTCATCCGCTACGTCAATGCCGCCCATGTCATCGACCATATGTTCATGCTGATCTTCCCGGCGGCGGTACTGGGCATGACCCAGGCCTTCGCTATGGACTACGCCGCGCTGATCGGCTTGTCCCTGGGTGGTTTCATCGCCTTTGGCGCCTGTTCGCTGCCGGCTGGTTGGCTGGGGGACCACTGGAGCCGACGACGGATGATGCTGCTGTTTTTCTTTGGCATTGGAGGGGCCTCGATCCTCACCGGGCTGAGCGACAGCCCGACCATGCTGGTGATTGGCTTGACCCTGATGGGGGTATTCGCGGCCATTTATCATCCGGTGGGAACGGCGATGCTGGTGGCCTATGCCCGCAATCGCGGGCAGGAAATCGGCATCAATGGCATGTGGGGCAACCTGGGCGTGGCCTTCTCGGCCTTGCTCACCGGTTTCCTGGTGGCTCACTTCGGCTGGCGTTCGGCATTTATCCTGCCGGGTGTCGTGGCCATTGTGCTGGGCATTGGCTTTGCCTTGCAGGTGCGCGAGGAGCCTATCCCCGCGCGTCCTCATGGAGCGATGAAAGGGCAGGGTGGACAGCAGATCTCGATGTTCCTGGTATTCGCTGTCCTGGCCCTGGCCACCGCCACCGGCGGCGTGGTGTTCAACGCCACCACCATGACGTACCCGAAACTGTTCCAGGAGCGCCTGCAAGATGTCTTCACGTCTGCGCAGACCCTGGGCGTGGTGGTCAGCCTGGCCTATGCCTTCGGCGCGGTGGCGCAATTGACCATGGGCCGGTTGTTGCATCGCTTCAGCCTGAAATGGCCGTTCATTGTCATGACCCTGTTCCAGGCTCCGTTGCTGCTTGGGTTGGCTCACGCCGATGGCTGGGCGGTGATCGCGCTGGGGGCGGCGTTCATGTTCGTGGTGTTCGGCCAGGTCACGGTCAATGACGCCATGGTGGCCAACTTTGTTGCGCCACAGTGGCAGGCCAGGGTCTTCGCCCTGCGCTATTGCTTGTCGTTCGGCGCCAGTGCCACGGCGATTCCGTTGATCGCCCTGGTGGAGCCGCGCCAGGGGCTTGGCGGGTTGTACCTGATCCTGGCCGGTGTTGCCGCGCTGACGTTCGTCGCGGCCCTGGCCTTTCCCCGGACGCCGGCGGAGGCCGCCTTGGGTCAACAGGCCTGAGCCGATGCGGAGCCGTTGCGATACTGGCCTGGCGCTAGTATTTGTACGGCTCTGCAAATCATCCCTTTGGCTGATTTAGCTGGCGCGCGGGCACTCTAGAGTGGGTATTCTCCAGCTACGACCGAGCCGTCAGAAAAGGGATTGTTATGTTGCAGACTCGTGTTATCCCACCCGCCGAAGGCGCTTACCAATATCCGCTCTTGATCAAGCGGTTGCTGATGTCCGGCAGCCGTTACGAGAAAACCCGCGAGATCATCTATCGCGACCAGTTGCGCTACACCTACCCCACCCTGATCGAGCGCGTGGCCCGCCTGGCCAATGTATTGACCGCCGCCGGAGTCAAGGCCGGCGATACCGTGGCGGTGATGGACTGGGACAGTCATCGTTACTTGGAGTGCATGTTCGCCATCCCGATGATTGGCGCGGTGATCCATACCATCAACGTGCGCCTGTCGCCGGAGCAGATCCTCTACACCATGAACCACGCCGAGGACCGCTTCGTGCTGGTCAACAGCGAATTCGTCGGGCTGTACCAGGCCATCGCCGGGCAGTTGACCACGGTGGAGAAGACCCTGCTGCTCACCGATGGCGAGCAGAAGAGTGCCGATCTGCCGAACCTGGTGGGCGAATACGAGAGCCTGTTGGCCGCGGCCAGTACGCACTACGCATTCGAGGACTTCGACGAGAACTCGGTGGCCACCACCTTCTACACCACCGGCACCACCGGCAATCCCAAGGGCGTGTACTTCACCCACCGCCAACTGGTGCTGCACACCATGGGCGTGTCGACCATCATGGGCGCCATCGACAGCGTGCGCCTGCTGGGTACCAACGATGTGTACATGCCCATCACCCCGATGTTCCACGTGCATGCCTGGGGCCTGCCCTACGTGGCCACCATGCTGGGTCTCAAGCAGGTCTATCCCGGGCGCTATGATCCAGAGTACCTGGTGGAGCTGTGGCGCCGGGAGAAGGTCACCTTCTCCCACTGCGTACCGACCATTCTGCAGATGGTGCTCAACGCCAAGGCGGCCCAGGGTACGGACTTCGGTGGCTGGAAGATCGTCATTGGCGGCAGTGCCCTGAACCGTGCCTTGTACGAGGCCGCCAAGGCCAAGGGCGTGCAATTGACTGCCGCCTATGGCATGTCGGAGACCGGTCCGCTGGTGTCATGCGCGCACCTCAATGACGAGCTGATGGCTGGCAGCGAGGACGAGCGCATTACCTACCGGATCAAGGCCGGGGTGCCCGGGCCGCTGGTCGAGGCGGCGATCGTCGATGCCGAGGGCAAATTCCTGCCGGCGGACGGCGAATCCCAGGGCGAGCTGGTGCTGCGTGCACCCTGGCTGACCGAGGGCTATTTCAACGAGCCGCAAAAGGGCGCCGAGCTCTGGGAGGGCGGCTGGCTGCATACCGGCGACGTAGCGACCCTGGACGGCATGGGCGTGATCGATATCCGCGATCGGATCAAGGATGTGATCAAGACCGGTGGCGAGTGGATTTCCTCCCTGGACCTGGAAGACCTCATCAGTCGTCATGCAGCGGTACGCGAAGTAGCAGTGGTCGGGGTCGCCGATCCGCAATGGGGTGAGCGCCCCTTTGCCTTGCTGGTGATTCGCGAAGGCTATGAGATCGGCGCCCGCGAGCTCAAGGAGCACCTCAAGCCTTTCGTCGAGCTGGGGCACTTGAGCAAATGGGCCATTCCTTCTCAAATCGCCCTTGTTACTGAAATTCCCAAGACCAGCGTCGGCAAGCTCGACAAGAAGCGCATTCGCGTCAACATCAGCGAATGGCAGGCCACCAACAGCGCTTTTCTCTCCACACTCTGATGTTCTCCTGCCGTGCCCTTGGGGGCACGGCATCCCCATCCTGCAAGCCTTTGCCTTGTACTCGTGGATTTTTCCGTCATTCTTGCCGGTCGTTTTTCAATGGTTATGGCCAAGGTCGGCTCCAGCATGGGTGTCAGGCTGCAAATCACACTTTAGAGGGATCAAGCAGTACCCCTTGCTGGCTATAGTCCATCCAGAGTCTTTTCGAGGGACGGGGCATTGCGCGGTGTCGTCATCACGCAACCTTGAAGCCTGGCCGGTGTGCCGGCGAGGTATTCGAGGCGGTCTCGGAAGTACTTATTGCCATAACAATAATGCACATGGAGTAGCGTCGATGACATCAGCAAACCAGTTCTGGCGCCGGGCGAAACTGCCCCTGGCCGTCGGTCTCGCCTCCACGCTCGCCGGGCCTGCATTCGGCGTCAGTTTCAATATCGGTGAAATCGAAGGCAGCTTCGATTCGTCCCTTTCCCTGGGGGCCAGTTGGTCGACCGCCAACCCCAACAAGGACCTGATCGGGGTCAACAACGGCGGCAAGGGCTTGTCCCAGACCTCCGATGATGGCCACCTGAACTTCAAGAAGGGCCAGACCTTCTCGAAGATCTTCAAGGGTATCCATGACCTGGAACTGAAGTATGGCGATACCGGTGTGTTCGTTCGTGGCAAGTACTGGTATGACTTCAAGCTCAAGGACGAAGACCTTGAGTTCAAGAACATCAGCGATCACAACCGCAAGGAAGGCGCCAAGTCCTCCGGTGGGCAGATCCTCGATGCTTTCGTCTATCACAACTATTCCATTGGCGATGAGCCAGGTTCGGTGCGTTTCGGCAAGCAGGTGGTGAGCTGGGGCGAGAGTACCTTCATTGGCGGCGGTATCAACTCGATCAACCCGATCGACGTGTCAGCGTTTCGCCGCCCAGGCGCCGAGATCAAGGAAGGCCTGATCCCGGTCAACATGTTCTACATCTCGCAGAACCTGACCGAGAACCTGTCGACCGAGGCCTTCTACCAGTTGGAGTGGGACCAGACGGTGACCGACAACTGCGGGACCTTCTTCTCGCAGCCTGACATCATTTCCGATGGTTGCGACAACAACCTGCGAGTGCTGAACAAGCGCTCGACGGTACCGGCAGCCGCCAACCCATTCCTGAATGCCAACAAGGTGGATATCAACCAGGAGGGGGTACTGGTACGCCGTGGTGCGGACCGGGATGCTCGTGATAGCGGTCAGTTTGGCGTGGCGTTCCGTTACAACTATGAGCCGCTGGACACCGAGTTCGGTGCCTACTTCATGAACTATCACAGCCGGGCCCCGATCTTCAGCGCCCAGGGGGCACCAGCCTCGGTCTATGCCCAGTTCCGTAACCCTGCATTGCCGGCTGCCCTGCGTCAGTTGGCGCCGCTGGTGGTCGCGGGTAACTCCAACTACTTCGTGGAGTATCCGGAAGATATTCGCCTTTATGGCCTGAGTTTCTCCACCACGCTGCCCACAGGGACGGCATGGAGCGGCGAGTTGAGCTACCGTCCCAACGCCCCGGTGCAGTTGAACTCCACCGATATCCTGTTCGCCGGAGTGCGCCCCCTCGGTGGACCGGTACTGGGTAATGCTTCGTTGTTGAGCGGTGTACCCGGCCAGGATCTGCATGGCTATCGCCGTAAGGAAATCACTCAGTTCCAGACAACCTTCACGCACTTCTTCGATCAGGTCATGGGGGCTAGCCGCCTGACGCTGGTGGGTGAGGCCGGTGTCACCTATGTGGGTGGTCTGGAAAGCAAATCCAAGGTCCGTTATGGCCGAGATCCCGTGCAGGGGTCTGGCAAGTTGCCGGGCGGGGTTTGTGAGGCTCTGGCCAGTTCCGCATCACAAGGTGCCGGTCTGGGCGGCAGCATCAGTGGCCTGAACACCAACTGCAACAACGATGGCTTTACCACGGCGACCTCCTGGGGCTACCGCGGCCGGGCCATCTGGGAATACCCGGATGTGTTCGCCGGTGTGAACCTCAAGCCCAATGTGGCCTGGTCCCATGACGTCAAGGGCTACTCGCCGGGCCCTGGCGGCAACTTCGAGGAAGGCCGCAAGGCCATCAGCCTGGGGCTGGATGCCGAATACCAGAACACCTACACCGCCAGCCTGGCCTATACCAACTTCTTTGGTGGCGACTTCAGCACCGTGGATGACCGGGACTTCCTCGCCTTGAGCGTTGGCGTGAACTTTTAAGCACACTGCATTTTCAGGAAGAACAACAATATGAAAATCACCAAGAGTCTGTTGCACGTCGGTGTGTTGGGACTGTCGCTGCTGGCTACTGGCGTCATGGCTGCGGTGTCGGCCGATGAGGCCGCCAAGCTCGGCACCAGCCTGACACCGATGGGCGCAGAGATGGCCGGCAACGCCGCCGGCACCATTCCGGCCTGGAAGCCGCTGGCCACTAACGCCGGCACCGTGGACAGCAAGGGTTTCCTGTCCAACCCCTATAGCAGTGAGCAACCGCAGTTCACCATCACTGCGCAGAACGTCGAGCAGTACAAGGACAAGCTGGCGCCCGGGCAATATGCGATGTTCAAGCGCTACCCGGACACCTACAAGATGCCCGTGTATCCCTCCCACCGTGGCGCCACCGTTCCAGCCGATGTCTTTGCCGCCATCAAGCGCAATGCCACCAAGACCAACCTGGTCTCCGGCGGCAACGGCCTGGAGAACTTCGAGACCGCGATTCCGTTCCCGATTCCGAAAAGCGGGGTCGAGGTGATCTGGAACCACATCACCCGTTATCGCGGCGGCAGCGTGACTCGCCTGGTCACCCAGGCCACGCCCCAGGCCAATGGCTCCTACAGCCTGGTGTACTTCCAGGATCAGTTCGTGTTTCGCGACAAGATGAAGGACTACGACCCGAAAAACCCGGGCAACATCCTGTTCTACTTCAAGCAGAAGGTCACCGCGCCGGCGCGCCTGGCCGGTGGTGTGTTGCTGGTCCACGAAACCCTCGACCAGGTTAAGGAGCCGCGTTCGGCGTGGGTCTACAACGCCGGCCAGCGCCGTGTGCGCCGTGCCCCGCAAGTTTCCTATGACGGCCCGGGGACCGCTGCCGACGGCCTGCGGACCTCCGATAACCTGGACATGTACAACGGTGCTCCGGATCGCTACGACTGGAAGCTGGAAGGCAAGAAGGAGATGTACATTGCCTCCAACAGCTACAAGATCGACTCGCCGGCCCTCAAGTACGCCGACATCATCAAGGCCGGGCATATCAACCAGGACCTGGCTCGCTACGAGCTGCGCCGGGTCTGGCACGTGGTCGCGACCTTGAAGGAAGGCCAGCGTCATATCTACGCCAAGCGCGACTTCTATATCGATGAAGACACCTGGCAGGCCGCCGTGATCGATCACTACGACGGTCGTGGCCAGCTGTGGCGCGTAGCCGAGGCCCATGCCGAGGAGTACTACGACAAGCAGGTTCCCTGGTATGCCCTGGAAACCCTCTACGACCTGCAGTCCGGGCGCTACCTGGCGCTGGGCATGAAGAACGAAGAGAAACAGGCGTATGACTTCGGTTTCACCGCCACCACCAGCGACTTCACTCCGGCGGCCCTGCGCCAGGACGGGGTTCGCTGATCGGTAGCAGCAAGTAGAGGCCGCATCCTCGAAAATTGCCCCGGCTGGTTCGGGGCTTTTTTTTGCCTGCCAGACGGACAAGGGCGCCTGATGTAGAAATCAGCGCCAATGTGTCTATCTTTCTTGGACTGAATGGTTCCTGCTCCTAATAAGCAAAGGAAATATCATCCAATCATTCAGTTTTATCTGACCAATTTGGTCATAGTCTTTTTCGCGCAAATGGTCGCAAAAACCTTCAACAGGTGGCCTTTTACCGCTAGTCTGCGGGCATCTGCTACGCCGACAACCGTACACCAATAAGAGTTGGCCATGACTGATCTGTTCTCCCTTCAAGGGTCCGACAATGCGGTGATTCCTGCGCTGGAAGGGCGTTTTTATCGACCGCCGTTGCCTGATGGGTACGTCAAGCGACCGCGTCTTTGCGAGCGTTTGCAGAGCGGATTGAAGGGGCGGTTGTTATTGGTTTGCGCCCCGGCCGGGTTTGGCAAGAGTTCGCTGGCGGTGGAGTTTTGCCAGGGCTTGCCGCAGCACTGGCAGAGCCTGTGGCTGGGGCTGAGCCGCCGGGACAGCGACCCCGGGCGTTTTCTCGAGCGCCTGCTGGCCGGCTTGCAGCAGTATTTTCCGCAACTGGGCCGGCAGTCCCTGGGCTTGTTGAAAATGCGCCAGCGTCACCAGCCATTCGCCTTTGAAGAATGGCTGGACGGTTTGCTGGATGAACTGGCCGAGCAGTTGTCCACGGCCACGCCGCTGGTCTTGGTGCTGGATGACTATCACCTGGCCCAGGGACCGGTCCTGGATCGTTGCTTGCAGTTTTTCCTCAACCATCTACCCGATGGCCTGCTGGTGCTGGTGACCAGCCGCCAGCGCCCGGACTGGCACTTGGCGCGGCTGCGCCTGTCGCGGCAATTGCTGGAGCTGCATGAACAGGACCTGCGCCTGACCCATGAAGAATCCCTGAGCCTGCTGGATCGGCACAGTAACGCATTGCGCGGTGAAGCCCTGGAAAGCCTGATCCAGCGCAGCGAAGGCTGGGTCGCGGGCTTGCGCTTCTGGCTGCTGGCGGTGTCCGAAGCGGGGGGCGTGGGCGCCTTGCCCCAGGGGTTGCATGGTGGCGAGGGGCTCATTCGCGACTATCTGTTGGAAGAAGTCATCGACTGCCTGCCCAGCGAAGTCCAGGCATTTCTCTACGATACGGCCCTGCAGGAACGCTTTTGCGCCGAGCTTTGCGATGCCCTGCGCGAAGCCCATGACAGTGCCGAGATCCTGCGCTTCCTCCAGGCCCACCAAGTGTTCCTGGTACCGCTGGACGAACATGGGCGCTGGTATCGCTATCACCATCTGTTTTCCGATCTTTTGCGCAGCCGGCCGACGGCCAATGCCCTGATACCGGCTGCCAGCCTGCACCTGCGAGCCTGTCGCTGGTTCAACGCCCAGGGGCTGCTGGACGAGGCGGTGGAGCAGGCACTGCGTGCCGGGCACCTGGATGTGGCTGCCAATCTGGTGCAGAACCTTTCAGAGGAGCAACTGCTGGCCGAGCAGAACGTCGGCATGCTGCTGCGCTGGAAAATGGACCTGCCCGACAGCCTGCTGGTCAGCACCCCGCGCCTGATCGTGCTCTATAGCTGGGCCCTGGGCCTGGCCTGCCAGTTGGATGCAGCACAGGAACTGGCGGCTCACTTGAGTCGTTTCCTGCCGGCACCTTCGGCCACTGCGCAGAAGTCGATGCTGGCGCAATGGCTGGCCTTGAGCGGGATTATCGCCCGTGGTCGTGGCCAGCGGGAGCAGACCCTGGCCTATTGCGGCGAGGCCCTGGAAAGCTTGCCTCACAAGCGCTACGGGCAACGGTTGATGTGCCTGTCCACCCTGTCCAGCCTGGCCATTACCGATGCCGACCTGTGGCGTGCCCGCAGCCTCAATCGCGAGTCCCTGGAGCTGGCGCAGCGGGTCGGCAATCCGTTGTTCGAAGCCTTGGCCCATTACGATCGCGCGCGAGTGTTGCAGGCCCGCGGCGAGGTATTGCGGGCCCAGGAGGAAGTGCATCAAGGCTTATGCCGTTTGCAGGGTTTGTCGGCCCAACGGCTGTACGCGGTGCGGGCACGGCTGACGTTGTATGAAGGTTATCTCTTGACCCTGCGCTTGCAGCCCGAAGCCGGCCAGGCCCGACTGCAGGCCGGGCTGGTGGAGGCCCGGGCTTGTCGTGATATCAGCGTGTTGATCGGGCACTGCGTGATCGCCAAGCAGGAGGGCCAGCGCGGTGAGTTCGCCCGGGCCTTTGCCGAACTGGCCGAAGCCGAGCGCCTGATGCATATCTGGGATGTACCGCCGATCTACTACCTGGCGATGATTACCCTGGTGAAGTGCGAGTTGTGGTTGGCCCAGGGGCGCACTGACCTTGCCGAGGCCTGGCTGGCGCGCTTGGGGCAGACCTACACGGGCGAGCAGGCCGCGGCGCCGCCGGAGTTCCATCCTCAATTACCCCTGCATATCGAATTGCAGCAAGCCCGGCTGGACGGTATCAAGGGCCAGGGAGCCAGGGCCATTCAGCGCCTGGAACGTCTGGTGGAGCATGGTCGGCACAGTGGCCGGCAATTGCTGTGCGTCATGGCCCTGACCCAGAAAACCGCATGGCTGCTGGCGGCGGGGCAGGGGCCGGAGGCGCGCCGGGATTTTGCCCTGGCCCTGGAGGCGGCAGTGGGGGGCGTGTTGCAGCCTTTCGAGGCGCTGCTGCTCGATTATCCTGCCTGGGCGCGCGAGCAGCTCGAGTCGTGTGCCAGCACTGCGCTGACCCAGGCTTTGCTCGAGCGCTTGCCTTCGACGCCCCGTGACTCGCCGGAGCCAGCGGCTCCCAGTGAGTGCCTGAGTTCCCGGGAGCTCTCTGTGCTGCAACTGATTGCCCGGGGATGCTCCAACCAGGAGATCAGCGAGCGCCTGTTCATTTCGCTGCACACGGTGAAAACCCATGCCAGCCACATCAACAGCAAACTGGGAGTGGAGCGCCGGACCCAGGCGGTGGCCCGGGCCCAGGAATTGGGGTTGCTGGGGTAGGCGCTTTTGCCGTTCAGGAGGCCAGGTGCTGCTTGCAGTAATCGGCGAACAGGCGGGCCGGTTTGGTCAGTTGCCCACGCTTGAGCCAGGCCGCTACCAGGCCGGAGCCGGTCACGTCCTCGACGATATCCACGCACACCACCGGCTTGCCGTCGTAGGAGCACTGGCAATGGGGGCGAGTCACCAGGATCGAAAAGCCGAATCCCTGCCCGACCATGCCCCGCACCATCTCGATGGAGGGTGAGCTGAAGGCAATCTGGGGTGTCAGGCCCAGCTCTTCGAACAGGCTGACGAAATAGGTGCGGCTGGGTTGTACATCCAGCAGGATCATGGGCTCCAGGCACAGGTCCCGCAGCGAGACCTGGGCTTGCTGGGCGTAGCGGTGATCGGCAGGCAGCAGGGCATAGGGGCGCTGGGGCGGCATCAGCGGCTCGGTCTCGATGGTGCCGTCCAGCTCGTGCTCATACAGGATCACCAGGTCGTAGGCGCCACCGGTCAGGCCTTGCACCAGCTCTTGTTGCTCACCGTCGCGAATGCGGATTTCCACCCCGGGATACAACGCGCTGAAGCCGGCAATCAGTTGCGGCAGGTACAGGGGCGCCACGGTTTCAAAGCAGCCGATATCGATCTGCCCGGACACCACGTCGTTGTCTGCCAGGGCGTTCTGTTCGAACTCCTTGGCCATGCGCAACAGTTCCTGGGCCTTGCGGTAGAAGCGTGCGCCGCTGGGGGTGAGGGAGACGCCGAGCGCGTGATGGCGGATCAGCAACTGGACGCCGAAGCTGTCTTCCAGGCCCTTGATGGCGGTGGAGATCGAAGGTTGGGCGATGTACAGCTTGCGTGATGCTTCGGCGACACTGCCGCATTCGACGGTGGTGATGAAGTACTTGAGTTGACGCAGATTGTAGGTGGCCACGGCGAACCTCGTTCTTTGCCTTGGCCCGGGGAAAGGATCGTGATGATCCGGGCATGATTGCACCGGACCGAAGGGCACCGCATCGATCAGCGCAACCACGCGACGCAGCGGCATGCCCCGAGCGCGATTCTTGTCCGCCCACAATACCTATAAGCAGAGGGTTGCAGGGGAGGGCGGAACCAGCTTTTTCATCGCTTGCCAGTACATTTTTCCTCGCTCGGTGCTACTGGCGCAGGCTATGACGGCAGGTCGGCTGGGTTGTCCGCCTCAGGTTGCGGCTCTTGTGGGGGCTCTGTGTTCTCGAACGCCAGGGTCACGGTGTAGCACTGTTCTTCCACTGTGACTTCGATATGCCAGCCCAGGCGGGCGGATAGCTGGCGCATCAGTTCCAGGCCCAGGCCATAACCGAAGTCGGCGGAGGCCTCGCTTTGCTGGGTTTCGCGAATCCGGTTAACCAGGCGCAGCTGTGGATAAGCGAAATTGATCTCCACGACCCCGTCATCGGCGTACTGCAGGGCATTGCGCAGGAAGTTGCCGACCACGATGCGGCATGCGGTGAACGGCAGGCGGCAGGGTTCGCTGCTGATGTCGAGGATCAGCTCGATATCCCGGGTGCCGATCAGGTAGCGGTGCTCTTCGATCAGGTCGTTGACCAGGCCGCTCATGTCGATGGCCTCTTCCGGCAAGGGCTCGGGCAGCTCGCGGCTCATCCACAGCAGTGTTTCGGCGATGCGCTGCATGTTCAGTACCGAGCGCTCGATACGTTGCAGGGGCGGCGGCAGGACACCTCCGGACTGCAGGGCCAGCAGTTCGATGTTGGCCTTGAGCACCGCCAGCGGAGTGCGCAGTTCGTGACTGGTGTAGCGCAACAGGCGACCTTCGCGCAGGCTGGCGGCCTGCACCTGTTGCACGCTTTGAGCCAGGGCGTCGGCCAGCATGTTGAACTCCTTGAAACCGAAGTGCGGGCGTTGTCCGGATACTGCCTCCGGGTCTTTGAGGGTGGTGGACCATTGGGCCAGCCGCCCCAGCGGCCTGACCAGCCACCAGACCAGCAAGGCGATGATGATCAGGGCTGGAATGAACACGGCCAGGCTGATGAAGATGACGCCACGCAATTCATGGTCGAGGTAGGCATCGGAGCGTGGGGTTTCCACCTCTCCACCTTCTTCCTGGTCATGATCGATGTCGTACATGTACAGCGTCTTGCCGTCGCTCAGGGGCTGGGCCAGGACGGCGCGGCCTTCATCCTCGTCTTCGGAGTCCAGGTCGCCGAATACCTGGACCGCGCCGAAGGACATGCTGGGCGGGGTATCGAGCATGTGGCGGATTTTCTCCGGCAAGGCCTCCTTGCCGATGACGCTGGTGTAGAAATAGTTGTGCGGTGGTGGTGTGTTCGGGTTCTTCGCGTAGTGCCGGGAAAAGTACTGGGCTTCCTCCTCCATCATTGCACTGGCGGTGTAGAGCAGGCCGCGTACGCTGTATTCCGGCAGCAGCAGGCTGTAGATCAGCAACACGATGGCGATCAGCAACAGGAAGCTGCTGCTGATCACCCACTTCAAAGCCAGACTCTTAGGCATGGGACCTCAACTGTATGCCGATACCGGGCAGGGTATGGATCAGCGGTTGGTCGAAACACTTGTCCACGGTCTTGCGTAGTCGGTGCATATGGACCTTGAGGGTATTGCTGTCCGGCGGCTCGTCGCCCCAGATCGTCGCCTCCAGGCGTTCACGAGTGACCGGTTCGGGGCTGGCGCGCATCAGGCATTCCAGCAGGGTCCAGCAGATGGGTGACAGGTGCAGTTCCTGCCCGGCCCGGCTGACCTTGCGAGTGGACAGCTCCATTACCAGGTCGGCTACTTGCAGGCGGCTGGCCTGGCCGCTGCGGCGTACGCTGAGGGCACGGATCCTGGCCACCAGCTCGGCCAGCTCGAAGGGCTTGACCAGGTAGTCGTCGGCACCGGCGGCGAAGCTGGCGAGCTTGTCCGGCAGGGCATCGAGGGAGGTGAGCATCAGGATCGGCGTCTGGCTGCCGTGCTGGCGCAATTGGGCGCAAAGCTGCTGGCCGTCCAGGCGCGGCAGCATGATATCCAGGAGGATGACGTCATAGTGTTGGCTCAGGGCCAGGTTAAGGCCTGCCTGGCCATTGCTGGCGTGATCGCAGACGATACCGCTGATCTCCAGGTACTCAATGACGGTATTGGCCAGGTCAAGGTTGTCCTCGACCAGCAGCAAGTTGATATGCACGGGAATATCCCTCAGGGCCTGTGTCGCTCGATGGAGCGAAGGATAGCGGAGTCCGATGAGTGTCCGCCGATGTTTACCTGCCGTTAACCCACCCCTCGCTAGTCTGGAATCCTACTTTCATAGAGCGTGGCGCAGCCATGAACCTGTCTTCAGTCATCAAAGGCATCTTGCTGGTTTCGATTCTCCTGGGCCTGATGGCCTGTGTCCTGCCTTCCAGGGCGCCGTTGGTGCGCTTGGGCGAGGGCGGACCCCTTAGCTGGTTCCTGATTGGGCAGAGCGCTGAACGGGCAGGGCAGGACTATGTCGCCAGTGCATTCTGATGAGGGCAACTACACCGACCAGTTGGTGTTGTGCCTGGTACTGATTCTGTGTGTATCGCTGTCCCTGGGGGCCTACATCATGCGCTTCAATGCGCAGATCGATAAGCAGCGGGAGCTGTCCCCAGTGCATTTGCTCGAGTGCGGCCAGGGACGCGGGGCTTTTATCGTCGACCCTCACGGGCGGCGTAGCAGCAGTGACAATTGCTACCTGATCGAAGAGGATGACTAGTTCGGGGGCAAGGGTTCTCCGTCGAATTCGAACGCAAGAAACGTAGTTCTGGCGCTTGAATCTCGATTTACAGTGAAGGCGTACAAGGCAAGCTCCATGGGAGCCGTGCCCCATACCCTTGGCGGAATGAAGGAGAGCTGACATGTCCTGTGTATTCAAGATCATCCCGTCCCCGGTGGGACAGCTGACCCTGGTGGCCAGGGGCGCGAAGCTTGCCGCGATCCTCTGGGAACAGGAGCGGGAAAACCGGGTGCGCCTGGGGCCGCTCGAGGAGGCCGGCGATCATCCAGCGCTGCTTGAGGCCCAGAAACAGTTGGCGCAGTACTTTGCTGGTACCCGCAAGCGTTTCGACCTGGAGCTGGACTTCGTCGGCACCGAGTTCCAGTGCAAGGTCTGGCAGGCCCTGCTGACCATTCCCTTCGGTGAAACCCGCAGCTACAGCCAGATTGCGCAGCAGATCGGCAGCCCCAAGGCCGTACGCGCAGTGGGGGCGGCTAACGGTCGGAATCCGATCTCGATCGTCACGCCTTGTCATCGGGTGATAGGTGCCTCGGGCAGCCTCACCGGGTTTGCCGGAGGGCTCGAGGCCAAGCAGTTCCTCCTGGCATTGGAAGGCGGGGAGACCATGCCGCTGGCGTTCTAAGTGAGCCATGGCGGCAGCTGTGCCAGAATGTTCTTTCGTTTTTCTGGAACATTCCCATGGACGCCGCCAAACCCAGCCTTATTCGCGAAACCTTCCCCGTCGGCCCGTTGCAGTGCAACTGCACCATCATCGGCGACCCTCTGACCGGAAAAGCCATCGTCGTCGATCCGGGTGGCAACCCGGACCTGATCATGGCGCGCCTCGACGCCTTGGGCCTGAAGGTGGTGAGCATCATCCACACCCATGCCCACCTGGATCACTTCCTGGCCTCTGGGCAGATGAAGGAAAAGACCGGCGCGACCTTGCATCTGCACAAGGATGACCAGTTCCTCTGGGACAACCTGGAGATGCAGTGCAGCATGTTCGGTGTGCCTTATACCCCGGTTCCTGCTCCGGATCGCTGGTTGGGCGATGACGAGGAGCTGGCCTGCGGTTGTGGCGTGGCCCTGCATACTCCGGGACATACCCCAGGTTCCATGAGCTTTTGGTTTTCCGAGGCTAAGCTTCTTATTGCCGGCGATACGCTGTTCAAGCGCGGGGTCGGGCGTACGGATCTGTGGGGCGGCGACCAGGCCACCCTGGTGCGCTCGATCAAGCAGCGTCTGTATACCCTCGACGAAGACGCCACAGTGGTCGCCGGGCACGGTCCGGACACTCGGCTGGGTGATGAAATGCGCCAGAACCCGTTCGTGAGAGCCTGATTTTTTGCTCGGCCTCCCACGGAATTTTTGCTGTTCTGTGTGTTCCAACGCCGGCATAGGTCCGTTGCCAACGTCCTCTGCATTACAGAATGCATATGTAGGAGCTTTCCATGTTCACCTCGCGTCGTTTGATTGTTGTCGCTACTGCTGTGGCCTTGTTATCCGGCTGCGCTTCGCCTAACCCCTATGACAACCAGGGGCAGGCTGACGGCGGTTCGTCGGGCATGAGCAAAACTGCGAAATATGGTGGCCTGGGTGCCTTGGCCGGTGCGCTGGCCGGTGCTGCAATCGACCACAACAACCGTGGCAAGGGCGCGCTGATCGGTGCTGCCGTGGTGGGCGCCTCCGCCGCCGGTTATGGCTACTACGCCGACCAGCAAGAGAAGAAGCTGCGCGCCAGCATGGCCAATACCGGGGTCGAAGTGCAGCGCCAGGGTGACCAGATCAAGTTGATCATGCCCGGCAATATCACCTTCGCCACCGACTCGGCGAATATCGCGCCAAGCTTCTATCAGCCGCTGAACAACCTGGCCAACTCCCTGCGCGAGTTCAACCAGAACCAGATCGAGATCGTCGGGTATACCGACAGCACCGGCAGCCGCCAGCACAACATGGACCTGTCCCAGCGTCGTGCGCAAAGTGTGGCCACTTACCTGACTTCCCAGGGCGTGAGCAGTGCCAACCTGTCCTCGCGCGGTGCTGGCCCGGACAATCCGATCGCCAGCAACGCCGACGTCAATGGCCGGGCCCAGAACCGTCGGGTAGAGGTCAACCTCAAGGCGATTCCCGGCCAGCAATATCAACAGCCAACCCAGCAGTACCAGCAGCCTCCCCAGCAGCAGTATCAACAGCCCTACCAGCAGGGTTACTGATCGAACCGGCTTGAGCCGGGGGTACAAAAAAGCCCGCCCGATGAAAATCGGGCGGGCTTTTTGTTGGCAGGCAGAAGCTGGTTATTTCTTCAGGCCATATTGCTCGTCGAGCATGCCGGGGGCGTTAGGGGTCTTTGGCGCGTAGTCCCGTGGTGGCTCCTGATCCCGTGGTGGCGTCAGGCGTTCACGTGGTGCCTGTACCGATTCGGAGTGCAGGGCGGCCAGCAGGCGCTGGCGGGTCAGTTCGTCCAGGGCCAGGCGATTGGCACCCTCGGCCAGATGATCCTGTACTTCCTGGTAGCTCTGGGTGAGCTTCTTCACCAGGGTGGCGGTGCTGTTGAAGTGAGTCACCACTTCATTCTGGTAATTGTCGAAACGTTCCTGGATATCGTCCAGCTGACGCTGCGTGCGGTTAGGCGCGGCGTTGGGCAGCAGGCGAGCGACCAGGAATCCAATGGCGACACCCGCGACCAGGGCAAGAGTCGGCAACAACCAAACTAAGAGCGAGTGTTCCACGAGTCCTTCCTCTATAAACGGCTTTGCTTTACGTTAACGGCTCGAACCTGCGCTGTATACCGCGATTCACTCGCAATAGATTGGCACAGACCATTTGCTAGACGAGTCGACCCCCTTCGAGGTCACGGAGTTCCTTCCTTGCTAATGCGTGAAACCCCTGTAGTGATTGCCGGCCCTGTAGGCCAACTGGAAGCCTTGTATCTGGAGGTGCCCGACGCCCGCGGCGTGGCGCTGATCTGCCACCCGAACCCGGTACAGGGCGGCACCATGCTCAACAAGGTGGTGTCCACTTTGCAGCGCACTGCACGAGATGCCGGGCTGATCACCCTGCGCTTCAACTACCGTGGCGTCGGTGCCAGCGAGGGCAGCCACGACATGGGCACGGGCGAAGTCGACGATGCCGAGGCGGCGGCCCATTGGCTGCGGGCCAAGCACCCGCAGTTGCCATTGACGCTGCTGGGGTTTTCCTTTGGCGGCTTCGTCGCGGCAAGCCTTGGTGGGCGCCTCGAAGCCCAGGGCGTGCAACTCAAGCACCTGTTCATGGTGGCCGCAGCGGTGACCCGCTTGCGCGATACCGACACCCTGGCGCAGGACTGTCCACTGACCTTGATCCAGCCGGAAACCGATGAGGTCATCGATCCACAGGCTGTCTATGACTGGTCTGGTGCGCTTGTTCGTCCCCATGAGCTGCTGAAAGTGGCAGAATGCGGACACTTCTTTCACGGCAAGCTCACCGATCTGAAGGATCTGGTACTGCCGCGACTCACGAATTGATAGCAGTCTGATAAGCGATTACCCATGACTACTCGTACGCGTATCCTCACCGGCATTACTACCACCGGCACGCCGCACCTGGGCAACTATGCCGGGGCGATTCGCCCGGCGATCCTCGCCAGCCGCGACAGCAATGCCGATTCCTTCTACTTCCTGGCCGACTATCACGCCCTGATCAAGTGTGATGATCCGCTGCGTATCCAGCGCTCGCGCCTGGAGATCGCCGCTACCTGGCTGGCTGGTGGCCTGGATGTGGACCGCGTGACCTTCTATCGCCAGTCCGATATCCCGGAAATCCCGCAACTGACCTGGCTCTTGACCTGCGTCGCCGCCAAGGGCCTGCTCAACCGTGCCCATGCCTACAAGGCTTCGGTGGACAAGAACGTCGAGGCCGGCGAAGACCCGGATGCCGGCGTCACCATGGGCCTGTACAGCTATCCGGTGCTGATGGCCGCGGACATCCTGATGTTCAACGCGCATAAAGTGCCGGTGGGGCGTGACCAGATCCAGCACGTGGAGATGGCCCGGGACATCGGCCAGCGTTTCAACCACCTGTTCGGCCAGGGCAAGGAATTCTTCGCCATGCCCGAAGCGCTGATCGAGGAAAGCGTTGCCACCTTGCCAGGCCTGGACGGTCGCAAGATGTCCAAGAGCTACGACAACACCATCCCGCTGTTCACCAGCGCCAAGGACATGAAGGATGCGATCTCGCGGATCGTCACCGACTCCAAGGCGCCAGGCGAAGCCAAGGATCCGGACAACTCCCACCTGTTCACCCTGTTCCAGGCATTCTCCACTGCCGAGCAGGCCGCCGAATTCCGTAGCGAGCTGCTGCAGGGCCTGGGCTGGGGCGAAGCCAAGAGCCGCCTGTTCCAGTTGCTGGATGGTGAGTTGGGCGAGGCTCGCGAGCGTTATCACCAGTTGATCGCGCGCCCGGCGGATCTGGAGGACATCCTCCTGGCTGGCGCGGCCAAGGCCCGTAGCGTGGCGACGCCGTTCCTGGCCGAGCTGCGCGAAGCGGTAGGCCTGCGCTCCTTCGAAAACCAGGTCCAGGTGGCGGCCACCACCAAGAAGAAGGCGGCCAAGGCTGCGCGTGTCGTCAGCTTCCGCGAGGACGATGGCAGCTTCCGTTTCCGCCTGCTGTCCGCCGATGGCGAGCAACTGCTGCTGTCGCGCAACTTTGCCGATGGCAAGGCCGCCGGTGCCGCGAGCAAGCAGTTGCAGTCGGGTCAGGAATTGGACCTGCGTACCGAGGCCAATGGCTTCGGTATCTGGCTGGACGGTGCCTGTGTGGCTGACAGCCCGACCTTTGCCGATGCTGCTGCCCGCGATGCGGCCATCGCAGAAGTACGGATTGCCCTGGCTCCAGCCCAGGACTGAGCGGAATCTTCCCGACCAAGGGCTGATTGCCATTCCCCGGGGCCGTCGCTAAAGTGACGGCCCGTTTTTGTTGCCTTGCTAACGAATTATGACGCCCCTAGAACGATACCAAGCAGATCTGAAACGCCCGGATTTCTTCCATGACGCTGCACAGGAAACCGCTGTGCGTCATCTGCAGCGCCTGTATGACGATCTGATCGCGGCCGAGCACAACAAGCCGGGCCTGCTCGGCAAGCTCTTTGGCAAGAAGGATCTGGGGCCGGTCAAGGGGTTGTACTTCTGGGGCGGCGTGGGGCGTGGCAAGACCTACCTGGTCGATACGTTCTTCGAGGCCTTGCCATTCAAGGAAAAGGTTCGTACGCACTTCCACCGCTTCATGAAGCGCGTCCACGAGGAAATGAAGACCCTGGGTGGCGAGAAGAACCCGCTGACCATTATCGCCAAGCGTTTCTCGCAAGAGGCGCGGGTGATCTGCTTCGATGAATTCTTCGTGTCCGACATTACCGACGCGATGATTCTCGGCACGCTGATGGAAGAGCTGTTCAAGAACGGTGTGACCCTGGTCGCCACCTCGAACATCGTGCCGGACGGCCTGTACAAGGACGGTCTGCAACGTGCCCGTTTCCTGCCGGCCATTGCCCTGATCAAGCAGAACACCGAAATCGTCAACGTCGACAGTGGTGTCGACTATCGCTTGCGTCACCTGGAGCAGGCCGAGCTGTTCCACTATCCATTGAATGAGGCAGCCCACGAAAGCTTGCGCAAGAGCTTCCGGGCGCTGACGCCGGAGTGCACCCAGGCTGTGGAAAACGACGTACTGATCGTCGAGAACCGCGAGATCCGCGCACTGCGCACCTGTGACGATGTGGCCTGGTTCGACTTCCGCGAGCTGTGCGACGGCCCGCGTAGCCAGAACGACTACATCGAGCTGGGCAAGATCTTTCACGCGGTGCTGCTCAGCGGTGTGGAGCAGATGGGCGTTGCTACCGATGACATCGCCCGGCGCTTCATCAATATGGTCGACGAGTTCTATGACCGTAACGTCAAGCTGATCATCTCCGCCGAAGTGGAGCTCAAGGATCTCTACACCGGTGGCCGGCTGACGTTCGAGTTCCAGCGGACCCTCAGTCGTTTGCTGGAGATGCAATCCCACGAGTTCCTCTCGCGGGCGCACAAGCCGTAATCGCGACTCGATGGAAAAAGGGGCCTGCTATGCAGGCCCCTTTTTTCATGCCGCCAGTTGCTGGAACTGCTGGCGGTACTGGTTGGGTGAAAGCTCGGTGTGCTGGCGGAACAGCCGGGCGAAGAAGCTGGCATCGTCGTAGCCGACTTCGTAGCTGATGGTCTTGATGCTCTTGCGTGTTCCTGACAGCAGGCCTTTGGCGGTTTCGATCCGCAGGCGCTGCAGGTAGTGCAGGGGCTTGTCGCCGGTGGCGGTCTGGAAGCGCCGCATGAAGTTGCGAATGCTCATGCCGTGCTCGCGCGCTACGTCCTCGAAGCGGAACTTGTCGGCGAAGTGTTCTTCGAGCCAGTGCTGGATCTGCAGGATGATCACGTCCTGATGCAGCTTCTGGCCACCGAAGCCGATGCGTCCCGGGGCGTAGCTGCGCTGGACCTCATAGAGGATGTCCCGGGCCACGGCCTGGGCCACGCTGGCGCCGCAGAAGCGCTCGATCAGGTAGATATAGAGGTCGCAGGCCGAGGTCGTGCCGCCGGCACAATAGAGGTTGTCGGCATCGGTCAGGTGCTTGTCCTGGTTGAGCTGGACCTTGGGAAAGCGCTCGCTGAAGGTGCTGAAGAAGCGCCAGTAGGTGGTGGCCTCCTTGCCATCGAGCAGCCCGGCCTCGGCCAGCCAGAAGACCCCGGTGGCTTCGCCGCAAAGTACGGCGCCACGGGCGTGTTGGGCGCGTAGCCAGGGCAGGATCTGTGGATAACGTTGGCACAGTGAGTCGAAGTCGTCCCAGAAGGCGGGGAGGATGATCACGTCGCTATCTTCCAGTGGGCCATCCACTGGCATGATCACGTTGCTGAAGCTGCAGACCGGCTGGCCGTCGGGGCTGACCAGGCGAGTCTCGAAGGCCGGCGTCAGGCCATGACCCAGCTGCTTGCCGTAGCGCAGGCTGGCCAGGTGGAAGAAATCCTTGGCTTGCATGAGGGTGGAAGCGAAAACCCGGTCGATAGCCAGGATGCTGACGCGCCGCAAGGGCGTGGAAGTTTGGTTAGACATAATTCGATTGTTCTTATAGGGGAAAGTGGTCACCAGACGGCTGGATCGTCTTATTTTTTGTCGGATGTGTCCAGTGTCCCGTGCCTGTGGCTGGGCTTAGGCTCTGGCAGCCAGACCCGATCAATGACAATCACAGGTGGCTGCATGATTCCCAGAACCTTGTTCAGTTCCGAACACGAACTCTTCCGTGACAGTGTGCGTACCTTCCTTGAAAAAGAAGCGGTGCCTTTCCATGGCGAATGGGAAAAGCAGGGCTACATCGACCGCAAGTTGTGGAGCAAGGCGGGCGAGGCGGGGATGCTGTGTTCACACATTCCCGAGGAATACGGCGGGCTGGGGGCGGATTTCCTGTATAGCACGGTGGTGATCGAGGAGGTCAGCCGCCTGGGCCTGAGCGGTATCGGCTTCTCCTTGCATTCGGACATCGTCGCGCCGTACCTGCTGCATTACGGCAGTGAGGCGCTGAAGCAGAAATACCTGCCGCGGATGGTCTCGGGCGAGCTGGTCACGGCGATCGCCATGACCGAGCCCGGAACCGGGTCCGACTTGCAGGGCGTGAAGACCACGGCAGTGCTCGACGGCGATGAGTATGTGCTCAACGGTTCCAAGACCTTCATTACCAACGGTTACTTGGCGGAGTTGGTGATCGTGGTGGCCAAGACCGATCCCAAGGCCGGGGCCAAGGGCACCAGCCTGTTCCTGGTTGAAGCCGATTCGCCGGGCTTCACCAAGGGCAAGCGCCTGGAAAAGGTCGGTATGAAGGCCCAAGACACCTCGGAACTGTTCTTCCAGGATGTACGAGTGCCCAAGGAGAACCTCCTGGGCCAGGCCGGGATGGGTTTCGTCTACCTGATGCAGGAACTGCCCCAGGAGCGCCTGAGCGTGGCCATCGGTGGCCTGGCCAGTGCCGAGGCGGCGTTGAAATGGACCCTGGACTACACCCGCGAGCGCAAAGCCTTCGGCAAGGCGATCGCCGACTTCCAGAACAGCCGGTTCAAGCTGGCGGAGATGGCCACGGAAATCCAGATTGGCCGGGTGTTCGTCGATCGCTGCCTGGAGCTGCACCTGAAGGGCAAGCTCGACGTACCGACGGCGGCCATGGCCAAGTACTGGGGAACCGACCTGCAGTGCAAGGTCCTGGATGAGTGCGTGCAGCTGCATGGCGGCTACGGCTTCATGTGGGAGTACCCGATTGCCCGGGCGTGGGCCGACTCCCGGGTGCAGCGAATCTATGCCGGGACCAACGAGATCATGAAGGAAATCATCGCTCGTTCTTTATAAGGAGGGCGCGAGTGCTGCCGGCGAACAGGTGGTTGCCTGTTGGCCGGCCAGTGGCGCAAGGCGTGGCTTACGGGGCGGGGTTGGGCTGGTCCTTGTGGATGGCTTCGATCCCGGCCAGGACTTCTTCCGATAACTTCAGTTCGGCGCTGGCGATGTTGCTGTCCAGTTGTTCCAGGGTGGTGGCGCCGATGATGTTGCTGGTTACGAAAGGTTGCTGGGTCACGAAGGCCAGGGCCATTTGTGCCGGGTCCAGGCCATGCTCGCGAGCCAACGCCACGTAACGGCTGCAGGCGGCTTCCGACTGGGGATTGAAATAGCGGCTAAAACGGCTGTAGAGACTCAGGCGTGCCTTGGCGGGGCGGGCGCCGCCTTCGTATTTGCCGGACAGGAAGCCGAAGGCCAGGGGCGAGTAGGCGAGCAAGCCGCATTGTTCGCGGATGGCAATTTCCGCCAGGCCCACCTCAAAGCTGCGGTTGAGCAGGTTGTAGGGGTTCTGGATCGATACCGCCCGCGGCCAGCCACGGCTTTCGGCCAGGGCCAGGAACTTCATGGTGCCCCATGGGGTTTCGTTGGACAGGCCGATGTGGCGGATCTTCCCGGCCCTGACCTGCTCGTCCAGCGCCTCGAGGGTTTCCTCCAGCGGGGTGAAGTCTTCGTCGGCCTTGTGCTGGTAGCCGAGCTGGCCGAAGAAGTTGGTGCTGCGTTCCGGCCAGTGCAACTGGTAGAGGTCGATCCAGTCGGTTTGCAGGCGCTTGAGGCTGGCATCCACGGCTTCGACGATATGCTTGCGGTTGTGCTTGAGGTGCTTGTCGCGGATGTAGTCGATGGTGTTGCCCGGGCCTGCGATCTTGCTGGCCAGGATCCAGTCGGCGCGGTCGCCGCGTTGCTTGAACCAGTTGCCGATGTAGCGTTCGGTGGTGGCGTAGGTCTCGGCCTTGGGTGGCACCGGATACATCTCGGCGGTATCGATGAAGTTGATCCCGGCCTGCTTGGCTCGCTCGATCTGGGCGAAGGCTTCGGCCTCGCTGTTCTGTTCGCCCCAGGTCATGGTGCCCAGGCAGATGGTGCTCACTTTCAGGTCGGTCCGGCCCAGTTGGCGGTAGTCCATGGGTACTTCCTCGGCAAAACAATCATAAAAGCAGGTTGAATTTTGTTTCGCAATCTGGATAATTCTGCAGCTCTTTCTGCGGTGGAAGTGATGCCCCGCCTGCCGAAGATTCTTGCCGCATGTCAGACGCGCTGACCCGAGCCCCCGAAAGCGTCTGTATTCGGCTGCCTTTGACCTTGTCAAAGTAAGCACTATTCAGTAAGATCCGCCGTCTATTTTGCTGGGCGGCCCCTGAGGCTATAAAGAATGAAAACTTTTACTGCTAAACCGGAAACAGTAAAGCGCGATTGGTTCGTCATCGACGCCGCTGGCCAGACCCTGGGTCGTCTGGCTACCGAAATCGCGAGCCGTCTGCGTGGCAAGCACAAGCCTGAGTACACTCCTCACGTTGACACTGGCGACTACATCGTCGTGATCAATGCCGAGCAGGTACGTGTTACTGGTGCTAAAACCACTGACAAAATGTACTACTCCCACTCCGGTTTCCCGGGCGGCATTAAGTCGATCAACTTCGAGAAGCTGATCGCTAAAGCCCCTGAGCGCGTGATCGAGACCGCGGTAAAAGGCATGCTGCCTAAGAACCCGCTGGGTCGCGACATGTACCGTAAGCTGAAAGTGTATGCGGGCGCTGCTCACCCTCATACTGCTCAGCAGCCCCAAGAACTGAAGATTTAACGGAATAGTTCATTATGTCGGCGACTCAAAATTACGGCACTGGCCGTCGCAAGACTGCAACCGCACGCGTGTTCCTGCGTCCGGGCACTGGCAACATCTCCATCAACAACCGTTCCCTGGATAGCTTCTTCGGTCGCGAAACTGCCCGCATGGTAGTTCGTCAGCCGCTGGAACTGACCGAGACCGTTGAGAAGTTCGATATCTACGTTACCGTTATCGGCGGTGGTGTAAGTGGCCAGGCTGGCGCAATCCGCCACGGCATCACTCGCGCCCTGATGGATTACGACGAGACTCTGCGCAGCGCCCTGCGTAAAGCTGGTTTCGTAACCCGTGACGCACGTGAAGTTGAGCGTAAGAAAGTGGGTCTGCGTAAAGCGCGTAAGCGTCCGCAATACTCCAAGCGTTAATTCGCTACTGCGTTCAAAAACGCCCAGTCTCCTCGCGGAGCTGGGCGTTTTTTATTGCCTGAAATTTGCCGTGTGACAACTTGCCACATCCGTGGAGGCCCTATACTACAAGGCCTGGCGCAGGGCCGGCTTGGTAATTACCTTGTCAGAATAGGGGCTTTTCATTACCATTCGGCAAAATTTTTATAAGTTCAGATTGTTACTTAGTAGATGCCTGATTTAACAGGCCACAAAGCTGATGGGAGAGGACTGAATGAGCAATGACGGCGTGAATGCAGGCCGGCGTCGCTTCTTGGTAGCAGCCACATCCGTGGTGGGTGCTGCCGGAGCGGTGGGGGCTGCGGTCCCGTTCGTGGGGTCATGGTTTCCCAGTGCCAAGGCGAAAGCCGCAGGTGCACCGGTGAAGGTGAATATCAGCAAGATCGATCCAGGTCAGCAGATGGTTGCTGAGTGGCGTGGTCAGCCAGTGTTCATCGTCCGCCGTACAGAGGAAATCCTGGGGAATCTTAAAAAGATCGAGGGCCAGTTGTCTGACCCTAACTCCAAGAACTCGGTACAACCAACCTACGTCGACCCGGAAGTGCGTTCGATCAAGCCAGAGATTCTTCTGCTGATCGGTATCTGCACCCACTTGGGCTGTTCTCCAACCTTCCGTCCTGAAGTGGCGCCCGCGGATCTGGGCAAGGACTGGGTAGGTGGCTATTTCTGCCCTTGCCACGGCTCCCACTACGATCTGGCCGGTCGTGTCTACAAGTCGCAGCCTGCGCCGTTGAACCTGCCAGTACCCCCGCATTCCTATGAGTCGGATGACGTCATCGTCATTGGCGTCGACACGGAGAAAGCGTGATGAGCAAGTTCATGGATTGGGTAGATGCACGCTTCCCCGCCACCAAGATGTGGGAAGACCATCTGAGCAAGTATTACGCTCCGAAGAACTTCAACTTCTTCTATTTCTTTGGTTCCCTGGCACTGCTGGTTCTGGTCAACCAGATCGTTACCGGTGTCTGGCTGACCATGAGCTACACCCCTTCGGCAGAAGAAGCCTTTGCTTCCGTCGAATACATCATGCGCGACGTCGAGTACGGCGCGATCCTGCGTCTGCTGCACTCCACTGGCGCCTCGGCGTTCTTCATCGTGGTCTACCTGCATATGTTCCGTGGCCTGCTCTACGGTTCCTATCAGAAGCCGCGCGAGCTGGTCTGGCTGTTCGGCATGCTGATCTACCTGGCGCTGATGGCCGAGGCCTTCATGGGCTACCTGCTGCCTTGGGGGCAAATGTCCTACTGGGGCGCCCAGGTGATCATCTCGCTGTTCGGTGCGATCCCGGTTATCGGTGACGACCTGACCCAGTGGATTCGTGGTGACTACCTGATCTCCGGTATTACCCTCAACCGCTTCTTTGCCCTGCATGTCGTGGCCCTGCCTATCGTGATCCTGGGCCTGGTAGTGCTGCATATCCTGGCACTGCACGAAGTGGGTTCGAACAACCCGGATGGCGTCGATATCAAGAAGCACAAGGACGAAAACGGCGTGCCGCTGGATGGCATTGCGTTCCATCCTTACTACACCGTGAAAGATATCGTTGGCGTAGTGGTGTTCCTGTTCATCTTCTGCTCGATCGTGTTCTTCTTCCCGGAAATGGGTGGGTATTTCCTCGAGAAGCCGAACTTCGAACAAGCCAACCCATTCAAGACGCCTGAGCATATTGCCCCGGTTTGGTACTTCACTCCGTTCTACGCGATTCTGCGTGCGGTGCCGGACAAGCTCATGGGTGTTATTGCCATGGGTGCTGCGATTGCCGTGCTGTTCGTATTGCCCTGGCTTGACCGCAGTCCAGTCAAGTCCATGCGCTACAAAGGCTGGCTGAGCAAGATCTGGCTGCTGGTGTTCTGCATCTCGTTCGTGATCCTGGGCGTGCTGGGCGTACTGGCGCCAACTCCAGGCCGTACGTTGCTGTCGCAGGTATGTACCTTCCTGTACTTCGCCTACTTCATTCTGATGCCGTTCTACACCAGGCTCGAGAAGACCAAACCGGTTCCGGAAAGGGTGACTGGCTGATGAAAAAGTTATTTGCTGCACTGATTCTTGTTGCTATGCCTGTATTGTCTTTCGCTGCCGAACACGGCGGTCCCGAGTTGGAAAAGGTCGACATCGACCTGAGCGACAAGGCGGCCATGCAGGATGGCGCTCGTACCTTTGCCAACTATTGCATGGGTTGCCACAGCGCCAAGTTCCAGCGTTACGAGCGAGTGGCCGACGACCTGGGCATTCCGCACGACCTGATGATGAGCAAGCTGGTCTTTACCGGTGCGAAGATCGGCGACCACATGAACATCGGCATGCAGCCGGCGGATGCCAAGACCTGGTTCGGTGCTGCTCCGCCCGACCTGACCCTGGTGGCTCGCGTTCGTGGTACCGATTGGCTGTATGGCTACCTGAAGTCCTTCTACGAGGATCCGGCACGTCCTTGGGGTGTGAACAACAAGGTGTTCCCGAACGTAGGTATGCCTAACGTCCTGGTTGGCCTGCAAGGACGCCAGGTGGTCGGTTGCAAGCAGGTGCAGATTGTCGAAGACGGCAAGAAGCAATATGACCCGCTGACCGGCACTCCGCTGACTCACGAAGCTTGTGATCAGCTGACCGTCAAGGAAAACACCGGTACCCTCAATGAGGCGCAGTTCGACGAGAAGGTCAAGAACCTGGTGACCTTCCTGGCCTACTCGGCCAACCCGGTCAAGCTGCAGCACCAGCGTATCGGCACCTACGTGCTGCTGTACCTGGCCTTCTTCTTCGTATTCGCCTACCTGCTCAAGCGCGAATACTGGAAGGATGTGCATTGATAGCGTTCTAAGCATCAGTTGTTGAGCCTGCGCGCCCAAGGGCGTCTCTGAAACTGTAACAACCCTGTATCATCCGGGGGTTACCAGAGGCGTCCTGAGGGCGCGCTCGTTTTTCTGCTTTCGATAAATTCAACACGCGAGGAGGATCGCCATGGGCGTGACCAATCGGTTGGCCTGTTACTCCGACCCCGCCGACCACTATTCCCACCGGGTGCGCATCGTGCTTGCGGAGAAGGGTGTCAGCGCCGAGATCATCAGTGTGGAGGCGGGGCGTCAGCTGCCGAAACTGATCGAAGTGAATCCCTACGGGAGCTTGCCTACGCTGGTTGATCGTGACTTGGCGTTGTGGGAGTCGACGGTGGTGATGGAGTATCTGGATGAGCGTTATCCGCATCCTCCATTGTTGCCGGTCTATCCTGTGGCTCGAGCCAATAGCCGGCTGCTGATGCACCGTATCCAGCGAGATTGGTGCGGGCACGTGGATCTGATTCTTGATCCGCGAACCAAGGAGGCGGCGCGGGTCCAGGCTCGCAAGGAGTTGCGAGAAAGCCTGACGGGTGTTTCCCCGCTGTTTGCCGATAAGCCATTTTTCCTCAGTGAGGAACAAAGCCTGGTGGACTGCTGCCTACTGCCCATACTCTGGAGGTTGCCAGTCTTGGGTATCGAACTGCCGCGGCAGGCCAAGCCGCTGCTTGATTACATGGAACGCCAATTTGCGCGTGAGGCTTTCCAGGCAAGTCTGTCTGGTGTCGAACGTGATATGCGCTGAGGCTTAAGGAGCCGCTATGAACTCCAGTCGACCTTATCTGGTCCGCGCGCTTTATGAGTGGATTGTGGACAACGACTGCACCCCGCACATGCTGGTCAACTCTGATTACCCGGCGGTGCAGGTGCCCCAGGGCTTTGCCAGTGATGGGCAGATCGTCCTGAATATCTCCCCCAGTGCCGTGCGTCATTTGCACATGGATAACGATGTGGTGACCTTCGAGGGGCGCTTTGGTGGCGTGCCTCATAGCCTGCATGTACCCGTTGGTGCGATTCTTGGGATCTATGCCCGTGAAAATGGCCAGGGCATGGTCTTTGATCTGGAGTCTCCCCTTGATGATGGGGCCGATCTTGAGCCGGATGATGACCTGCCGCCAGATGATGAGCCTCCGCGCCCGAGTGGCAGGCCAAGCCTGAAAGTGGTCAAGTAATAAAAAAGGCGATCCGGTTGGATCGCCTTTTTTACGCCTGCTGGAATCTCAGTCGATGTATTCGAACAGCTTGACGATCTTTTGGACGCCAGAGACGCCCTGTACCAGGTTTGTCGCCTGGGCGGCCTCCTGCTTGGTCAGCAATCCAAGCATGTAGACGATGCCGTTTTCGGTCACCACCTTGATGCGTGAAGCTGGAACGCTGGCATCGGTCAGCATCTGGGTCTTGATCTTGGTGGTCAGCCAGCTGTCGTTCTGCCGTGCAAGGAACCCGGAGGGCGGCAGTACCTGGAGTTCATTGTGTACTTTCTTGACTCGCTGTACTTCGCTGGCGGCTTGCTCGGCCGTGGCCTTGAGGTCCTGGCGGGGTGTCTGGCCTGCCAGTAGCACGATGCCGTTGAAGCTGGTCACGACGATATGCGAGTTGTTTTCCAGGTCCGGGCTGGCTTTGGCGACATTGACCGCAACTTTGGTTTCGATCAGGGAATCATCGATCTTGCTGCCAAAGGTGCGAGTGCCGCGATCGTCATCGATGGGTTTGTCGCGGGTGGCGGTAATCACCGAGCTGCAACCAGTGATGCTCAGGCACAGGGTCAAGGCCAGGAGGCCAAGGCGATTAGGGGTCATTCTTCACTCCCGAACAATTGGCTGTCGATCAGATCGCAGAGGCAATGGATCGCCAGCAGGTGGACTTCTTGGATACGTGCGGTAACGGTGGCTGGTACGCGAATCTCGACATCTTCCGGTAGCAGCAGCGATGCCATGCCACCACCGTCACGGCCGGTCAATGCTACGACAATCATTTCACGATCATGTGCGGCCTGGATGGCCTGAATAATGTTTGCAGAGTTGCCGCTGGTAGAGATGGCCAGCAGTACGTCGCCGGGTTGGCCCAGGGCGCGGATCTGCTTGGAGAAGACTTCGTTGTAGCTGTAGTCGTTGGCAATCGAGGTGATGGTCGAGCTGTCGGTGGTCAGGGCGATGGCCGGCAAGCTGGGGCGTTCACGTTCGAAGCGGTTGAGCAGTTCGGAAGAAAAGTGCTGGGCGTCGCCAGCTGAGCCGCCGTTGCCACAGGAGAGCATCTTCCCTTCATTGAGCAGGGCGTTGACCATTACTTGGCTGGCTTGCTCGATGTGCGGTGCAAGTACGTCCATCGCCTGTTGCTTGGTGTCGATGCTGGCCTGGAAAAGCTGGCGAATTCGGGATTGCATGTCCATCTGTGTGACCTTAAGTAGCGCGGCTTGGTGGCACGTGAATGTGCAGCCCGCAAAGCAAAGAGCAAAGAAATTGGGTGAAGGTAGGCGCGGCCCTGTGATGTCTATCAGCCGTCAAAGGCATTGCGTAGCCAGTTCAGTTGGGCGTTTGAATCCGGGGTGCCGTCAATGGCGACTACATCGAAACGACAGGGGTGATTGGACCAGCGTGATTCGCTCTGCAGGAAAAGCTGCGCGGCTAGGATCAGTTTCTGGCGCTTGTGCCCATCGATGCTGCCCAGGGCGCCACCCCATTGTGTGTGTTGTCTGTAGCGGACTTCGACGAATACTACTGTATCGCCGTCAAGCATGACCAGATCAAGCTCGCCGCGCTTGCATAGCCAGTTCTGTGCCAGCAGGCGCAGCCCTTGCTGTTGGAGATGCCTGAGCGCAAGGCCTTCGGCATCTCGTCCGCGTTGTTGGCGTGATCTTTGGAGCATTAGCGCAACGTATCGGGCAGGCGGGTGACCTGACCGTTGATGAACTTGGCCCAGGGCAGCTGGCGTTCGATTCGTTGGCCGGCGGCTATGCCCAGGCTTCCGGATTCGCCTTCGATCCGGCTGTCGGGCAATGCCTTGAGCTGGCCCAGGCGTGGGGCCAGGCTGTAGGCGTCGGCGCCCATGGCGTACAGGCGGCCGAGGCTGCCTCCTGCCTGGGGCCACTGGGCTGTGACTTGACGGCGCAGTGGGCCGTTGGCATCCAGCAACCATGGCGTTTCGCAAAACATGATGCCGTTCATGTCGTTGTACTGGTTCTGGTCGCCGCTGGCGCTGAATACGGTGGAGGTGGCGTAGACAGGTACATCGCCGGCGTACTGGAAGTTCAGTGTCGGTTTGATCTGTTGTGCCTGCTGTGGAGTGGAGGCGAGGAAAATGAACTCGATGTCCTGGCGGCGCGATGGCTGGGCGGCCACTTGGCTGCCTACGGTGCTCTGCAGGCTCTTGGCCCGACCTTCGCTCTGGCGTAGCTGGAACAGGTTGGCGATCTGCTGGGCCAGTGCGACGGGTTGGTCGACGCGTTCGATACCGATCACGCTGCCGCCATTTGCTTCCCAGTCCTGGCGGAAGGCCTTGAGTACACGATCTCCCCACTCGCCTTTCGGCACCAGGACCGCCGCACGATGCAGGCCATCGGCCCGGGCGCGACGAGAGGCTTCGCGGGCCTCATCTTCTGCGGCCAGCCCGAACTGGAACAGTTGCGCAGGGCCTTGCTCGCCCTCGCCGTAGTTCAGGGCCAGGGTGGTGATTGGCAGTTGTGGGCGCGCGGCCAGCTGTTTGACCAGTGGTTTTTCCAGCGGGCCTACTACCAATTGCACGCCATCTGCCTGGGCCTTGCGATAGAACTCGTCCAGCGAGCTGATGCGCGAGCTGTCATAGAACTCGATGCTTGGTGGTTTCTGGCCAGCTTGCTGGGCGCGATAGTGAGCAGCCATGAAGCCTTCGCGCAGGGCCTTGGAGTACGAGGCCAGCGGGCCATCCTGGGGTAGCAGCAAGGCAATTTTCGACAGTGGCTGGCTGGCCAGCTCCTTGAGCTTGATCAGGGGGAGCGGTAGCTGAATGGCTGCGGGGTGCTTTGGATTCTGTGCTCGCCAGTTATCGATGGCGGTCTGTTGTTGTTCCAGGGTGCCTGCGGTCTTTACCGTCAAGGCCAGGCTCAGCCAGCCGCTGAGGTCATCGTTCCCGGCCGGTTGCAGTTGATCGGTGGGCAGGGCGGCGACCAGGGCCCAGATGGCCTCATGGTTCTTCGCTGCGGCGTCATCTTTAAGCAGGGGGGCAAGCGCTACGCGTTCCTTGGCGGCAGCCAGAGTCTGGCCATCGGCCTCGAGGGCGCGGGCGTGGATGCTGAGGGTGCGCACCTGCTGGGTTGCTGGCAGTTCGCTCAAGTGTTGCAGGCTGGGGTGGCCCAAGGCGGTCAGGGCAGCTTTGGGCTGGTTACGGGCCATGGCCAGTTCAGCTGCCAGCGTGCTGGCGAAAATCTGCTGGGCAGGTTTGAGCTGGTCCAGTTGCACTTGTTGCAGGATCTGTCCGGCGCGTCCGGCATTACCTTGACGATAAGCCAGGTCGGCGGCGCTCAGGCGCAATAGGGCAGCCTTGTCCGGGTTCTTGCTGGAGGCTGCCTCTTCGAGCAATTGCTCGATGCTGGCATCCGGTGTCCGTGGAAGTTCGCCAAGGCTGGAGGAGGGCGAGCTGGCGCAAGCCACCAAAAGGGTAGCCAGGCAGAGGGCAGTAAACAGCCGCAGGCAAGCGATCATGTAAGTGTTCCTGAATACTCGATCAAATTAACGTTGAATTGTACCCAAGCGCTGGCCGGGGCGCGATGTTACTGGTGATAAACCGTCGATTTAGCGCGTGCAGATGTTGCTGTATAGCATGGGGTCATTCGGGGGCAAGGTAATCGCCGAGCGGCTTGATGGGGCTTCAACGCGCTACAATGGATTCTTTTCCCGACCGCGAGGTGTGCGCTTTGACTGTTCCAGGTTCTATGAATTCCGTTGCTGGCTCGCTTTATGTGGTGGCGACGCCCATCGGCAACCTGGACGATATCAGTGCCCGGGCCTTGAAGTTGTTGCGAGAGGTATCGCTGATTGCCGCCGAAGATACCCGGCATTCTCAACGGTTGATGCAACACTTCGGTATCACTACGCCGTTGGCGGCTTGTCATGAGCACAACGAGCGAGATGAAGGTAGTCGCTTCATCTCGCGCCTCTTGGCGGGCGAGGATGTTGCACTCATTTCCGATGCCGGGACGCCATTGATCTCCGATCCTGGCTATCACCTGGTGCGCCAGGCTCGAGCGGCCGGGGTGACCGTGGTGCCGGTGCCGGGAGCCTGTGCATTGATTGCGGCGTTGTCTGCTGCAGGGCTGCCATCCGATCGTTTTATCTTCGAAGGGTTTCTGCCAGCCAAGGCTGCTGGGCGCCGGGCGCGCCTGGAGCAGGTTCGCGAAGAGCCTCGCACGCTGATTTTCTACGAGGCTCCTCATCGGATTCTTGAGTGCCTGGAGGATATGGAAGCGGTATTTGGTGCGCAGCGGCCTGCATTGCTGGCCCGTGAATTGACCAAGACTTTCGAGACCCTCAAGGGCTTGCCGCTTTCCGAGCTGCGCCAGTTCGTGGCATCCGACGCCAATCAGCAGCGAGGGGAGTGCGTAGTGCTGGTGGCGGGGTGGACTGCCCCGCAAGGTGAGGATGCGATCAATGCCGAAACGATGCGTATCCTGGACCTGCTGCTCAAGGAAATGCCGCTCAAGCGGGCGGCTGCGCTAGCGGCTGAAATTACCGGCGAGCGCAAGAATGTGCTCTATCAGGTCGCCCTGGAGAAACAGAAGGCGCAATAAATTGCGTAGCAGAGTGGCCAAAGGCTTTTATTGCTTGTCCTTGGGCGGCTCTGCCGTTAACCTGCGCGGCGGAGAGTCGATTGGACAGTCGCTGCCCTCTATGAAAATTAGAGGGGGGAGGAAAGTCCGGGCTCCATAGGGCGGAGTGCCAGGTAATGCCTGGGGGGCGTGAGCCTACGGAAAGTGCCACAGAAAATAACCGCCTAAGCACTTCGGTGCCGGTAAGGGTGAAAAGGTGCGGTAAGAGCGCACCGCACGTCTGGTAACAGTTCGTGGCTAGGTAAACCCCACTCGGAGCAAGACCAAATAGGGTTCCAAGGCGTGGCCCGCGCTGGAACCGGGTAGGTTGCTAAAGATGTCCAGTGATGGCCATCGTAGAGGAATGACTGTCCTCGACAGAACCCGGCTTACAGATCGACTCTCCACCTTTTCCTTCCCTGCTTGATTCAATAGCAGAAGCGTTCCTGTAATACCGAAAAATTCTTACTCTTAATAAATTACTTTAACTTTGAGCGACAGCTTCTTGAGTTGTCTGAAGTTAATGCTTTGAAATGCCCTTCGAATTCTCGTTACCCCTCCTCTAAGTCTCCTAAATCTCCGTTCTATAAGGGTTTTCCGTCGCCGCGTGCCTTGACGGTGGTGTGGGCGCATTCCTATAGTGTGCGCAAGTGGCGGAAAGTGGCATGAAGTGGGTTTTTTGAGCGCAAAACGCTAAAATTTGGAGAAACGCTGACGTGTTTCGCGGAGCTAACGCTATCAGTCTCGATGCCAAAGGCCGGCTAGCCATGCCCAGCCGGTATCGTGACGAGCTCGTTTCGCGAAGTTCCGGGCAGTTAATCGTCACCATCGATGCCGTTGATCCTTGTTTGTGTGTTTATCCACTCGATGAGTGGGAGCTGATTGAAACCAAGCTGCGTGCACTGCCTTCGCTTCGCGAAGAAAACCGTCGCCTGCAGCGTTTGCTGATTGGTAATGCCGTCGATCTCGAACTCGATGGCAGTGGTCGTTTTCTGGTGCCACCGCGCCTGCGTGAATATGCCCATTTGGATAAGCGCGCGATGTTGGTGGGCCAACTGAACAAGTTCCAACTATGGGACGAGGATGCCTGGAATGCTGTTTCTGCAGCGGACCTGGCGGCTATTCAACAACCGGGCGCGATGCCTGATGAACTGCGTGATTTGATCCTGTGACTATTGATAGCGGCTTTAACCACATCACCGTACTGCTTGACGAAGCCGTCGAGGCTCTCGCGGTACGTCCTGATGGCTGCTATTTGGATGGCACGTTCGGTCGTGGCGGACATAGCCGCTTGATTCTCAGCAAGCTTGGTCCGGGAGGGCGGCTCCTCGGATTTGACAAAGATCCCCAAGCGATTGCCACCGGGCAAGCGCTAGCGGCCGAAGACGGCCGCTTTGTCGTTGTGCAGCGCAGTTTTGCCGAGCTGGGTTCCGAGGTTGCCAGTCGTGGCCTGGATGGCAAGGTCAGCGGTGTTCTGCTGGACCTGGGCGTGTCTTCGCCGCAGTTGGACGACCCTGAGCGCGGTTTCAGTTTTCTCAATGACGGTCCGCTGGACATGCGCATGGATCCGACCCGGGGTATCAGCGCTGCCGAGTTCATCGCGACCGCCCCGGTAGAAGAGATTGCCCGCGTATTCAAGGAATATGGCGAGGAGCGTTTTTCCGGGCGCATGGCCCGGGCCGTGGTCGAGCGTCGTGAGGTCCAGCCTTTTGAGCGCACTGCCGACCTGGCTGAAGTGCTCAAGGTGGCCAACCCGGCTTGGGAAAAGGGCAAGAACCCGGCGACCCGCGCGTTCCAGGGCCTGCGTATCCACGTGAACAACGAACTGGGCGACCTCGAGACCGGCCTGGAAGCTGCGCTGGAGTCCCTGGAAGTAGGTGGGCGTCTGGTGGTGATCAGTTTCCATTCCCTGGAAGATCGCATCGTCAAGCTTTTCATGCGTCGCCTGGTCAAGGGCGAGGCTGACAACTTGCCACGCAACCTGCCGGTGCGCTTCGAAGCCTTCCAGCCAAAAATCAAGATTCATGGCAAAGCGCAGTTCGCCTCCGAGGCCGAACTCAAAGCCAATCCCCGTGCCCGTAGCGCCGTCATGCGTGTCGCGGAGAAGCTGCGGTGAGCAAGCTTTTTGCCAAGCCACTCCCAGGCGGAAGCTTTTTCATGCTCCTGCTATTCATAGGCGTTCTGGTCTCCGCGATTGCGGTGTCCTACAGCGCCCACTGGAATCGCCAGTTGCTCAATACGCTGTACGGCGAGCTGAGTGTGCGCGACAAGGCGCAGGCCGAGTGGGGCCGGCTGATCCTGGAGCAAAGCACCTGGACCGCCCATAGCCGGATCGAAGTGCTGGCTACCGAGCAACTGAAGATGCATATCCCCGGCGCAGCCGAAGTTCGAATGGTGGCGCCATGAAGCTCGAAGGTGCGCTCTATCCCTGGCGTTTTCGCGTGGTGCTGGGCTTGCTCGCGGTCATGGTGTCGGCGATCGCCTGGCGCATCATCGACCTGCAGGTGATCGATCGCGATTTCCTCAAAGGCCAGGGCGATGCCCGTAGCGTGCGGCATATTCCCATCCCTGCGCACCGTGGCCTGATCACCGATCGCAATGGCGAACCCCTGGCGGTAAGTACGCCGGTGACCACCCTGTGGGCCAATGCCAAGGAAATGCAATTGGCCAAGGACCGCTGGCCTGCCCTGGCCATGGCCCTGGGCCAGGACCCGAAGGCGTTGACCGAGCGTCTTGAAGCCCAGGCCAACAAGGAATTCATCTACCTGGTCCGGGGCTTGACTCCGGAGCAGGGCCAGGCCGTGCTCGACCTCAAGGTCCCGGGGGTCTATGGCATTGAGGAGTTCCGGCGTTTCTACCCGGCCGGTGAAGTGACTGCACATATGGTGGGCTTCACCGACATCGACGATCGTGGCCGCGAAGGTGTCGAGCTGGCCTATGACGAATGGCTGGCCGGAGTGCCTGGCAAGCGCCAGGTGATCAAGGACCGGCGTGGCCGGCTGATCAAGGACGTGCAGGTGACCAAGAACGCCAAGGCCGGCAAGCCCTTGGCGTTGTCGATCGACCTGCGCTTGCAATACCTGGCCAACCGCGAGCTGCGCAATGCCATCGTCGAAAACGGCGCCAAGGCCGGTAGCCTGGTGATCATGGACGTCAAGACCGGCGAGATCCTGGCCATGGTCAACCAGCCGACCTACAACCCGAACAATCGCCGTAACCTGCAGCCGGCGATGATGCGCAACCGGGCGATGATCGATGTGTTCGAGCCCGGCTCGACCATGAAGGCCATCTCCATGAGCGCCGCGCTGGAAACCGGGCGCTGGAAACCCAGCGATACCGTCGAGGTCTACCCGGGCACCCTGCAACTGGGCAAGTACACCATCCGCGACGTATCCAAGACCGAAGGCCCGATCCTCGACCTGACCGGCATCCTGATCAACTCCAGTAACGTGGGCATGAGCAAGATCGCCTTCGATATCGGTGGCGAAACCATTTTCCGCCTGGCGCAGAAGATTGGCCTGGGCCAGGACACCGGCCTGGGCTTTCCGGGCGAGCGCGTTGGCAATCTCCCCAACTATCGCGAGTGGCGCAAGGCCGAGACCGCCACGCTGTCTTATGGCTACGGCATCTCGGTGACAGCGATCCAGTTGGTGCACGCGTTTTCCGCGCTGGCCAACAACGGGCGTATCGCTCCGCTGACATTGATCAAGTCCGACAAGGCGCCGCAAACCGCCCAGGTGATCCCGGAGAAAGTCGCCAAGACCATGCAGGGCATGCTCCAGCAAGTGATCGAGGCCCCTCGCGGGGTGTTCCGTGCCCAGGTTCCGGCCTATCACGTAGCAGGCAAGAGTGGTACGGCGCGCAAGACTTCGGTGGGTACCAAGGGCTATGCCGAGAACTCCTACCGCTCGCTGTTTGCAGGCTTCGGCCCCATGAGCGATCCGCGCTACGCCATCGTCGTGGTCATCGACGAGCCGAGCAAGGCCGGTTACTTCGGTGGCCTGGTATCGGCTCCGGTATTTAGCAAAGTAATGTCCGGCACCCTGCGCCTGATGAACATCACTCCGGATAACCTGCCGACCACGCAGCAAGCCAACGCCACCGGTACCCCGGTGCGAGCCAATGGAGGGCGCGGCTAATGTCTCTTAGCCTGAACAAGATTTTTGCCCACGCCGGTCGCGATCTGCTGATTCGCGAGCTGACCCTGGACAGTCGCAATGTCCGTGCCGGTGACCTGTTCCTGGCTGTGCCTGGCGCCAAGTTCGATGGTCGCGCGCATATTGCAGACGCCTTGCAGCGTGGTGCGGCCGCCGTGGCATATGAAGTGGACGGTGCCACTGTCCTGCCCCTGACCGATGTGCCGTTGATTCCGGTCAAGGGCCTGGCGGCACAGTTGTCGGACATCGCCGGACGTTTTTATGGTGAGCCCAGCCGGCAGTTGAACCTGGTGGGCGTGACCGGTACCAATGGCAAGACCAGTGTCACCCAGTTGGTTGCCCAGGCCCTGGACCTGCTCGGTCAGCGTTGTGGCCTGGTTGGCACCCTGGGTACCGGTTTCTATGGCGCGTTGGAAAGTGGCCTGCATACCACGCCCAATCCTATCGCCGTCCAGGCAACCCTGGCTGACCTGAAGAATGCCGGGGCCAAAGCCGTGGCCATGGAAGTCTCTTCCCATGGCCTGGATCAGGGGCGCGTGGCGGCCCTGGCCTTCGATGTGGCGGTGCTCACCAACCTGTCCCGCGATCACCTGGACTATCACGGCACCATGGAGGCTTATGGTGCCGCCAAGGCCAAGTTGTTCAATTGGACCGACCTGCGTTGCCGGGTGCTTAACCTCGATGACGACTTCGGCCGGCAATTGGCCCTCGAGCCACATGAGTCGAGGCTGATCACTTACAGCCTCGAGGATCCTGCCGCCCACCTGTATTGCCGCGAAGCCCGCTTTGATGACGACGGGGTGCGTGCCACGTTGGTGACGCCACAAGGTGAGCATCATCTGCGCAGCAGCCTGCTGGGTCGTTTCAACCTGAGCAATGTGCTGGCTGCGGTGGGTGCGCTGCTTGGCCTTGAATATGCCCTGGATGAAATCCTTGCGGTGCTGCCCAAGCTGGAAGGACCTGCCGGGCGCATGCAGCGCTTGGGCGGTGGTATCCAGCCGTTGGTGGTAGTCGACTACGCCCACACCCCGGATGCCCTGGAAAAGGTATTGCTGGCCCTGCGCCCACATGCCAAGGGCCGCCTGCTGTGCCTGTTTGGTTGTGGTGGCGATCGCGACCGTGGCAAGCGTCCATTGATGGCCGAAGTGGTCGAGCGCCTGGCCGATGGCGTGCTGGTCACCGATGACAACCCGCGTAGCGAAGACCCCATGCAGATCTTCAACGATATTCGCGCCGGCTTCGCTGCTGCCGAGCAGGTGGAGTTCCTTGCCGGTCGCGGGCCGGCGATTGCTCACCTGATCGCCTCCGCATCTGCTGATGACGTCGTGGTCCTGGCAGGCAAGGGGCACGAGGACTATCAGGAAATCAATGGTCAGCGCCACGCTTTTTCCGATCTCGTCGAGGCGGGTAAAGCCCTGAGTGCATGGGAGGTGGCGGATGCTTAAGGCCCTGTCGCTCAGCGAAATTTCTGCGCCATTGGACGCCCGCCTGATTGCGGGCGATGCCCGTTTTAGCGGGGTGAGCATCGATAGCCGGGCGATCCAGGCCGGGCAATTGTTCGTTGCCCTGACCGGTCCACGATTCGATGGTCACGATTATCTGAATGAAGTTGCCGGCAAAGGCGCCGTGGCGGCATTGGTCGAGCGCGAGATTCCCGATAGCACGCTGCCGCAGTTGTTGGTCAAGGATACTCGCCTGGCCCTGGGGCAGTTGGGGGCGCTCAATCGTGCGGCTTTCGCCAACCCCGTGGCGGCCGTTACCGGTTCCAGTGGCAAGACCACGGTCAAGGAAATGCTTGCGAGCATCCTGCGTACCCGTGGTCCGGTGCTGGCAACCCGCGGCAACCTGAATAATGACCTGGGGGCGCCCCTGACCCTGCTGGAACTGGCTGCGGAACATACCGCCGCAGTCATTGAGCTGGGCGCCTCGCGCATAGGTGAAATCGCCTACACCGTGGCCATGACCCGCCCTCACGTGGCGATTCTCAACAATGCCGGTACCGCCCACGTTGGCGAGTTCGGCGGTCCGGAGAAGATCGTCGAGGCCAAGGGCGAGATCATCGAGGGGCTCGATGCTTCCGGCATTGCCGTATTGAACCTGGATGACAAGGCATTTTCGATCTGGAAGGCCCGTGCTGCCGGGCGCCAAGTCCTGAGTTTTGCCATGACCAACAGTGCAGCGGATTTCTACGCCTCGGATATAGGCCGCGATGCCCGTGGTTGCCCGTTCTTCACCCTGCATGGGCCCGCAGGCAGCGAGCAGATCCAATTGAATCTGCTGGGGAGCCATAACGTCGCCAATGCCCTGGCCGCTGCAGCGGCTGCCCACGCCATGGGCGTGTCGTTGTTCGGCATCGCTACCGGCCTGAACGCAGTGCAACCGGTCAAGGGTCGTACTGTCGCCCAGTTGGCCAGGAACGGCATGCGGGTGATCGATGACACTTACAACGCAAACCCCACCTCAATGTGCGCTGCCGTTGATATACTCGCCGGCTTTTCCGGCCGCACCGTCCTGGTGCTCGGAGATATCGGCGAGTTGGGCGAGTGGGCGGAGCAGGGGCACCGCGAAGTAGGTGCATATGCCGCAGGCAAGGTTTCGGCCCTCTATGCCGTAGGCCCGATGATGGCGCATGCCGTCGCCGCCTTTGGCGAACATGCGCGCCATTTCACCAGCCAGGCTGACCTGATCGCAGCCCTGGGCGGCGAACAAGATCCAAACACCACCATTTTGATCAAGGGATCGCGTAGCGCGGCGATGGAAAACATCGTTGCGGCCCTGTGTGGTTCCCATCTTCAAGAAAAAGACGGAGTGAAACATTAATGCTGCTGCTGCTAGCGGAGTACCTGCAACAGTTCTACAAAGGCTTCGCGGTCTTCCAGTACCTGACCCTGCGCGGGATCCTCGGGGTACTGACCGCATTGTCTTTGTCACTGTGCCTGGGTCCGTGGATGATCCGTACCCTGCAGAACCGGCAGATTGGCCAGGCCGTACGCAACGACGGCCCGCAGTCTCACCTGTCCAAGTCCGGCACGCCAACCATGGGCGGCGCGCTGATTCTTTCGGCCATCGGCGTCAGCACCCTGCTGTGGGCTGACCTGCGCAACCACTATGTCTGGGTGGTCCTGCTGGTGACCCTGTCCTTCGGTGCCATCGGTTGGGTCGATGACTATCGCAAGGTGATCGAGAAGAACTCTCGCGGGCTGCCTAGCCGCTGGAAGTATTTCTGGCAGTCGGTGTTCGGCCTGGCGGCAGCGATCTTCCTTTATATGACGGCGCAGAGCCCGGTGGAAACCACGCTGCTGATCCCGATGCTCAAGGATGTGAGTATTCCCCTGGGGGTTGGCTTCGTGGTCCTGACCTATTTCGTCATCGTCGGCTCGAGCAACGCGGTCAACCTGACCGACGGTCTCGATGGCCTGGCGATCATGCCGACGGTAATGGTCGGCGGCGCCCTGGGTATCTTCTGCTACCTGTCGGGTAACGTGAAATTCGCTGAATACCTGTTGATTCCCTACGTGCCAGGGGCGGGTGAGCTGATTGTCTTCTGTGGCGCGCTGATCGGTGCGGGCCTGGGCTTCCTCTGGTTCAACACCTATCCGGCGCAGGTCTTCATGGGCGACGTCGGTGCGCTGGCCCTGGGCGCGGCCCTGGGCACCATCGCGGTGATCGTGCGCCAGGAAATCGTGCTGTTCATCATGGGCGGCGTGTTCGTGATGGAAACCCTGTCCGTGGTGATCCAGGTGGCTTCGTTCAAGCTGACCGGCAAACGCGTGTTCCGCATGGCGCCGATCCATCACCACTTTGAACTCAAGGGCTGGCCCGAGCCACGTGTGATCGTCCGTTTCTGGATTATCACCGTGATCCTGGTGCTGATCGGCCTTGCCACCCTGAAACTGAGGTAGAAACGAGTGTCCCTGATCGCTTCTGACCACTTCCGCATCGTCGTCGGCCTCGGCAAGAGCGGCATGTCCCTGGTTCGCTTCCTGGCGAGCCGGGGCGTTGCTTTTGCAGTGGCCGACACGCGGGAAAATCCACCTGAGCTCGCCACGCTGCGCCGTGACTACCCGCAGGTGGAAGTGCGTTGTGGCGAGCTGGATGTCGATTTCCTGTGCCGTGCCGACGAACTTTACGTCAGTCCCGGCCTGGCCCTGGCAACTCCGGCCCTGCAGGCCGCCGCTGCCCGTGGCGTGAAGCTCTCCGGCGATATCGAACTGTTCGCGCGTAACGCGAAAGCCCCGATCGTCGCCATCAGCGGTTCCAATGCCAAGAGCACGGTGACCACCCTGGTAGGTGAAATGGCCGCCGCTGCAGGCAAGCGTGTGGCTGTGGGCGGTAACCTCGGCACACCCGCCCTGGATCTGCTCGACGACGACATCGAGTTGTATGTCATGGAGTTGTCCAGCTTCCAGTTGGAGACCACTGACCAGCTCGGTGCCGAAGTAGCCACCGTGCTGAACATCAGCGAAGACCACATGGACCGCTACAGTGGCCTGCCCGCGTATCACCTGGCCAAGCACCGGATCTTCCGTGGTGCCCGGCAAGTGGTGTTCAACCGCCAGGACGCCCTGACCCGGCCGTTGGTGGGTGAGGGCCTGCCGTGCTGGAGCTTTGGCCTGGGAGCGCCCGACTTCAAGGCCTTTGGCCTGCGCGAGGAGAATGGCGAGAAGTACCTGGCTTTCGAGTTCCAGAACCTGATGCCGGTGCGCGAGCTGAAGATCCGCGGCGCCCATAACCAGTCCAACGCCCTGGCGGCACTGGCCCTGGGGCATGCGGTGGGCCTGCCGTTCGATGCCATGCTGGCGGCCTTGCGCACCTTTGCCGGCCTCGAGCACCGTTGCCAATGGGTTCGCGACCTGGATGGCGTGGGCTACTACAACGACTCCAAGGCCACCAATGTGGGGGCTGCTCTGGCGGCCATCGAAGGCCTGGGTGCGGATATCGATGGAAACATCGTGCTGATCGCCGGTGGCGATGGCAAGGGCGCCGACTTCAAGGACCTGCGTGACCCTGTGGCGGCCAACTGCCGCGCAGTGATCCTGATGGGGCGTGACTCGGAGCAGATAGGCGAGGCCATCGGTGAGGGCGTGCCGCTGATTCGTGTCGGCTCGCTGCTCGAAGCCGTGCAGCAGTGCCGTTCGACCGCACGACCAGGGGACGTGGTGCTGCTGTCGCCCGCGTGCGCCAGTTTCGACATGTTCAAGAACTATGAGGACCGTGGTCACCAGTTCGTCCACATCGTGGAGGCGCTGGCATGAACCTGAGGAACATCATCAAGCCGTATCCATCGCCGATTATCACGGGACGTGGCGTCGACCTCGATTTCCCGATGCTCGCCGGTTGCCTGACGCTGCTCGGCCTGGGGCTGATCATGATCGCTTCGGCATCCACCGAAGTGGCGGCGGCCCAGTCCGGCAGCGCGCTGTACTACATGATCCGGCACCTGATCTACATCCTGCTGGGCCTGGGGGCGTGCATCGTCACCATGATGATCCCGATCGCCACCTGGCAGCGCCTGGGGTGGATGATGCTGATCGGTGCATTCGGCCTGTTGGTGATGGTGATCATCCCGGGCATCGGCCGTGAAGTGAACGGTTCGATGCGCTGGATCGGCTTCAGTTTCTTCAACGTCCAGCCATCGGAGATCGCCAAGGTCTTCGTGGTGATCTACCTCGCCGGCTATCTGGTGCGCCGGCAGAAGGAAGTACGCGAAAGCTGGATGGGCTTCTTCAAGCCATTCATCGTGCTGTTGCCAATGGCCGGCCTGCTGCTGATGGAGCCGGACTTCGGCGCCACCGTGGTAATGATGGGGGCCGCGGCCGCGATGCTGTTCCTTGGCGGCGTCGGGCTGTTCCGGTTCTCCTTGATGGTGGTGCTGGCGGTGGCGGCGGTGGTGCTGTTGATCCAGATGCAGCCCTACCGGATGGCGCGTTTGACCAACTTCGCCGACCCGTGGGCCGACCAGTTCGGCGCCGGCTACCAGCTGTCCCAGGCGCTGATCGCCTTTGGACGGGGCGAGTGGCTGGGCGTAGGCCTGGGCAACAGCGTGCAGAAACAGTTCTACCTGCCTGAGGCGCATACCGACTTCGTGTTCTCGGTGCTGGCCGAGGAGCTGGGCGCCGTGGGGTCGCTGTGCACCGTGGCCCTGTTCGGTTTCGTCTGTATCCGTGGCATGTACATCGGCCTGTGGGCGGAGAAGGCCCGGCAGTTCTTTGCTGCCTATGTCGCCTATGGTTTGTCGTTCCTGTGGATCGGCCAGTTCCTGATCAACATCGGGGTGAACGTCGGCCTGTTGCCGACCAAGGGGCTGACCTTGCCGTTCCTCAGTTATGGCGGCAGTTCCCTGGTGATCTGCTGCGCCTGCCTTGGCTTGTTGCTGCGTATCGAATGGGAGAGCAGGACCCATCTGGGCAGCGAAGAGATGGAGTTCAACGAAAGTGACTTTGCCGAGGAGCCGAACCATGGGCGCTAACGTGCTGATCATGGCGGGCGGCACCGGTGGCCACGTGTTCCCGGCGCTGGCCTGTGCCCGCGAGTTCCAGGCGCGCGGCTACACCGTGCACTGGCTGGGCACGCCCCGGGGTATCGAGAACGAGCTGGTTCCAGCAGCAGGCCTGCCGTTGCACTTGATCAACGTCACCGGGCTGCGCGGCAAGGGCAAGTTGTCGTTGCTCAAGGCACCTTTCGTGCTGTTGAAGGCGGTACTCCAGGCGCGGCGCATCATTCGCCAGCTCAAGCCGGTTTGCGTACTGGGTTTTGGTGGTTATGTGACCGGGCCCGGCGGTGTCGCTGCCAGATTGTCCTCGGTGCCCGTCGTCGTTCACGAGCAGAACGCAGTTGCCGGTACCGCCAATCGGCTGCTGGTGCCGTTGGCCGCCCGAGTCTGCGAAGCTTTCCCGGACACCTTCGGGGCCTCCGGTAGCCGCCGCACCACGGGCAATCCGGTACGCACCGAGCTGTTCCTCGATACACCGCGCGAGGCCCTGGCCGGACGCAAGGCGCGTTTGCTGATCCTGGGCGGAAGCCTGGGCGCAGAGCCGTTGAACAAGCTGTTGCCGGAAGCCCTGGCACAGGTCGCCCCCGAGCTACGCCCGGAGGTGTTCCACCAGGCTGGCAAAAACCACGATGAAGTCACTGCAGAGCGTTATCGCGCCGTTGGCGTCGAGGCTCAGGTGCAGCCCTTTATCAAAGACATGGCCCAAGCCTATGGCTGGGCCGACCTGGTGGTCTGTCGCGCAGGTGCGTTGACCGTCAGCGAACTGGCTGCTGCCGGTCTGCCCTCGATGCTGGTGCCTCTGCCCCATGCGATCGACGATCACCAGACTCGCAATGCCGAATATTTGGCTCGTGAAGGCGCTGCTTTCCTGATGCCGCAAAGAACGACTGGTGCAGCGGACCTTGCCGCTCGCCTGACAGAGGTTTTGATGCAACCAGAACGACTCGACAACATGGCCCGGGCCGCACGCCGCCTGGCCAAACCCGAAGCGACCCAGGACGTGGTGAAGATCTGCCTGGAGGTGGCCCATGGTTGAGAATCAAAAAGCCATGCCGCAACCGGAGATGCGCCGTATCCGCCGTATCCACTTCGTCGGTATTGGCGGCGTGGGCATGTGCGGGATCGCCGAGGTGTTGATGAACCTCGGCTATCAGGTCTCCGGCTCCGACCTCAAGTCGTCGGCCGTTACCGAGCGCCTGGAGTCCTTCGGTGCCCAGATCTTTATCGGCCACCGTGCCGAGAATGCCGCCAATGCCGACGTACTGGTGGTGTCCAGCGCGGTCAATACCTCGAACCCTGAGGTCGCCACGGCCCTGGAGCGGCGTATTCCGGTGGTGCCACGGGCAGAAATGCTCGCTGAGCTGATGCGTTACCGCCACGGTGTAGCCGTGGCCGGTACCCATGGCAAGACCACCACCACCAGCCTGCTGGCCTCGGTATTCGCCGCAGGTGGCCTGGACCCGACCTTCGTCATCGGTGGCCGGCTCAATGCCGCAGGTACCAATGCGCAGCTGGGCACCAGCCGCTACCTGATCGCTGAAGCCGACGAAAGCGATGCCAGTTTCCTGCACCTGCAGCCGCTGGTGGCCGTGGTGACCAACATCGACGCCGACCACATGGCGACCTATGACGGCGACTTCAACAAGCTGAAGAAGACTTTCGTCGACTTCCTGCACAACCTGCCGTTCTACGGGCTGGCGGTGATGTGCCTGGACGATCCGGTGGTCCGCGAGATCCTGCCGCAGGTCAAGCGTCCTACCGTGACCTACGGCTTCAACGAAGAAGCCGACGTGCGGGCGATCAATGTTCGCCAGCAAGGCATGCAGACGTTCTTTACCGTGCTGCGCCGCGACCGCGAGCCGTTGGACGTGTCGGTGAACATGCCGGGCAACCACAACGTCCTCAACTCCCTGGCGACCATCGCCATTGCCACCGATGAAGGCATCAGCGATGAAGCCATCGTCCAGGGCCTGTCGGGCTTCCAGGGTGTGGGTCGACGCTTCCAGGTGTACGGCGAGCTGCCGGTGGAAGGTGGCAACGTGATGCTGGTGGACGACTATGGGCACCACCCGACCGAGGTCGCCGCGGTGATCAAGGCCGTCCGTGGTGGTTGGCCGGAGCGCCGCCTGGTGATGGTCTACCAGCCGCACCGTTTCAGCCGTACCCGTGACCTGTATGACGACTTCGTGCAGGTCCTGGCCGATGCCAACGTGTTGCTGTTGATGGAGGTCTATCCGGCCGGCGAAGAGCCGATCCCCGGTGCCGACAGTCGCCAGCTGTGCCATAGCATCCGTCAGCGTGGCCAACTGGACCCGATCTACATCGAGCGTGGCGTCGACCTGGCGCCGGTGGTCAAGCCGCTGCTGCGTGCTGGCGATATCCTGCTGTGCCAAGGAGCCGGCGATATCGGCGGCCTGGCGCCCAAGCTGCTCGCCAGCCCGTTGTTCGAAGGTGCCGTGGCGGCTGGCAAGGGGGCATTGAAATGACTGCTGCCTACGCCAACCTGTTCTCCACCGTAGCGCCGGCCGATTTTGGTCGCGTGGCCGTGCTGTATGGCGGCAAGAGCGCCGAGCGCGAGGTTTCGCTGAAGTCCGGCAAGGCCGTGCTCGAAGCCCTGCAAAGCGGCGGTGTGGATGCGTTCGGCATCGACGTCGGCGACGACCTGTTGCAGCGCTTGCTGAACGAGAAGATCGATCGCGCCTTCATCATCCTCCACGGTCGTGGTGGTGAGGACGGCAGCATGCAGGGCCTGCTGGAGTGCCTGGGGATCCCCTACACCGGCAGTGGCATCCTCGCCTCGGCCCTGGCCATGGACAAGTTGCGGACCAAGCAGGTCTGGCACAGCCTGGGCATTCCGACTCCACGCCATGCGGTGCTGAGCTCTGAAAGCGACTGTATTTGCGCAGTGGCGGAACTGGGCATGCCTTTGATCGTCAAACCGGCCCATGAAGGCTCCAGTATCGGTATGGCCAAGGTGACCACCAGCTCCGAATTGATCGAGGCATGGAAGGCGGCCAGTACCTATGATTCGCAAGTGTTGGTCGAGCAATGGATCCAGGGTCCGGAGTTCACCATCGCGACCCTGCGTGGCCAGGTCCTGCCCCCTATTGCCCTGGGTACTCCCCATACTTTCTACGACTACGACGCCAAGTACCTGGCATCCGATACCCAGTACCGGATCCCTTGTGGCCTGGATGCCGACAAAGAGCAGGAACTGATGGAGCTCACGGCCAAGGCCTGCGAGGCGCTCGGTATCGCCGGTTGGGCGCGGGCCGATGTGATGCAGGATGCCCAGGGGCAGTTCTGGTTCCTGGAAGTGAATACCGCTCCAGGCATGACCGATCACAGTCTGGTGCCGATGGCCGCCCGCGCGGCCGGTCTGGATTTCCAGCAGCTGGTATTGGCCATCCTGGCAGCCAGTCTTGAGGCGCGAGGTTAAGTCCATGCAAGGCGCATCGCTTCGTCATCAGCAACCTGCAGCACCCGGCCGCAAGCCGGTGCCGCGGGGTGCCAGCCGGATGGTGGCCAAAGAGCCGATGTCGGTGCGTCTGCCGAAGGCCAATTTCGGCTTTCTGAAAGGTTTGTTCTGGCCGGTGCTGTTGGTGGCCCTGGGGTTCGGCACCTATGAAGGTGCCCAGCGCCTGTTGCCTTATGCCGATCGCCCGATCACCAAGATCGCGGTGCAAGGGGACTTGAGCTACATCAGCCAACAAGCGGTGCAGCAGCGGATCGCGCCTTACGTCGCGGCGAGCTTCTTCACCATCGACCTGGCGAGCATGCGCACCGAGCTGGAGCAGATGCCCTGGATCGCTCATGCCGAGGTACGTCGGGTGTGGCCGGACCAAGTGGTGATTCGCCTGGAAGAACAACTGCCTGTGGCCCGTTGGGGCGATGAGGCACTGTTGAACAACCAGGGCCAGGCCTTCACCCCGCGTGAGCTGGCGAACTATGAACACTTGCCGCAGTTGTTCGGGCCGCAGCGGGCCCAGCAGCAAGTGATGCAGCAGTATCAGGTGTTGAGCCAGATGCTGCGACCGCTGGGCTTTTCGATCGCCCGTCTGGAGCTGCGTGAGCGTGGCAGTTGGTTCCTGACCACCGGTGCCGGCAGTGCCGGCCCGGGTATCGAGTTGCTGCTGGGTCGCGATCATCTGGTGGAGAAGATGCGCCGCTTCATTGCCATTTATGAAAAAACGCTGAAAGAACAGATCACGAACATCGCGCGCATCGATCTGCGCTACGCCAACGGCCTGGCCGTCGGCTGGCGCGATTCGGCGGCACCCACGACGGCGCGGCCCGCTGTCGCGAAGAATTAAGAAGAGGCAGGACCATGGCAAATGTGCAAAGCGGCAAAATGATCGTCGGCCTGGATATCGGCACCTCCAAGGTGGTGGCGCTGGTAGGCGAAGTCGCGGCCGATGGCTCGCTGGAAATCGTCGGTATCGGCACCCATCCATCCCGCGGCCTGAAGAAGGGCGTGGTGGTGAATATCGAGTCCACCGTGCAGTCGATCCAGCGCGCAGTGGAAGAGGCGCAACTGATGGCGGGCTGCCGTATCCACTCGGCGTTCGTCGGCGTGGCGGGTAACCACATCCGCAGCCTGAACTCCCACGGCATCGTGGCGATCCGTGATCGCGAGGTCAGCTCGGCGGATCTGGAGCGGGTACTCGACGCTGCCCAGGCCGTGGCGATTCCAGCGGACCAGCGTGTCCTGCACACCCTGCCGCAGGACTACGTGATCGATAACCAGGAGGGCGTTCGCGAGCCCCTGGGCATGTCCGGCGTGCGCCTGGAAGCCAAGGTCCACGTGGTGACCTGCGCGGTGAACGCGGCGCAGAACATCGAGAAGTGCGTGCGCCGTTGCGGCCTGGAGATCGACGACATCATCCTCGAGCAGTTGGCCTCGGCCTACGCGGTGCTCACCGACGACGAGAAGGAACTGGGCGTGTGCCTGGTGGATATCGGCGGCGGTACCACCGATATGGCGATCTTCACTGAGGGCGCGATCCGCCACACGGCGGTGATCCCAATTGCTGGCGACCAGGTGACCAACGACATCGCCATGGCCCTGCGGACTCCGACCCAGTACGCCGAAGAGATCAAGATCCGCTATGCCTGTGCCCTGGCCAAGCTGGCCGGTGCCGGCGAGACCATCAAGGTGCCGAGCGTTGGCGATCGTCCGCCACGCGAGTTGTCGCGCCAGGCCCTGGCCGAAGTGGTCGAGCCACGCTACGACGAGCTGTTCACCCTGATCCAGGCCGAACTGCGTCGCAGCGGCTACGAAGACCTGATCCCGGCGGGCATCGTGCTCACCGGCGGTACATCGAAGATGGAAGGTGCGGTGGAACTGGCCGAAGAGATCTTCCACATGCCAGTCCGCCTGGGCGTGCCCCACAGCGTCAAGGGCCTGTCCGACGTAGTGCGCAACCCGATCTATTCCACCGGTGTCGGCCTGTTGCAATACGGTTTGCAGAAGCAGTCCGACGGCATCCAGTTCTCCGGTATCGGCAACCGCGACAGTTACAGCAGTGACGAGCCCAAGGCCGCCTTGATCGATCGAATCAAGAGCTGGGTGCAGGGCAACTTCTGATAAGCAGTTTCACGCGACACGTTTCAAGCAGTACGCAGTAAAAGCAGTAGGCAGTAGGCGAAAAACTAGAGAAATGAAAGGAGAGGGAAAATGTTCGAACTCGTAGACAACATCCCGCAAAGTCCGGTAATCAAGGTTATCGGCGTAGGCGGTGGCGGCGGCAACGCGGTCAATCACATGGTCAAGAGCAACATCGAAGGCGTCGAGTTCATCTGCGCCAACACCGATGCTCAAGCGCTGAAGAACATCGGCGCGCGGACCATCCTGCAACTGGGTACCGGCGTGACCAAGGGCCTGGGTGCGGGTGCCAACCCGGAAGTCGGCCGCCAAGCCGCTCTGGAGGACCGCGAGCGTATCGCTGAAGTACTGGCGGGCACCAACATGGTGTTCATCACCACGGGCATGGGCGGCGGTACCGGTACCGGTGCGGCGCCGATCATCGCCGAAGTGGCCAAGGAAATGGGCATCCTCACCGTTGCGGTGGTGACTCGTCCGTTCCCGTTCGAAGGCCGCAAGCGCATGCAGATCGCCGATGAGGGCATCCGCGCGCTGAGCGAAAGCGTCGACTCGTTGATCACCATCCCCAACGAGAAGTTGCTGACCATCCTGGGTAAAGACGCCAGCCTGCTGTCGGCTTTCGCCAAGGCGGACGATGTATTGGCCGGTGCCGTTCGCGGTATCTCCGACATCATCAAGCGTCCAGGCATGATCAACGTCGACTTCGCCGACGTTCGTACCGTCATGAGCGAAATGGGCATGGCGATGATGGGTACCGGCTGCGCCAGCGGTCCGAACCGTGCACGCGAAGCCACCGAGGCGGCGATCCGCAACCCGCTGCTGGAAGACGTGAACCTGGAAGGCGCTCGCGGCATCCTGGTGAACATCACCGCAGGTCCTGACCTGTCCCTGGGCGAATACTCCGACGTGGGTAGCATCATCGAGGCCTTCGCGTCCGAGCACGCCATGGTCAAGGTCGGTACCGTTATCGATCCGGACATGCGCGACGAGTTGCACGTGACCGTGGTAGCAACCGGCCTGGGTGCGAAGATCGAGAAGCCTGTGAAGGTCATCGACAACACCGTTCAGACCTCCATGTCGTCTGCGCAGTCGCAAGCGCCAGCCCCGGCTCGCCAGGAGTTGCCGTCGGTGAACTACCGCGACCTGGATCGTCCGACCGTGATGCGTAATCAGGCGCAATCGAACGCGGCGACCGCAGCGAAATTGAATCCGCAAGATGATCTGGACTACCTGGACATCCCGGCATTCCTGCGTCGTCAGGCCGATTGATGGAATGTATCAGGGGTATTAGGGTGATTGGTGTTCAGCAAAGGCATGGTCTGCTATTATCGCCAGCCTTTGTTGATACCAGTTCGCAATTTGCGCTGAAGCGGCCCAAGCCATGATTAAACAACGCACCCTGAAGAATATTATCCGTGCCACAGGTGTAGGCCTGCATTCCGGGGAGAAGGTATACCTGACCCTCAAGCCTGCGCCTGTCGACACCGGCATTGTGTTTTGTCGTGCCGACCTGGACCCTGTGGTGCAGATCCCTGCTCGCGCGGAAAATGTTGGCGAAACCACTATGTCGACGACACTGGTCAACGGTGACGTCAAGGTGGACACGGTGGAGCACTTGCTCTCGGCCATGGCTGGCCTGGGCATCGATAACGCCTACGTCGAGCTCTCCGCGTCCGAAGTCCCGATCATGGATGGTAGCGCCGGACCCTTCGTATTCCTGATTCAATCTGCCGGCCTCGAAGAACAGGACGCAGCTAAGAAGTTCATCCGCATCCTTCGTGAAGTGACAGTGGAAGACGGCGACAAGCGCGCCACTTTCGTACCTTTCGATGGTTTCAAAGTGAGCTTCGAGATCGATTTCGATCACCCGGTTTTCCGTGACCGCACCCAGAGTGCAAGCGTGGATTTCTCCAGTACTTCGTTCGTAAAAGAAGTCAGTCGCGCCCGTACCTTTGGTTTCATGAGTGATATCGAGTACCTGCGCAAGCACAACCTCGCACTCGGCGGCAGCGTCGAAAACGCCATTGTGGTCGATTCGGATGGCGTGCTGAACGAAGACGGTCTTCGCTACGAAGACGAGTTCGTCAAGCACAAGATCCTGGATGCAATTGGTGACCTCTACCTGCTGGGCAACAGCCTGATTGGTGAGTTCAAAGGCTTCAAGTCGGGCCACGCACTGAACAACCAGCTACTGCGCAAGTTGATTGAGCAGAAAGATGCCTGGGAAGTGGTGACCTTCGAAGATGCCAGCACTGCACCGATCTCTTACATGCGTCCAGTCGCGGCCGTGTAAGTAACACTCTCTTTCCTTTTATTTTGAAGGCCATCCCCCCGGATGGCCTTTTTTTATGCCCAGGTTTCAGGCACTGCGCCTGGAACAGCCCTGGGACATATTGGAAACCACTCGGTTGCGTCCGCTGGACTTGGCCTGGTACAGCGCCTTGTCGGCGTTGTTCAACCACTCCTGCTGGCTGGCACCCGGGTTGCCCGACCAGGTATTGATGCCGATGCTCACGGTCAGGGAAGCGGCCTGTTCGCTGATGGCCGGCAAGTCCTGGATGCTGGTGCGGATCTTTTCCGCTAATAGCGAGGCCCCGACGGTATCGGTGCCGGGTAGAACCACGGCGAATTCCTCGCCGCCGTAGCGGGCTGCCAGATCGGTCGGCCGGCCGATGCAGGCCGCGATGGTTTGTGCCACCAGATGCAACGCCTGGTCCCCCATGGGGTGGCCGAAGCGATCATTGAAATTCTTGAAGTGATCGACATCGATCATCAGCAGCGACAGCGGTTGGAGTGAGCGCTGGGCCCGGGCCCATTCATTTTTCAGGGCCAGGTCCAGCGTACGGCGATTGGCCAGGCCGGTGAGGGCGTCGATGGAGGCCAGGCGAGCCAGTTCCTGCTCGGCGTTGTGCCGGCGTCGTAGTTCACGACACAGCAACAAGGTCAGCCAGAGCAACGCGATGCACAGCGCTCCCGTAGCGCCGCTGACCAGCAGCGCGGTGCGCCGCCACGAGCCGAAGACTTCGTCGGTAGCCAAGGCGACGATGACGATCAACGGCAGGTCGCCAACCTTGGAGAAGGTGTACAGCCGTGGCATCTGGTCAACGCTGGAAATGCTGCTGAAGCTGCCATAGCCCTCACGCAGGAAACGTACGAAGTTGGGACGCTGGCTGAAGTCCTTGCCCACCAGGTCGTCGGCCAGCTGTGGTTGTTGTGCCAGGAGGATGCCTTCTCGGCTGATCAGGTTGATCGTGCCGTTGCGGCCGATATCGAGGTTCTTGAACAGTTGGTTGAAATAGCTCAGGCGCATGGCCGCCTCGGCGACGCCCTGGAACTCGCCGTTCTCGCCATTGAGGCGACGGCTGAAGCTGATGCGCCAATCCTGTTCGGTGGTACGGGCACGGAATGGCCGGCTGATCATCATCCCCGGTGCCGGGTTGGCGGCATGGAGTCGGAAGTACTCACGATCGGCGAAGTTGGCCTTGCGTGGCTGCACCGAGGCCGAGTCGGCAAGGACGTCGCCGTGCTTGTCCAGCAACAGGATATCGCCCTTGTAGGGGGCGGCGCTGGCACGATCGAAGAGAGCCAGGTGGCGAATGGCGGCGGAAACATTATCCAGGTCGCTGCGTTGTGCCGCGCTGATCAGCCCTTTGAGCGACTGATCGTAGAGTTCCACGTTACGCATCACATCGGCATCGATCAGTTGCACGATGTTGTTTGCGGCACGAATGGCGGCCTGTTCGGCGGAGGCACGCTCGCGAATCAGCAGGAAGGTGACGATGCCGAGGATGGCCGCGACGATCAGCGAACTGGCCAGGATCAACAATCGTTCGGAGTTTGATGCGGGTGTCCCTGTGCGGGATGTCGCACTGCTCAAGCTCATGGTTCTGATTTTTGCTACCTCGAGGATTTTCGAGCCTTGTGTGGGCGACCGGGCAAAGCGATCGATCCCTGGCGCTTGTATAAATCCCACATAAACAAAAGGCCAGCAACACTTGCTGGCCTTCTATTTATAGCGTCTTAGAAGACATTGATCGGGTAGTCGACGATCACACGGTATTCGTCGGTGTCGTTATCCACGACGCGGTAACCATTGCCACCCCGGTTGGTTGCCCATTGCAGGCGCACCGCCAGGTCCTTGGCCTTGCCGCCCTGCACCACGTACTTGATATCCAGGTCGCGTTCCCAATGCTTGGCATTCTTGCCATCGGCGCTGTACCAGCTGGAGTAACCAGGGCTGTTCGGATTGACCTTGGTCAGATCCAGCTCGCCGCGCGAATAGGATAGCGCCGAGGTCAGGCCAGGCAGGCCGATGCCGGCGAAGTCATAGGCGTACTTGAGCTTCCACGAGCGTTCGTTGGGGCCGTTGAAGTCCGAGTACTGCTGGGAGTTGTCCAGGTAGATGCTGTCACCCTGGTTGATGTAGTCGAACGGTGTATTGCCGTTGACCCGCTGGTAGGCGGCGGTGACGCTGTGGCTACCCACGCCGACGGTGAAGTGCAGGCTGTAGGTGTTGTTGTCGATGTTGCCCAGCAGGGCCTTGCCGGTGTCCTGGGTGTGGTAGTAGTGCAGGCCGGGGTTGAGGCTGACCAGGTCATTGACCGCGTAGGTGTAGTCCAGGTCGTAGTAGTACTGGTTCCAGATGTCCTTGAGTTCGGAGGCATAGAGGCTGCTGGTCAGTCCCGGCACGCCGCTCCAGGCCACCCCGGCCCAGTTCAGGTGACGGCTTTCATCATTGCTGGGCAAGGCGCCGTAGGCGGTACCAATGCGCTTGTGGCCGCTCTGGTTGTAGAGCTTGGTGAAGCTGGCCTGGCCACCTTCGATCAACCAGCCGTCGAAGCTGTGGTTGGTCAGGCTCACGCCACGGAAAGTCTGCGGCAGCATGCGGCTCATGCCCCCGGCGATCACCGGGTTGTTGAGGAACAGGTCACCGGCTTTCAGTTCGGTGTCGAAGGCGCACATCTTCAGGGTCGCGCCGGCGGTGGAGAAGGAGCCGGGGGCCTTGCCGCCGTCCTTGCCGCTGCGGCTGATCGGCAGGATGCTCGAGCCATCGGTGCCGCCACCACCATCGAGCTTGAGGCCGAGCATGGCATTGGCATCCACGCCGAAACCGACGGTGCCCTCGGTATAGCCGGACTGGAAAACCCCCAGGAAGCCTTGGCCCCACTCGATGTTGTCATCCTTATGCTGTTGGCGGTTGCGGTTCATGTAGTAGTTGCGGGCGTTGAGCTTGAGGCTCGAACCGGCGACGAAACCCTCGGTCGCGCTGTCCTCGGCGGCTTGTGCGAGGCTCGGGATAGTTGCAGCGATTGCAATGAATAGTGGGCTGACCTTCAGCGAAGTCCTAAACAACGTGTTGCTCCTTTGGTGGGTGAAGATAGTTTTTTATTTTGAATTCGGTGTGTTCTTGTTCTGTACATGACGAACGTGCCGGGGATTTCTCCACGACAAAAAAAAGCCGCTGGATTCAGCGGCTTTAAGACAACTTACTCGGCATTGAAAACAGAGAAGTTGTCGAGGGAAACGAGTCGTTGGCTTGGATCAACTGTCCTTTTGGGCATCAGCCTTGCTGTGCTCGGCAGTGATCTTCTGGGCTTGCTGACTGTTCTGCTGCTGGGCCGCCTGGGCGATCTGTGCTTGTTCGAACGCGGCGGCGCGTGCGGCATTGCGTGCGATGAAAGCCTGGGACTCTTCGGCCATGGCGGCTGGCGCCACGAACAGGGAAGACAAGACGAACGCGCTGGCAATACCCATGCTGTTGGACATTTCTGAAGACCTTCTTGCAGAGCAAGTTCAATTCGGTGCGACAAAAATATAACCACGATGAGGCTGGAAAAAGAGCCGAACAGGATAAGGACTGTTACCAAAAAAACAACAGTCAAGAGCGTGATGGTTGCAGGATTTTGCCGCCTCTTGTCCCAGGTCAGGTGTTGGCGGCGGTTTCAGCGGGGCAGGTAGAGACCGAAGGTATTGATCCCTCGATCGCTGCGCACGAAGACGTCGCCGCCGTGCATCAGGGCGATGGCCTTGACGATGGCCAGGCCCAATCCATGGTTGGCGCCGCTGTTGCTGCGTGAGGCATCCACCCGGTAGAAACGCTCGAACAAGCGCGGCAGGTGCTCGCTGGCGATGCCCTGTCCCGGATTGCTGACGGCGATCGCCACTTGTTGTTCCTGAACCTCGATCCGGACCCGGATCACTTCGCCGGCGGCGGTGTGCTGCACGGCGTTGCTCAGCAGGTTGATCAGCGCCCGGCGCAGGTGGGCGATCTCGATGCGGACCTGGGCGTCGCCCTGGACCTCGACCCTGACCTGGGCGTCTTCGAGGATGAAATCCAGGTAGTCCAGGGTGGTCGCCACCTCCGTGGCCAGGGAGGCGCTGGTGAGCTTGGTGGCCTTGCTGCCCTGGTCGGCGCTGGCCAGGAACAGCATGTCGTTGACGATCGAGCGCAACCGTTCCAGTTCTTCGAGATTCGATTGCAGCACCTCGAAGTAGTGCTCCGCGGAGCGCCCCCGGGTCAGGGCCACCTGGGTCTGGCCGATCAGGTTGGTCAGTGGCGAGCGCAGCTCATGGGCCACGTCGGCGTTGAACGACTCCAGGCGCGAGTAAGCCAGTTCGACCCGTTCCAGGGTGGAGTTGAACGAGTTGACGAACTGGCTCAGCTCCGGTGGCAGCGGTGACAGCTGCAGGCGCCCCGAGAGCCTTGGCGGGGCCAGGCGCTGGGCTTCCTGGGACAGCTTGATCAGCGGCTTGAGGCCGATCCGCGCCACCCAATAGCCCAGGGCCGAGGCCAGCAGAACGCCGACGATGGCCAGGCCGATCAAGGCAATCAGCAACTGGTGCTGGGTCTGGTGGAAGGCCTCGGTGTCGATGGCAATCAAAAAGCGCAGGGGCGGGCGCTGTTCCTTGGCCGGCAACTGGCTGACCAGCACCCGCAACGGATAGGGATGCTCGTCCAGGCTCAAGTCGCGCATGCCCAACGGGCCCTGGGCAAAGGCGCGGAGCCGCGCATCGGGATTGCCGTATTCATAGTCCGGGTCGCCGCTGATGGCCCAGAAGCGGATGCGCTTGTCTTCCTCGCTGAGCAGCTTGAGCTTGGCGCTGATCTTGCCCCAGTGTTCGGGGTTGCCATAGCGGGTCAAGGCTGACTCCAGCACGCTGTAGCGCGCATCCAGCTCGGCCTCCGGCAACTGGCCCAGGCCCTTGTCCACCTGTTGATAGAGCGCCCCGCCGATCAGCAGGAAGATCAGCAGCGCCACCAGGGTGAACAAGCCGCTCAGGCGTAGGGCGATGGAGTTACTCGGCACTGCGGTTCTCCAGTACGTAGCCCATGCCGCGGATGGTATGCAGCAACTTGTGTTCGAAAGGCCCGTCGAGCTTGGCCCGCAGGCGCTTGATCGCCACCTCCACGACGTTGGCGTCGCTGTCGAAATTGATGTCCCAGACCATCTCGGCAATGGCGGTCTTGGAGAGGATCTCACCCTGGCGCCGGGCCAGCACGCTGAGCAGCGAGAACTCCTTGGCGGTCAGGTCCAGGCGAGTACCGGCGCGGCTGGCCTTGCGACTGATCAGGTCGATCCACAGGTCGGCGATGCTGATTTGCACCGGTTCGTGGCCGCCACTGCGCCGGGTCAGGGCCTGCAATCGAGCCACCAGTTCGAGAAAGGAAAACGGCTTGCCCAGGTAGTCGTCGGCGCCATCGCGCAGGCCCCTGATCCGGTCTTCCACCCGTTCTCGGGCGGTGAGCATGATCACCGGGGTCTGCTTGCGCGCGCGCAGGGCCCGCAGCACGCCGAAGCCGTCCAGGCCCGGCAGCATGACATCGAGCACGATCACGCCATAGTCGGCTTCCAGGGCCAGGTGCAGGCCCTCGATGCCATCCCGGGCCAGGTCCACGGTATAGCCTTGCTCGGTCAATCCGCGGTGCAGGTAGTCCGCGGTTTTTTCTTCGTCTTCGATAATCAGAACGCGCATGACCCGCCTCAGGTATTGGTTGCCGGCAACAGGGCCGACCGGGGCCGGTGGAACAGCCGCTCGAGCCACAAGTATATGACCGGCGTGGTGAACAGCGTCAGCGCCTGGCTCACCAGCAGGCCACCGACCACGGCGATGCCCAGGGGCTGGCGCAGTTCGGCGCCAGTGCCATAGCCGAGCATCAGGGGCAAGGCGCCGAGCAGGGCGGCCAGGGTGGTCATGATGATGGGGCGGAAGCGGGTGAGGCAGGCCTGGTAGATCGCTTCCTGAGGCGCCAGGCCGCCTTGGCGCTGGGCTTCAAGGGCGAAGTCGATCATCAGGATGCCGTTTTTCTTGACGATGCCGATCAGCAGTACCAGGCCGATCAGCGCCATGATCGAGAAGTCCTGGCCACACAGCCAGAGCATCAGCGAGGCGCCCAGGCCCGCCGAGGGCAGGGTGGAAATGATGGTCAAAGGATGCACGAAGCTTTCGTACAGCACCCCGAGGATGATGTAGACCGCCACCAGCGCGGCGAGGATCAGGTAGGGCTGGCTGGCCAGGGAGCTCTGGAACGCCTGGGCTGCCCCCTGGAAGTTGCCGCTGATGGAGGCTGGCATGCCGATCTGGCTCTTGGCCTGGTCCAGCAGGATCACCGCGTCGCCCAGGGCCACGCCGGGGGCCAGGTTGAACGACAGGTTGGCCGCCGGGAACATGCCGTCGTGGGCGATCGACAACGGCCCCACGGTGGGTGGATCGAAGCGCGCCAGGGCCGAGAGAGGGACCATTTCCCCGGTCAGCGGCGAGCGCAGATAGAAGTAGCTGAGGCTCTCGGCCTTGCCCCGTTGCCGGGTGTCGAGTTCGAGGATCACGTTGTACTGGTTGACCTGGGTCTGGAATTCGTTGATCTGGCGCTGGCCGAAGGCGTCGTACAACGCCTCGTCGACATCGCTGGCCGTCAGGCCGAAGCGGCTCGCAGCGACCCGGTCGATCTCTATGTGGGTGATGCTGCCACCCAGTTGCAGGTCGTTGGAAATATCGCGAAAGGCCGGGTTGCCACGCAGTTTCTCGGTCAGGCGCTGGGTCCAGGTGCTCAGGGTCGCACCGTCGTTGCTCTTGAGCACGTACTGGTACTGGGCACGGCTCGGACCGGAGCTGAGGTTGATGTCTTGGCCGGCCCGCAGATAGAGGGTGATCCCCGGCACCTTCATCAATTGCGGGCGGATGCGATCGATGAAGGCGCTGGCGGAGACGTCTCGCTCGCCGCGTTTTTTCAGCGAGATCCAGAACCGGCCGTTGGCGATGGTCTGGTTGCTGCCCGATACCCCCACCGAATGGGAGAACGCCTGCACCGCGGGATCGGCGGCGACGATTTCGGCCAGGGCCTGGTGTTTTTTCACCATGTCCGGGTAGGAAATATCCGCCGCAGCCTCGGTGGTACCAAGGACGAAACCGGTGTCTTGCACCGGGAAGAACCCCTTGGGAATCAGGACGTAGCCCGCGATCGCCATGGCCAGGGTCAGGCCGAAGATGCCCAGCATCAGTTTCTGGTGCGCCAGGGCCTTGCGCAGGCCACGCTCGTACAGGGCCAGCAGGCGCTCGCCGAAGCCCGGCTTGCTATGGGGCGGATGTACCGGAGCGCGCATGAACAGCGCTGCCAGGGTCGGCGCCAGGGTCAGCGAGACCACCACCGAGATCATGATGGTCGAGGTGGCGGTCAGGGCGAACTCCTTGAACAGCCGCCCCACCACGCCGCCCATGAACAGCAACGGAATGAATGCCGCCACCAGGGAGAAGCTGATGGACACCACGGTAAAGCCGATCTCCCCGGCGCCCTTGATCGCCGCCTCACGCATGCCGTCGCCGGCTTCCAGGTGGCGGTGGATGTTTTCCACCACCACGATGGCGTCGTCCACCACGAAACCGACGGCGATGACGATGGCCACCAGGGTCAGGTTGTTCAGGCTGAAGCCCATCACGTACATCAGTGCGCAACTGGCGGTCAGGGACACACCCAGCACCGCCGAGACGATCAGGGTCGCCGACCACTGGCGCAGGAACAGCGCCATCACCGCCACTACCAGCAGCACGGCGATCAGCAGGGTGACCTCCACCTCATGCAGCGAGGCGCGGATGGTCTGGGTGCGGTCCACCAGCACCTTGACCTGCACCGAGGCCGGCAGCATCGCCTCCAGGCCAGGCAGGGCCGCCTGGATACGGTCCACGGTCTCGACGATATTGGCGCCCGGCTGGCGCGAGATCACCAGGTTGACCCCGGGCTGGTCACCGGACCAGGCCTGGACATAGGCGTCTTCCGGACCGTTGACCACCCGGGCCACATCCTGCAGGCGTACCGGTGCGCCATTCTTGTAGGAAACGATCAGCTGGCCGTATTCCTCGGGATGGAACAACTGATCGTTGGTGGACAGGGTGGAAATGCTCGACTCGCCGTACAGCGCGCCCTTGGCCAGGTTGAGGCTGGTCTGCTGGATCGCCAGGCGGATGTCGGCCAGGGTCAGGCCGATGGCCGCCAGCTTGTCCGCCGAGGCCTGGACCCGGATCGCCGGGCGCTGCTGGCCGGTGATGTTGATCTGGCCGACCCCGTCGATCTGGCTGAGTTGCCGGGCCAGCAAGGTCTCGGCGTAGTCGCTCAGTTCGGTCCCGGGCATTTGCGTGGAGCTGATGCTGAGGATAAGCACCGGGCTGTCGGCGGGGTTGACCTTCTTCCAGGTAGGCAGGGTGGGCATGTCCTTGGGCAGTTTGCCGGCCGCGGTGTTGATCGCCGCCTGCACTTCTTGCGCCGCGGTATCGATGCTTTTGTCCAGGGTGAATTGCAAGGTCAGCAGGGACGTGCCCAGGGCGCTGCTGGAGGTCATCTGGGTCATGCCGGGAATGGCACTGAATTGCACTTCCAGCGGCGTGGCCACCGAGGAGGCCATGGTGTCCGGGCTGGCCCCGGGCAGGGCGGCGGAAACCTGGATGGTGGGGAACTCGGCCTCCGGCAGTGGCGCCACCGGCAGCCGTGGGAAGGCGATCAGGCCCAGCAATACCAGGGCAAAGGTCAGCAGGACGGTGGCGACCGGATGATCGATGCACCAGGCGGAGATCGAGCCTTGGCCCTTCATGGCTTGGACTCCGCGGCCTGGGCTACTTGGGGCGGATCGCTCAGTACCTGGACCTGGGAGCCGGGCTTGAGTCGCGACTGGCCGTCACTGACCAGCAGGTCGCCGGCCTGGACGCCGGAAATGATGTTCAGGCCGCTGTCCTGGTACAGCACTTGTACCGGTACAGCCTCTACCTGCTGGCCCTTGAGCCGGTACACGAAGTGTTGCTCCAGGCCGCGCTGGACCACCGTCGGTGGCACGGTCAGCGCGCCCTGGTCCAGGGCCGTCTGGATCTTCACCGTCACCAGTTGCCCGGGCCAGAGCACCTGCTGGGCATTGTCGAACTCGGCCTTGGCGCGGATGGTGCCGGTGCCGCTGTCGACCTGGTTGTCGATCAGGGTCAAGTGGCCGTTGCCCAGTAATGCTCCGGGGCTGTCGCTGTCCGCGCCCTGGTAGACCCTGACTGCCGCAGGATCCTGGGCCCGGAGCAGGCGTTGCAAGGTCGGCAGCATTTGCTGGGGCAGGGAGAACTCCACGGCGATGGGGTCGATCTGGGTCACTGAGAACAGGCCCTGGCTGTCCGTCATGCGCAGGAAGTTGCCTTCATCCACGGTGCGAATGCCGACCCGGCCGGAAACGGGGGAGCGAATCTGCGTATAGGACAGTTGGACCTGGGCAGCATCGATGGCTGCCTGGTTGCCCTGGACCGTGGCGTTGAGCTGGTTGACCAGGGCCAGTTGCTGGTCGTAGGTCTGCTTGGAAACCCCGTCATCCACCGACAGCAGCTTGTAGCGCTTGAGGTTGACCTGGGCCACCTGGAGCTGCGCCTGGTTCTGCGCCAGTTGGGCCCGGGCCTGGTCCAGGGCGGCACGGATCGCCCGGTCGTCGATGGTGGCCAGCAGGTCGCCGGCCTTGACCAGTTGCCCCTCCTTGGCCAGCAACTTGGTGAGAATGCCATCCACCTGAGGCCGGATGACCACGCTGTGCAGTGACAACACCGAGCCGATACCGCTGCTGTAGCGCGGTACATCCTGGCGGGTCACCTGCACCACCCGCACCGGAATCGCCGTGGGAGTGGCTAGCCTGGTGGTCGCCGGCTTGTTCAGGAACCACGCAGCACCCGCGGCCAGGGCCACGAGCAGGACGGCGCAGACGACGGATTTCTTGGTAATGGGCATGGGAGTAGGGCGCCGGGAGCGATGATGTCGGAAGGATGGCCATGATCTGTGCACAGTTATAGCCCGGTGATCGGGTCAGCACGGTGACGGCTGGCTGTCAGCGCTGTCAGAAAAGTCCTTCATGGGGGCTGGCGGCTCGCTCAAAGTGCTGCGCTGCACAGGTATACTGCCGCTCCCCTGGCCTGTTCCTGGGCCGGCCTGCCCTATCTCCCCGGAGTTTCCATGACATCCCCCGTACAGCCCGATCCCCATGAGGCTTCGCACACCGAGCCTGCGGCTGAGCCGGTCGCCAGCGACAGCGACGGCAAGACTGCGATCCCGGCGTTCAAGTTTCCTTTCAAGCCATCGCAGTTCATGGCAGCCAAGAATGCCCGCCAGACCGGGTATCAGGGTGGTGGTGGCGACTATCACGCCAAGACCCCCGGTGTAGCGCCTCCGGGCACTCGACGCTCCATGGGAAAACGCTGAGATCGCCGACAATCGCGGATAAAGCAGCGATTTATGCTTTTCAAGCACGATGATGGCTAATTGCTTTAAACCTGAGCTGGATCAGTATTTGTGCTTTCAGTGCGCTTAGAGTCAGCAGCCCTGCTGACTCCACCCAACAATTACGAGCGCGCTATCCATGAAGATCAACCTTCCGGTTACTGGGCGAAACGTGGACTTTGCCCCTGATGCGAACATCCTCTCGACCACCGATCTGACCAGCGCGATCACCTACGCCAACCCTGATTTCATCAAGATCAGTGGTTACAGCCGTGAAGAATTGTTGGGCTCTCCCCATCACCTGTTGCGTCATCCGGACATGCCGTCGGCGGCCTTTGCCCATATGTGGCGAACCCTCAAGCGTGGCCGCTCCTGGATGGGCATGGTGAAGAACCGTTGCAAGAACGGTGATCATTATTGGGTCAGCGCCTACGTGACGCCGGTCACCCGCGATGGCCAGGCGGTGGAGTATCAATCGGTACGGACCAAGCCCAGTACGCAGCAGGTGGAGGCCGCGGAGCGGGCTTATCGGCGCCTGAACACCCCAGGCCCGTCCTGGTGGAACCTGCTGCCGGTGATGAGCCTGCGCCTGCGTCTGTGGGCCTGGATCAGCGCCAGCTTCATCGGCACTTTCGGGGTCTCGGTGTGGTTGTTGCCGCAATCGTGGATGTACCAGGGAGTGGCCGTTGCCCTGGGCTGCTGCCTGGGGGCTACCGGCATTGGTTGGCAGTTGCGGCCGCTGCAGCGGCTCACCGAACGGGCCCGGCAGATTGGCGACAACCCCTTGAGCCAGGGCATCTATACCGGGCGCGCCGATGAGTTCGGGCGTATCGAGTTCGCCCTGCAGATGCTCGAGGCCCAAGTGGGCGCAGTGGTGGGGAGGATCGGCGATGCTTCCCAGCGCCTGGCCGGGCATGCGGCGGAACTGGTGGAGCACCTGCACAGCAGCCACAACAGCACCCTGGAGCAGCAGGCGGAAACCGACCAGGTGGCGGCGGCCATCCACCAGATGGCGGCCAGCGTGGCGGAGGTGGCGACCCATGCCCAGCAGGCTTCGGTGGCTGCCGACCAGGCTGAGAGCGAAACCCGTGAAGGCCACCAGTTGGTGGGGGAAAGCCGCAGCGCGGTGTTGCGCCTGGCCAGCGAGCTGGAGCGAGCCACCGAGGTCATCCATCAGTTGGAAAGCCACAGTACGGATATCTCCGGGGTGCTGGAGGTCATCCGCAGCATCGCCGAGCAGACCAACCTGCTGGCCCTGAATGCGGCGATCGAGGCCGCGCGAGCCGGGGAGCAGGGCCGTGGTTTTGCCGTGGTGGCCGACGAAGTGCGCGGTCTGGCCCAGCGCACCCAGGACTCCACCAACGAGATCCAGCGCATGATCAGCACCCTGCAAAACGGCGCGCGCAATGCTGTGGAGGCCATGCAGCACAGCAGCCAGCATGTGGAGAGCAGCGTCGATCAGGCCCAGCGCGCGGCGGTGGCCCTGGACGGCATCAGCCAGCGGGTGAACCAGATCACCGAGATGAGCCTGCAGATTGCCGCGGCGGTGGAAGAGCAGAGCGCGGTGAGCGAGGACATCAACCGCAACATCATCGGCATTCGCAGTGCCTGCGAAGCCACGGTCAACGCCGGCCAGCTCAGCCACGTCAATTCCGGGGATGTGGCCGGGTTGGCGGGAGATTTGCGGCAGCTGGCGCTGGAGTTCTGGCACAAGCGCGGTTGAAGCCCGCGCCGGTGCTCGAAGTCGCAGACGTCAGGCTGCCCGCAGCGGGATGAAGGCGTAGTCCAGGGGCGTGTCGCTGACCACCTGGGCACCGCTGGCCGCCACCTGTGTGGCCACTTGCTCGCCGGACAGGTGGAAGCGCCAGGCTTGTTCCGCCTGTGCCGAGGGCTCGGCCTGGAGCTGGTCGATGGCATTGGCCAGGGCGCCCATGTCCGGCAGGTAGGCGGTAAAACCATCGCCCTTGAGCGCCGTGGTACGAATGCCCAGGCGGGCGCAAATGGCCTGCTTGAGCTGGATGTCATCACGGTCGGCCTGGCGCGAG
>MCNG01000009.1_pt1 | contig 100099 bp, 105 predicted proteins | sample 778231 | NCBI WGS metagenome assembly MCNG01 (sample SAMN04296815, study PRJNA304217) | bioreactor metagenome | isolation source: sea sediment enriched with benzalkonium chloride | place: Turkey: polluted region of the Marmara Sea
AGCCCGGACTGCCGTCCTTGCGCGTCACCACGGACACCGGCACCCATGCGGCGGCATTGGGCAAACCTGTGTTGACCTGGCCGCCCGCGCTCTCGGCCAGGCGCAGCCCGTCGCCGCTGTTGCCGGTGGGCGACGGCGAGTAGTGCTCCGTGCCGTTGGGCGCGTGCGCATACAACTGCTTGCGGCGTTCGATGTCGTACGGAAAGCCGCCGGAAGCCAGCACCACGGCGCGCGCGGCGCGCACGCGCACCGTCGCGCCATCGCGCTGCACCACCGCGCCGCGCACGGCGCCATCTTCGATGATGAGCGACCTGGCCGGCGCGTTCAACCACAGCGGCACGCCCAGCTTGAATGCGGAGGCAGCCAGCCGGCCCGCCAGCGCATTGCCGTTGGTCAGCGTCATGCCGCGCCCATGCTTGGCCACGTCCAGGAAATGCCGTGTCAGACGCTTGGCCACGTACCAGGCCGAGGCCACCGAGCGCGTGGCGCGCATGAAGTGCACGATCTCCTTGCCCGAGCCCAGCATCATGCCGAACACGGTCAGCTCGGGCAGCGCGGGCGCCAGGTCCCTGACGTGGGCGCCGAGCTTGCGGCCATCGTAGGGCCGCGCCACCATCGAGCGTCCGCCCTGCTTGCCGCCGGGCGCTTCCGCGTGATAGTCGGGGAACACCAGCGGCATGTCGAACTGCACTTCGGTGTTCGACGTGAAGAAATCCACGGCGCGCGGACCCTGCTCCAGAAAGGCATCCACGCGTTCGGCGTTGTAGCTGTCGCCGGCTTCGTGGCGCAAATAGGCGCGGCCTTCGTCCGGCGTCTCATGGATGCCCTGCACCTTGGCCAGCGACGTGCCCGGTATCCAGAGCCAGCCGCCCGAACGCGCGGTGGAGCCGCCGAAGCGCGGCTCTTTTTCAACGATAAGGACCTTCAGGCCGGCGCTGGCCGCGGTGATTGCGGCAGCCATGCCCGACGCGCCCGACCCGACCACCAACACGTCGCAGTCGTATTGACGAGAATCTTCCACGTTGTCTCCATACCCTTGGGGCGGCCGGCTCCCGATCGCGAAACCGGTGCGGCCTTCTTATTCGTTCGACTGTAGATAAGGCATTTGATAATGTCAATATGGTTCACGATTAGCGAAAGTACTAACATAGGCAACCTCATTCGATAAAAGAAAATGGCCACCAGATCCAGCTCCGGCAAGCGCAATGCCGACGCCACTCCCGCCGCGCCGCCACGCAGGCGCGGCATCCAGTCCATCGAAGTCGGCGGCAAGATCCTGTTGGCGCTGCTGGAACACTCGTCCTCGCTGCCGCTGGGCGCGCTGGCCAAGGCGGCCGGCATGTCGGGCGCCAATGCCCACGCCTATCTCGTCAGCTATGGGAATCTGGGCCTGGTCAGGCAGGACCCGAACACCGGCGAGTACGAATTGGGGCCGCTCGCGCTGCAGTTGGGACTGGCCGCGCTGCACCGGCTCGATCCCATCAAGATTGCCATCCCGATGACGCGCGAATTCGCCGAGAGAAGCGGGCAGACCGTCGCCATCGCGGTGCTGGGCAACCTGGGGCCGGTCATCGTGCACCTGCACGAATCCAACTACCCCATCCACGTCAACATGCGCACCGGCACGGTCATGTCGCTGACCAACACGGCGACGGGCAAGGTGTTCGCGGCGCTGCTGCCGCCCAAGAAGATAGAAAGCCTGCTGCACGAGGACCATCTGCGCCTGGGCGCAGTGCCTTCATTGGGCCAGACCGAGAAGTTCGAACGCACCCTGCGCGAAGTCCGCCAATGCGGCGTGGCCCGCGCCGTGGGCGATCCCATCCCTGGCATCAATGGCCTGAGCGCACCCGTGTTCGACTCGAATGGCAACGTCGTGCTGGCGATCACCGCAATCGGCGCGGTGGGCGTATTCGACGTGCGTTGGACCAGTCCGCTGATCGACGACATCAAGCGTTGCGCCGACGCCATCTCGGCGGAACTGGGCTGGCAGAACCGCGATGCGCGCGCGACGCGACAGGGTTAGGACCGGCAACGCAGAATCGCCACACGGCAAAAGGCCGCTGCATGGATGCATCCGTGCAGCGGCCTTTGTGTATTTGGAGTCAGCCTTGCGGCAAGGCTGCGATGCTCAACGCAGCAACACCTTGTCCAGCGATTCGGTGAAGCGCTTGGCATCCTGGAAGCCCACCACGCGAGCCTCGGGCAGCTCCTTTCCGCCCGGTTCGAAGAACATGATGCCCGGCGGGCCGAACAGGCGGAAACGCTTGAGCAACGCGCGGTCGTCGGCGTTGTTCGCGGTCACGTCGGCCTGCACCAACAGCATGCCCGACATGCGCTGCGCAACGCCCGGATCGGTAAAAGTGAAGCGCTCCATCTCGCGGCACGACACGCACCAGTCGGCGTAGAAATCCAACATTACCGGCTGGCGGCTTTGCGCGAGCAAGGCATCCAGTTCGGCGCTATTGCGCACGCGCTGGAAATGCACTTCGCCGCTGCTCGCCGCCACGCCCGCGGGCGCATCGCCGCGCGCCGCCAGATGCGACAGCGGCTGCAGCACGTCGCGCCCGCCGCTGGCCGCGCCGATCAGCCAGGCCGCGGCCGCCAGCGCCAGCAACAGGCCCAGGCCCTTGCCGAACATGCGCGCCGCGCCCGCGCTTTGCGGCAAGGCATCGAAGGCCCGCAGCATCACCGCGGCAACCACGGCCAGGAAGGCCCAGCCCGTCATCTGCACCCAGGTCGGCACCACCGGTATCAGCATCCACCAAGCCGTGGCCAGCAACAGCATGCCGAACATGCGTTTCACGCCGTCCATCCAGGGCCCGGCCTTGGGCAGCAAGGCGCCCGACGACGCGCCCACGATCAACAGCGGCACGCCCATGCCCCAGGCCATTGCGAACAGCGCCGATCCGCCCAACACCACGTCGCCGGTCTGCGAGATGTACAGCAGCGCACCCGCCAATGGCGCGGCCACGCAGGGGCCGACGATCAAGGCCGACAAGGCGCCCATCACCAGCGCGCCGGTGTAACGCCCGCCCGGGATGCGCGCCGAGCGTTGCGACAGCCAGCCCTGAATGCCTGCAGGCATCTGGAACGTGAAGGCGTCGAACATGGCCAGCGCCAGCACGGCCAGCAGGATGGCGAACAGGGTAAGGATCCACGGCGTCTGCAGCCAGGCGGCTAGCCCCGCTCCGCTCAACCCCGCAGCCACGCCCAGCGCGGTATAGACCACGGACATGCCCAGCACGTAGGTCGCGGCCAGTGCCAGGCCGCGGCCGCGCGAAGGCTTGGCCTGCGCCGCGCCGCCCACCACGATGGACGACAGGATGGGAATCATGGGCAGCACGCAGGGCGTGAAGGCCAGCAGCAAACCCAGCACCAGGAACACGCCCGCGGTCTTGACCCAGCCCAGTCCGCCCAAGGCGTCAGCCAGGCCGGTATCGCCGGCATTGACCAGCGCGCCGAGACCGCTCGATGCGCCAGACGTGGCTGCCGGGATGCCTCCCGGTCCGGCCAGGGCATAGCCGCCAGCCACCGGAGTGAGCTTCACGCTGCTGTCCATGGGCGGATAGCACAGCCCGGCATCCGCACAGCCCTGTGCGGTCAGCGTCAGGGTGAAGGGCTGTCCGCCCGCGGCCACCGGCACGCGTATCGCCACGTCCTGGTGGAAGACTTCCATGTCCTTCTCGAAGGTCGGGTCGTACTTGACCTCGCCCTTGGGATAGACAGCTTCACCCAGCGTGGCGGCGCCGATGGGACTGATGGTGATGCCGAAGCGCTCGCGGTACATGTAGTAGCCGGGCGCAACGCGATAGCGCAGTTCCAGCGTTTCAGGCGCCACCATCTCGGCGCTGAACACGAAGGCCTTCTCGGGATCCAGGAACTCTGCCTCGGCGCGCGCAGCGGCTTGCCAGCCCAGCAACAGCAGCATCATGGCCAGCAAGGCCAACCACTGCCTGAAGAAGGCGCGCGACGCGCGGGACTCGCGCCGAAGCGCGCCGAAACCGGCTAGTTGCAACATCAGTCTCTCTTGTTCTGCGTGACGGCCGTCTGCTCACGCACCCAGTCCAGATAGGGCGCCGCGCCGCCGATGACGGGCAGCACGATGATCTCGGGCACATCGTAGGGATGCATCTGCGCCAGGGCCTGCACTACAGCCTGGTGGCGCGCGTATGTGGTCTTGATGTGAATGGGGATTTCCTCCGCCCCTTCGACTTCTCCTTTCCACATGTAGATGGACAGGCCCGGCGCGCCAAGGTTCACGCACGCGGCCAGGCCGTCTTCAACCAGGACATGCGCAATCCGCTTGGCCAGCAGCAGGTCGGGCGCATTGCTGATGACCAGCACAACGTCGTCATCTCGCAACATGGAGGCTCCTCGGAATACCCGTATGGGATGTAACTCGGGGTATTTTATCGGTATTGCGGCCATCGCCCGGATCCGCCGGACTTGAACGCGCCGCCATGCAACCCGCTCCCACCGAGGCACGCATGTCCGACAACTGCCTGTTCTGCCGCATCGCCCGCCACGAAATCCCCGCGCACGTGGTGCACGAGGACGAACGCCTGCTGGCCTTTCTCGATATCCACCCGGTGCGCCCCGGGCACGTGCTCATCATCCCCAAGCAGCACTATCCCTATTACGAGGACATGCCGGCCGACCTGGCGGGCAGCATTCTCAACCTGGGCCAGAAGCTCGGCCGCCACATGAAGCGCCTGTACGACGTGGAGCGCGTGGGCTTCGCCTTCACGGGCATCCACGTGGCGCATGCGCACGCCCACGTCATCCCCATGCATCATCCGCAGGACGTCACGTCCACCCAGTACATCGAGCAGCAAGACCTGACTTTCAAGATGCCGCCTCAGCCCGCCGCCGAAGCGCTGGCCGCGACCGCCGCGCAATTGCGGGGCGAACTGCACGCCTCGTAACGCGGCGCGGGCGCGCAAAAAAACAAGGGCGGGTCCGAAGACCCGCCCTTGTCGCTTATCGAGCTACCGAAATTACTCGGCGCTGCCCTCAGCGGCTTCATCGACTTCCGGACGGTCAACCAGTTCCATGAAAGCCATGGGAGCGTTGTCGCCTTGACGGAAGCCCATCTTCAGCACGCGGGTGTAGCCGCCGTTACGGGCCGCGTAGCGCGGGCCGATTTCGGCGAACAGCTTCACCACCGCGTCGCGATCACGCAGACGGGCAAATGCCAGACGCTTGTTCGCGAGCGTGGGCTCTTTGCCCAGCGTGATCAGGGGTTCGATGACGCGGCGCAATTCTTTCGCCTTCGGCAGCGTGGTCTTGATGGCTTCGTGGGTGATCAACGAAACGGCCATGTTGCGGAACATGGCAAGACGGTGACTGCTGGTGCGGTTGAGCTTACGCAAGCCATTACCGTGACGCATGATAAGTTTCCTTTGAATCTAAAGATGGCGTCAGCCATCGGGTTGCCGGCTCTTCTATCAACCTGCAATCAGGCCGCGGTCCGGTAGAAAACGGTGCATTTTACGACGGTTTCGCAAACTATCCGGCGCAAGGCCGGCTGCTTGCGGGAACCGCCCCTTTTTAGGGGCGGCACCCTGTCAAGACTTAGGGACGCTCCAGGCCCAGGGGGGGCCAGTTTTCGAGCTTCATGCCCAGCGTCAGGCCGCGTGCGGCCAGGACTTCCTTGATCTCGTTGAGCGACTTGCGACCCAGGTTCGGGGTCTTGAGCAGCTCGTTTTCGGTACGCTGGATCAGGTCGCCGATGTAGTAGATGTTTTCGGCCTTCAGGCAGTTGGCCGAACGCACGGTCAGCTCCAGGTCGTCGACCGGGCGCAGCAGCACCGGATCGATCTGCGGCGTGCCGCGGACCGGGGCTTCGTACGAATCGCCAGCGCCTTCCAGGGCGGCGAAGACCGAGATCTGGTCCATCAGGATGCGGGCCGACTGGCGCACCGCTTCCTCGGGCGAGATCACGCCGTTGGTTTCGATGTCCAGGACCAGCTTGTCCAGGTCGGTGCGCTGTTCCACGCGGGCGCTTTCAACGGCGTAGCTCACGCGGCGGACCGGGCTGAACGAGGCGTCCAGAACGATGCGGCCGATGGTGTGAGTGCGGTCTTCCGACAGCGCGCGCACGTTGCCCGGCACGTAGCCGCGGCCCTTTTCGACCTTGATCTGCATTTCCAGCTTGCCTGCGTCCGTCAGGTTGCAGATGGCATGGCCGGGGTTGATGATCTCGACGTCATGCGGCAGCTCGATGTCGCTGGCCAGCACGGTGCCCGCGCCGGTCTTGCGCAGAACCAGGGTCACTTCGTCGCGATTGTGCAGCTTGAAGACCACGCCCTTCAGGTTCAGCAGGATGTCGACGACATCTTCGCGAACGCCCGGGATGGTCGAGTATTCGTGCACCACGCCCGTCATCTGGACTTCGGTCGGCGCGTAGCCGGTCATCGAAGACAGCAGGATGCGGCGCAGGGCGTTGCCCAGCGTGTGACCGTAGCCACGCTCGAACGGCTCCATCACGATCTTGGCATGGTGCGTGCCGACCGGTTCGACTTCAATGGAGCGCGGCTTCAGGAAACCTTGAGTGGACATTTACTGTGTTCCTTTTCAATACCCTCGGCTCGTTACACCGATAAGGCTGATGGACAGGGTGAAACTTGAAACGCGGACGGCGCGAAAAACACCGGCCGATACTTACCGCAAAGCCCGCTCCGCCAAAAAGCGGAAAGCGGGCTGCTGCGGGACGTGCAAACGGGTCGCGAGACCAGCTCGCCGGCGCACTGCGAAGGTAGCGCCGGCAGGCCTGATTAACGCGAGTACAGTTCGACGACCATCGATTCGTTGATGTCGCGAGCGACGTCAGCGCGATCGGGGGCCGACTTGAACGTACCGGTCAACTTGGTCGTGTCGACTTCCACCCACTGGGGGATGCCGATGCTGGTGGCCAGGTCGAGCGATTCCTTGATGCGGCCTTGCTTCTTGGCCTTTTCGCGGACCGACACGACGTCGCCAGCCTTGACCAGCATCGAAGCGATGTCAGCCGTGTGGCCGTTCAGTTCGATGGCGCGGTGGCTCACCAGCTGGCGAGCTTCGGCGCGCGTCGAGCCGAAGCCCATGCGGTAGACGACGTTGTCCAGGCGCGATTCCAGCAACTGGATCAGCGTTTCGCCGGTGTTGCCACGGCGACGCTCGGCTTCAGCGAAGTACTTGCGGAATTGCTTTTCCAGCACGCCGTACATGCGCTTGAGCTTTTGCTTTTCGCGCAGCTGCAGGCCGTAGTCGGAAGTGCGGGCACCCGAAGTGCGGCCGTGTTGGCCAGGCTTGGAATCCAGCTTGCACTTGGAATCCAGCGAGCGGCGGGCGCTCTTCAGGAACAGGTCAGTACCCTCGCGGCGCGAGAGCTTGCATTTGGGTCCAATATAACGTGCCATGTGGATTCCCTTTAGATACGACGACGCTTCGGCGGACGGCAGCCGTTGTGCGGAACGGGCGTGATGTCGGCGATGGACGAAATCTTGATGCCCAGCGCGTTCAGAGCGCGGACCGACGATTCGCGGCCAGGACCGGGGCCCTTGATACGCACTTCCAGCGTCTTGATGCCGTACTCCAGCGCGACGCGGCCAGCCGTTTCAGCAGCGACCTGCGCGGCGAACGGGGTCGACTTGCGCGAGCCCTTGAAACCAGCACCGCCCGACGTGGCCCACGACAGCGCGTTGCCCTGACGATCGGTGATGGTGATGATGGTGTTGTTGAACGAAGCGTGAACGTGCGCGATGCCGTCCGAGACGTTCTTCTTGACCTTTTTGCGCACGCGCGAAGCGCCGCTGGTGGAAGCTTTCGCCATAATCCAGTTCCTCGATTATTTCTTCAGGGACGCAGCAGCACGACGCGGGCCCTTGCGGGTCCGGGCGTTGGTGCGAGTGCGCTGGCCGCGCACGGGCAAACCGCGCTTGTGACGCATACCGCGGTAGGTTCCCAGGTCGATCAAACGCTTGATCGAGAGCTGTACTTCACGACGCAGGTCGCCTTCAACCGTGAACAGACCAACATGTTCGCGGACGCGTTCCAATTCAGCGTCGTTCAGATCCTTGACCTTCTTGTCAAAGGGTACGTTTGCCGCTTCGCAAATCTTGCGAGCGCGCGTACGACCGATGCCAAAAATGGCGGTCAGTCCGATCTCGGCGTGCTGTTGCGGCGGGATGTTAATGCCAGCAATACGGGCCATGACTATTCCTTGAATAAATCTGTTGCGTAGTCGCTAACCCGAGTTAGCCTTGACGCTGCTTATGACGCGGGTCGGTGCAGATAACGCGCACCACGCCGTGACGTTTGATAACTTTGCAGTTGCGGCAGATCCGCTTAACCGATGCCATTACTTTCATGGTTGACTCCTAATTTTCCGTAATCCGGTTCCGCTCATTTGGAGCGGAAAACTATCCTGGCTCGCGTCAGATCATAGGGCGTGAGCTCCACTGTGACCTTGTCACCCGGCAGGATCCGGATGTAATGCATACGCATCTTGCCGGAAATATGGCCCAACACCACGTGGCCGTTTTCGAGCTTGACGCGAAATGTCGCGTTCGGGAGGTTCTCAAGAACCTCGCCTTGCATCTGAATGACGTCGTCCTTGGACATTCTTTTGCTTACCGCATCGGCAAACCCGCGCCCTTGAAGTTAGCCTTCTTGAGCAACGAGTCGTACTGGTGAGACATCATGTAGGCCTGAACCTGCGCCATGAAATCCATCGTCACCACCACAATAATCAACAGGGACGTACCACCGAAGTAGAAGGGAACGTTCCAGCGCATCACCAAGAATTCCGGCAACAGGCACACCAACGTGATGTAGATGGCACCTGCGAGCGTCAGACGCATCAGGATCTTGTCGATGTAGCGCGCTGTTTGTTCGCCCGGACGGATGCCCGGAACAAACGCACCACTCTTCTTCAGGTTGTCCGCCGTTTCGCGGCTGTTGAACACCAGAGCCGTGTAGAAAAAGCAGAAGAAAATAATCGCGACCGAGTACAGCGTGATGTAGAGCGGTTGACGAGGCGACAGGGCCGCAGCCAGGTCGCTAAGCCAGCGCATGTTCTCACTGCTGGAGAACCAGCTCGTGATCGTGGCCGGGAACAGAATGATCGACGACGCGAAGATCGGCGGAATCACCCCTGCCATGTTCAGCTTCAGCGGCAAATGCGAGCTTTGACCACCGTAGACCTTGTTGCCGACCTGACGCTTGGCGTAGTTCACCGTGATCTTGCGCTGTCCGCGTTCCACGAACACCACAAAAGCGGTAACCAGCACCACCAGAGCCACGATGAACAGTGCCGAAAGCACGGACATCGAGTTGGTGCGGACCAGGTCCAACAGTGCAGCCAGCGCCGCGGGCAGACCCGCAACGATACCTGCGAAGATCAGGATGGAAATCCCGTTGCCCAGACCACGTTCCGTGATTTGCTCACCCAGCCACATGACGAACATGGTGCCGGTGACCAAGGTCACGACGGTCGTGAAGCGGAACAGCATGCCCGGATCGATCACCAGTCCCTGCTGGGACTCCAACGCTACCGAAATGCCCACAGCCTGCACCAGCGCCAGCACGACCGTGCCGTAGCGGGTGTATTGGGTGATCTTCCGACGGCCGGCTTCGCCCTCTTTCTTGAGCGATTCCAGCGACGGCACCACCACAGACATCAGCTGCATGATGATGGATGCCGAAATGTACGGCATGATCCCCAGGGCAAAAATCGAGAAGCGCGAGAGCGCCCCGCCCGAGAACATGTTGAACAGGCCCAGGATCCCGCCCTGGTTCTGACGGAACAAGTCCGCCAGCGCATCCGGGTTGATGCCCGGTACGGGGATGTGTGTACCCAAACGGTAAACCACCAGGGCGAGCACCAGGAACACGAGGCGGCGCTTCAAATCGCCGTACCGTGCTCCGGTTTTGCCCAATGCCTGCGCGTTAGCCACTCGTCACCTCGTGATCAAGCAAGCGAGCCGCCCGCGCCTTCGATGGCGGCGCGAGCGCCGGCCGTCGCGGTAATGCCCTTGAGCACGACCTTGCGCGAGAGTTCACCCGACTTGATGACCTTGGCGTAACGAACCGCCTGGCCAATCACGCCAGCGGCCTTCAGCACTTGCACGTCGACTTCGTCGATGGGCAGGGCTTGCAGGTCCGACAGACGGACTTCGGCGTACAGGTGCTGGCCGAGCGGGGTGAAACCACGCTTGGGCAGACGACGCTGCAGCGGCATTTGACCGCCTTCGAAGCCAACCTTATGGAAACCGCCCGAGCGCGACTTCTGACCCTTGTGACCACGGCCGGCGGTCTTACCCAGACCCGAACCGATGCCACGGCCGACGCGGCGCTTGGCGTGCTTGCTGCCCTCAGCGGGCTTCAGCGAATTAAGTTGCATATCCGACATGGTGATTCCTTAGGCTTCCGAGACGGAAACGAGATAATCCACCTTACGGATCATCCCACGCACCTCGGGCGTATCGACCAGCACGCGGCTGCTGTTGATGCGGCCCAAGCCCAAACCGCGAACCGTATCACGGTGCGATTGCTTGGTACCGATCACCGAGCGCACGAGGGTCACTTTGATCTGCTTCTGAGCCATGATTTACCCCAGGATTTCTTCGACCGACTTGCCGCGCTTGGCAGCAACATCAGCCGGGGTCATGGAGGCGCGCAGGCCGTTCAACGTGGCGCGAACCATGTTGTAGGGGTTGCTCGAGCCCAGGCTCTTGGCAACCACGTTACGCACACCCATCACATCAAAAATAGCGCGCATCGGGCCGCCGGCGATAACGCCGGTACCTTCAGCAGCGGGCGAGATCAGCACGGTAGCGGCGCCATGCTTGCCAACCACGGTGTGGTGCAGCGTGCCGTTCTTCAGAGCGACCTTGAACATGCCGCGGCGGGCTTGTTCCATAGCCTTCTGAACGGACACCGGCACTTCACGCGCCTTGCCCTTACCCATGCCGATGCGGCCATCGCCATCGCCAACCACGGTCAGCGCGGCAAAGCTCATGGTGCGACCACCCTTGACCACTTTGCTCACGCGGTTGACCGCGATCATCTTTTCGCGGAGGCCGTCATCGTTCTCTTTTTCCGCGGCGTTCTTGCCTTGTACTTTAGCCATTTGACAGATCCTCGCTTAGAACTTCAGGCCGGCTTCACGCGCGGCATCGGCCAGCGCTTTCACGCGGCCATGGTAACGAAAGCCCGAGCGATCGAAAGCGACCAGTTCGATACCGGCGGCCTTGGCCTTTTCGGCCACGCGCTTGCCAACCAGCGACGCAGCGGCTTTGTTGCCGCCCTGACCGGTTTGGCCGGCCAGTTGCGCGCGCACTTCGGCTTCGACCGTCGAGGCGCTGACCAGAACGCGATCGCCTTCCGGCGAAATGATGTTGGCGTAGATGTGCTGGTTCGAGCGGAAAATCGAGAGGCGATGAACGCGCAGCTCGTTGATCTTCCGGCGGGTCGGAACCGCACGACGCAAACGGGAAACTTTTTTGTCCATGATTCGTCCTTGCGTGCGCCGTTATTTCTTCTTGGTTTCTTTGATGACGACGCGTTCGTCCGAGTAACGCACGCCCTTGCCCTTGTAGGGTTCGGGTTCGCGGTACGCGCGGATTTCAGCGGCCATCTGACCGACGACTTGCTTGTTGGCGCCCTTGATGACGATTTCCGTCTGGGTCGGGCACTCGGCCTTGATACCGGCCGGCAACTGGTGCAAAACGTCGTGCGAGAAACCGAGCTGCAGCTTAACGGCATCGCCTTGGATCGAGGCGCGGTAACCCACGCCAACCAGGGTCAGCTTGCGCTCGAAGCCCTTGCTCACGCCGGTGACCATGTTGGCCACCAGAGCGCGCACGGTACCCGACATGGCGTTGGCGTGACGGCTTTCGTTGGCGGCGACAAACGTGAGTTTGCCGTTGTCCAACGCAACCGTGACGTCGCCGGTCAGGGCTTGGGTCAGGGTGCCCAGCGGGCCCTTGACGGTGATCTGATCCTGCTTGATGTCAGCTTCGACACCCTTGGGCAGTTCGACCGGATACTTAGCGATACGTGACATTCGAATTTCTCCTTAGGCCACGTAGCACAGCACTTCGCCGCCGACGCCGTTGGCGCGAGCCTTACGGTCGGTCATGACGCCGCGCGAGGTCGAAACGATAGCCACGCCCAGGCCGTTCATGACCTGAGGAATGCTGGTACGGCCCTTGTAGATACGCAGACCGGGGCGCGAGACGCGTTCGATGCGCTCGATGACCGGACGGCCAGCGTAGTACTTCAGGGTGATCTCGAGCTCAGGCTTGGCCTGGGTGCCCTTGATTTCAAAGCTGTCGATGTAGCCTTCGTCCTTCAGCACAGCGGCAATGGCCGCCTTCAGCTTCGAGGAGGGCATGTTCACCGTAACTTTGTCCACTTGCTGCGCATTGCGAATGCGGGTCAGCATATCGGCGATGGGATCGCTCATGCTCATATTGTTTCTCCTACCAGCTGGCCTTGGTGATGCCGGGGATTTCACCCTTCATCGCCATTTCACGCAGTTTGTGGCGCGTCAGGCCGAACTTGCGGAACACACCGCGCGGACGACCGGTGACCACGCAACGGTTACGTTGACGCGTCGGGTTGGCATTGCGCGGCAGCTGTTGCAGCTTGAGCCGAGCTTGGTAACGTTCTTCGTCGGTCTTCGACTGGTCGTCGATGATCGCCTTCAACTCAGCGCGCTTGGCGGCGAACTTGTCAGCCAGCTTGGCGCGCTTGATGTCGCGATTGATGAGGGAAAGTTTAGCCACGTCATCAGCCCCTTAGTTACGGAACGGGAAGCTGAAGGCCGTCAACAGCGCCTTGGCTTCTTCGTCGGTCTTCGCGGTGGTGGTGATGCTGATGTTCAGCCCACGCAGCGCGTCGATCTTGTCGTACTCGATTTCGGGGAAAATGATCTGCTCTTTCACCCCGATGTTGTAGTTGCCACGGCCGTCGAACGCACGACCCGAGATACCGCGGAAGTCGCGCACGCGAGGCAGCGCAACCGCCACCAGGCGATCCAGGAATTCGTACATGCGTTGACCGCGCAGCGTGACCATGCAACCGATCGGGTAGTTTTCGCGGATCTTGAACCCGGCGATAGCCTTCTTGGTCTTCGTCACGACGGGCTTCTGGCCAGCGATCTTGGTCAGGTCGCCAACAGCGTGCTCGATGACTTTCTTGTCCGACACCGCTTCCGACACACCCATGTTCAGGGTGATCTTGGTGATGCGCGGCACTTCCATCGTGCTCTTGTAGCCAAACTTGGCTTGCAGGTCGGCAGCGACCTTGCTCTTGTAGAGATCTTGCAAACGAGACATGTCTATCGCCCCTTACGCCTTGGCGCCGACAACGGCACCATTGGAACGGAACACGCGAACCTTGCGGCCTTCGACTTCTTGCACGCCCACGCGGTCGCCGCGGCCGGTGGCCGGGTTGAACAGCGCGACGTTCGAGATGTGAATCGGCATGGTCTTTTCGACAATCCCGCCCGGGTTGTTAGCCATCGGGTTGGCTTTCACGTGCTTCTTGACGACGTTGACGCCTTCGACCAGAACGTGGTCGGCATCGACGCGCGCCAGCACGGTACCGCGACGCTTCTTGTCGCGGCCGGTCAGGACGATGACTTCGTCGCCTTTACGAATGTTGTTCATCGTAGGGCTCCTTACAGCACTTCCGGGGCCAACGACACGATCTTCATGAACTTCTCGGTACGCAGTTCACGCGTAACGGGTCCGAAGATGCGGGTGCCGATGGGCTCCAGCTTGGCGTTGAGCAACACGGCGGCATTGCCACCGAAACGAATCAGCGAACCGTCTTTACGGCGCACGCCCTTGGCGGTACGAACCACCACGGCATTGTAAATTTCGCCTTTCTTGACGCGTCCGCGCGGAGCCGCATCTTTGACGCTCACCTTGATGATGTCGCCGATACCGGCATAACGGCGCTTGGAGCCACCGAGCACCTTAATGCACATGACATGACGCGCACCAGTGTTATCGGCCACATCCAGCGTGGTCTGCATTTGGATCATGATTTTTCCTGTTCCAACTTAACTGGAAATACGGTTTTCCCAACAAGGGAACACTGCAATTCCTGCCAGTTTTGGTCCCGTCAGGTCTGCCGCCCTGCTTTTGTGTTGGCATGTATTGAGCTTTCGCCCTATTCACGCAACTGGTTGGCAACGCAACGACCCTGGGTTGAAATCCTGCGGGTATTCCCCCAACACGTCGGGCTAACCTGCATAGGCGCGGGCCAACTCGATCGACAATCTGGGAAAGCTGATAATTCTAACGTGGTTAATTTTTGAGCGCAAGCACTTTGTGTGGATAACCCACAAAAGCGACGCTTTCCCCCGAGAAGGGGGCACCGAGGCTATCTGCCCCCTATTTCTGGCGGTAGTAGCCCTTCTCCCAGGCGTCATGATTGGCCTTCCCGCGACGGATCTCGTCCGTGAACGGGGCGGCCATGAGCACCAGGCGGTTCAACCATTTTACAGGAGCGCGGCAGGGGCGTTCGAAGTCCACGAAAAGCACGGCGCGCAGCCCGGAGGTGTCGTTATGGACCTGGTGCGGATAGAGGTCGTCGAACACCACCGCCCGGCCTTCGCGCCAGCTGTAGCGCTCGCCCCCGACCTCGATCCAGCATTGTTCGGCGGGCTCCGGCACCACCAGCCCCAGATGCAGGCGCAGGACGCCGTTGTACGGGCCCGTGTGCAAGGGGATGCGCTTGCCGGCCTCCAGGATGGAGAAGAATGCCGTGCGGATGCCCGGGATCTCCTGCAGCGCCCGGGCGGTCTGGGGACAACGCGCCAGGTTGCGTTCGGAGCGCAGGCCGTAACCCATGAACACAAAAGTCTTCCATTGGTCGTCCGAGGTGATCTGGCCGACGTCGGGGGAGATTTCGTGGAAGGCGGGCAGATGCTGGCGCTCGGAGAGCAGGCCGGCCAGCTCGGTGCGGATGGCGGGCGCCTGGGCCTCGAGCGCCGCGACCCAGGGAAACTGGCCGTTGTCGAAAATGGGGCGGTCGCCGACCAGCGAGGCCTGGGCGATGCGGTTGCGCAACCAATCTATGAAGCGGAAAAAGACGCGCGAGTAGAAACTGGGCTTGCTGGGCGGACGCGCATCGACGGGTTGCACAATAAGTAGCCGGATAGACAGCCAAAGATGCACCATTTTGTCCATGCCAGCGCGGGCACGCAAGACTTGCGCCTGCATATTGGCTCCAATGCGCCACCGGGCATTGGCCCTCCCCGCCGCGGACAAGCTGGTTTAGACTGGCGTGGGCGACAGTGATCGCTATCCACTCCTATTTCGCAAGGGAAGACAGGCATGTATGAACAGTTGGCGCTGTATATCGACGGCGAATTCGTCGCCGGAGAGGGCAGGCGCACCCAGGACGTCATCAACCCGGCCACGCTGGAAGTTCTCGGCCAGCTGCCCCACGCCACCGAAGCGGATCTGGATCGGGCGCTAGCCGCCGCCCAGCGCGCCTTCGAGTCGTGGAAGAAATCCTCTCCCATGGACCGCTCGGCCATCCTGCGCAAGGTCGCGACGCTGTCGCGCGAACGCGCCCAGGAAATCGGCCGCAACATGACGCTGGACCAGGGCAAGCCGCTGGCCGAAGCCGTGGGCGAAGTCACCTCCTGCGCCGAACACGCCGACTGGCACGCCGAGGAATGCCGCCGCATCTACGGCCGTGTGGTCCCGCCGCGCAATCCTGACGTGCGCCAGATCGTGGTGCGCGAACCCATCGGCGTCTGCGCCGCGTTCACGCCCTGGAACTTCCCGTACAACCAGGCCATCCGCAAGATCGCCGCCGCCATCGGCGCCGGCTGCACGGTGGTGCTGAAGGGTCCCGAGGACTCACCCAGCGCCGTCATGGCCATTGCCCGCATGTTCCACGACGCCGGCCTGCCCAAGGGCTGCCTGAACATCGTCTGGGGCGAACCCGCCAAGATCTCCGACTACCTGATCCGTTCGCCCATCGTGCGCAAGGTGTCGTTCACCGGCTCCGTGCCGGTCGGCAAGCAGCTGGCCGCGCTGGCCGGCGCCCACATGAAGCGCGTCACCATGGAACTGGGCGGTCACTCGCCCGTGCTGGTGTTCGACGACGCCGACATCGACCGCGCCGCCACCATGCTGGCCAAGTTCAAGATCCGCAACGCCGGCCAGGTGTGCGTGTCGCCGACCCGCTTCTATGTCCAGAATGGCGCCTATGAACAGTTCCTCGCGCGCTTCTCCGAAGTGCTGAAGAACATCAAGGTCGGCGACGGCCTGGAAGCCGGCACCGACATGGGCCCGCTAGCGCACGAGCGCCGCGTCCCCGCCATGAGCGCCTTCATCGACGACGCCAAGAAGCATGGCGGCAAGGTGGTGGTCGGCGGCGGCCCGCTGGACCGCAAGGGCTTCTTCTTTGCCCCCACGGTCGTGACCGACGTGCCGGACAATTCCATGCTGATGACCGAGGAGCCCTTCGGCCCGGTCGCGCCGGTGGTCCGCTTCACGGATACCGATGAAGTGCTGCGCCGCGCCAACAGCCTGCCCTTCGGCCTGTCGTCCTACGTGTTCACGAACTCGCTGCAGACGGCCACCAAGGTCTCCAACGGCCTGGAAGCCGGCATGGTCAACATCAACCACTTCGGCAGCGCCCTGGCCGAGACGCCTTTCGGCGGCATCAAGGACAGCGGCATCGGCAGCGAAGGCGGCCTGGAAACGTTCGACGGCTACCTGGTCACGAAGTTCATCACGCACATCTGACCTGGCAGTGACACTAAGCCCCGCAGACATCCTGCGGGGCTTTTTTTTGCCTCATGCCCGAGAACCAGGCGGGCCAGCGCCGCACAAGCGCCGCTCAGGAACTTGCCCGAAAATCGCGCGGCGTCATGCCGAAGCGGCGCTTGAACAGGCGGCTGAAATGCGAGGGGTGCGAGAAACCCACCTGATAGGCCAGCTCGGCGATGCTGCGGTGGCTGTGCTGCGGATTCAGCAACAGTTCGCGGCACTTGTCGAGCCGCTGGTCGAAGATGAAGGACTCCACCGACAGGCCGCCAGCGCGCAGGATGCGGTGCAGATAGGCCACCGACAAACCGCAGCCCTGCGCCACCTGCTGCGGCGACAACGCCGGATCCGCCAGATGCTGGCGGATGTAGGCCAGCACGCGCTGCCGGTGCGCCAGCGTGACGCTGCTGTCCGACTCCGATGCGTGCCCCTGGCCTGACTGCACCAGGAACAGCACGATCAGGTCGATCAGGCGTTCGCCAAGTTCCGCTGCTTCGCCGTCCGACCAGCCGTCCACCCCTTTGAACAGGTGGTCCATATAGCTGGCCAGCAAAGCCCCGCGCGGCGAACCGTCATCGACGCGCAGCTTGTAGAAGGCGCCGACGCGGGAATCGCGCTGCAATAGCGCGCTGCGCGGAAAGGATACGCTCAGGCTGCGGTAGCCCGCCGCACCCTGCGCCGTGGCCTGGTAGGGCAGGCTCTGGTTCATCAGATAGACGCAACCGGGTTCGACCTGGAATGCCCTGCCCTGCTGCTGCACGGCCAGCGGTCCGGCCAGCGGCAGGCCAAAGGTATAGAACTCCTGGTCCAGGCGCGACACGTTGCCGGCGGTGCGCTCCAGCTTCTGCCCCTGGTAATGGAGGTCGTTGAACTGCAGGCTGCCTCGGCGCGCATAGCGCACATGCCCGGCGAAACTGTCGGGCCGGCCGCCATGCACCTCGAACGGACCGAACGCGTGCGACAGCGCCGCGCGCCATTCGTCGCGCCGGTCAGCGCCAGCGCTGGCCGAAATGGCGAATTCCGTATCGGACATGGCTCGGTCTCCTTGGACGCCGGCGCCGCCACCGGGCGCTCGTGATCCTGCGTCTACATATTCTTGACTCACCCTGCTGCGGGGTGTCCGGCGCCTTGAAGGCGCGCTTGGCGCAAGTCTATATTCAGCCCGATAAGCACACAACCTGGACAACCCGGGAGGAGACCCATGGCACCAGCGCCCGCACCGGCCGGCCGCCACGCGCCGGCTTCGCGCTACCTGCGCTGCGCAGGCCGCGAGCTGCACTACACCGAATGGGGCGCCGCGGACGCGCCCCCCGTCATCATGTGGCATGGCCTGGCCCGCACCGGCCGCGACTTCGACGACCTGGCGCAGGCGCTGGCGGACGACTACCGCATCATCTGCCCGGACGCGATCGGCCGCGGCCTGTCGCAATGGAGCCCCGATCCGGTTGCAGAGTACCAGCTGGATTTCTATGCCACGCTGGCCCGCGCCCTGGCGGACGGGCTGTCGCTGGCCCGCGTGCGCTGGGTGGGGACGTCCATGGGCGGCGCCACCGGCATGCACGCCGCCGCCACCACTCTGCGCGACCGGATCTCGCACCTGGTCGTCAATGACATCGGACCCGAACTGCCGCAGGCCGCCATCGACCGCATCGTGGCCTACGTCGGCGCGCCGCCGGCCTTCGATACGGTCACGGAACTGGAAGCCTGGTTGCGCGTCGCCTACAAGCCCTACGGCTGGCAAAGCGACGAGCAATGGCGCCGGATGGCGGAAACCTCGGTGCGCCGGCTGCCGGACGGCCGCGTCACCCTGCACTACGACCCGGCCATCGTCGGCCAGTTCAACAACCACCCGGCCGACTACGACCGCTGGACCGGTTATGACTCGCTGCGCATGCCGCTGCTGCTGCTGCGCGGCGCCGATTCGGACCTGCTGCTGCCCGAGGTCGCCGACGCCATGACCTGCCGCGGACCGCGCGCGCAGCGCATCGACTTCCCCGATTGCGGCCACGCCCCTGCCCTGAACGTGGCCCCGCAGATCGACGCCATCCGACTATTCCTTGCCACGCCGGACCACACGGCGGCTGCCCGCCCCCAATAACAGGAGACTCCCATGAAACGCGTCCTGCTCGCCGCGCTCGCCGGCCTCTGCATGAACTCCGCGATAGCGGCGAAAGACTTTGTCGTGGCCCACGTCTACGACAAGACCGGCCCCCTGGAGGCCTATGCCAAGCAAACCCAGAACGGCCTGATGCTGGGGCTGGAATATGCGACGCAAGGCACCATGACGGTCGCCGGCCGCAAGATCCGCGTGATTGAAAAGGACAACCAGGGCAAGCCCGACGTGGCTCGCGCCCAGCTGGCCTCGGCCTATGCCGACGACAACGCCGACATCGCTGTCGGCCCCACCTCGTCCGGCGTCGCGCTGGCGATGCTGCCCATCGCCGAGGAATACGAGAAGATCCTGCTGGTCGAGCCTGCCGTGGCGGATTCGATCACCGGCGACAAGTGGAACAAGTACATCTTCCGCACCGGCCGCAATTCGTCGCAGGACGCCATCGCCAACGCGGTCGCCTTCGACCAGGCCGGCACCTCGATCGCCATGCTGGCGCAGGACTACGCCTTCGGCCGCGACGGCGTGAAGGCGTTCAAGGGCGCGTTGAAGAACGCCAAGATCGTGCACGAGGAATACCTGCCCGCCAACGCCACCGACTTCACCGCCGGCGCGCAGCGCCTGTTCGATGCGCTGAAGGACAAGCCGGGCCGCAAGATCATCTTCATCCTGTGGGCCGGCGCTGGCAATCCGTTCAAGATCGCCGACCTGGACCCCAAGCGCTTCGGCATCGAGATCGCGACCGGCGGCAACACGCTGGCCGCCATGACGCCGCTGAAGTCGCTGGCGGGCATGGAAGGCGCCACCTATTACTACTATGGCATCCCTAAGAATCCGATCAACGACTGGCTGGTGGCGGAGCACCAGAAGCGCTACGGCCAGCCGCCGGACTTCTTCACCGCGGGCGGCATGGCCTCGGGGATCGCGATCGCCACCGCGCTGGCCAAGACCAACGGCAACTCCGACACCGACACGCTGATCAAGGCCATGGAAGGCATGAGCTTCGATACACCCAAGGGCAAGATGACCTTCCGCCCCGAGGACCACCAGGCCATGCAGTCCATGTACCACTTCCGCATCAAGAACGATCCGTCGGTGCCTTGGGCCGTGCAGGACCTGGTCAAGGAAATCACGCCGGACCAGATGTCGGTGCCGATCCAGAACAAACGCTGAGCGCGCCGTCCATCCATGCTGGAAACCCAATCGCTCACGATCCGTTTCGGCGGACACGTGGCTGTCAACGAGGTCAGCTGCAGCTATGCGCCTGGCACCCTGACCGCCATTGTCGGCCCGAACGGCGCGGGCAAGACCACCTACTTCAACCTGATCTCCGGCCAGCTGCGCGCCAGCGCCGGCACGGTGCGCCTGAACGGGCGCGACCTGACCTCGCTGGCCGCGCCCGCGCGCATGCATGCGGGGCTGGGCCGCGCGTTCCAGCTGACGCAGCTGTTCCCGCGCCTGAGCGTGCATGAGAACGTGCGCCTGGCCCTGCAGTCGCGCCAGCAAGGCATGGGCTGGCGCCAGATCCGTTTCTGGCGCACCTGGAGCGACGACCGCGGCCTGATCGAACGCGCCGATGCGCTGCTGGAACGCACCCGCCTGTCCGCGCGCCGCGACCAGTCCGCCGCCGACTTGCCGCACGGCGACCAGCGCAAGCTGGAGATCGCCATGCTGATCGCATTGGAGCCGCAGGTGTTCATGTTCGACGAGCCGACCGCGGGGATGAGCGTGGACGACGTGCCCGTCGTGCTGGAGCTGATCCGCGAGATCAAGAACGATCCGACGAAAACAATCCTGCTCGTGGAGCACAAGATGGACGTGGTGCGTGAACTGGCGGACCGCATCGTGGTGCTGCACAACGGCCAGCTGATGGCCGACGGCGACCCGGCGGCGGTGATCGCCTCGCCCATCGTGCAGCAGGCCTATCTGGGCGTCAGCCCGGCGGAGAAGGCGGCATGACGCAGGCGCTGCTGGAATTGAAGGACGTGCACACGCACATCGGCGCGTACCACATCCTGCACGGCGTGGACCTGGCGGTCGCGCCGGCGGCCGTGACCATGCTGCTGGGCCGCAACGGCGCCGGCAAGACCACCACGCTGCGCACCATCATGGGATTGTGGCGCGCCTCGCAAGGCCAGGTGAGCTTCGACGGCGCGCCCATCGGCGGTCCCGGCGCGCGCACCTCGCCGCCCGACATGGCGCGCATGGGCATGGCCTACGTGCCCGAGAACATGGGCATCTTCGCCGACCTTTCCGTGAAGGAAAACATCCTGCTGGCGGCACGCCAGGCCAGGAACGCCAGCCAGCTGGATACAGCGCGGCTGGAATGGATCTTCGGCTTCTTCCCGGCGCTGAAGAAGTTCTGGCTGCATCCGGCCGGCAAGCTGTCGGGCGGCCAGAAGCAGATGCTGGCCGTGGCGCGCGCCATCATCGAACCGCGCCGGCTGCTGTTGGTGGACGAACCCAGCAAGGGCCTGGCGCCCGCCATCATTCAGAACATGATCGACGCCTTCATCGAACTGAAGCAGGCGTCCACCACCATCCTGCTGGTCGAGCAGAACTTCAACTTCGCGCGCCTCGTGGGCGATCACGTCGCCGTGATGGACAACGGCCGCGTCGTCCACGCCGGCGGCATGGCCGAGCTGGCCGCGGACGACGAACTACAGACTCGCCTCTTGGGCCTGTCGCTGGGAAGCCACCAATGAGCACGCTCGAAATCGATACCCCGCTGCCGCGCGTCCGCGCGGACCTGCGCCCCGTCCTGCTGGTGGTGGCCCTGGCCGCGCTGGCCCTGCCCCTGGTGGGTTCCTTCTCTACCTGGGTCACCCTGACCCTGGCGGGGCTGGCCATGGGCATGATCATCTTCATCGTGGCCTCCGGCATGACCTTGGTGTTCGGCCTGATGGACGTGCTGAACTTCGGCCATGGCCTGTTCATCGCCATCGGCGCGTACATGGCCGCGACGGTGCTGGGCTCGATGGCCGACTGGACGCAATCCGGCAGCCTGTGGCTCAACCTGGGCGCGGTGCTGCCCGCCATGATCGTGGGCATGCTGGTCGCGGGCGCCGTGGGCCTGGCCTTCGAACGCGTCATCGTGCGCCCCGTCTATGGCCAGCATCTGAAGCAGATCCTCATCACCATGGGCGGCATGATCATCGGCGAAGAGATCATCAAGATGCTGTGGGGTCCGCAGACGATTTCGCTGCCGCTGCCCGAGGCGCTGCGCGGCGCGTTCCTGCTGGGCGATGCCGCCATCGAGAAGTTCCGCATCGTTGCCCTGCTGACGGGTCTGCTGGTGCTGGGCGGCATGCTGTGGCTGCTGAACCGCACCAAGCTCGGTCTCCTGATCCGCGCCGGCGTCGAGGACCGCGAAATGGTGGAAAGCCTGGGCTACCGTATCCGCCATCTGTTCGTGGGCGTGTTCGTCGCCGGTTCCATGCTGGCGGGCCTGGGCGGCGTGCTGTGGGGCATGTACCAGCAATCCGTGGTGCCGCAGCTGGGCGCGCAGGTGAACGTGCTGATCTTCATCGTCATCATGATCGGCGGCCTGGGCTCCACCGTGGGCTGCCTGATCGGCGCCTTGCTGGTTGGGCTGATGGCCAACTACACCGGCTTCCTCTTGCCCAAGGCCGCCCTGTTCTCGAACATCGCGCTGATGGTCGCCATCCTGTTGTGGCGGCCGCAGGGCGTGTATCCGGTCACGAATCGCTAGGAACCGCCGACATGTCCGTACGCCTGCTTTCCGGCGATCCCCCGCGCAGCACGCTGCTGGCCCTGGCGTTGATCGCCATCGTGGCCCTGCTTGCCGCCGCGCCCTTTCTCTTTCCCGGCCCCAAGTCGCTGGCGGTGGCCGCGAAGATCCTGGTCTTCGTGATCCTGGTCGCCAGCTATGACCTGCTGCTGGGATACACCGGCATCGTCAGCTTCGCGCACACCATGTTCTTCGGCATCGGCGCCTACGGCGTGGCGATCGCCAGCATCCGCATGGAACCGGGTTGGACCGCGGTGTTCGCGGGCCTGGGCGGCGGCCTGGTGGTATCGCTCGCGTTCGCCCTGCTGATCGGCCTGGCCAGCCTGCGCGTGCGCGCGATCTTCTACGCCATGATCACGCTGGCCGTCGCCGCGGCGTTTCAGACGCTGGTATCGCAGTTGTCCGACCTGACGGGCGGCGAGGATGGCCTGAACTTCAAGGTGCCGCAGATGCTGCGGCCGGCATTCCGGCCTTTCTCCGAGCAGATCTTCGGCGTCACGGTCGACGGCCGCGTGCTCACCTACTACCTGATCGCCGCGGTCTGCGTGGTGCTGTTCCTGCTGTTGCTGCGCATCGTGAATTCACCGTTCGGCCGCGTGCTGCAAGCCATACGCGAGAACCCGTTCCGCGCCGAAGCCATCGGCTACCGCACGGTGCTGTACCGCAGCCTGTCCAACCTGCTCGCCGCAGCCTTCGCCACGCTGGCAGGCGCCATGTACGCGCTCTGGCTGCGCTACAACGGTCCGGATACCTCGCTGTCGTTCGAGATCATGCTCAACATCCTGCTGATGCTGGTGATAGGCGGCATGGGCACCATGTATGGCGCCGTGGTGGGCGCCAGCCTCTTCGTCTTCGCGCAAAGCTATCTGCAGGATGGCCTGCACGTGATCCACGACGCGGTGTCGGGCGTGGCCCCCTTGGCGCTGCTGTTCGAGCCGGATCGATGGCTGTTGTGGCTGGGGATTCTGTTCGTCGTGTCGGTGTACTACTTCCCCACGGGCATCACTGGACGGTTGCGCGAACTGGCGGCGCGCCGCTGAGGCCGGCCCGATCAGCGGCCGCGCTGACTCAGCGCGTCGGCCTCACGCCGCAGGCCGTCGACACGGCGCTGCATGTCGTCCAAACTTCGGCGCGTGTCCTGGGCTCCCCGGTTCAGTTGCGAGCCGGATGGCGTCGGCGCCAGGTTGGGCATAGTCATGTCGGCGCCAGGCTTCAAAGGAATCATCGCCGGCGGATGCAGGTCGGCCGCCGGCTTCTCGCTGAGCAACTTTTCCAGCACCCGCATCTGCTCCCTGCGTTGCGCGATGGCGCGTTCCTCGTCCAGCAACGCCTGCTCGTTTGCGTCCTCGGTCCCGAACATGGCCGCGTGATCGAGCGACTGACCATCCAGGCGCACCCGCGCGTCGGGACCGGCATCTAGCAAGGCCCGCCCCAGGACAGCCGGATCCTGCGACGGCGCCGGATCCGGCCGCGTCTGCGCCGCAGTTGGCACCGCCCAGGCGCAAGCCATCAACAAGCCAAGCCGCGCCGCGTTCATGAAACCGCGCATGGTGTCCTGATCCCTGAATTCAAAGCCAAAAGTTCGGGCGAAAAAAAACGGCAAGGGTTTTATCCCTTGCCGTCTTATATCAGAACGGCGCGCCGTCCCGATGTGCTGCTTTACTTAGATGATACGTGCGGCTTCAACCAGACGCACCACGCGCCACGACTTCGAGCGCGAGATGGGACGGCCTTCAGCGATTTCAACCGTATCGCCTTCGTTGTACTGGTTCGATTCATCGTGCGCCTTGTACTTCGCGGAACGCATGATGATCTTGCCGAAGATGGGGTGCTTGACGCGGCGCTCAACGAGCACGACGACAGTCTTGTCCATCTTGTTGCTGACGACCTTGCCAACCAGCGTGCGCTGGCGCTTGGCCACTTGGGTGTTTTGAGTTTCGCTCATCTTTATTTCCCTGCCTTCTCGGTCAGCAAGGTACGAACGCGCGCAATGTCGCGACGCACGTTGCGCAGCTGGCTGGTGTTGGCCAGTTGCTGCGTGGCCTTCTGCATACGCAGACCGAATTGTGCCTTCAGCAGGCTTTCGAGCTCTTTGCCGAGCTCGGCGGCGTCTTTCGAACGGAGTTCGCTAGCTTTCATGTTAGTACTCCTTAAGCACCGATATGACGCGCGACGAACGTGGTCGAAATCGGCAGCTTGGCAGCGGCCAGGCGGAAAGCTTCACGCGCGAGCTCTTCGCTAACCCCTTCCATTTCGTAGAGCACCTTGCCGGGCTGAATTTCAGCGACCCAGTACTCCGGGTTGCCCTTACCGTTACCCATACGGACTTCGGCAGGCTTCTGCGAGATGGGCTTATCCGGGAAAATGCGAATCCAGATACGGCCGCCACGCTTGATGTGACGATTGATGGCACGACGAGCAGCTTCGATCTGGCGAGCGGTCAGACGGCCACGGCCGGTGGCCTTCAGACCGTATTCGCCGAACGACACGTGGGTACCACGGGTCGCCAGACCGGTGTTGCGGCCCTTCTGCTCTTTGCGATACTTTCTGCGAGAGGGTTGCAGCATGGTTATTCTCCTTCAGGCGCCGGAGCAGCGTCCGCCTTGCGGGGACCACCACGACCACGACCACCCGGACGACCGGTGCGAGCACCGTCCGGACGATCACCACGCGGAGCGCGGCGCGGACGACGTTCTTCTTCACGCGGGGCAGCGGTTTCCGGCGGCAATTCGCCGTTGGCCAGCATGTCGCCCTTGTAGACCCAGACCTTGATGCCGATCACGCCATAGGTCGTGTGGGCTTCGGAGGTGCCGTAGTCGATGTTGGCCTTCAGGGTGTGCAGCGGCACACGGCCTTCGCGATACCACTCGGTGCGAGCAATTTCGATACCGTTCAGACGGCCCGAGCTCATGATCTTGATGCCTTGGGCACCCAGACGCATGGCGTTCTGCATCGCGCGCTTCATGGCGCGACGGAACATGATGCGCTTCTCGAGCTGTTGCGAGATCGAGTCGGCGATCAGTTGAGCATCGGTTTCCGGCTTGCGGATTTCTTCGATGTTGACGTGCACGGGCACGCCCATCAGGCGCTGCAGATCAGCCTTCAGGCTTTCGATGTCTTCGCCGCGCTTGCCGATCACCACGCCCGGACGAGCCGAGTAGACGGTGATGCGGGCATTCTTGGCGGGACGCTCGATGATCACGCGACCGACGGAGGCGCTCTTGAGCTTCTTCTTCAGGTACTCGCGAACGCGAATGTCTTCGGCCAGCATCGTGCCGAAGGCCTTGTCGTCGGCGAACCAACGCGAGGACCAATTACGGGTGACCGCGAGACGGAACCCAGTGGGGTGAATTTTCTGACCCATCGTGACTCCTTAAGCTCCGACCTTGACCGTGATGTGGCAGGTCTGCTTCTCGATACGGTTGCCGCGGCCCTTGGCGCGAGCGGAGAAGCGCTTCATCGACTGAGCCTTGTCCACGAAAATCGTGGTGACCTTCAGTTCGTCGATGTCGGCGCCGTCGTTGTGCTCGGCGTTGGCGATGGCGGACTCGACAGCCTTCTTCAGGATGACGGCAGCCTTCTTCGGCGAGAAGGTGAGGATTTCCAGGGCACGACCGACCTTCTGGCCGCGGATCAGGTCCGCAACCAGACGGGTCTTCTGTGCCGAGATGTGAACCCCACGGATAATGGCAGTAGTTTCCATCGCTTACCTCTTCGCCTTCTTGTCCGCAGCGTGACCCTTGAACGTACGGGTCAGTGCGAACTCGCCCAGCTTGTGACCGACCATGTTCTCGTTGATGTACACGGGAACGTGCTGCTTGCCGTTGTGCACAGCGATCGTCAGACCGATGAACTCGGGCAGGATCGTGGAGCGACGCGACCAGGTCTTGATCGGCTTCTTGTCTTTGCCCGCAACGGCCGTGTCCACCTTTTTGATCAGGTGAGCATCGACAAACGGGCCTTTCTTGATCGAACGTGACATAGTGTTCGCCTCTTACTTGCGCTTGCGCCGTTGGACGATCATATTGTTCGTCCGCTTGTTGCGACGGGTCTTGAAACCCTTCGCCGGAGTGCCCCACGGGCTGACCGGTTCGCGTGCTTCACCGGTACGGCCTTCGCCGCCACCGTGCGGGTGATCCACCGGGTTCATGGCAACGCCACGAACCGTCGGGCGGATACCGCGCCAACGCATTGCACCGGCCTTGCCGATTTGGCGCAGGCTGTGTTCTTCGTTACCGACTTCACCGATGGTGGCGCGGCATTCGATGTGCACACGGCGGACTTCACCCGAGCGCAGACGCACTTGAGCGTAGATGCCTTCGCGAGCCAGCAGGACGGCGGAAGCGCCGGCCGAACGGACCATCTGAGCACCCTTGCCAGGCAGCATTTCGACGCAGTGAATCGTCGTACCCACCGGGATGTTGCGGATCGGCAGCGTGTTGCCAGCGCGGATCGGGGCTTCGACGCCCGACAGCAGCGTGGCGCCAACTTCCAGACCGCGCGGAGCGATGATGTAGCGACGTTCGCCGTCGGCGTAGCACAGCAGAGCGATGTGCGCCGTACGGTTGGGGTCATACTCCAGGCGCTCGACCTTTGCCGGGATGCCGTCCTTGTCGCGACGGAAGTCGACGAAACGGTAGTGTTGCTTGTGGCCACCGCCACGATGACGGATCGTGATGTGACCGTTGTTGTTACGGCCAGAACCACGGGTCTTCTTTTCCAGCAGCGGCGCGTAGGGCTCACCCTTGTGCAGGTTCGGGCTGACAACCTTCACCATGCCACGGCGGCCAGCCGAAGTCGGCTTAACTTTTACGAGGGCCATTTACTTCACCTCCGCAAAGTCGATTTCCTGGCCGTCCTTGAGCGACACGTAAGCCTTGCGCTCATTGCGACGGCGGCCAACGAATCGGCCAAAGCGCTTGACTTTGCCCTTACGGTTGAGGACCTGCACGGACTCGACCTGCACCTTGAAGAGCAGTTCGACGGCAGCCTTGATTTCCGGCTTGGTAGCGTCAGCCACGACACGGAAAGCGACTTGCTGATTCTTCTCGGCAACGAAGGTGGCCTTTTCGGTCACGATCGGGGCCAGAATGACTTGCATCAAGCGTTCAGCGTTCATCCCAGCATCTCCTCGAGTTGAGCGATGGCCGGCTTGGTGATCAGCACTTTCTTGTAGTGGACCAGCGACAACGGATCGGCATAACGGGGCTCGACAACAGCAACGTGCGGCAGGTTGCGGGTGGCGAGGTAAACATTTTCATCAACGCTGTCGGTGATGATCAGGACCGAGTCCAGGCCCAGGCTCTTCAGCTTGGCAGCTGCGTCCTTGGTCTTGGGCGATGCCAGATCAAACGATTCGACGACGGCGATGCGGTCTTCGCGAGCGAGCTGCGACAGGATCGAACGGATCCCGGCGCGGTACATCTTCTTGTTGACCTTCTGGCTGAAGTTCTCTTCCGGCGAGTTCGGGAAAATCCGACCACCGCCACGCCACAACGGCGACGAAGTCATACCAGCGCGTGCGCGGCCGGTACCCTTCTGGCGCCAGGGCTTCTTGGTCGAGTGCTTGACTTCAGTGCGATCCTTCTGAGCGCGGTTACCCGAACGGGCGTTGGCTTGGAAAGCCACCACGATCTGATGAATCAGCGCTTCGTTGAAGTCACGGCCGAAGATGGTGTCGGGTGCGCTGAACGTAGCAGCGGCCTGACCTTGGTCGTTCAGGAGCTTGAGATCCATTTACTTACGCTCCCTTCTTGGCCGGGGCCTTGATGGCCGGGCGCACGACGATGTCGGCGCCAGCGTGGCCGGGGACAGCGCCCTTGACCAGCAGCAGGCCGCGCTCAACGTCAACGCGAACGACGTCGAGGTTTTGAACGGTGCGGGTGACATCACCCAGGTGACCGGCCATGCGCTTACCCGGGAAAATACGGCCCGGATCTTGAGCTTGACCAATCGAGCCCGGGACGCGGTGCGAACGGGAGTTACCGTGCGACGCGCGCTGCGAACCGAAGTTGTGACGCTTGATGGTACCGGCGAAGCCTTTACCAATGGTGGTGCCCGTGACGTCGACCTGTTGGCCGGCTTCGAACACCGATTCCACGGCGATCACGGAACCGGCCGCAAATTCAGCGGCGCGAGCGGGATCAAGGCGGAATTCTTTGAGGATGCTACCGGCTTCAGCGCCGGCTTTGGCGTAGTGGCCCGTTTGCGGCTGAGCCACACGCGAGGCACGACGAGTGCCATAAGCCACCTGGATCGCGGCGTAGCCGTCGGTTTCCAGCGACTTAACTTGGGTCACACGGTTGTTCGACACGTCCAGCACGGTCACCGGGATGGATTCACCTTCCTCGGTAAAAATGCGGGTCATGCCGACCTTGCGACCCACCAGCCCCAGCCGGTGAGCGGCGGGCGTGGGTGTCGAATTCGACATCGTTTTCTCCATTCCCGACTGCGATTGGTCGGGGCTAATCAGGCAAAAGGTAACGGCCTTTGCCCTACGACTATGTTCAACCTGGTTCAAATTCAGGCGAGGTCCGCCTTTCTTTTCCCCATAGTTGCTCTTGCCACAAAATGGCAAGCTTGGCATATTAGCATGTTTTTTTCAGTCAGCACAAGCACTTAGCGTGCTTCGGCGCCACAGCAAAGGGCCATTTCGCCACAATTCGCTGGTCTGGGCAGTGGCAGCGCGCCTGGCGGACCTGGTTGCGGCAGTGAGCACACGCTAACTAGATCTTGGGAAAGGTGGACGTCCTGCCCAACTCCGGACAGGCGCCGCGCCAGGCTTGCCCAAAAACAAAATGGCCGCACTCACAAGGAATGCGGCCATTTTTTTCGTGCCTGCCGGCGAAGGTAGCAGGCCCGATACGCTTTACTGCAGCGCGATTTCGACGTCGACGCCAGCCGGCAGGTCCAGACGCATCAGGGCGTCAACGGTCTTGTCGGTGGGATCAACGATGTCCATCAGGCGCTGGTGCGTGCGGATTTCGAACTGGTCACGCGACGTCTTGTTGACGTGCGGCGAACGCAGGACGTCATAGCGACGGATACGCGTGGGCAGCGGCACCGGGCCGCGGACAACGGCGCCGGTACGCTTGGCGGTATCGACGATTTCAGCGGCCGACTGATCGATCAGCTTGTAATCGAAGGCTTTCAAGCGGATACGGATCTTTTGGTTTTTCATGGCGTTTCCTAAAGAACGAGAGGCGAAGGCGACGAGGCCGCCCTCGCTGATTGTTTGCTGCTAAGGGATCCGAATTACTTCAGGATCTTGGCGACGACGCCGGCGCCGACGGTACGACCGCCTTCACGGATGGCGAAACGCAGGCCTTCTTCCATGGCGATCGGAGCCAACAGCTTGACCGTCATGGCCACGTTGTCGCCCGGCAGAACCATTTCCTTGTCGGCCGGCAGCTCGATCGTGCCCGTCACGTCCGTCGTGCGGAAGTAGAACTGGGGACGATAGCCCTGGAAGAACGGAGTGTGACGGCCGCCTTCTTCCTTGGACAGGATGTACACCTCGGACGTGAAGTCCGTGTGCGGGGTGATCGAGCCCGGCTTGGCCAGAACTTGGCCGCGCTGGACGTCTTCACGCTTGGTGCCGCGCAGCAGGATGCCCACGTTGTCGCCCGCTTGACCTTGGTCCAGCAGCTTGCGGAACATTTCCACGCCCGTGCAAGTCGTCTTGACCGTCGGAACGATACCGACGATTTCGATTTCTTCGCCGACCTTCACCACGCCGCGTTCGATACGGCCGGTCACCACCGTGCCGCGACCCGAGATCGAGAACACGTCTTCAACCGGCATCAGGAACGTGCCGTCCACGGCGCGCTCGGGCGTCGGGATGTACGAATCCAGCGCTGCGGCCAGAGCCATGATGGCTTGCTCGCCCAGTTCGCCCTTGTCGCCTTCCAGCGCCAGCTTGGCCGAACCCTTCACGATCGGGGTGTCGTCGCCCGGGAAGTCGTACTTCGACAGCAGTTCGCGGACTTCCATTTCCACCAGCTCGAGCAGCTCGGCGTCGTCAACCATGTCAGCCTTGTTCAGGAAGACGATGATGTACGGCACGCCAACCTGGCGCGACAGCAGGATGTGCTCGCGGGTCTGCGGCATCGGGCCGTCAGCGGCCGACACCACCAGGATCGCGCCGTCCATTTGCGCCGCGCCCGTGATCATGTTCTTCACGTAGTCAGCGTGGCCCGGGCAGTCAACGTGCGCATAGTGACGCGCTTCCGTTTCGTACTCGACGTGAGCCGTGTTGATCGTGATGCCGCGAGCCTTTTCTTCAGGAGTCGCATCGATCTGGTCGTAGCCCTTGGCTTCGCCACCGAACTTGTTCGACAGAACGGTCGTGATAGCGGCCGTCAACGTCGTTTTGCCGTGGTCAACGTGACCAATCGTACCCACGTTCACGTGCGGCTTGGTACGTTCAAACTTGCCTTTTGCCATGGCTGACTCCTGACCTGGATTGCGCTTCAGACTGAAGAAAAGAACTTCGAAATTTGTGGTGCCCATGGCGCGGATCGAACGCGCGACCTCTCCCTTACCAAGGGAGTGCTCTACCACTGAGCCACATGGGCATTTAAAAATCTTGGAGCGGGTGAAGGGAATCGAACCCTCGTCGTAAGCTTGGAAGGCTTCTGCTCTACCATTGAGCTACACCCGCGGCATACCCTTTCACCTTCTCTTTCCCAAACCTTTTTCAATCCAAAGCCCTGGAAAACTTTACAGCCTTCTTTGCGAAGGCCATTCGGCTTTCCGAGCCTTACATTTTAAATCCAGGCAAACCGCGCCTGGATTTAGGTATGGGTCTCTGGTGGAGGAGGTTGGATTCGAACCAACGTAGGCGCAAGGCCAACAGATTTACAGTCTGCCCCCTTTAACCACTCGGGCACTCCTCCAGCGGAGAATTCGAGATTATGAACACTTTCAAATCCGTTGTCAAACGCTTCGGACGAAATATTCAAAATCCTTCTTCAACCACCGCTGCGTTTCCGCGCAGAGGGGGCGAAGCTTACAGGTTTCCGCGGATTGCTGCACGAAAAAGATCGGCGTACTGCTGCGGCGTGTAGTTGACGGGGTTGGTGCCAGCCGAGGGGTCCTCCGCCGCCATGCGCCCTACCCGCTCCGCCTGCGCCTCGTCGATGCCGATTTCCGCCAGGGTGTGCGGGATGCCCAGCGTCTCGCGCAGGCTCAGCACCCAATCCAGCACCGCTGCCGGGCCGGTATCCGGCAGATCCAGGTAGCGCGCCAGCGCTTGCAGGCGCGGCGCCACCGCGTGTTGATTGGCTTTCAGCACGTACGGCATGAGGATGGCGTTGAGCATGCCGTGGTGCGCGTCGTACAGCGCGCCCAACGGATGCGCCAACGCATGCATGGCGCCGAGCCCGCGCTGGAACGCCGTCGCGCCCATGCTGGAGGCCACCAGCATCTGCAGCCGCGCCTGCAGATCGCCGCCGTTGGCCACCGCCTGCGGCAAGTATTCCTTGATCAGGCGCATGCCCTCGATCGCAATGCCGGCGGCCATGGGATGAAAGAACGGCGAACAGTAGGCCTCCAGGTTGTGCGACAGCGCGTCCATGCCCGTGGCCGCGGTGATCTTCGGCGGCAGGCCAACCGTCAACTCGGGGTCCAGGATCACGACGGAAGGCAACATGCGCGCATGGAAGATGATGCGCTTCACTTCAGCGGCCTCGTCGGTGATGACGGAGGCGCGCCCGACTTCCGAACCCGTGCCCGCGGTGGTCGGCACCGCCACCACCGGCGCCATGCCTGCCACGTCGACGCGCAGGTAGTTGTCGCCGATGTCCTCGAAATCCCACAGGGGCCGCGTCTGTCCCGCCATCAACGCGATGGCTTTGGCGGCATCCAGCGCGGAGCCGCCGCCAAATGCGACCACGCCGTCGTGGCCGCCTTGCTTGTACGCGCGCACGCCGTCGTCGACGTTGCGGCCCGTGGGGTTGCCTTTGATTTCGTGGAACAGGCCGCAAGCCAAGCCGGCGTCACGGCAGGCCTGGACGGCGCCCGCCACCATGGGCAAGGCGGCCAACCCGGGGTCTGTCACGAGCAACGGGCGCTTCATGCCGAGTCCGCGGCACAGTTCAGGCAGTTCCTTGATGCGGCCGGGGCCGGCCTTGATGGCGGTGGGGTAGTTCCAATTAACGCTGGGCACGGTCATGTTCGCTTCCTGATGGCGTCGTATCAGACGCTGCGCAGATGAAAGGATTTGGCTTGCGTGAGCTGTTCGTAGCCCACCACTGACAGGGACACGCCGCGGCCGGAATTCTTGACGCCGGTCCAGGCCAGCGCGGGGTCCAGATAGTCGCAGCGATTCATGAAGAACGTGCCCGTTCGGACCTGCCGGCCGATATGCAAGGCCGCGTCCTGGTCCTGTGTAAATACCGCTGCCGTCAGGCCATACGGACTGTCGTTCATCAGGCCTATGGCTTCCTCGTCGCTGTCGACCGCGATGATGCCGACTGCGGGTCCGAAGCATTCATCGCTCATGATGCGCATGCGATGATCGACCTGCGTCAGCAAGGCCGGCGCAACATAAGGCGAGCCTATGCTCGCTTTCTTGAAATGCGAGCTATCAATCATATTTCTGGCGCCGGCCGAAACCGCTTCATCGATGATTCCGCGTATCTCGGCGGCGGCCTTCGCACGCACCACCGGGCCCAAGGTCGTGTCGGCGTGCAACGGGTTTCCCAACACGTAGCTGCGCGTCAGCTCGACGGCACGCTCGACGAATTCGTCGTACCGGGCGCGCGCCACGTAGATGCGCTGGATGCCGCAGCAGGACTGGCCCGAATTGAAGAACGCGCCGTCCACCAGGGTCTCGACGGCGTGTTCGATCTTGGCATCGGTCCGTACATAGGCCGGATCATTGCCGCCGAGCTCCAGCCCGGCGCCGATGAAACGCCCCGCCGCGCTCTCTTCCACGGCATGCCCGCCGCGCACGGAACCGGTGAATGAAACGTAGCCGACCTCGGGCGCGCGGATCAACCGGTGCACGATGGCATGGTTGGCATGCAGATACTGGAACACGCCCTTGGGCACGCCGGCTTCGCGGAACGCTCGTTCGATGAACTCCGCGCACAAGGGCGTCTGGTCGGAATGCTTGAGGATGACGGTATTGCCCGCCATCAGTGCGGGGACGATGCTGTTCACCGCCGTCAACAGCGGGTAGTTCCACGGCGCTATCGTCAGCGCGACGCCTATCGGCTCGCGGCTGATGAAGCGCGTGAAACCGGTCTGCTCTGGTACCTGAATGGGCGCCAGCGCCTCGCCAGCAATGGCGATCATGTGGCGCGCGCGCGCCTCGAAGCCCGCCACCTCGCCCGGCGTGTAGCGCAATGGCCGCCCCATCTGGATGGTGATGGCGCGCGCAATTTCTTCTTTGGCGGCGACGAAGCGGTCGACGGCCGCGGACACGATGCGCCCCCGCGCCTCCACGCCCAGCGCCTGCCACGCGGCTTGCGCGGCCTGGGCGTCGGCCAGCGCCTGCGCGATCTGCGCCTCGCTGGCATAGGGGCGGCGCACAACCTCGCGCCCGTCGATGGGACTGATGGTGATGAGTTCCTGGGTCATGTCTGCCCTGCGCAAGCGGTTGGGTTTGAATTCAGATGATTTCGAAGTAGCGCGCCAGTTCCCAATCGGTCACGTGACGCCGGAACTGCCGTTCTTCCCATTCGCGCGTGGCCGCGTAGTGTTCGACGAAGGCGTCGCCGAACAAATGACGCGCGGCCTCGGATTCGCGCAGGCGTTGCGCGGATTCCCATAGCGTGTTGGGCAGGCGCAGATGCGCTGGAAACTGCTGCGTGTAGGCATTGCCCTGCACCATCGGCTCGGGTTCGAGCCCCTGCTCGATGCCATACAGGCCCGAAGCCAGGGCGGCGGACAAGGCCAGATAGGGATTGGCGTCGGCCGACCCGATGCGCACCTCGACGCGCTGCGATTTGTCGCTGCCCGGGATCAGCCGCAGCGCGGTGGTGCGGTTCTCCATGCCCCACGTGGCGTCCAGCGGCGCCCAGTAGCCGGGCACCAGGCGCGAGTAGCTGTTGATGGTCTGCGCATACATGGCCATGAATTCCGGCAGGTAGCGCTGCACGCCGGCCATGAAGGAGGTTTGCGTCGCGCTCATGCCGTGCGGCCGGGATTCGTCGTAGAAGGCGGAGCGGTTGGTCTTGTGGTCGCGCAGCGACAGATGGATATGGCCGCTCTGGCCGGGATGATCATGCGACCACTTCGCCATGAAGGTCGCCATCAGCCCGTTCTGCTGCGCCAGCGCCTTGGTGAAGGTCTTGAAGAGAAAGGCCTTGTCGCCAGCGGCCGCGGCCAGGTCCACCGCCAGGGCCGCTTCCAGCACGCCGGGCCCGGTCTCGGTGTGCAGGCCCTCGATGGGCATGTCCATGCGTTCGCACATGTCCAGCAGCTTGCGGTAGAAATCGCCTTCGACGGTACTGCGCAACACCGAATAGCCGAAATTTCCCGGCGTCCAGTTCTCCATGTTGCGGTAGTTCTTGGCGCGCACGGAGTGCGGCGTTTCGCGGAACATGAAGAACTCGTACTCGAGCGCGGCGTAGACGTCATAGCCCATGCCGGCGGCCCGATCCAGGGTCCGGTGCAACAGCCGCCGCGGACAGATGGCGCCCGCATCGCCCTCGAACTCCGCCAGGAACAGCAGCATGTCCTCGCCGCCCGGCCCCTGCTCCAGCGGCAGCCGGCGGCCGCTTTGCGGAATGATCCTGAGCTTGGCGTCGGGATAGGCCGTGTGCCAACCCGTGTACTTGGTGTTGTCGTAGAGCTGGTCATCGAGATCCCAGCCGAACACCACGTCGCAGAACGCCAGCCCCGAGCGCAGCGCGCCCAGGAATTTGTCGCGCCGCAAGTATTTGCCCAGCATGACGCCATCGACGTCGGACAAGCCTACCTTGATGTGCGAGAGCTGGCTGGCTTGCACCAGCCGCTCCGCGTCTTCCACCGTTGCTACCCCTAGTGCATGCATGCTCTTTCACCTTGTGGCTGAAGCGTTGCGTTGGACTGCGGGCGGGCGGCGCGGCGTTCAGGTCATGGCCGCCTCCAGCACCCGCATCGCCTGGCGATGCAGCTGCGGCGTGGCGGCCGCGACGACGCGGCCCTGCGATTCGAGGCTGAGCGGCTGCCCCGACCAATCGGTAATGACGCCGCCGGCCCCTTCGATAACGGGCATCAGCGCCAGATAGTCATACGGTTGCAAGCCGGACTCGACCACCAGGTCGACATGTCCGCTGGCCAGAAGGCCATAGCTATAGCAATCACCGCCGTAGCGGCGCATGCGCGCGGCCTGTGTCAGCGCCTCGAAGGCGGCCAGTTCCGCGCCGGCAAAGATGTCGGGCGAAGTCGCGTACAGAATGGCCTGGCGCAATTCGGCGCAGGCGCTGGTCCGGCAGGCGGCGCCGTTCAGCAGCGCGGATGCGCCGGAAACGCCAAGCCAGCGCTCGTCCAGCGTGGGGATGTCGATCACGCCGAGCACGGGTTTGCCCTGGTGCAGCAGCGCCAGCAGCGTGCCCCACAGCGGGTTGCCGGAAATAAAGGCGCGCGTGCCGTCGATGGGGTCCAAGGACCACACGAATTCAGCTTCGGCATGCGAGGCGCCGAACTCTTCACCAAAGATGCCATGGTCGGGGTAGTGCTGGGCAATCGCTGCGCGCAAGGCGGCCTCGACCTCTCTGTCCGCTTGCGTGACCGGGCTTTCGTCGGCCTTGGTGTCGACGTCCAGCGGATGCCGGAACCACTTGCGCGACAAGGGACGCACACGGTCCGCCAGCGTCTGGGCGAACGAGGAGTACGCGGCCAGCTGCTGCGCGGATAACGGCGGTGAAGTTTGCATCGATGAGCTCCAGGCGTGGCGCGGGAGGATGCGCCTACGCCAAAAAAACCCTTGAATACAGGTTTTTCCAGTCTAGACACGTTGCCACAAATTTGCAAACATACATAAAACTGCAACCTGGAGGATTTGTTGCAGAAGACTGCCCGCCTATGTAGCTCGCCACCGTTGCCGTGTATTCCAACCGGAGTCCCATCATGCAATGTATGAAGAAGCTTAGCCTTGTGGTTGCAGTAATTTCCCTAGGTTGGACGCAGGCTCACGCCGGCGCCATCACCGTCTATACCGCCCTCGAAGAAGATGAAATCGCGGCCTACCTGAAAGCCGCCAACGCCGCCATGCCGGACGTGAAGGTCAATGTGCTGCGGCTGTCCACTGGCGATCTGGGCGCCCGCCTGATCGCCGAGGCATCCAACCCGCAGCAGGACGTGATCTGGGGCTTCGCCGTCAGCAACATGCTGGACCCGCGCCTGCAGAATCTGCTGGAGCCCTATGCGGCCAAGGGCATGGACGCCCTGCCCGCGCAGTACAAGGGCGCCGACCAGAAGTGGTTTGCGGCCACCGGCTACGTGGCCGCGTTCTGTGTCAACACGGATCGGCTCAAGTCCAAGAACCTGCCCATGCCTACGTCCTGGGAAGACCTGACCAAGCCGGTCTACAAGGGAGAAATCGTTATCCCCAGCCCCGCCGCCTCGGGCACCGGCTATCTGCAGATCGTCGCGCTGCTGCAGGGCATGGGCAAGGAAAAAGGCTGGGCGCTGCTCAAGGACCTGGACAAGAACGTGGCGCAATACACGCCCTCGGGCTCGCGCCCCTGCAAGATGGCGCGTGCCGGCGAATACGCCATCGGCGTGTCCTTCGCCTTCCCCGCCATGCAGTCCATCGAAGAGGGCTTTCCCATCAAGATGGTCATCCCGTCCAAATGGGTGGGCTACGAGCTGGAAGCCTCGGGCCTGATGAAGACCGCCAAGAATCCCGCCGACGCCAAGCGCTTCCTGGACTGGACGCTGTCGGCGCAGGCGGGCGGCCTGTACAGCAAGTACAAGGAACTGGTGACCATCCCCGGCGCCACGCCCAACAAGGCCGCCGAAGCCGCCGGCCTGCCCAAGGACCTGACCGCCGTGCTGTACCCCGTGGACTTCCCCAAGTCGGCCGCGGAACGGGACGCCACCATCAAGACCTGGCAGGAAACCATCAAGCGTTGACGGGTCGGCGGCCGGTGGCGAACCGGCCGCCGCCTGTCCTGGAGACGCCATGTATCTGGAATTGCGCGGGATACGCAAGACGTTCGATGCGTCGGTAGCGCTGCAAGACATCGACCTGTCCGTGGGCGAGCATGAATTCGTCTGCCTGCTCGGCCCCAGCGGCTGCGGCAAGACTACGCTGCTGCGCATCGTGGCGGGCCTGCTGCCGTTCGACCACGGCACCATCACGCTGGGCGGCCGCGACCTGAGCGCGCTGCCGGCGCGCAAACGCGGCTTCGGCATCGTGTTCCAGTCGTACTCATTGTTCCCCAACATGACCGTAGCGGAAAACGTGGGCTATGGCCTGCGCATCCGCGGCGAATCGCGCGAACGCATCGCCGCGCGCGTGAAGGAATTGCTGACGCTGATCAAGCTGCCCGACTACGCGCAGCGCTATCCGTACCAGCTGTCGGGCGGCCAACAGCAGCGCGTGGCGCTGGCCCGCGCCCTGGCGGCGGATCCGGCCCTGATCCTGCTGGACGAACCCTTGTCGGCGCTGGATGCGCGCGTGCGCACCGACATGCGCGCCGAGATCCACGACGTGCAACGGCGCCTGAAGATCCCGACGGTAATGGTGACGCACGATCAGGAGGAAGCGCTGACGCTGGCCGACAAGATCGTCTGCATGAACGATGGGCGCATCGAACAGGTGGGCTCGCCTTCCGACCTGTACCTGCGGCCGCGCACGCGCTTCGTGGCGAACTTCGTGGGCCTGAGCAATCTGCTGCCCACCGACTGGGTGCGCGAGGCCATGCCTCAGCTGTTGGCGACGCGGCCCGACGGCGCCAGCGAACGCTTCGAAGCCTGCCTGCGGCCGGAAAACCTGCGCATTGCCGCGGACGCGCACGGACCCGGCCGTGTGCAAGACATGACGTTCATGGGCAACCTCACCCGCTTGCGCGTCGCCTGGCAAGGGCGCGAACTGCTGGTGGAGCAACATGGCGCCGCCGGCCTGTCGCGCGGCGCCCCCGTGCGGCTGGAGATGGAGCCGGGCCAGTGCGCCTGGGTCAGCGTATGACGGATCGCGCCATGCAAACCGGAGCTGCCGCTTGAGCGCCGCCCATGCCAGTACTGCCATCGCCACGCCGGCCGGCCGCGCGCCCTGGTCGGCGGACCGCGTATTGTTGTGGACCTGCGTCGGCATCCCTCTCGTGGGGCTTGCGCTGTTCTTCCTTTACCCGCTGGCGACCGTGGCCTGGCGCAGCCTGGTTGAAAAAGACGGCTCGATCGGCCTGGGCAACTATGCCGAGGTCTTCGCGACCCGCGGCGTCCTCACGGCCACGCTGAACAGCCTGGTCATGAGCGCTGCCACCACGGTGGTCAGCGTCGCGCTGGGCTTTGCCATCGCGTACGGCCTGGATCGCAGCTGCATGCGCGGCAAGGCCGCCGTGCGGCTGGCGCTGGTGCTGCCGCTGCTGGCGCCATCACTGGTGCAGGGCCTGGGCCTCATTTTCCTGCTGGGACGCAATGGACTGGTGCACCGCTGGACCGGTTGGGAGATCGACATCTACGGCTTCTGGGGCCTGTTGATCTCCAACGTGTTCTACGCCCTGCCCCAAGCCGTGCTGATCCTGCAGGCGGCATTGCGCAACATGGATGCGCGCTACTACGACGCGGCCGAAGTGATGGGCGCATCCAGCTCGCGCCAGTTCTTCGACATCACCCTGCCCAACTGCAAGTTCGGCCTGCTGAGTGCGGCCTTCGTGGTGTTCGTCATCACGATTACCGACTTCGGCAACGCCGCCGTGATCGGCGGCAATTATCGGGTGCTGGCCACCGAGATCTACAGCCAGGTATCCGGACAGATGAACTTCGGCATGGGCTCCGTGGTGGGCATTCTGCTGCTGCTGCCCTCGCTGATTTCGGTGCAGATCGAGCGCGTCGCCTCGCAGCGCCAGTTCGGCTCGGCCTCGCCCAGCGGGCTGCGGGTCACGCCGCAACCGGCCCGCGGGCGCGACGCGGCGTTCACCGCCGGCGTGCTGCTGGCCTGCGGCACCATCATCCTGACGGTGGCCACGGTGGTCTTCGCCAGCTTCATGCGGCTGTGGCCGTACCGCATGGAGTGGACGCTGAAGCACTACGACATCACGGTCAGCGGCGGCTATACGCCGCTTTGGACGTCCCTGTACATTTCGCTGGCGGCGGCGGGCGGCGGCGTGCTGCTGTTGTTCTTCCTGAGCTTCGGGGTGTGCCGCATTCCGCGGGCATGGGCCAAGCTGGTTTATCTGGTGTCAGTGCTGCCAGTGGGGGTTCCGGGCCTGGTGCTGGGCCTGTCGTACATCTTCGCCTTCAACGCCCCCGGCACGCCCCTATACGCACTGTATGGCAGCGCCGCGCTGATCGCCCTGTGCAACTTCTATCACTATCACACGCAAGGTTTCCTGACGATGATGACCGGCATGCGCGCCGTGCCGCAGGCGCTGGAGGAGGCGGTCAGCTGCCTGGGCGGCGGCACGCTGCGGGTGCTGCGCGACGCGGTGCTGCCGCTGATCGGCCCAACCGTGCTGGGCGTGTTCTTCTTCCTGTTCATGCGCTCCATGGTGACCCTGTCGGCGGTGATCTTTCTGGTCACGCCATCGGTCAGCGTGGCGCCCGTTTCCGTCCTGCGCCTGGACGAAGCGGGGTTCGTCTCGCAGGCCGCCGCCTATTCAACCCTTATCATGCTGGTCGTGGGAGGTTCCCTGCTGGCATTGCGTGCGCTGATCGCCGCAGCCGCGCGGCGCCGGACATAGATTAGGAAACATCGGACATGTGGCAAGAAGAGCGGTATCAGAGAATCCGCGCCCTGCTGTCTTCATTGCAGCAGGTATCGACCGACCGTATCGTCGGCGAACTAGGGGTGTCGAGGGAAACGGTCAGGCGTGACCTGCTGGAACTGGAGGCCATGGGCGAACTGCGCCGGGTGCACGGCGGCGCCGTGCCGGTGCACAGCGAGCCGCCCATCGCGGAGCGCGTGCATACGCGCGTCAAGTACAAGCGCGCCATCGCGCGTGCGGCCGCGGGCCTGGTTTCCAGCGGACAGACCCTGTTCCTGGACGCCGGCAGCACCACCAGCGTGCTGGCCGACGAACTGGCCAAGCTGTCGGGCCTGACCGTCATCACCAACTCGTTCGACGTGGCCTTGAAGGTGGGCGCGGCCGGCAACGGCGCGAACCAGCTCATCATGCTGGGCGGCTCCGTGGGCGGCCCCGTCTGCGCCACGGCCGGCGACATCACGATCGCCGAGATCCACCGCTATCGCGCGGATCTGGCGCTACTGTCGCCGGTGGGCGTGGATGCCGAATTCGGCGCCACCAACTACGACCTGCGCGAGGCCGAGGTGGCGCGCGCCATGGCGGCCAGCGCCAAGCAACTGGTGTTGCTGGCCGACTTCAGCAAGATCGGCCTGTGCAGCCGCGTGTCGTACTGCAGCGCGGACCGCATCGACCATCTGGTCACCAACTCCAGCGCGCAGAAGTCGCCGGCCTACGCCGCCCTGAAATCCGCGGTCGGCAAGATCGTGGCGGTGTAGCGCTACCGTCGGTGGCGCGTCAGTCCAGCGACACGCCGGCGGTCTTCACCATGTCGGCCCAGTACACGGTGTCTTCCTGCAGCCGCGTCTTGAACGCGGCGGGCTGGCTGCCCACCGCCCAGCTGCCGCCGCTGTTGATCTTGGCGATCACGGCGGGCGATTTCATCGCCTGCCCCACGGCTTGCGCCAGGTAGGCGATGCGTTCGGGCGGCGTGCCGGCGGGCGCGAACAGTCCGTACCAGTCATCGGCGGTAATGCCCTCCATGCCCGCCTGCTTGAGCGTGGGCGCCCCCTTGAAGATGCCGATGCTGTTCTCGTGGCTGAGCGCCAGGATGCGCAGCTTGCCGGCGGCGACCATGGGTTCGGCCGACGCCGGCGAAGTTATCAACATGTCCACCGTGCCGCCCATCAGGTCGGTGATGGCGGGCGCCGCGCCGCGGTACGGCACGTGCACCAGTTTCACGTCGGCCTTCTGCGACAGCAGCGCCCCCATCAGATGGCTCATGGTGCCATTGCCGGGCGTGGCGTAGGTAATCACGCCGGGCTGCTTGCGCGCGGCTTCCAGATAATCGTTCAGTGTGCGGTACGGGCTCTCGCTGCGCGCCACCAGCACCAGCGGCGCCGAGGTGATCTGCGAGATGGGTGTGAAGTCCTTGACCGGATCAAAGCCCACGTTCTTGTACAGGCGCGGATTGACGGCCATCACGCTGGTCTGCGACATCACCAGGGTGTAGCCGTCGGGCTTGGCGCGCGCGACTTGCGCCGTGCCGACATTGCCGCCAGCGCCCGAGCGGTTTTCCACCACCACGCTCTGGCCCGTGATGGCGCCCAGTTCCTGCGCCAGCAGGCGCGCGACGCCATCATTGCCCCCGCCCGGAGGAAACGGCGATACGACCGTGATGGCCTGCTTGGGATAGTCCGGCAGCGGCGCAGGCGCCTGGGCGTGGACCACCGTCCCCCACAGCAGGCCGGCGAGCGCCGCGGCAGCGGCCTTGCTTACGTGCGATGCATGGTGCTTCATCTGATTTCCCCTTGTGATCGGCGGCCGGATACTCGGCCGTCCTTTGCATTCCGGTTCGGCATGAACCGTCCGCACCCCGGCCGCGCAGGCCGGGGCGTACTTTTCGGATTGATGCGTCTGCTGTGCCGCGGGGCCGGATCAGGCGGGCGCGGCGGCTGCGGTGTCAGCGGGCCGGAAAGCGGTAGCCCGCCAATTCGCGTTCGTCGATCTGCTTGACCAGATTGGTCTCCCAGGCCAGGTACTGGCGCGCGGCGGCCTTGTTGCCGTCGTGGCGGTCATGCACGAAAAACAGGTAGTCGATGCAGTCGGCGTCGACGGGCTCGGCCGGCGTGGATGCCAAGGCGATGCCTTGCGCGGACCAGCCGGAGGGGTCGCCGGTATTGGCATGGATGTCGTTCACACCCAGCCCCCGCAGGTCCTGCGCGGCCCACGCAGCCAGGGCGGCGTCCTCGGCCAGCAGCACCACGGGACGCGCGGCGTCCAGGCGCAGGCTGGCCAGCCGCGGGCGGATGGACCAGCGCGCGCCTGCGATATGGCTGGCGCGATAGCGCATGCTGGGACGAAGGTCGACCAGCTGCGCGCCCTGCGCAAGCGCGGCGGCAAGCTGCGCATCGTCCAGCAGGGGCAAATTCGGCGCCAGCGCCTTTTCCACAGGGTTGTCCAGCCGCGCCTGCACGCCTTCGCGCAGCACGCAGGCGTCCCAGCCCATCTGCCGCAGCCAGCTGGCGACCACCGGCGCGCGCACGCCTTCGGCGTCGAACACGACGATGCGCGCGCCGCGCACCGCCAGGTACTGATCCGTGGCCTGGATCAACTGGCCACCGGGCGTGTGCTGGGCGCCGGGCAAGGAGCCTTGCGCGTATTCTTCAGCGCTGCGCACATCGCACAAGAAGGTGCTGCGGGTCTTGTCGCGCAACCACGCCTGCACGTCTTCCGCGACCACCACCGGCACGCCATGGCTTTCGGCCAATCGCAAGGAGCGCTGCGCCAGCCCGGGCAGGTCCTGCGGCGCGATGCCGTCGTCGTAGCGGCGGCGCGCGCCGTGTTCGAGCTGCAGGTCCTCGAGATACCAACCCTGGGTGCCGTTCTCCAGCGCGTAGACGGGATTGGGCACGCCCAGGTTGATCAGCGTCTGCGCGCCGATGATGCTGCGCGTGCGGCCGGCGCAATTCACCACGATGGTGGTCTGCGGATTGCTGGCCAGCATGTGGGCGCGCAGCGCCAGCTCGCCGTTGGGGCAGCAGATGCCGCCGGGAATGCTCATCTTCTGGTATTCGGCAAAGGGCCTGCCGTCCAGCACAATCAAGTCATCGCCGCGGCGCTGGCGTTCGGCCAGGTCACGCGCGCCGATGCGGGGGGTGTGGAAAACTTCTTCGGCCAGTTCGCCGAAGGTCTTGCTGGGCACGTTCACGCCGGCAAAAACGGCATAGCCATCGCGCTGCCATTGCGCGATGCCGCCGACCAGGCGATGCACCTTGCGGTATCCGAGCGCCGCCAAGGCCTGCACCGCGCGCGCCGCCGTGTCGTCGGCGCCGCCCTCGTCGTAGACCGCGATCCGCACATCGCGTCGCGGCGCGAGACGCACGATATCCACTTCCAGCCGGCTGTAGGGCACGGGCGCGGCATAGAACAGATGCCCCTCGCCATACTGGCCATGCTCGCGCACGTCCAGCAACGCGATCTCCGCGCCGTCATGCAGCCACTGCTTGAGCGTGTGCGGATCGATGTCGACGACGGGCTGGTCTTGGGTGGGATGCATCATGGTGTTCAGATAGGACTGAGAAATTTTGGATAGCGCTTGCTCGAGATCGGCGATGAGGTCATCGGGATCCTCCAGGCCCACATGCAGGCGCAGCATGGCGCCGCGCCGCGCGGGATCCGGCAGGGACCGCGCCGCGCCCAGATTGACGGGTATCACCAGGCTTTCGAAGCCGCCCCACGATGCGCCTATGCCGAACAGCCGCAGGCTGTTGATAAGTCGCTCAACCGCGTCAACGGTGACCGCGCCGCCGAATTCCACCGTCAGGAGACCATTGGCGCCGCTGCAATCGCGTTGCCACAGCACATGGGAAGGATCGCCAGGCAAGGCTGGGCACAGCACACGCGCCACTTCCGGACGGCCCAACAGAAAGTCGGCCACGCGCAGGGCGCTGCGAGCGTGCTGCGCCATGCGCAGGGACAAGGTGCGCATGCCGCGCAACACCAGATAGGCATCATCGGCGCCGACGGTCTGCCCCAGGTCCACGGTGGCGCGCTCCAGCGCATTCCAGGCGCGCGAGTTGGCGACCACCGCGCCCATCATCACGTCGGCGTGTCCGCCCAGGTACTTCGTGGCCGCCAGGATGGAGATGTCGGCGCCCAGCGTGAGCGGTTTGTGCAGCAGTCCGGAGGCCCAGGTGTTATCCACAGCCAGCCAACAATCATGCGCACGGGCCAACGCGACCAGCGCCGGCAGGTCGGGCATCTCGTAAGTCAGCGAGCCCGGCGACTCCGCGTAGATCATGCGGGTCTCGGGACGAATGAGCGCCTCGATGCCTGCGCCGTCCGGCCGATAGTACGTGTAAGCGATGCCGAGCCGCGACAGGTGCTCGGCGCAGAAGCGGCGCACGGGCTCGTACACCGCGTCCGTGATCAGCACATGGTCGCCGGTGCGCAGATAGGCCAGCAGCACTGTGGCGATGGCGGCCTGGCCGGTGGGATACAGCTTGGCGCGATAGCCCTCTTCCAGCTCCACCAATGCATCTTCAAGCGCGTGCGTGCTATCGGTGCCGCGCGCGCCGTAGGACGGCAGGCGTTCCTGGTCGCGGCGGCCGCGCGTGTCGCGCCAAGCCTGCACGCTGTCGAAGACGTAGGTGCTGGCGCGCGTGACGGGCGTATTGACCCAGCCGCGATGAGGGCGACCTGCGCGCAACAGGCGCGTGGCGGACCGATAGGGCTTGTCCATGATCAGCGGCGCGTCTGCACGCCGATCGGCATGACTTTGCAGGTGCCGGCTGCCAGATCGAACGCCAGGCGCTCGGTCAGCGTTTCCAGCGCGCGGCCGTACATGTGCAGATGGCGGATGACGCTGTCGCCCTGGATTTCCACGGCGTGGATATCGTCCGGCATCAGCGCGATGCCCGCGCCGGGGCCGACCACCACGGTGCCGGTCTTCTCGAGACGGCCCACGCCAGGCACGGAGCCGTCGTCGCTGCGGTCGTAGACGTAGTTGTATTCCACGCCTTCCACGGCCGCGATACAGGCCCAGGTCGTGTGGTTGTGCGGAACGATCTGCTTGCCCGGACGCATGACGTTCAGATAGAGCGCGTAGCTCTTGTCGGCGTCTTCGGCGATCAGGTAGCGGGCCTGGCGCTCGCCATCTTCCGGCGCGGGATAGCGGTCGGCGGCCCACCAGTCGGTGTGGCCGGCCAAGCCGATCAATTCGTCCAGCACGGTCTGCAGGCTGTCGCGGTTCAGCCCCTTATTTCCTACAGTTTTTTTAATATTTCCGATGGCGTTGCTGATACCCGCCTGATGAGGATGCGCGTTGCTCACTTTGTGTTTTCCCTATTTTCATGAGTTATGGCATTGAATGTATCCCCCCTCCCCGTGAGGAACAATTTAAATTGCCTTAAGATTCCATTAGCATCGCTAATACTTTCTAGACGCCCATGCGCAACCTGGATCTGGACCTGCTCCGCACGCTGACGGCCATCGCCCGGCACGACACTTTTTCGGAAGCCGCCAATCGGCTGCACAAGACGCAGTCCGCCGTGACGCAGCAGATGCAGCGGCTGGAATCCCTCATCGGCCAGCCCTTGTTCGAGAAGCAGGGCCGCAACAAGGTGCTTTCGTCGCATGGGCGGCGTCTGGTGGAATACGCCCGCCACATGCTGGCCATCAACGATGAGGCGCTGCGCGCCCTGCAGGACGGGCCGCTGGAAGGCGACCTGAAGCTGGGCGCGCCGCTGGACGTGGCGGACTCGATCCTGCCCACGCTGCTGACGCACATCGCGCGCTCGGCGCCGCGCGTGAAACTCGAGATCCGCACGGACCGCAGCCCCTTCCTGATGGATGCCCTGCGCGCGGGCGAACTCGATCTGACGATATCCACGCGCTTCGACCAGGACTTCGAGGGCGTGGCGCTGCGCACTTCGCCCACGGTGTGGCTGGCGTCCGCCGATTACGTGCACGACATGCATGCGCCCGTGCCGCTGGTGCTGGCCGACGAACCCAGCATCTTCCGCCGGCTGGCGCTCACAGCGCTGGAGCAGGCGCGCGTGCGCTGGCACACCAACTATGTGGCGCCGACGCTGGTGGGAATAAAGGCCGCGCTGCGCGCCGGCCTGGGCGTCACCGCGCGCAGCGTGGAACTGTTGGGGCCGGAAATGCGGGTGTTGGGCGAAAAGGAAGGATTGCCGCCCTTACCCGACGTGACGTACTTCCTGTGGATAAGGCCTGACCTGATCAATCCGCTGACGCGGCAGGTCTATGACATGCTCAAGACCAGCCTGGGACTGGCGCAGCAAGGCGATGCGGCGGCCGCGCCGCCGCGCATCAATAGCGGTCGAACAGATCCTGCAGGGCCGCCGGATCGCGCGTGAGCGACAAGCCCAGCATCAGCAGGATGCGGGCTTTCTGGGGATTCAGATCGCGCGCGGCGACAAAACCCAGGCTGGCGTCATCGAGTTCAACGTCGCGCGCCACGAAGCCGCTGCCCGTGCGGCTGGAGCGCACCACCGCCACACCATTGGCCGCGGCACGGCTCAGGCCGTCGATGGCGAGGTCCGTGGCATTGCCGTCGCCGACACCGGCCAGCACGATGCCGTCGGCGGCATCCGCCAGGAAATCGATCAGGTCGGCCTGCAAGTTGGCGTGCGCATAGACGACATCCACGCGAGGCCAGCCGGCCTTCCCCAACAATGCGAGTGAAAACTCGCTTTCCACGGTATGCGTGGTGGTGTTGCGCGAATAGAAGAACGGCGCGCCGCCATGCATGACGCCCGCGCGGCCGCGATTGGGCGAGGCGAAGGCGCACAGGCCGGCGCTGGCAATCTTCTGAATCTCGCGGGCGTAGTGCACGTCTTCGTTCATGACGACGAGCGGCCCGCGGCCGCGCGCATCGGGATGGCGCGCCAGCGCCACCGCGTTATACAGATTGGCCGGACCTTCGGCGCCCAGCGCGGTGGCGGGACGCATGGCACCCACCAGCACCACGGGCTTGTCGTGGCGTATCACCAGACTCAGGAAGTACGCCGTCTCCTCAAGCGTATCCGTGCCGTGCGTGATGACGATGCCTGCCACCGAGGCGTCGCGGCACAGCGCGTCCACGCGCTCGGCCAGCGCGCGCCACACGGCGTGCGTCATGTTCTGGCTGCCGACATTGGCGACCTGCTCGGCGCGGATCTCGGCAATGCCCGCCAGCTGCGGCACGGCGGCCAGCAAGTCGTCGACGGAAAACGACCCCGCCTTGTAGCCGGCGGAGGTCGCATCGGCCTGGGCGCCGGCGATCGTGCCGCCCGTCGCCAGTACCGCGATGACAGGCAGCGCGCGCTCAGGCATCCACCACTCCGGACAGGCCCTGGCGCTCGAGCAGGGAATTCAGGTGTTCCCAGCCATGGAAGTCGATGACGATCTGGCCCTTTTCCTTGGCGCCCACTTTCAGCGCGACGCGCGTGCCCAAGTGATCGGACAGGGCTTCTTCCAGGCGCGTCAGATCGCGCGATGCGCCGTTGGTCTTTTTCTTGGGCGCCGTGGACGACTCGGCTTCCTTGGCGGTCTTGGCGACCAGCTTTTCGGCTTCACGCACCGACAGGCGGCGCGCAATGATCTGGTTGGCCAGCTGGATCTGCGTGGCCGCGTCCACGGCGAGCAGCGCGCGCGCATGGCCCATGTCCACGTCGCCCGCCAACAGCATGGTCTGCACCGCGGCGGCCAGGTTCAGGAGACGCAGCAGGTTGCTGGTGGCCGAACGCGAACGGCCGATCGCTTGCGCGGCCTGTTCGTGGGTCAGGCCGAACTCGTCCAGCAACCGGCGCACGCCCTGCGCTTCTTCCAGCGGGTTCAGGTCTTCGCGCTGGATGTTTTCGATCAGCGCCATGACGGCCGCGTTCTCGTCGGCCACCTCGCGCACCAGCACCGGCACTTCCTTCAGGCCGGCAATCTGCGCGGCGCGGAAACGCCGTTCGCCGGCGATGATTTCGTAGTGGCCGGGCGCGGCTTCGCCCAGTGCGCGCACCAGAATGGGTTGCATGATGCCTTGTGTGCGGATCGATTCGGCCAGTTCACCCAATGCGCCCTCGTCCATGCGCGTGCGCGGCTGATACTTGCCGGCGCGCATCTTCGATACGGGCAAGGTGGACGGCGGACCCTCGGGCTTGGCGGCGGCGACCTTGCCGATGTTCTCGATGGCAGGCGCGTCCGCGCCGAGCAAGGCGTCCAGTCCGCGGCCCAATCCCTTGGGTTTCTTGGTGGCCATAGTTAAATCCTCTTTCCTTCTGTTTTTGTATCCCGAGCCAGGCTCAGGCGTCCGTCTGCTCGGCGGGCAGACGATACCAATACGCGTAACAGTCTTTGAAACCGTAGCGGCCATACAAGGCGCGCGCGGCTGTATTCTCCGGCTCAACCTGCAAATAGGCTGTCGTGGCGCCGCCGGCGGCGCCTGTTGCCAACAAGTATTCAATCAGGCCGGCTGCGTAGCCTTTGCGCCGCTGCCCCTGGTCGGTGACGATATCGAACAGTCCCAGCAGCTCGCCATCGCGGACAGCCAGGCCCGCGGCAACGCACTGCCCCGCCGCGTCCGTTGCCAGCACCGGCGAGATATCCACAGCCAGTCCTTGCAAGCGCGTCCGATGTTCGGCGATGTGTCGGGATTCCGAGTTGCGCATTGCCCCGACCGCCGCCGCGAAGCGTTCGGTATCGACAATATTGAAACGCAGATCGCCCCGGGCGCTGGGCCTGGGAGCGAGCGGCATGCACATGACTCGGGTCTCGTCGGTAAAGGTATAACCGCGGGACTCCAGTTCGGCGTCGAGGGAAAAATCGGGACCGATGGAGGTAATGCGCAGCACCATGGGCAGGCCATGGCGCGCATACAACGATGAACAATACGCCAGCCGCTCGTCCAACGGACGTGTGGATAACCCCAGCACATTGATGCTGCGCGCGCGCTTGGCCGACGAAGGCGCGAATCGCACCAGCCAGCCATCGTAAAGCACCTGCGCGCCGACCGCCGTCGCATTCAGCGCGGCTTCTTCCAGACGCGTGCGCAGGCTGTCGCGCGCGTCTATGCGCGGCGTACCGGAGACTTGCGTTTCGGTCTGGGAAAAGAGCGTGACGGCGGACATGGTTACGGCCTACTTCAGATCCTTTTTCACGCGCTCGATCATTTCGGCGCCAAACGAGATATAGGCCTGCGCACCACGCGAGGCGCGGTCGTACACCACACCGGGCATGCCATAGCTGGGGGCTTCGGCCAAGCGCACGTTGCGCGGCACGACGGTCTTGAAGACCTTGTCGCCGAAGTGCGCCTCGAGCTGCGCGGATACCTGCTGCTGCAGGGTCATGCGCGGATCGAACATGACGCGCAGCAACCCGATGACGCGCAGATCGTCGTTGATGTTCCGGTGCACGCGCTTGATTGTGTTGACCAGGTCGGACAGGCCTTCCAGCGCGAAGTACTCGCACTGCATCGGAATGATGACGCCATGGGCGGCGGCCAGGCCGTTCAAGGTCAGCAGCGACAGCGTCGGCGGGCAATCGATCAGCACAAAGTCGTACTGCGTGGCGACGGTGTCGATCGCGGCCTTCAACTGGCGCTCGCGTTGGTCCATCTGCACCAGGTCGATCTCGGCGCCGGACAGTTCGCGGTTGGCGGGCAGCACGTCGTAGCCCCCCGACTCGGATTTGACGCGGGCCTGCTCGATGTTCGATTCGCCGATCAGCACCTGGTACAGGTTCGACTCCAGCGAGTTCTTGTCGATGCCGCTACCCATCGTGGCATTGCCTTGCGGGTCCAGGTCCACCAGCAGCACGCGTTGGTTGTGCGTGGCAAGGCCCGCCGCCAAGTTGATGGCGGTCGTCGTCTTGCCCACACCGCCCTTCTGGTTGGCAATGCAGAAAATGCGGGCGGTGGTGCTGGGGGGTATGTTCTTCATAGGGTTCCTTGACTACGGCGCATCCAGATCAGGCAGCGTTCGGCCTGTAACTCAGGCACGCGCAACGGCTGGATGTGATCGACTTGCCATTCTCCGCGCGCATGCAGCGCCTGTATTTCGTCCTCGGGGACCTTGCCCTTCATGGCGACGAGGGTACCATCGTTGCGCACATGGCGACCCGCGAGTTGCGCAAAATCGTCCAAGGAAGCAAAGGCGCGCGACGTCACGATATTGCACTCGGCGCGAGCCAAGGTTTCGACGCGAGCGTGGCTCGCCTGCAGATTGGGCAAGGCCAGCACGCCGCTCATCTGCCGCACGAAGGCCGTCTTCTTTTCGACCGCGTCCACGCAGGTCACCGACCAGTGGGGCCGCATGATCGCCAGAACGACGCCAGGCAGGCCACCACCCGATCCGACGTCGTAGAGCTTGGCCGGCGTGTTCGACGCGCCCAGCGCCTCGCTGAACGGCCCTACGGCGGCCAGGCTGTCGAACAGGTGCTGGATCAGCATCTGCTGCGGATCGCGGATGGCGGTGAGGTTGTAGGTCCGGTTCCAGCGCTGCATCTGCGACAGATAATTCAGCAGCTTGGCCATCGTGGCGGCATCGGCCTCCAGCCCCAGCTGCGCGCATGCGCGAGACAGGCGGCCGGCCATGTCCGCGCCGGCCGTATCGGCGTGCGCGCTCATGCCGCTTGCTTGCGCGAGCCGTAATGCAGGCGCTTCAGATGGATCAGCAGCAATGAAATTGCAGCGGGAGTGACGCCTGAGATGCGCGCGGCCTGGCCTATGGTTTCCGGGCGGTGCGCCTTGAGCTTCTGGCGCACTTCGAACGACAGGCTGGTCACCGCGTCGTAGTCGACGTCGGCGGGTATGGCCTGCTGTTCGTGTGCGATCTGCTTCTGGACTTCGACTTGCTGGCGGTCGATATAGCCGGCGTACTTCACCTGGATCTCGACCTGTTCGGCCAACACTTCGTCTTCCGTCACGCCAGGGCCGGCCAGCAGCGAACCGTCGGCGTTGCGGGCGGCCATCAAGGCTTCATAGGAAACATTGGGCCGTTTCAACAGATCTGCAAGTGAGTACTCACGTTCAATTGCCTTGCCCAACAGAGGCTCGGCAACTTCGGCGGGCAGTATACGCGGATTCACCCAGGAGGATTTCAACCGTTCGACTTCGGCTGCCACCGCGTCGCGCTTGCGATTGAAGGCGTCCCAGCGGGCGTCGTCGACGATACCGAGACGACGGCCGATTTCGGTCAGGCGCAAGTCGGCATTGTCTTCGCGCAGGCTCAAGCGGTATTCGGCCCGAGACGTGAACATGCGATACGGCTCGGTCACGCCACGCGTGACCAGATCGTCGACCAATACCCCCAGATAAGCCTCATCGCGGCGCGGGGTCCATTGCTCGCGATCCAGCGCGAACAGCGCGGCGTTGACGCCGGCGAGCAGCCCTTGGGCAGCCGCCTCTTCGTAGCCAGTAGTGCCGTTGATCTGCCCGGCAAAGTACAGGCCTGCGATCGCCTTGGTTTCCAGCGTGCTCTTCAATCCACGTGGATCGAAGTAGTCGTATTCGATGGCGTAACCGGGCCGCAGGATGTGTGCATTCTCCAGGCCAGGCAGGGAATGGATCAGGGCCAACTGCACGTCAAACGGCAGGCTGGTCGACACGCCGTTCGGATAGACCTCATGCGTGTCCAGGCCTTCGGGCTCCAGGAAGACCTGGTGCGACTCTTTATCGGCAAAGCGATGGATCTTGTCTTCGATGGACGGGCAGTAACGCGGGCCCACCCCTTCGATCACGCCGCTGTACATCGGCGAACGGTCCAGGCCGCCCCGGATGATGTCGTGGGTACGGGCGTTGGTGTGCGTGATCCAGCAAGGCAGTTGACGCGGGTGCATGCCGACATTGCCCATGTAAGAAAACACGGGGATCGGATCCAGGTCGCCGGGCTGCTCTTCGAGGATGCTGTAGTTGATCGAGCGTCCATCGATGCGTGGCGGCGTGCCGGTCTTCAAGCGCCCCTGCGGCAGGTCAAGTTCCTTCAGGCGCTGTCCCAGGGAGATAGCGGGAGGATCACCGGCACGGCCACCCGAATAGTTCTGCAAGCCCACGTGGATCAGGCCGTTCAGAAAGGTACCGGCGGTAAGCACCACGGACTTCGCCCGAAACTTCAGGCCGATCTGCGTAACGGCGCCGACCACGCGGTCACCCTCCACCATCAGGTCTTCGACGGCCTGCTGGAACAGCCAGAGGTTCGGCTGATTTTCCAGGCGGCCGCGGATCGCCTGGCGGTACAGCACCCGATCCGCCTGAGCGCGCGTCGCCCGGACGGCCGGCCCTTTCGAGCCATTCAGGATGCGGAACTGAATACCCGCTTCATCCGTTGCCAAAGCCATGGCGCCACCCAGGGCGTCAACTTCTTTGACAAGGTGGCCCTTGCCGATCCCGCCGATGGAGGGATTGCAAGACATTTGGCCTAGGGTTTCGATGTTGTGCGTCAATAGCAAGGTCTGGGCGCCAGTGCGGGCGGCAGCCAGTGCTGCTTCGGTGCCGGCGTGGCCGCCACCGACGACGATGACATCGAATTCGCGGGGATAGTCCATGATGGGGGGAGGGGGTAAGAGAGCGTTCGGTGCTCATTATAGAGGCAGGGATTGCATGTTTCACGTGAAACATGCTTCGGCGCAGCAAGAGGTGGCCCACGGCCAGATCGCCGTCGGCAAAAGGCAACGGGCGTCGTCTTTGGCAGGGATAAATATGTCGGCAGTTGCCACTGCTTTGCCTGGTTTGTTTCACGTGAAACGTCGTATTGACCGAGCCGGACCACCCTCCTTCTCTGAAAATGCATGTCATGGATACTCGACCACGCCCCCACACTAGCCATACGCAACTCTCAACCCGATTCAAGGCAGTACGAATCCTGCGCATCGCGCTATATGTTCCACGTGAAACATCGGTGGTTGTCTACCCAAGGGTATTGGGGCACCAGTCACGAGTAGCAGATACCCAGTTCGCAAGCACTCGTATCTTCTGGCTGATTGATCTCAAATCTATTGCTGTTTCACGTGAAACATTTCCCGGTAGCGCAGCAGGATGGATCGGAACATCTACTTGGCGCTTGCGCGGCGCGAAGGCTAAGGCAATGGAGTAACACGTCGGCCTATAGAAGGAACTCTTTCTACAAGTTCCGGCTTCCCTCGCCCCATCGATGTTTCACGTGAAACATCGACAGAGTGCTGCTTGAAGACGCTGTTTCACGTGAAACATGCCCCCTAAAGAAGAGGCCGATCGCAAGAAAGCAGATCTCAAATCAGTCTATGTTCCACGTGAAACAGGTGAAGCCAACTTTGAAATCGAAGAATCCTGCAATCTCCGGTTCAACATTCAGCATCGAGCTCAACAGAAAGAACCTAAGGATTCCCCAATTCCATTCTTCAAGCGAATCTTCTGATGGCAACCTCATGAAGATTCATCCAAGAAAAAAGCAATTTTCGAACCCCTACCCTACCCCTTACCCAAAACAGAGTCGTTTTTTTGGTTTCACGTGAAACCTAAACGATCATGAACCACCAAGTAATCCCTGCCCGCGAGCAGCGGCATACCTAACTAGCCACCGTAGCGCGATGATCAGTCTGCTCACTTCGCGACTATCTGGTCAGATCAAGGCTCATCGGGCCCGTATCGAAACTGGCTGGGACCTGAAACAGCGTGACATTGGAAAATCAGAAAACAACGTTATGCCTTCCTCGGTGGTCGAGGGACAAGGACCAGGCGTGCCGGCCACGAATGATTGGATTCCGGAAAACTCGTCAGAGCGCGAGATGCACCAGAAAGCCTCGCCCCGACAAGCTATGCAATTCTGCACAGCGTTATCAACAGCTACCAAATCCGCTAGCTGCCGAAATTAGCCGTTTCACGTGGAACAATTCTGGGGATAAGTCGCAGCTGGACAGCACAGGTCGCCGAAAAATCCGAGGGCATTCAACGAGGGCGGCAAAGTGCCAAGAAGCATGAAAAAGCACAAATGCACAACGTCTTCCCTATGACAGCAATGGATAATTTCTATTTTGGATGCTTGTCAGACTTAGGAAATTCCATGGCCAATACGAGGCCGTGCATACGCAAAATACCGTGGAAAACTATGTGGATAAGATCAGCCTAGAAGCCACAGTAAGTTTTCGAAAACGTGCACAACATGCGCTCGCCTCTGCAACTCACCTGGAACTCTGCAACTGCGCTCCGGTCAAAATACCGCTAAAAATTCTGGCCGCGGATTATCCCCAAACCTATCCACGCGCTCCCGTCCTGCGGTCTACCACTAGGCGGAAACCGCCGGCAATCTGGGTGCTGATTCCTTGACCAGACAACAATCTTGCACCGCCATGACAGAGTGCACCATCATCCTTTTGGGCGAGGTCCAGCCTTTCATGTGAACCCTGTGGAAAACTCGCCGAACGGGATCTGGGTGAAGATTGTCTCTACCGCGAACCCAAGGCCGGGTTCCACTCCTGACATTCAGGATCGCGCGGCGGCCGGGTAAGCAGCAGGCCGTGCCCCCATCTTCCGGTGCCTATCCCCATTTCTATCCACAGGCTGACGCCTTCGCCTGAGCCACCAAAGGGTGTAATTCTGTGCATAACCCGGATGGGGATATCTTTGTGAACAACCGGCCTCCGCCCGGGTAAAAGCGGGCCAGAGCGGCCCTGAAACAGTATGGCCGTGCCGACCTATTCTGACTCAAACTCACCCCAGAAATCGCCTTAAATGCCTGTATTCCCTAGGGAAAGGCCATGTTTAAACATGACCGTCACCGCAGTTCCGGATCAGCTCAAACGCCATGACCGCGTAGCGGCATCGTTCCAGGAAAGATGGGATAACTGTGTAAAACCTAGCGCTCGATACGCAATTGCTTCATTGCTGAGCATGAAAATGCTCATGCCCGAAAATAATTATCCACAAACTTATCCACGGCTGGAGAATATGTTAGTGAATACTAACTATCTGCGTGGAACAGGCAGCGCAGGCATTCGCGGCCAAATGAAACAACGCCCCAGACCATACGGTCTTGGGGCGTTGTAGCCAGGTCGGACCTGGCAGACGGGAAATTGGGATTTCCCGATTTAGAGCGGGCGAATTTCGGCCGCTTGAGGTCCTTTCGGACCATCCTTGACTTCGAATTCGACTTCCTGGCCTTCGTTCAGGCTGCGATAGCCGCGGCCCTGGATGGCGGAAAAGTGTGCGAAAACATCGGTACCACCAACGTCCGGCGTGATGAAACCGTAACCCTTGTCAGCGTTGAACCACTTAACTTTGCCCTTCTGAGCCATTTTTTCTAGCGTCCTGTAATTAACTCGAAATGCAATGAATCAAGGACGCCGTGAGAACTGAACGACCGGTAGAAATACCTGCGTTGCTGCTGCGTTCACGTTTGCCGCCTAGCTGCAGAACGAGTCCGCGCGCTGCTTGAATCAACTGCGTAATCAGCATACTCAGCACGCATTACAGACTCATATAGTTGTTTACCCCAATGTCGTATTTTTAATACTGGGTCTCGTTCCGCTAGGCGCTGCCACGCTGTCGACGCGCTAGAAAAGCGTAGATCGGCCCGGTCACAATCACCACAAAAACCATGCGCATGACGTGGAATGCGGTCACCACCGGAACACCCAGCTGCAGCACCTTGGCGGTAATGGCCATCTCGGCAATGCCGCCCGGCGTGGTGCCCAGAATCAAGGTCGGAATGGGAGCGGCCGACCATAGCGACAGCAAGGCGCCCAGACCGAACGCGAGCGCCAGCGCAGCCACCGTGAAGCACGCCACCGCGGCAATGAAGCGCGGCGCCGCCCGAAAGAAATCCGGCCGGTAACGGTCGCCCAGCGACCAGCCGATCAGCAACTGGCCTATCTTCGGCACGTAATCAGGAAGCGCCGACAGCTCGATGCCATTGACCGTCAGGATCATGGCGACCAGCATTGGGCCGAGCACCCAGGGATTCGGCAACCGCAGCCTCATGAAGGCGGCGCCGCCGATGCAGGTCAGCACAACCAGTGCCGCCAGCCCCCAACCGTGGACGATCTTGGGTCCGGGCACAGTGGGATCCAGACCCGCCACGCCCCACCACTGAAAGATGAAGGGCACGGTGACCACAACCATCAGCACGCGCACGCTATGCGCCGTCGCCACGCGGTCTATGCGCGCGCCGTGGCGCTCGGCTAGGTTCGCCATTTCGCTGGCTCCACCGATGGCGGAAGAAAACCAGGCTGTCTTGAAATCGACGTCGGTGTAGCGGCGCAGGATTGCCGTGCCCATGAAGGCCAAGCCTAGCGCGAACAGCATTCCGACGATGATGGGCCCCGCGTTGCTACCAATGTGGCCGATTACCTGCGGCGTGAAGTACAGGCCCAATGAAGTGCCGATGACCCACTGGCCCGCATTGCGCGCCGGCCTCGGGCACGCCGTGCCCAAGCCCGCAATGCGCGTCGCGGCGGTCACCAGCAAAGCGCCCAGCATCCACGGCAACGGGACATGCGCCCACACCGCCAACAACGCGCCCGCCAATGCGAGCGCCAGACCGCCCAATACTCTCCACAACATGTTCTGAACCACGATACCGCCGCGCCTTAAGCTCATGTGAAAAACGAATTATGAGTTAGTGGGATACTTACGAAAACTCTCTCTGCTAGCAACGTTCACTCTCGCGTCCACCATGATCCGATCCAAACTTCCCGACGTTGGCACCACCATCTTTACCGTGATGAGCCGCCTGGCCATCGAACACAAGGCCATCAACCTGGGCCAGGGATTTCCCGACTTCGATCCCGACCCTGCCTTGTGCGCCCTGGTAACCAAGGCCATGGCCGACGGCCACAACCAGTATCCCTACATGCCGGGCGTGGCGCCCCTGCGCGAAGCCATCGCCGCCAAGACGCGCGAACTCTACGGCCATGCCTACGATCCGGAAACCGAGATCACCGTCACCAGCGGCGCGACCGAAGCGCTAATGGCAACCGTACTTGCCGCCGTGGGCAGCGGTGACGAGGTCGTCGTCATCGAGCCCTGCTACGACTCCTATCTGCCGGCAATCCGCCTGGCCGGCGGCACCGCGGTGCCGGTGCCGCTGCGCGCGCCCACCGAGGCCGACCCCTACTACCGCATCGACTGGCAACGCGTACGCGACGCCATCACGTCGAAGACGCGCCTGTTGATGCTGAACTTTCCGCACAATCCGACCGGCGCAGTGCTGGACGATAGCGACCTGGACGCGTTGGAAGCCATCGTGCGCGACACCGGCGTACTGCTGGTGTCCGACGAGGTCTACGAGCACATCGTGTTCGACGGCAAGCCCCACGCCAGCGTGGCGCGCCGCCCGCTGCTGGCCGAACATGCCTTTGTGATCTCGTCCTTCGGCAAGACTTATCACACCACTGGCTGGAAGATCGGCTACTGCTGCGCACCGCGCCAGCTCAGCGCCGAGTTGCGCAAGGTACACCAATTCATGGTGTTCACCGTGCCTTCTCCCATGCAGTTCGCGCTGGCCGAATTCATGCGCGACCCCAAGCCTTACCTGGACCTGCCCGCCTTCTATCAGGCCAAGCGCGACCGCCTGGCGCAAGGGCTGGCCAAGACGCGCTTCCGTCCGCTGCCCAGCCCGGGCACGTTCTTTCTGCTGGCCGACTACAGCCAGATTTCCAAGCAAAACGAGGCCGACTTCGCGCGCGATCTGACGGTGAATCATGGCGTCACGGTGATACCGGTATCGGCGTTCTACCGCCAGCCCGATGCGCCCGAATCCAACCATCGCATCGTGCGCTTCTGCTTCGCGAAGAAGGATGCAACGCTCGATGCTGCCTTGGAACGTCTGGCGCAGGTTTGACGTCCGATGCTGATGGCTTACTAGTGAGCTCAATATCTCCGCCGACTCTATATACAAGAGCTTTCATTGAAAAATATGAATAAAAGCTCGTATTAAAAAATAGGCCACGCAGAGCGAATTCACGAACAAAAAAAGGGCGCCCATAAGGCGCCCTTTGCAATTTCCGGCCCAGATCCCGCGACCGGCTGCTGCCCATTGCAACAGCCGCGCCGCGTACGGATCAGACCGGACCAGCGGCAAGATTTTTCGCCTTGCGCATACGACGCATGATCTGCGGCACGATCACGACCGCAGCCGCCCCCACCCACATCGAGATCGATACCGGACTGGCGAACAACACGCCCACGTCGCCATCGGTCATCGACAGGGCGCGGCGCAGGTTCTGCTCCATCATGTTGCCCAACACCACGCCCAGCACCAGCGGCGCCATGGGCACGCCGAACTTGCGCAAGAAATATCCCAGCGCGCCGATGCCCGCGACCAGCAGCAGGTCAAAGGTTCCTGCGTTGATGGCATAGACGCCGATGTAGCTGATGCACAGGATCCCCGGCACCATCAGCCATCCCGGCACCGACAACACCTTGGAGAAAAAGCGCACCAGCGGCACGTTCATGACGAACAGCAGAACGTTGGCCACGAACAGCGAGGCGATCAAGCCCCACACCAATTCGGGTTTGGAGTCGAACAGCACCGGACCCGGCGTGATGTTGTAGAGCGTCAGCGCGCCCATCATCACGGCAGTGGTACCCGAACCGGGCACGCCCAGCGTCAGCATCGGCACGAACGAGCCAATGGCCGAGGCCGTGGCGGCAGCTTCCGGCGCGACCAGGCCGCGCATGTCGCCCTTGCCGAATTTGGCATCCGGATCCTTGGCCTCGATGATGCGCTTTTCCTGCGAGTACGCCACGGCCGCGGCCACACTGGCGCCTGCGCCAGGCAACACGCCCACGCCAAAGCCCACCAGCGAACTGCGCACCACGCTCCACCAGGTGAGCGCCACTTCCTTCAGATTGAACAGCTTGCGGCCGCTGGGCTTGACCTCGACGCTGTGCCCCGCCACCACTTTTTCCAGCATCTCCAGCATCTCGCTGACCGCGAACAGCGCAATCACCACCACCACGAATTCGATGCCGTCGGCCAGATGCACCGACTCGAAGGTGTAGCGATAGACCCCAGAATTCGCGTCCACGCCCACCACCGAAATAGACAGGCCTATCATCGCCGCCAGCACGCCCTTCACGGGTTGTTTACCCAGCAGGCTGGTCAGGCAGCAGAACGCAAAAATCATCAGCACGAAGTACTCGGCGGGGCCGAAAGCCAAGGCCCATTTGGCCAGCAACGGCGCCAGCAGGATGATGCCCACCACCGACACGATTGCGCCGAAGAATGCGGACCAGGCAGAGAGCGACAGCGCAACGCTGGCCATGCCCTGCCGCGCCAGCGGATAGCCGTCCAGCGTCGTCATGATGGCACTGGCCTCGCCCGGCACGTTCAACAGAATGGCGGTGATGCGGCCGCCGTACTCGGCGCCCACATACACGGCAGCCAGCAGGATCAGCGCGGTCTCGGGCGGCAGGTTCATGGCGAACGCGATCGGGATCAGCATCGCCACGCCGTTGACCGGTCCCAGGCCGGGCAGCACACCCACCATGGTGCCGATGAACGAACCGATCATGGCCACCAGCAGGTTGGTCAGCGAAAAGGCTACGCCAAAGCCTATCGCCAGGTGATCAAGAATGCCGCTCATATCAGGGTCTCCAGCAAACCGGTGGGCAGGACCACGTCCAGCACCTTGTCGAACAGCAAGAAAAACAGGACGCTCATGACGGCGCCGCCGATGGCGCACTTGACCCAGCCGCCCCCGAACAGACGGCCGACGAATATCGTCATCAAGGTGGTCGCGATCACGAAGCCCAGCCACTGGAACACGAAGGCATAGGCCACCACGAACGCCATCATCAGCGCGATGCGCGCATTGGCGCCAGGCGGATTGGCCTCGACCTGATGGCCGCCCTTGTAGACCAGCCACAGGCCGCACAGGCCTATGATCAGCGCCAGCAGCAGGGGAAAGGCGCGCGGGCCTACCGGCTCATAGGCGAAGGGGGCTTCGATTCCCCAACCCGCCGCGGTCATGAAGGCGGCCAGCGCAAGCGCCGCCACGCCCAATATTCGATCGTTCATGATCACTTTTCCGTTGTAGTCGCATCGCGTGGCGCAGCGCTCCCCTGCCGCCGCGGCAATGCCGGCGGCGGGGAACCCTGAAAAACGCGATAGGGAGGAGAGCCTTGCGGCTTACTTCTTGACCAGGCCGAAAGAGTCGGCCAGTTCGCCGTAGGCCTTGACCTGGTTCTTCACGTAGGCGTCCAGCTCAGGCCCGGTCTTGTTGAACGGGAACAGGCCCTGCTGCTGGCGCAGCTTGTCGAACTCGGGCGAGGACGTGGCCTTGTTGAAGGCGTCGACCCAGAACTGGTAGTCGCTGTCCGACACCTTCGGACCGACATAGAAGCCGCGGATGATCGGCCAGACGATGTCGTAACCCTGTTCCTTGGCGGTGGGCACGGTGCCCAGCTTGCCCGGCAGGCGCTGGTCGTTGAACACGGCCAGCACGCGGATGGGGGCGCCGCCTTCGAGCATGGTGAAGGCTTCCGCCGCGTCGCCCATGTAGGCCTGGATGTGGCCGCCGCGCAAGGCCGTGACGGCTTCACCGCCGCCTTCAAACGCCACGAAGCGCATCTTCTTGAAATCCACGCCCGCGGCCTTGGCGGTCAGCGCGGCCTTCATCCAGTCCTGGCTGCCCACGGTGCCGCCCGCGCCCAGCACGATCTTGGTCGGATCCTGCTTGAAGGCTTCCATCAGGCTCTTCAGGTCGGTGTACGGAGAATCGTTGCGGACCACGGCCACACCGTAGTCGGTGCCGATGGCGGCCAGCCAGCGCACGTCGTTGACGTTGTATTTGCCGAACTTGCCCTGGGCCAGGTTCAAGAGCGAACCGCCCGAGAAGGCCACTATGGTGCCCGGTTCATTCGGGTGCTGGGCCACGATGTTGTTGTAGGCCACGGCGCCGATGCCGCCAGGCATGTAAACGATGCGCATGGCGGTCTTGAGCGCGCCGCTTTGCTTCAGGCCTTCGGTGGCCAGGCGGCAGGTCAGGTCGAAACCGCCGCCAGGCTGGGCAGGCGCGATGCATTCCGGGCGGCGCGGCTCGTCGGCCGCGTGGGCTGCGCCCAGGGACAGGGTAATCGCGCCCAGCGCCGCGACAGCGGCCAGGCGTAGTTTCAGACTAGTCTGCATTTTTTGCGTCTCCGAAATTTATAGGTCTAGGTATGGCTGGAAGCTCTGCTCAGACGGTTCTTTCCGCAATAACGGCCCCAGTGGACGCAACCGTACAAAACCGAAGCTTTCCAAAAGCTTTCAAATTCCGTGGTTTTCCTGGTGCGACGCAGCATTTGTCCCATTTCCCAGGGTAAACACCAGTGCAGCCCTCAAACCCGCCTGCGGCACCCGGTTCTCCAGCACCAGGCGCGCGCCCAGGATCTCGGCGATGGTGCCGACGATGGCCAGGCCCAGGCCGGCGCCAGGCTTGTTCTTGCCGGCCGCGCCCCTACGAAAGCGGACGCAGGCGCGGGCGATGTCCTCGGCGGACATGCCGGGGCCGCTGTCCTCGACCACCAGCCTGGCTCGCCCGGGTTCGATCTGGATCTTCACCGTGACTTCCCCCGCTGGCGAGGTGTAGCGGATGGCGTTGTCCACCAGGTTGCTGACCGCCTCCCTCAGCAGCCAGTCGGCCCCCTGCACCACCACTGGCCGGATCTCGGCTTCCAGGCCGATGTCCAGCTGGCGGGCCCGGGCAGTGGGAAGCAGGATGCGGATGACCGCGTCGGCCAGTTCGACCAGGTCGACCGGTTCGGGGCTGAAACCGCCTTCGGCCAGCGAGGCGTCTTTAGCGCGCGCCAGAGCGAGCATTTGGTTGGTGGTGCGTACAGCCCTGTCCAGGCCTTCCTGCATCGCCAGAAGGGCTGTACGGACCTCCTGGGGGTCTGTTTCGCGCAAGGCATAGGCCGTCTGGGTTCGCAAAACCGACAAAGGGGTGCGCAATTGGTGCGAGGCGTCGTCCAGGAACTGGCTTTGGACCCTCGCCTGGGCCGCAAAACGGGCCATGTGGAGGTTTACGGCCCCGACTAGGGGTAGGACCTCCCCTGGCATGTCCGACGCGCTCACGGGGCTTAAATCGTCCGCAGAACGCCCTTCCACCTCCTGCCGTAGCCTGGCAAGGGGGCGCAGCGCCATGAAAACCCCCAGGATGATCACCAGAACGCTGATCAGGATCACGGCCAGGTCCCGCTCCACCGAGCGCACCAGCACCTGGTGCAGGAAGGCCTGGCGGGTATCCAGGCCCTCGGCCACCTGCACGATAACCCGTCCCCCTTTGTTTGCGTACAGAGGCGGATCCATGGGACGCGCCAGCGCCGCAACCCGCACAGGCGTGCCCTGGTAATCGGCGTAGAAAAAGCGTGGTTCGCCGGAAACCAGGGGTTCGGCAGGCATGGGCAGGCCCGGACTGCCGATTTCGGCCAGCCCGTCCTCGGTGGCGACCCGGTAGAACACGCTGCCATTGGCCGTCAGCTCGAAAAATTCCAGCATCAGGTATGGCTGCTCCATGGCTAATCCACCGCTGGCTGTGGATATGTTGTGGTCGATGGCGCGTAGTGCGCCAGAAAGCGAACGGTCATAGGCTATGTCGACCTGGTTGCGCAGCTGGTGGTTCGACAGCCACAGGGCGCCCATCATCACGAAGACCAGTGTCGGGATCAGCCACCAGAGGAGCTGGGTTTTCAGGGTGCGATTACGCTTTTTTGCGGCGAAAAACCCCTTTTTTTCCGCACTTCTAGTTGTCAACAAGGTTCTCCAGGCAGTAGCCCATGCCGCGCATGGTCACGATCTGCACACCGGTATCCGCCAATTTTTTTCGCAAACGGTGCACCAGGACCTCGATGGCTTCCAGATTGATGTCCGCGTCGTCGGTCAGGATGCGGTCCAGGATCTGCTGCTTGTTGATGGGTTCGCCGCTTTTTTGGATCAGTACCCGCAGAACCGAGTGTTCACGTGGGGATAACTGCAAGGGCTGTCCGCTGACCGTGAATTTTTGAGCGGAAGTCTCGAAAACCAGGTTTCCCAGCGTAAGCCGCGGGTGTTCACGCCCACGGCTGCGCCGGATGAGTGCGATCAATCGCGCTTCCAACTCTTCCACAACAAACGGTTTCGGCAGGAAATCGTCAGCTCCCTGGTGGAGCGTCCCGATTTTTTCGGCCAGCGAATCGCGCGCGGTCAAGACCAGGACCGGCGTACGGTCGTCCCGCGCGCGAATCTTCGCGAGCAAAGCATGGCCATCCATGCCCGGTAGTCCCAGATCGAGGATGACCGCGTCGAATTCTTCCATCGCCAGTCTTCTTTCGGCGACCAGCCCGTCATCTGCCCACTCAACGACGAAACCTGCGTGCCTGGCCAGGCTTCTTGAAAGCCAGCGGGCAAGTTCTGCTTCGTCTTCTATCAGGAGGATGCGCATGGACGGAGTCCGGGGGGGGATGGCTGGGCGGAATGGGAGAGCATGTTTGGCTTTTCCTTTATTTCTCTTTATATAAAGACTAATGATTAATAAGGCCTGTGGATAACTACCTTAACCTTGAAAACCTCTTTTCTTTCATCAGCTTGCAGCCGTTTTTGGCTGTGCAAGAACTCTGTGTGGGAAAAAAGCTGAAGTTGGACAAGATTTTGGACCCTGTCCGAAACCCCTGCTTGTTCAACTTGCCTCCACAAAATGTGCACAAGGCGTCTACTTAGGAGTTATCCACAGCCCCTTTCTGCCGAACCGGTCTCAAAAACGGCACTTTTACCCCGAAAAACGCCTCGCTGCCTACCTGCGTTTTCGCCGTTCAGGAGGCCTTTAGCGGCCCCACAAGGCGTTCGCGAACCGGGGGATTCGAGGGGAGACGCGCAGCCGTTCTTGACTGGGAACTGAACAAAAAGTGAGCAGGTTCCGCCGTAGAATTCCGCCATGGCGACAGAAATCAGAATCAAGAAATCAGGGTGGGCAATCTGGCTGAGAAGCCGTTTGTTGGCGGACAACTTGCCGGCCACGCTCTGCGCGGCGGCGCTGATGGGCCTCTTGGGTGCACTGGCCACCGTGGTGTTCCGGGAGATGCTGGCGTGGACGCAGATGCTGCTCGGGGGCGAGGACACTCCCCATGGCATGGTGTCCCTGGCGCGGGGGCTGAGTCCCTGGCAACGCTTTCTGATGCCGGCCATGGGCGGCGCCATTGCCGGGGCCATCCTGCAAATGGCGGCCAGATGGCTGCCCAAGCGCGGCGCAGCGGACTATATGGAGGCGATTTCCATCGGCCGCGGAGTCATCGGCTTTCGCCAGACGGTCGCGCGCAGCCTGTCGTCGATTTTTTCCATCGGCTCCGGCGCCTCCATCGGCCGCGAGGGTCCCATGGTGCAGCTGGCGGCGATGCTGTCATCCCTGACGGGACGTTATCTGGTGCTGCCGCCGCGGCATTTGCGCTTGTTGGTCGCCTGCGGCGCCACGGCGGGGATCACTTCCGCCTATAACGCGCCCATTGCCGGCGCCTTGTTCATTTCCGAGATAGTTTTTGGCGCGATCGCTTCGGCTACTCTGGTGCCGTTGGTCGTATCGTCGGTCGTGGCAAACATTGTGACGCGCCAAATACTGCATTACGACGCGGTTTTTCACATGCCGCCCTTCACTTTCGTGTCCGGCTGGGAAGTCATCAACTATCTGGGCCTGGGGGTGATCGCCGGCCTGGCGGCGCCGCAATTCCTGCGCTTTCTCGACACCGCGCGCGCCGCGTTCGGCCGCGTGCCCGCGCCGCTATGGGTGCGCATGGCATTGGGCGGTCTGATCGTCGGCGCCTTGTCGGTGGTGAACCCCGAGGTCTGGGGCAATGGCTACAGCGTGGTCAACAGCATGTTGCATACGCAGTGGGCCTGGCAGGCGGTCGCCGCCATCCTGCTCTTGAAAACGCTGGCCACCGCGGCCAGCGTCGGTTCGGGCGCGGTGGGCGGCGTCTTCACGCCCACGCTGTTCGTGGGGGCGGCGCTGGGCGCCTTGTACGGGACTGGCCTGCAGGCCTTGTTTCCGGCTGGAGATCTGTCGGCGGTATCCAGCTATGCGGTGGTGGGCATGGGCGCCCTGCTGGCCGCCACCACCTATGCGCCATTGATGTCGATCCTGATGATCTTCGAGATGACGCTCAGCTATGAGGTCATGCTGCCGCTGATGCTGGCCTGCATCACGGGCTACGTCATTGCGCATCGCATACGGCCGGACTCGGTGTACGCGAAATCGCTGGCCAGCAACCGGCGCGCGCAGCGCGTCGTTGCCAAGGAGCGTGACGAGTGACAAGGTTTCATTAATACGAGTAAATACTCGCATTAATGAAGAATGAAGAATAGCCCTTAAATCAGGGCTTTTTTCATGAAGACGCGCTTCAATCCGATCTCCTCGGCGCGATGGGTTTCCACATAACCGTATCGCTTGTAGATAGCGATGTTCTCGGTCATTTTCTCCTGCGTGTAGAGACGGATGCTGGCATAGCCGGCCCGGCGCGCCACGTGTTCCGCGAACTGCATCAAGTCGCGGCCATAGCCTTTTCCCTGCGCTTGCGGAGCGACTGCGATGTTGTCCAGCAACAGGCAATCGGCCTCCTGAATCAGGACCAGCACAGCTTGCACGGTATCGCGCACCCGCAGTACATGGACCACGCCTTGTGCGATGCGGGCTGGGTAATCATCGAGCATCGGTCCAGGCGTCGCGCCGATGCGCGCGACATAGTGGCCGTAGGCTTGCGCGACGATCCGCTCGATGTCGGGCAGGTCGCGGAGGGTGGCGATGCGTATGTCGGGAGGCATGCGAGTTCCGGTTAGTGCGCCGCCCGGCGTGGACGGATTTCCCAGAAATATAAGACGCTCGGACCGTCCAAAGATTGTTTTGCGAATTAGTTATAAAATTTATAACTAATAGTTCGCGTATATACCCCGAAGATGATGTGCGATCACCGAAGAAAATGCTGAGTGATCCCGCAAAGGAGTGTCAATGGCACCTAATACGTCTTTTCCGGCGAATGGCGCGCCCGACAACCTGTGGAACGAGTATGCAAGGTTCCACGAAGCTTGTTCAGGCGTGCTGGACCGGATCGAGCAGCACAGGGATAGCGGTATTGCCTTGTCGGAGAACGAATTGTCGGAGTTGAGAACCATGGTGCTCAACCTCAATGCATTCGGCCGGGTGCTGCATGGCAAAAGAGCGCGCGAAATGCGCCAGCTGGCCGAGCGGGCCGAACAGGCATTGGGCAAGGCCGGATCAGCTGCTGCCGCACGGATCAAGGAAGAGAGCGAGTCCCAAGACGATTCAGCCATAGTGACGGGCTGAGCCGGTACGCAGGATCTTGCGTGGTCATGCGTGCCGCCGGCGCAGGACTGAGCGCCCCATCGCCCCGACCATCTTGAGCGTGTACAACACGAACAAGGATCCCGTGATGTCGCCGGTCAGCATCGCAATGTAGCTATCCGCGAGCGCGGCCCTTTCTCCCTGGAGAAAGAACCAGAGATGATGAATCGTCGTGTTCATCAGCGCATAGACCGCCGCGCAGACCAGCAGGCGCCAGGCAGTAAGGTTGCTCAAGTCCGGCTGCAGTCGCAGTGCCGACCTGGCCCAGCGGTAGGCCAGATAGGGAGCGGCGGCGGCCATGAGGCCGCCGGCCACCGAGCGCAGGACGTCGTCGGGGAAGTAGTAGAAAAAGCAGGCGAGCCAGGATCCCGCCAGCAAGCCCAGCGCTGCCGGCAGGCCAAACAGCAGCGTGCATATCAGGCGCACGCCCGCGGGCAGATAGATCCAGTTGATGCCGCGCACGAACTCAAGGTTGGTAAACACCCATTCATTGACTACCAGACTGCCCAGGAACAGCACTATCGTCACCAGAGCCCATTTACCCTGATCTAGAATGTTTTCCATGCCTCGAATTCCGCCGCTTATCGGTCGCCGCGTCCATTATCCATGAAAGAAAAAAAGAGACCTGCCGATATCTACTTGCGCTTTCTGCGCCTGGCCGACGCGCTGCGCGGCCTGCCTGCGCTGCCATCGCTCGATCCCATGGAAGAACGCATACTTACGCTGATCGCGCGCGCATCGCAGGAACACCGCCGCTTGTCCGTGCGCGACGTGATGGCGGTCGATAGTATCGGTTCGCCTGCTACCCTGCACGCCCGCTTGAAATCCATGCGCGAGAAAGGCTGGGTATTGCTGGTCGACACCGAGGACGCGCGCCGCAAGCAGGTCGAACTCAGCCAGGCCGCGCTGTCGCATTTCGACCGGCTGTCCGAATGCCTGGTCGAAGCGGCGCGCAAGCACTGAGTAGCAGGGCTGCGGCGCCGCAACACGCGGGATTTCGGGTTATTTCCCGATGCAGAAGCTGGAGAAAATCTCGCCCAGCAGATCGTCGCTGGTGAACTTGCCCGTGATGCTGGACAGGCTGTCGTGCGCCAGCCGCAGTTCCTCCGCAAACAGATCCAGTACCCGGTCGTCCTGTTCAGCGTGCGCGCCGGCCAGCTCTAGGTGCTCCGCCGCATCCTGCAGCGCATGCAGGTGCCGTTCGCGCGCCAGCCACGGCGATTCGCCGCCGGGATTCCAGCCGGCGATGCGCAGCAATTCGGCGCGCAATTCGTCCAGGCCCGCGCCGCGCTTGGCCGAGATGCCGAGTTCCTGAGGGCCTGCGGCAAAAGGTGTGGACAGCAGATCCACCTTGTTGAAAACCTTGAGCACCGGCGTGCGCGGCGGCAGGCGCGCGGTGATCTGGGCGTCCAGTTCGTCGCCGGGCTGGGTGGCGTCCTGCAGATGCAGGATCACGTCGGCGCGCTCGATCTCCTGCCAGGTGCGCGCTATGCCTATGCTTTCCACCGTATCCTCGGTTTCCCGCAGGCCCGCCGTGTCGACGATATGCAGCGGCACGCCGTCGATGTGGATCTCCTGCACCACCTTGTCGCGGGTGGTCCCCGCGATCGGGGTGACGATGGCGATGTCGTCGCCGGCCAGCGCGTTGAGCAGGCTGGACTTGCCCACGTTGGGTTGCCCGGCCAGCACCACGTGCAGGCCCTCGCGCAGAATCACGCCCTGGCGCGCCTGCGCGATCAGCTTGGCGAGGTCCGCGGTCAGCGCTGCCAGTGTCGGGCGGGCTTGATACTTTTCGAGGAAGTCGATTTCTTCCTCGGGGAAATCCAGGGTCGCCTCGACCAGCATGCGCAAGTGGATGATGCGGTCCGACAGGTCGTTCACACGCGCGGAAAAGTCGCCCGACAGCGACGCCATGGCGCCGCGCGCGGCGGCTACCGACGAGGCCTCGATCAAATCGGCTACGGCTTCGGCCTGAGCCAGGTCCATGCGGTCGTTGAGAAAGGCGCGGCGCGTGAATTCGCCCGGCTCGGCCAATCGGATGCCCAGGTCGCGGCCGGCGGCCAGACAGCTTTCCAGCACCCGGCGCAGCACTGCGGGGCCGCCATGCCCTTGCAGTTCGAGCACGTCTTCGCCGGTATAGGAATGCGGCGCGCGGAAATAGATGGCGATGCCTTCGTCCAGCAATTCGCCCGTACCGGATTTGAACGGCAGGTAGTGCGCATGGCGCGGCGTGAGTTCGCGTTGGAACAGGCGGCGCACGAGTTCGGACAGGTCCGTGCCGGAGATGCGGACGACGCCGATACCGCCTCTTCCGGGGGCGGTTGCGATGGCGGCGATGGGGGCGTAGGCGGACATATTTCGGGCAAGGCAAGGCGAGAACAATAAGGGAATATAACTGTTGCGCCGTCCCTTGTTTGCTGGTTAATGTGGCCCGGAGGTTCAAAACCCGAAACAATCCAGGGAGATCACAATGGCATCTCGGTTTTCGCGTGTCTTGGCCTGCGGCTCAGCCGCGGTGATATTGGCCTTTGGCACCTTCAGTTCGGCTATGGCCCGCGATCTGGTGATCGCCTTGAAGACCGAACCCTCCTCGATGGATCCGCAGTATCACGCGCTCACGCCCAATACGCAGATCTCCCAGACCATTTTCGATACCTTGGTTGCCACCGACGCGCAGCTCAAGCCGCAACCCGCGCTGGCCGAGTCCTGGACCGTGGACGGCAAGGTGTGGACCTTCAAGCTGCGCCCCAATGTGAAGTTCTCCGACGGCACGCCGTTCACCGCGGAAGATGTGGTCTTTACGTATGCGCGGGTCCCCAAGGTGCCGAACAGTCCTTCGCCGTTCACGCTGTACCTGGGCTCGGTCGAGAAGACCGAGGCGGTCGATGCCAGCACCGTGCGCATCACCACCAAGGACGTGGCGCCGAACCTGCTGGTCAACCTGGCGCAGTTGCCCATCATGTCCAAGAAGGCGGCGTCGGGCCCGGCGGCCGAGGGTAAGACGACGACGGAACTCAATAGCGGCGACGGCCTGATAGGCACCGGTCCCTACAAGTTCGTGTCGTGGAAGCGCGGCGCCGAATTCGTGCTGGCGCGCAATGACAACTATTGGGGCAAGAAGCCCGAATGGGATCGCGTGGTCTACCGTCCCATCAGCAACGCGGCCGCGCGCGTGGCCGCGCTGCTTGCTGGCGACGTCGACATGATCGAGGATCCCCCGACCGATGACCTGCCCAAGCTCAAGGGCGACAAAAAACTGTATGTCGAGGAAACGCCGTCGGTGCGGGTCGTGTACTTGGCGCTGGACCAGTTCGCCGAGCCCTCGCCTGGCGTGCAGGGCACCGAAAAGAACCCCATGAAGGACAAGCGCGTGCGCGAAGCGCTGTCGCTGGCCATCAACCGCGATGCGCTGGTCGAGCGCGTGATGGGCGGGGTGGCGCTGCCCGCGGGCAATCTGCTGCCCTATCCCATGTTCGGTTCCAGCAAGGAGCATTCCAAGGCCCCCAAGGCCGATGTGGAAAAGGCCAAGGCCCTGTTGAAGGAAGCCGGCTATCCCAACGGCTTTTCCATCACGCTGGGCTCGCCGTCGGGCCGTTATGTCAACGATTCGAAGGTGGCGCAGGCGATCGCGTCGATGTGGACCCGCATCGGCGTGAAGACCAGCGTGGATGCGATGGCGCCTCCGGTGTTCTTCAAGAACCGCGACAGCTATGCGTTCTCGGCCTATCTGGCGGGCTGGTCCGTGACCAGCGGCGAGATGTCCAACGCGCTGACCTCGTTGCTGGTGACGCGCAATCCCGAAGCGGGCTTGGGCACCACCAACCGCAGCCGTTACTCCAATCCCAAGATGGACGCGCTGGTGAAGGAAGCCTCGTCGACCATGGACGATGCCAAGCGTGCGGACCTCTTGTCCAAGGCCAGCAACATCGCCATGGATGACTACGCCATGCTGCCTGTGCATTTCGAGTTGTCGGTATGGGCGATGAAGAGCGACATCCGCTATCAAGGCCGCCCAGACCAGGTCACGCTCGCACAGTTTGCAACACTGAAGAAGTAAGGCGCTAGTGCTTGCAACGATCGTAAGAAGGCTGCTGCAGACCGTCGTCGTCATGCTCGTCATGTCGGCGCTGGTCTTTGCCGGCATCTACATGGTGGGCGACCCGGTGTCGATGCTGGCCAGCCCGGAAGCGACCGAGGCGCAGCGCGCTGCGGTGCGCGCATCGCTGGGTCTGGATCTGCCGCTATGGCGGCAGTACCTGATCTTCATGGGCCAGGCGGTGCGCGGCGACTTCGGCAACAGCTTCCTGACGGGCGAACCGGCCATGAGGCTGATCCTGGAGCGCATGCCGGCCACGGTGGAACTGGCCTGTGTGGCCATGCTGCTGTCGGTGCTGATCGGCGTGCCGCTGGGCATCCTGGCGGGACTCAAGCCCAAGGCAGTGGGTTCGCGCGCCATCATGACGGGCTCGGTGCTGGGCTTCTCGCTGCCCAACTTCTGGGTCGGCCTGATGCTCATCATGGTGTTCGCCGTGATACTGGGCTGGGTGCCGGCGGGCGGGCGCGGCCAGACCGTCAGCATCGGCTCGCTGCAGTTGAGCGTACTAACCTTCGACGGCTGGCTGAGCCTGGCTTTGCCCGCGGCCACGATCGCCTTCGCCAAGTGCGCCATGATCATCCGCGTGACGCGCGCCGCTACGCGCGAAGCCCTGCCCATGGACTACATCAAGTTCGCGCGCGCCAAGGGCCTGTCTGAAAAGCGCGTGCTGGGCGTGCATCTGCTCAAGAACATTCTGATCCCGGTGGTGACGGTGGCGGGCCTGGAATTCGGCCAGGTGATGGCCTTTGCGGTCGTGACGGAAACCGTGTTTTCCTGGCCGGGCATGGGCAAGCTGCTGATCGATTCCATCATCAATCTGGATCGTCCAGTGGTGGTGGCGTATCTGCTGTTGATCGTGTTCTTCCTGGTCATGTTGAATCTGGTGGTGGACATCATCTACACGGTGCTGGACCCCCGCGTACGCTTGGATAGCCGCCGATGAACACACCCGCCACCGCCGCCGCGCCCCCGGTTCAGGCCAAGGAGCAAACGCCCTGGCGCCGCTTCCTGTCTGACTTCTTCGCCAGCAAGCTGGCCACGCTGGGTTTGATCATGCTGGTCGTGATCGTGGGCGCCGCGCTGCTTGCGCCCTGGATCGCGCCGCAGAATCCCTATGACCTGGCGACGCTGGACATCATGGATTCCAAGCTCAAGCCGGGCAGCGAAAGCGGCGACGGCAGCATGCGCTATTGGCTGGGCACCGATGGCCTGGCGCGCGACTTGTTTTCGGCCATTCTGTACGGCATGCGCACCAGCCTGCTGGTGGCCAGCGTGTCGGTGCTGGCGGCCTTTGGCATCGGCGCCACGGTGGGCCTGGTGGCGGCCTATTTCGGCGGCCGCATCGACGCCTTGCTGATGCGGGTTGTGGATATCCAGTTGTCGTTCCCGGCCATCCTGGTTGCGCTGATGTTGCTGGCGATTCTGGGCAAGGGTGTGGATAAGGTGATCATCGCGCTCATCGTGGTGCAGTGGGCGTATTTCGCGCGTGCCGCGCGTGGCGCGGCGCTGGTCGAGCGCGGCAAGGAATACGTGGAAGCGGCGCGCTGCATGTCGCTGTCCTGGGGGCGCGTGCTGTTTCGCCATGTGCTGCCCAACTGTATGCCGCCCTTGATCGTGATCGCCACCATCGACCTGGCGCACGCGATTGCGCTGGAGGCCACCTTGTCGTTCCTGGGCGTGGGCGTGCCGGTCACCGAGCCGTCGCTGGGCATGCTGATCTACAACGGCTTCGAGTACCTGCTGTCCGGCCAGTACTGGATTTCGTTCTTTCCCGGCATTGCGCTGGCGCTGGCCATCGTCGCCATCAACCTGGTGGGCGACCATCTGCGCGATGTGCTCAACCCGCGCCACGCGAATTGAGGGCGGGCGCAATGCAGACACCTGTGGAAAAGTCCCTGGCGGCGCCTACGCCCATCCTTGAGGTGCATGGCCTGAAGACGCACTTCTACACGCGCAACGGCGTGGTGAAGGCGGTGGACGGCGTGGACCTGATGCTGGCCGAAGGCGAGATCCTGGGGCTGGTGGGCGAATCGGGATCGGGCAAGAGCATTACCGGCTTTTCGTTGATGGGTTTGCTGGATGAGCCGGGCCGCATCGTCGACGGCACCTTGCGGTTCAACGGCGAGGACCTGCGCGGCGCGACGCCCGCGCGCTGGCGCGAGCTCAGGGGCCAGGAGATCGCCATGATCTTCCAGGATCCCATGATGACCCTGAACCCGGTGCTGCGCGTTGACACGCAAATGATCGAGGCGGTGCAGGCGCACAGCAAGGTATCGCGCGAGCAGGCCCGCCAGCGCGCGCTGCAGACGCTCGCCATGGTCGGCATCCCCTCGCCCGAGGAGCGCCTGCGCACCTATCCGCACCAATTGTCCGGCGGCATGCGGCAGCGCGTGGCGATCGCGATTGCGCTCTTGAATTCACCGCGCCTGATCATCGCGGACGAGCCCACCACGGCGCTGGATGTGACCATACAAGGACAGATCCTGTTCGAAGTGCAGAAGCTGTGCCGCGAGACCGGCACCGCGCTGATCTGGATCACGCACGACCTTGCCGTGGTGGCGGGCCTGGCGGATCGCGTGTCGGTCATGTATGCGGGGCGCGTGGTGGAAACCGGCACCACGCAGGCCGTCATCAGCCATCCCATGCATCCTTACACGCATGGCCTGATCGCCTCCATACCGACGCCCGAATCCCGCGGCAGGCCGCTGGTCCCGATTCCAGGCATGACGCCGTCGCTGCTCAACCTGCCGCAAGGCTGTGCGTTCCGCGGGCGCTGCCCGCGCGCCACCGACGCCTGTCTGGTCGAACCGCAGCCCGTGGAGGTGCGCCCGGCGCAATGGGTGCGTTGCTGGCATGCTGGAGGACCAGACATCAAATGAACGCCGCAGAACGTGATCCCGCGGTCCCCATCCTGTCGCTGCGCGGGGTCGAGCTGCGCTTCGTGCAGCCCGTGGATCTGGCAGGCCGTATCGCCAACCTGCTGGGAGCGGGGTTGAAGACGCAGGTCGTGCACGCGGTGGCGGGCGTCGACCTGGATGTGCGGGCGGGTGAAGTGATAGGCATCGTGGGCGAATCGGGCTGTGGAAAATCCACCCTGGGCCGCATTGTGTCCGGCATTTTGCCACCGACCGCAGGCGAGGTCAGCTACAAGGGCCGCGCCGTGAAGGCCATGCCGGGTCCCGAACGCCGCGCCTATGAGCTGGGCGTGCAGATGATCTTCCAGGATCCCTATGCTTCGCTGAACCCGCGCATGCGCGTGCGCGAGATCATCGGCGAGGCGCCCGTGGCGCATGGTCTGGTCCGCGCGCGCGACAAGGCCGAGTACGTGGCCGGGCTGATGCGCCAGGTGGGGCTGGATCCGGCTTTTGCACAGCGTTATCCCCATCAGTTCTCTGGCGGCCAGAGGCAGCGCGTAGGCATTGCGCGGGCCCTGGCACTCAAGCCCTCGGTCATCGTTTGCGACGAGGCGGTCGCCGCGCTGGACGTGTCGATCCAGGCCCAGGTGCTTAATCTGTTCGAACAGTTGCGCGCGGACCTGGACCTGACCTATCTTTTCATCAGCCACAATCTCAGCGTGGTGAGCCACATATCGGACCGCGTGGCCATCATGTACCTGGGCCGCGTGGTGGAGCTGGCACCCACCGATACGGTTTTCCGGCGCGCCAACCATCCGTATACGCAGGCCTTGCTGAAGGAACTGCCGACGTTGCAGCCGGGGCGGCGCAGCTACCAGCCCATCAAGGGCGAACTGCCGTCGCCGCTGGACCCGCCGACGGGCTGCGCTTTCCACCCGCGTTGCCCGCATGCGATGCCGCGCTGCAAGGCAGAGCGGCCGCTGCTGCGCGAAGTGGCCCCGGGGCAGTTCAGCGCCTGCCATCTGAACGATACGTGAATTCAACTCTTACGCCTTATCCACAGCCATGAAAACCATAGACGAAATCGAACGCGCCCACGGCGACCTCACCGCATTGCGACGGGATATCCACGCGCATCCGGAACTCGCCTTCCAGGAAACGCGCACGTCCGCGCTGGTGGCGGAGCGCTTGCGCGGCTGGGGCCTGGAAGTCCACACCGGGCTGGGGAAAACCGGTGTGGTGGGCATATTGCGCGGCGGCAGCGGCAAGAAGACCATCGGCCTGCGCGCCGACATGGACGCGCTGCCCATGCCCGAGCACAACCGCTTTGCGCACAAGTCCACCATCAGCGGACGCATGCACGGCTGTGGCCACGACGGACACACCACGATGCTGCTGGGGGCGGCGCAGTACTTGTCCACACATCGCGATTTCGACGGCACGGTGGTGTTCATCTTTCAGCCGGCCGAGGAAGGCGGCAACGCCGGCGCGCGCGCCATGATGCAGGACGGCCTGTTCGAGAAATTCCCCTGCGATGCGGTGTTCGGTATCCACAACATGCCCGGCATGCCGGTCAACCAGTTCGGCTTCCGCGCGGGACCGACCATGGCGTCCAGCAACCGCTGGGACATCGTCATCAAGGGCGTGGGCGGCCATGCGGCGCAGCCGCATGCATCAGTGGACCCCATCATCGTCGCGGCCGACATGGTGCATGCCCTGCAGACGGTGATCTCGCGCAGCAAGAATCCGCTGGACCAGGCCGTGCTGTCGATCACGCAGATCCACGCGGGCGACGCCTACAACGTGATCCCTGGCGAAGCCGTGCTGCGCGGCACTGTGCGCACTTATTCGGTGGAGACCCTGGACAAGATCGAGGCCGACATGCGCCGCATCGCCACCACCCTGCCGCAGGTCTACGGCGGCACCGGCGAACTGGATTTCGTGCGCGCCTATCCCCCGCTGGTGAACTGGGAAAAGGAAACCGCTTTCGCCGCCCAGGTCGCCGAAGACGCGTTCGGCGCCGAAAATGTGCAGCGCGAGATGCCGCCCTTCATGGGCGCGGAGGACTTCTCGTTCTTCCTGGAAGCGGTGCCGGGAACCTATCTGTTCCTGGGCAATGGCGACGGCGACCACCGCATGGAGACCTATCACGGCATGGGCCCATGCCAGCTGCACAACCCGAATTACGACTTCAACGACGCCTTGCTGCCGGTAGGCGCAACTTATTGGGTGAAACTGGTGCAGGCGTTTTTACCGAAGTCCTGAAATACGCAAGTCATTGATTTAAAAGGCGCGGGCGCTCAGTAGCCCGCGCCTTTTTTCATGACGGGGTCTGGTTGTGCACAGGCTATCCACCTGCTATTCACCGCCTATCCACCGGGATATCCCCCGGCAATCCACCGTTTTTCCCTGGCTTGCCACCAGGCTTATCCCAAAACTTATCCACAGGTTTCGCCGGGGCAATTTGCCGGTGCAGCGCTCTCGTTCCCAGGGTAAATGCGTATGCCTGCGAGGCCGGCTCGGCCTTGACTCGTTCGGGTCTGCCGCCTAGCATTGATATAACTGTGAAATATCACTGTTATTTTAATTGGCAGTTCCACCCTACCCTGAACAGGAAATCCCATGGTCCAGAAAGTCCGCATCACCAGCCCCCACGTCGCCGAAGCCGAGCCCGGCCTGTGGTCCAACTGCCTGCGCGTGAAAGACTCGGTCTATCTGTCGGGGCTGACCGCCCGCGCCAACGACGGCAGCACCATCCAGGGCGCGAATGCCTATGAACAGGCCCAGGTCATTTTTGCGAAGATGAAGCATCTGCTGGAAGCCGCGGGCGGCCAGATCGATGACATGGTCACGATGACGATCTTCCTGACCAACATGGCGGACAACCAGCAAGTATGGAAGGCGCGCCGTGAATTCTTCAGCGGCGATTTTCCTGCCTGCGCGCTGGTGCAAGTATCCGCCTTGGCCAAGCCCGAGATCCTGGTGGAAATCCAGGGCCAGGCCCGTCTTGCGGACTGACACCCATGAAAATCGTTCGCTATGCCAGCGAATCCGGCCCGGTCCTGGGCCGGCTGGACGGCCAGGCCATCACGCCCTTTCAGGGCGTGGCCGACGTGCAGACGCTATTGAGCCAGGTCGCGCAGGCCAGCGGCGCGGCCGTGCCGCTGGATTCGGTGCGCTTGCTTGCCCCCATCGTGCCGCAGCGCAATGTGTTCTGCGTGGGCTGGAACTACCTGAAGCACTACGACGAAAGCAAGGGCAAGCGCGAAGGGCAGGAGGTCGAGCTGCCCGAACGCCCCACTTTCTTCAGCAAGCTGCCCACCACCGTCGTCGGGCCGCAAGACAGCGTCCCGCTGCATGAAGCCTACACGTCCAAGCTGGACTGGGAAGTCGAGCTGGCCGTGGTGATCGGCAAACAAGGACGCGATATTGCTGAGGAGGATGCCCTGGGCCACGTGTTCGGCTACACGGTGGCTAATGACCTCAGCGCGCGTGATCTGCAGCGCGCGCATGGCGCGCAGTGGTTCAAGGGCAAGAGCCTGGACGCGACCTGCCCGATGGGGCCGGTACTGGTGACAGCGGACGAGATCGGCGATCCGCAGAATCTCGCCCTGGGCTGCGAGGTCAATGGCACGCGCATGCAGGCAGGCCATACCCGCAACCAGATCTTCAGCGTGGCCCGTGTGATTGCGGAACTATCGCAGGGACTGACTTTGCTGCCCGGCGACGTCATCCTGACCGGTACGCCCGAAGGGATAGGAGCGGCCCGCCAGCCTCCCGTTTTCCTGCGCGATGGCGACATCGTGGAGTGTTGGGTGGACGGGATAGGTTCACTGCGCAACGTTGTACGCGCAGGCCTGCGCTACGCGGAATAAGCCGCCAGGCGTGCGGCACCAATGACAAATCAAGGGGTAAACATCATGAAGAAAACCGTATTGGCCGCCGCGCTGGCGCTGGCCAGCATGAACGCCGCCGCCGACACGTTCCCGTCGCAGCCCATGACGCTGATCGTGCCGTATACCGCGGGCGGCTCCTCGGACGCGTTGGCGCGGGCGCTGGGCAAGGCCATTGCGAAGAACACGGGCGCCAACATCATCGTCGAGAACCGTCCGGGCGGCAGTACCGTGATCGGCGCGCAGACCTTGCTGGGCAAGCCGGCAGACGGCAACACGGTGCTGCTGATCGCGGCCAGCTTCGTCATCAATCCCTATCTGTTGAACCAGCTGCCCTATGACAGCGTGAAGGACTTCCAGCCGGTCACGCAGTTGGCGTCCAACCCGCATGTGCTGGTGGTCGGGCCCAAGGTGCCGGCAGGCGATCTCAACGCGTTCCTGGCCTGGGCCAAGAGCCAGGGCGACAAGGCGACCTTCTCTTCGTTCGGCAATGGCTCATCAGGCCACCTGGGCTTCGAGATGCTGAAGAAGCAGGCCGGCTTGGGCATGATGCATGTGCCGTACAAGGGCGCGGCGCCGGCCACCATGGCGGTGCTGAGCGGCGAAGTGGACGCGACGTTGGGGGATGTGGGCGTGGTCGCGCCGCATGTCCAGGCGGGCAAGCTGCGCGCCCTGGCGGTGGCGGGAAGCGTCCGTACGCCGGCGTTGCCTGATGTGCCGACCTTTGCCGAGGCCGGTCTGCCGGGCTTCGAATCGCAAACCTGGATGGGGCTGCTGACGCGTACAGGCGTGCCCGCAGATCGCGTGCAGCGCTTGAACCAGATGTACTCGGAGGCACTGCAGGATGCGGACGTGCGTCAGATCCTGGCGCAGCAGGGCATGGTGGCCGCAGCCTCCACGCCAAATGCGTTCGCGGCGTTCATGAAGGCTGAATCCGCCAAATACGGGCAGGCCATCAAGGACGGCAACGTGCGCCTCGACTGAGGAAACGCTGGCCCGCCCGCACCGGTCGCTATAATCGCAGCGGTCTGCGCCGTTTGCGGCGCGTGGTCAGCAACCATCACCGCATGCCCAAAAACCCTACCCCCAAGCGACAGCAGGAAGACAGCGCGCCGGCGGCCTCGCTCGGCGAACAGGCGTATATCGCGATCAAGCGCATGATCCTCACGCAGGAGCTGCGCGCCGGGGACCAGATCAATGTCGCGCAACTGAGCGAACAGCTGTCGCTGGGCCGCAGCCCCATCCATCTGGCCATACACCGGTTGGACCGCGAGGGTCTGGTGGACATCCTGCCGCGCAAGGGCATCCTGGTCAAAGCGGAAACCATAGACAGCTTCCTGGAGCTGATCGCCGCGCGTCTGCTGGTTGAACCGCATCTGACCGGCCTGGCTGTGGACAATGCCACGCCGGCGCTGCTGGAGCGTTTGCAAGCGCTGGTGGCGGCAGGTTGGGAATGCCATGAACGCCAGGATCGCCTGGGCAGCATGGAGATCGACCGCAGGTTCCACCAGACGCTGTACCAAGCCGCGCGCAATGACATCCTGGCGGAGTTCGCCGGCAGTCTGCTGGACCGTTCCATGCGCCTGTGGTTCCGCCCGCCCGCAGGCAAGGCCGAAAAGCCCAATGTGGCCGAACTGGAAGACCTGTACAACATGGTCGAGCGCGGCGATAAAAAGGCCGCGGTGCGCAAGATGGAGCAGCACATCGGCTCCGTGCGCGGCAAGTTCCTCTCGCGCGAATAAGCTTATTGCCGCAACGCGATGGCGCGCCATATGACGCGCAGGCTTGAACAAAGGCCGAATAATTCGTTTGCGTAGGGGTTGCGCGTTTTCATAATGGATCGTTCCTGAGCCGGCCTGGCCGGCGGCATTCGCGCAAGGAGCGATCCATGTCCCAGAGCAACGCGCTGCGCCGGTCCGAGGCGTATGCCGAACCCGCGGCGCAAGCCTTTACGATCCGCCCGCTGGCAGCCGTGACCGGCGCCGAAATCATTGGCATCGACCTGTCGCGCGAGCTGGCCCCGGCCGATTTCGCCCAGGTGCATCGCGCGCATCTGGACCATCACCTGCTGGTGTTCCGCGATCAGCGCATCACGCCGCAGCAGCACATCGATTTCAGCCGCCGCTTCGGCCGACTGATGATCCACGTGCTGCATCAATTCCATCTGCCCGGGCATCCCGAGATCCTCATCGTTTCCAACATCGTTGAAGATGGCAAGCCGATAGGGCTGGGCGATGCCGGCAAGTATTGGCATTCGGATATCTCGTACAAGGAACTGCCCAGCCTGGGTTCGCTGCTGCACGCGCAGGAGCTGCCTGAGCAAGGCGGCGACACGCTGTTCGCCGACATGCATGTGGCGTACGACACCCTGCCTGCCGCCTTGCGCGACGCCATCGAAGGCCAGCGCGCCGTGCATTCCTATCTGGCCAAGTATGGCCAGTTGCAGAAGGAAGGCGCATGGCGCCCCAATCTCAGCGCGCAACAGGTGGCCCAAGTGCAGGAAGTGGTGCATCCGGTAGTGCGTACGCATCCGGAAACGGGCCGTCGCGCGCTGTTCGTGAGCGAAGGCTTCACCACGCGCATCGAGGGCCTGCCCGAAGACGAGAGCCGCCAGATCCTGGACGAGCTGTTCGCCCACAGCATCCGGCCCGAACACATCTACCGCCACCAGTGGCAGCCGCATGATCTGGTGTTCTGGGACAACCGTTCGTTGATCCACCTGGCCGGCGGCACGCCGGACCACCTGCGCCGCAAGCTGTACCGCACCGCGATCGAAGGCGACGTGCCGTTCTGACGTCCAGCCCCTCCGAAATTTCGCGCAAAACCATTTATCCACAGGGTCCGCCATGGGTTTTTCCTCCGCTGTTCGAGATCGTTTGGTCCAGACCGCCACCGGCGCGGGCCTGGCGTTGATACTTGCCGTGCTGGCGCTGGCTGCGCCCACGCCGGCCATGGCGGAGGGCCGCATCCGCATCGCCGAGCAATACGGCATCGTGTACCTGCTGCTGAACGTGGCGCGCGATCAGCAACTGATCGAAAAGCATGGCAAGGCCGATGGTGTGGATATCTCGGTCGAGTGGGCCAAGCTGTCGGGCGGCTCGGCCGTGAACGATGCGTTGCTGTCCGGGGCTGTGGATATCGCGGGGGCGGGCGTGGGACCGCTGCTGACGATCTGGGACCGCACGCGCGGCAAGCAGAACGTGAAGGGCGTGGCCTCGCTGGGCAACTTTCCCTATTACCTGGTCAGCAACAACCCCAACGTAAAGACGATCGCGGATTTCACCGACAAGGACCGCATCGCGGTGCCGGCGGTGGGCGTGTCGGTGCAATCGCGCGTGCTGCAGCTGGCGTCGGCCAAACTGTGGGGCGACGCGCAGTTCAACAAACTGGACAGGATTTCCGTCGCCCTGCCGCATCCGGACGCGGCCGCGGCCATCATCGCGGGCGGCACGGAAATCACGGGGCATTTCGGCAATCCGCCCTTCCAGGAGCAGGAGCTGGCCGAGAATCCCCGGGCGCGCATCGTGCTCAATTCCTATGATGTGTTGGGCGGACCCAGTTCGTCCACGGTGCTGTTCGCCACCGAGAAATTCCGCAAGGAAAATCCCAAGACCTACAAGGCGTTCCAGGCCGCGCTGAAGGAAGCAGCGCAGTTCGCCGCCGCCAATCCGGAAAAGGCCGCGGATACCTATCTGCGCGTCACCGGCGCCAAGCTGGACCGCGATTTCCTGATCAAGGTGATCAAGAACCCCGACGTGCAATTCAAGCTGGAGCCGCAGAACACCTATGCGCTGGCCGAGTTCATGCACAAGGTCGGCGCGATCAAGAATGCCCCGGCCAGCTGGCGTGACTACTTCTTCGACGATCCCGTCACGGCGCAAGGCAGCTGAGATGGGATTGAGCGCCGCGACCCCTGTGGATAACGCCGAAAAGGCCGCGCCTTTGCTGGCTGTGGATAAGGTGTCCATCGAATACAAGACGCGCGAACGGCGCGTGCGTGCCACGCATCAGGTCAGTTTCGACGTGCATGGCGCGGAGCGCTTCATCCTGCTGGGCGCATCGGGTTGCGGCAAGTCCACGCTGCTCAAGGCGATCGCGGGTTTCATCGAACCGACCGAAGGCCGCATCGCCGTCGATGGCAAAGCCGTGCGCGGCCCGGGGCCCGACCGCATCGTGGTGTTCCAGGAATTCGACCAGCTGCCGCCGTGGAAAACGCTGCGTCAGAACGTGGCGTTTCCGCTGGTGGCCTCGCGCAAGCTGAGCCGGCGCGAGGCCGATGAGCGCGCCATGCACTATCTGGACAAGGTGGGGCTGTCGGCGTTTGCCGATGCCTATCCGCACACCTTGTCCGGCGGCATGAAGCAGCGCGTGGCCATCGCGCGCGCCCTGGCCATGCAGCCGCGCGTATTGCTGATGGACGAACCGTTCGCGGCGCTGGACGCGCTGACGCGGCGGCGCATGCAGGAAGAGCTGCTGGCGCTGTGGGAAGAGGTGCGCTTCACTTTGCTGTTCGTCACCCATTCGATCGAAGAGGCATTGGTGCTGGGCAGCCGCGTGCTGCTGCTGTCGCCGCATCCGGGGCGCGTGCGCGCGGAGCTGAACGCCCATGCCTTCGGGCTGCACAGCCAGGGCTCGGCGGCGTTCCAGTCGGCCGCCAGGCGCGTTCATGACCTGCTGTTCGATGTGGCGCCGGCGGAACAACCCGCTGAACTTGCCGCAGAACGCGTTGCCGCCTGAAGGACAAACGCATGACTACTGCCCATGCGGGCTTGGTGCCCATCCGACCCGAAGTGGAGTACGAGCTGCCGCCCCTGCCACCGCAAGCGGCCGAAGCTCCCCTGCCCTGGCATGAACGCCTGTGGCAGCACGCCAGCCTGCGCAAGCTGGCGATCCTGGCGCTGCTGGCCGCGATCTGGGAGCTGGCGGCGCGCTATACCGATAACGACCTGCTGCTGCCTAGCGCGTCGCAGACGGCGGTGGCCTTCGTGCAGGGCATGGCCGGCGGCGAGCTGTTGGCGCGCGCCGGACAGTCGCTGCGCGTGCTGGCGCAGGGCTATGCGGCCGGCGTGGCGTTGGCCTTCGTGCTGACCACGCTGGCGGTGTCGACGCGCTTCGGGCGCGATCTGCTGTCCACTCTCACGGCCATGTTCAATCCCCTGCCCGCGATCGCGTTGCTGCCGCTGGCGTTGCTGTGGTTCGGCCTGGGCGAAGGCAGTCTGGTGTTCGTGCTGATCCATTCGGTGCTGTGGGCATTGGCGCTGAACACGTATGCCGGCTTTCTCGGGGTGTCCGAGACCCTGCGCATGGCGGGCCGCAATTACGGACTGACGGGTCTGCGCTACGTGCTGCAGATCCTGGTGCCCGCGGCCTTGCCGGCCATCCTGGCCGGGCTGCGGATAGGCTGGGCGTTTGCCTGGCGCACACTGATCGCGGCGGAACTGGTGTTCGGCGCGTCCAGCGGCAAGGGCGGCCTGGGCTGGTACATCTTCCAGAATCGCAACGAGTTATACACAGACCGCGTGTTCGCCGGGCTGGCGGCGGTGGTGATCATCGGCCTGCTTGTGGAAAACCTGGTGTTCGACACCGTGGAGCGCTTCACGGTCAGACGCTGGGGCATGCAGCGCTGACTGCCCGCCTCGCCGCGCGGCGTTGCAACCATAAAAAAGGCGGCCCATCTGGGCCGCCTTGTACATGGGCGCGTCGCGCTCTACAGCTTCAATCCCAGCGCCTTGGCCACGCCGGCGGCGTAGGCGGGATCGGCCTTGCGGAAGTGTTCCAGCTGGCGGCGCTGGATCTCTTCCGGCACGCCGGCCATGTGGCGGCCGATGTTGCCGAACAGCTGTTCCTGCTGCGCGGGCGTCATCAGGCGGAACAAGGCGCCCGGCTGCGAGTAGTAGTCACCGTCCACGCGATGGTTCCAGCGCGCCGCGGCCTGGCCGTCCAGCGCCAGCGGCGGTTCGCCTGCCGACGGGGTTTCCTGCCATTCGCCCGCGCTGTTGGGCTCGTAGTTCAGCGTGGCGCCCGCATTGCCGTCGACGCGGCCCGCGCCGTCGCGGTGGAAGCTGTGGAACGGGCAGCGCGGCGCGTTCACCGGGATCTGGTGGTGGTTGATGCCCAGGCGGTAGCGGTGCGTGTCGCCATAGGAGAACAGGCGGCCCTGCAACATCTTGTCCGGCGAAAAGTCGATGCCGGGCACGACGTTGGCAGGCGTGAAGGCGGCCTGCTCCACTTCGGCGAAGTAGTTCTCGGGGTTCTTGTTCAGTTCCAACACGCCGACTTCGATCAGCGGATAGTCGCCATGCGGCCAGACCTTGGTGAGGTCGAAGGGGTTGATGTGGTACGTCGCGGCCTCGGCCTCGGGCATGATCTGCACCTTCAGCGTCCACTTCGGGAAATTGCCCTGCTCAATATTGTTGAACAGGTCGCGCTGCGAGCTTTCGCGGTCATGGGCGACCACTTGGGCGGCTTCCTCGTCGGTCATACAGGCAATGCCCTGCTGTGACTTGAAGTGGAACTTCACGTAGAAGCGCTCGCCGTCCTTGTTGACGAAGCTGAACGTATGCGAACCGAAGCCATGCTGCTGGCGCAGGTTGGCGGGAATGCCGCGGTCGCTCATCAGGGTCGTGACCTGGTGCAGCGATTCCGGGTTGAGCGACCAGAAGTCCCAAGCGGCGGTGGCATTGCGTAGGTTGGTCTTGGGGTCGCGCTTCTGGGTGTGGATGAAGTCCGGGAACTTCAGCGGATCACGGATGAAAAAGACGGGCGTGTTGTTGCCGACCAGGTCCCAGTTGCCTTCCTCGGTGTAGAACTTGATGGCGAACCCGCGCACGTCGCGCTCGGCGTCCGCCGCGCCGCGCTCGCCCGCCACGGTGGAGAAACGCAGGAACAACGGGGTCTGCTTGCCGACTTGGGAAAAGATCTTGGCGCGGGTGTAGCGCGAAATGTCGTGCGTGACGGTGAAGGTGCCGTAGGCGCCCGAGCCTTTGGCGTGCACCACGCGTTCGGGGATGCGCTCGCGGTCGAAATGGGCGAGCTTTTCCATCAGCCAGAAGTCTTGCAACAGCGCCGGGCCGCGCGGACCTGCGGTCATCGTGTTGTTGTTATCGGGTACCGGCGCGCCTGCGGCGGTGGTCAGATGCGTCTTCTTGTCGGTCATAGCACACTCCCTATGAAATGCCTGGAATGCGGGGCCGCTGCGGGCCCGCGCCGTGTCTGGGACAGCCCCGGCATTGCCGGCCTGAGGCTATCTCCGACACATCATAGGGGGCTTGTCTTACGGTGTGAAGTTGATTGATCTATAAATCTTGATAAAGAATAACTATCAAGAGAATCGCGGATCGGCATGAGGAGACACATCGCGGGCGAAAAAAAACCGGTCCGCCTGGGACCGGTTTCTTGTGTAAGAGGAGGCCTAGCGGTTGGCCGCCGCTTCCGTCTTGCGCTGCATGGCGCGGGTGATGGACCACTGCTGCGCGATCGACAAGGTGTTGTTGACGCACCAGTAGAGCACCAAGCCGGCCGGGAAGAAGAACATCATCCCGCCGAACACCAGCGGCATGATCATCATGACCTTGGCCTGGATGGGATCCGGAGGCGTCGGGTTCAGTTTGATCTGCAGGAACATGGTGGCCATCATGATGGCGGGCAGAATGAAGAACGGGTCGCGGATCGACAGGTCGTGCACCCACAGGATCCAGGGCGCGCCGCGCATTTCCACGCTGGCCAGTAGTACCCAGTACAGCGAGATGAACACCGGGATCTGCACCACCATCGGCAAGCAGCCGCCCAGCGGGTTGATCTTCTCGGTGCGGTACATCTCCATCATGGCCGCGTTGAGCTTCTGCTTGTCGTCGCCGTACTTTTCCTTCAGGGCCTGCAGGCGCGGAGCCACCTGCTTCATGCGGGCCATGGAGCGGTAGCTGGCGGCGGCCAGGGGGTAGAACACGGCCTTGATCAGCACGGTCAGCGCCACGATCGTCCAGCCCCAGTTGCCCAGGATGGAATGCAGCCAGGTCATCAGCTTGAACAGGGGCTTGGCGATGATGGTCAGCCAGCCGTAGTCGACCACCAGTTCCAGGCCGGGGGCCAGGGCCGCCATGGCCTTCTGGTCCTGCGGACCGACCCACAGGTGCGAATCGACGCGCGTGGCGGCGCCGGGGGCGATCTCACCCACGGCTTCGATGCTGCGGGCGGCGTACAGGTTCTTCTGCACTTCCAGCAGTTCGTTGGTGCGCGGCTTGCCCTGCGGGGGCACCCAGGCGGTGGCGAAATAGTGCTGGACCACGGCGATCCAGCCGTTGTCCGACTGCTTGATGTAGTTGGCCTTCTTCTTTTCGATGTCGCTGAAGGTGATCTTCTGGAACTTGTCTTGTTCCGAGTAGACGGCGAAACCGGTGAAGGTGTGATAGAAGCTGGACGTGTCGGCCGGATCGTTGCCGTCGCGTTCGAGCTGCAGGTACAGGGCGGGCGACACGGGGGCGGCGCCGACGTTGGCCAGGTCGTGGCGCACGTCGACGTCATAGCGGCCGCGGTGCAGCGTGAACGTCTTGGTGACCTTGACGCCGCCGGATTCGCCTTCGAAGGCGACCACCAGGTTGTCGCCGGTCAGCTGGCGCTCCGAGGACACGATGCGGAAAGGCGTCTGGTGCGTGGGGAAGCTCTGGCCGTTGGGCGCGCCCACCACGCCGGTCTGCACCACGTAGTTCAGGCCGGCGGCGCGGTCCAGCAGCACCGTGGGCTTGTCGGGCTGGCCGGTGGCCGGGTACTTCAGCAGCTCGGCGCGCACCAGTTGGGCGCCCATGGTGTCGAACGTCAGGCGCAGCACGTCGGTCGTGATGACGACTTCTTCGGAGCGCGCGGCAACAGGCGCCGCGGCGCCGGGTACGGCGGACGCGGCGGCGGTCGTGGGGACCGGCGCGCTGGGCACCGAAGGCGTCGCGTTGTTCGCGGCGGCCTGCGGCTCGCTCGTGGTGGCGGCCGGCGTGGGGCCGAACAGCGACGGCTTGCCGTTATGGATCTGCCAGTTGTTCCATAGGAGCAACAGCGAGAAGGAAAAAATCATCCAGAGGACGGTGCGTCGGATATCCATGGTGCCTACTGAAGTGAATACGGGCCAGCAAAGCCCGCCAGTTTAGCGTCAATCGTGCTCGGTGCGGTGGCTGTGGGAACAGCACGAGGGGCCATTGGTTCCCTTGGCCGGTGGAACCGGGTCCAATCCGCCCGGCGACCAAGGGTGGCAGCGGCCGATGCGCCGGACCGCCAGCCAGAAGCCGCGCCAGGCGCCATGGCGTTCGATCGCTTCGATCGCATACGCCGAGCAGGTGGGAGTAAAGCGGCACTGCCTGCCAATCCAAGGGCTCAGGAAAAACCTATAGAACCGGATCGGGGCAATGAGTAGAGCCTTGATCATCGCGCGATCCGCTCAAAGTGAGCGTCCACTTCGGCTCTAGCCAGGCGTTTAAGCGCGGTGAGCGTGGTGGGCGCGACCTTGCTATGCAGGCGCACGACGTAATCTTTTGCCGGCAGCCCCAGGCGCCGATGGCGGAACGCTTCGCGGATGACCCGCTTGATGGCGTTGCGCGTACTGGCGTGGGCGGCGAATCGCTTGGCGATCACCAGGCCCAGGCGGGCACAGGCATCCTGGCCAGGGGGCAGATCATTGGGAGCGGCGCTCACAATGAAAAACGCCCCTCGGGCAAGACGCCGGCCTTTGAGGGTGGCGGCAAACTCGGAGGGGCGATGCAGCCGCGCCTCCGGGGGAAGCGTGGAGCGCGGCATGGACTGCGGGTCAGGCGTTTGCGCGGAACCGGAACAAGATTGCGAGAGGTCTTGCAATATGGCTGGTCCGTGCAAATAGTCAGGTTTCCGGATAAACCGGAAAACCAGGACTTAGACGGCCAGACGCTTGCGGCCCTTGGCGCGGCGAGCGTTCAGGATGGCGCGGCCAGCGCGGGTTTTCATGCGCACGCGGAAACCATGGGTGCGCTTGCGACGGGTAACGGAAGGTTGGTAGGTACGTTTCATGGACGATCCACAAAAAGAACAAAAGTCAGAAGGGACCTGCCCGGAAGGGTTCCAGATCGCGCATTCAGGAAGCGGGTATCTACTGGGCATTTTTGCAACAGGTGCAAAAAACAACTCGTAGACGGGGCTCTGACCGGGGAAACCCCGGGCGACCTATAGAAGCTAAAACCAGGCATTTGTGTAGGCGCAGGCATCGTTAGACACCTCCGGCAGCAAAGCGCGGCTAAGCTCTCTGTGGAACCTTCTGACAGACAGAATTCGGAAAAGCCCACCATTTCAGCAAGTTTTCCCTGTCTTGTCAAACAGTTATGCCTGTGCCGTGCGGACGCTTATGCCCTACCCTGTGGATAACCCCAGCCCAGGCAAGGTAGAATCGAGGTTTGAATAAGAGCGACATGAAAGAATTCTGGCAGACCTGCGTCAGTCGTCTTGAGCAGGAACTCCCCCCCCAACAAATCAGCGCGTGGATACGACCGCTGGTCCCGCTTGCGTACGACGAAACGCAGGCGGTGCTGCGCGTGGCCGCGCCCAACCGCTTCAAGCTGGATTGGGTGCGCAAGAACTTTTCCCACCAGATCGAAGCGTTGGCCGCGGAGTGGTTCGAGCGTCCGGTACAGGTACTGTTTGAGTTGCCTTCCCAAGGCGCCGCGCCGCGCATGCCGGTCGCGCCCGTGCGCGCTCAGCAACCCGCGCAAACGTACCCGTCCGGCGGTTCCCCTTCAGGTGGCGCGCCGCCGCCTGGGCCCGCGGTGGCGCCCGCCCCTCCCGCTCCTGCGCCCGCGACGACGGCGGCTGCGCAAGCGGTGAACGCGGATGCGGCAAACATCGTGTACGAGCGCTCGCGCTTGAACACCGACCTGACGTTCGAGAACTTCGTGACGGGTAAGGCGAACCAGCTGGCGCGCGCCGCCGCGCTGCAGGTGGCCGAGAACCCGGGCACGTCCTACAACCCGCTGTTCCTGTACGGCGGCGTGGGCCTGGGCAAGACCCACCTGATCCACGCCATCGGCAATGCGATGGTGGCGGCGGGCACGGGGGTGCGGGTGCGCTATGTGCATGCCGACCAGTACGTGTCCGACGTGGTGAAGGCGTACCAGCGCAAGGCGTTCGACGATTTCAAGCGCTACTACCACTCGCTCGACCTGTTGCTGATCGACGATATCCAGTTCTTCTCCGGCAAGAACCGCACGCAGGAAGAATTCTTCTATGCGTTCGAAGCGATGGTGGCCCAGCGCAAGCAGATCATCATCACCAGCGACACGTACCCGAAGGAGCTGTCGGGCATCGACAGCCGCCTGATCTCGCGCTTTGACTCCGGCCTGACGGTGGCGATCGAGCCGCCGGAACTGGAAATGCGCGTGGCGATCCTGCTGCGCAAGGCGGAATCCGAAGGCGTGCCCATGCCCGAGGAAGTGGCGTTCTTCATCGCCAAGCATCTGCGCAGCAACGTCCGCGAGCTGGAAGGCGCGCTGCGCAAGGTCCTGGCCTACGCCCGCTTCCATGGCCGCGACGTGCTGACGGTGGATGTCTGCAAGGAAGCCCTGAAGGACCTGCTGTCGGTGTCCAACGGCCAGATCACCGTGGAGAACATCCAGAAGACGGTGGCGGATTTCTACAAGATCAAAGTGGCCGACATGTACTCGAAACGCCGGCCCGCCAATATCGCTTTGCCGCGCCAGGTCGCGATGTACCTGGCGAAGGAGCTGACTCAGAAAAGTCTGCCGGAAATCGGCGATCTGTTCGGTGGCCGTGATCACACCACCGTGCTGCATGCCGTACGCAAGATTTCCGACCTTCGCGCCAAGCAAGCGGAGCTCAACCATACCCTGCACGTGTTGGAACAAACTCTAAAAGGATGAACATGCAACTCGTACAAACCACACGCGATGCATTGCTGAAACCGCTATCGACTGTGGCGGGCATCGTCGAAAGACGCCATACCCTGCCCATTCTGGCGAACATCCTGATGCGCAAGGAAGGCAACAAGGTTGCTTTCATTGCGACCGACCTGGAAGTACAGATCACCACCCATGCCGACTTCGGCGTGGGCCAGGACAACGAATCCACCACGGTCGCGGCGCGCAAGCTGCTGGACATCCTGAAGGCCCTGCCGGACACCGGCGACGTGCGCCTGGCCCTGGCCAGCAACAAGCTGTCGGTACAGTCGGCCAAGAGCCGCTTCGCGTTGCAGACGCTGGCCGCCAGCGAGTTCCCCACCGTGGCTCAGCCCGAGCAGTGGGACGTATCGCTGACCATGCCACAACGCACGTTGCGCCACCTGTTCAACATGGTGCACTTCGCCATGGCGCAACAGGACATCCGCTACTACCTGAACGGCATGCTGCTGGTGTTCGAACCGGGCCGCGTGCGCGCCGTCGCCACCGACGGCCACCGCCTGGCGCATTGCTCGACGGAAGCCGACGGCATCAGCGAACGCCATGAAGTGATCGTGCCGCGCAAGACCGTGCTGGAAATGCAGCGCCTGCTGGAAGACTCCGACGAGCCGGTTTCCATTGACGTGGCGCCGGGCCAGATCCGTTTCCGCTTCGGCGACGTGGAACTCGTCTCCAAGCTGGTGGAAGGCAAGTTCCCGGACTTCACGCGCGTGATCCCGACCAACTACACGCGCCATTTCCTGGTCGGCCGCGAAGCGCTCCAGGGCAGCCTGCAGCGCGCCGCCATCCTGACCACCGACAAGTTCAAGGGTGTGCGCCTGCAACTGGCGCAGAACCAGATGAAGATCTCGTCCTCCAACGCCGAGCAGGAAGAGGCGCAGGAAGAAATCGACATCGACTACGGCCACGAAGCGCTGGACGTGGGCTTTAACGTCGGCTACCTGCTCGACGTGCTGGCCAACGTCAAGGTCGAGAACATCCAGTGGTCGGTCATGCCCGATGCCAACGCGTCGGCGCTCATCACCCTGCCCGAAGACGACCAGTTCAAGTACGTCGTCATGCCCATGCGGATTTGATCCGCGCCCCTATCGTGGGTTTGTGCCGCTTGCGGGCCTGAGGGCCCGTGGGTGGTCCGGCCGCCAGGCCGTTCTTTAAAGCGTTATCGATACAGACATGTCAGATCAGCAGAACACCACTCCCGAGAACAGCGGCTACGGCGCTGACTCGATCAAGATGCTCAAGGGGCTGGAGGCCGTGCGCAAGCGCCCCGGCATGTACATCGGCGACACCTCCGACGGCACCGGCTTGCACCACATGGTGTTCGAAGTCGTCGACAACGCCATCGACGAAGCCCTGGCCGGCTATTGCGACGACATCGTCGTCACGATCCACACCGACAACTCGATCTCGGTCACCGACAACGGCCGCGGCATTCCCACGGACATCCACAAGGATGACGAATTCCACCGCAGCGCGGCGGAAATCGTCATGACCGAGCTGCACGCCGGCGGCAAGTTCGACCAGAACTCCTACAAGGTGTCTGGCGGCCTGCACGGCGTGGGCGTGTCTTGCGTGAACGCGCTGTCCGAATGGCTGCGGCTGACCATCCGCCGCAATGGCGAAGTACACCAGATGGAGTTCCGCCAGGGCGAGCGCGTCGCGCCCCTGGCAGTGACCGGCACGACCGACAAGCGCGGCACCGAAGTGCGCTTCCTGGCCGACCCGATCATCTTCAACAACATCGAATACCACTACGAGATCCTCTCGAAGCGCCTGCGCGAGCTGTCGTTCCTGAACAATGGCGTGAAGATCCGCCTGATCGACCAGCGCCAGGGCAAGGAAGAGAACTTCGCCTTCTCCGGCGGCGTGAAGGGCTTCGTCGAGTACATCAACCGCAGCAAGACCGTACTGCACCCGAACGTGTTCTCGGTCACCACCGAGTCCTCGGCGGGCGGCGTGCCGGTCGGCGTCGAAGTGGCGATGCAGTGGAACGACAGCTACAGCGAAAGCGTGCTGTGCTTCACCAACAACATCCCGCAGCGCGACGGCGGCTCGCACCTGACTGGCCTGCGCGCGGCGATGACCCGCATCATCAACAAGTACATCGCCGACAACGAACTGGCCAAGAAGGCCAAGGTCGAAACGTCCGGCGATGACATGCGCGAAGGCCTGGCCTGCGTCCTGTCGGTAAAGGTGCCGGAGCCCAAGTTCAGCAGCCAGACCAAGGACAAGCTGGTCTCCAGCGAAGTGCGTCCGGCCGTTGAGGAAGCCGTGGCCCGCACGCTGGAATCCTGGCTGCTGGAGAATCCGATCGACGCCAAGGCGCTGTGCGCCAAGATCGTCGAAGCCGCCCGCGCGCGCGAAGCCGCGCGCAAGGCGCGCGAGATGACTCGCCGCAAGAGCGTGCTGGAAGGCGCCGGCCTGCCCGGCAAGCTGGCCGACTGCCAGGAAAAGGATCCCGCGCTGTGCGAGCTGTACATCGTCGAGGGTGACTCCGCAGGCGGCTCGGCCAAGCAAGGCCGCGACCGCAAGTTCCAGGCCATCCTGCCGCTGCGCGGCAAGGTGCTGAACGTGGAGAAGGCGCGCTTCGACCGCCTGATCGCCAGCGAACAGATCGCGACGCTGATCACCGCGCTGGGCACCAGCATCGGTCCCGACTTCAACGTCGACAAGCTGCGCTACCACCGCCTCATCATCATGACCGACGCGGACGTCGACGGCGCGCACATCCGCACCCTGCTGCTGACGCTCCTGTACCGCCAGATGCCCGAACTGGTACAGCGCGGCTACGTGTATATCGCGCAGCCGCCGCTGTACAAGGTCAAGGTCGGCCGTGAAGAACGCTATCTGAAGGACGACCAGGAAGAAGCGCAGTTCATGCTGCAGCTGGCGCTGAAGGATGCCGAGATCATCTCGGGCGGCAACATCATCCGCGGCGACGAGCTGAGCGACCTGGCCCGCCAGTACGTCGCGGCCGACGCCGTCATCGCGCGCCTGTCGCGCGTGTTCGACGTGGGCGCGCTGTCGGCCATGGCCGAAGGCGTCGAGATCAACCTGGATTCGGCCGAGTCCACCGCCGACTCCGCCCGCCGCCTGGCCGACGCCATGCGCGATCCGGTCAGCGGCAACGGCGTCGAAGTGGTGCCGCAGTTCGACGAAGCCACCGAACGCCATCGCCTGTCGGTGCAGCGCATGCACCACGGCAACGTGCGCGTGAGCATCATCGACGCGGACTTCGTCAATGGTTCGGACTACGCGGTCCTGTCCAAGGCCGCCAAGAGCTTCCTGGGCAAGGTCGGCGCGCGTTCGCTGGCCGCCCGCGGCGAAGGCGAAAAGCGCAAGGAGCAGACCGTCTCCGACTTCCGCGAAGCCATGCAGTGGCTGCGCAGCGAAGCCGACCGCAGCATCTCCAAGCAGCGCTACAAGGGTCTGGGCGAAATGAACCCGGAACAGCTGTGGGAAACCACCATGGACCCGAAGGTGCGCCGCCTCCTGCGCGTGCAGATCGAGGACGCCATCGCGGCCGACGAAGTCTTCACCACGCTGATGGGCGACGACGTTGAACCGCGCCGCAACTTCATCGAAACGCACGCGTTGTCGGCGGGGAACATCGACGCCTGACGGCTCGCTATCCCGCGAGAATCCGGTTTCTTCCCGAGAGACCCGGATTCCGTGAAAGGGGGCTGCCTTGCAGCCCCCTTTTTCTTTGCGCAACCACGGCGGGTTTTGGCTTCCCGAACACTTCGTGCGCTGCCTGGCCGTGCCGATGCGCCAGCCCGTCCCGGACAAGCGCCAGCGCGCGGGCCAAGCGCTTCAAAGCTTGGACGATTGTTCAACGGGCCGCTTGGCGAGGCATTCGACGAGCAAGTCTCCCGTCGCGCGGATGTGCTGCGTCAGGAGCCTACAGGCGTTGTCCACCTCGCCCTGCTTGCACATTGCCAGAAGCTCCCAGTGCTCCTGTTGCGAGCGATTCCGGTGCGTCGTGAATTCCCACGTGTAACGCAGGTAGCGTTCGAAGCCCAGGCGCAATGTTTCGACCGTCGTCAGCGTCCTGGGACGATTCGCAGCGGCGTACAGCCCGCGGTGAAAGCGGGCATTCAGCAAGATGATCCGATCGACGTTCTTTTCATCGTCCAGTTCCTTGAGCACGCGCTCGGCGGCCTCGAACTGAACCTCTGTCAGCCGTGGGATGGCCCAAGCCAAGGCTTGCGGCTCAATCAGGCTGCGCAAGGTCGTCATCTCTTCCGCCTCGTCAGTCGACATCGTCGCCACGCTGACGCCGCGACGCGGTTCCGCGACCAGGAAGCATTCGCGGATCAGGTCCTTGAACGCCTCCCTGACGACCGTTTGGCTGACCCGGAAGCGCGTGGCCACGGCGTCCTGGCGCAGGCGTTCACCCGGCCTTAACTGGCCGTGAATGATCTCTCCGCGCAGGGCGTCCACCACCGCGCCTGCGATCGAACGATCCGCCAGGGCTTGGCCCGCCGGCGGCGTTTCACCGTAGTCCATAGATTTTCTCCTCCTAGGGATTATACGGACTCATCAGGTATTGCCGATTATCGATTATCGATTATAGTTCGAGGACCCCATCACTTTTCATCAAGGTTGCATATGACGCTCCGCCTTTCCGATTTCGATGCCGTGACCTTCGACGTGTACGGCACGTTGATTGATTGGGAGCCTTCGATCGCCAAGTTCCTGACGCGCTGGGCGCGCGAGAACCGCATCGAGGCCGACGCCGAAACCCTGATCATGGCTTTCGACGGCGCCCGCGCGGCGATCCAGAAGGAACGTCCGGCACACCTCTACCCCGACGTCCTGACCAAGTGCTTCGAGCGCATCTGCGCCCAGTTCAAGGTGGCCGTGGACCCGGACCTGCGCCGCCAGTTCGCGGCCGCGCCGCACACCTGGCCGGCATTCGCCGACAGCCATGCCGGCCTGGTGCGCCTGCAGCAGTCCGCCAAAGTGGGCGCTTTCAGCAACATCGACCAGGCCTCGCTCAATACCTCGTGCGACAACCTGGATTTCCGCTTCGATCTGGTGGTCACGGCGCAACGCGTGGGGGCCTACAAGCCCGATTGGCCGCATTTCGATACCGGCATAGGCGAACTCATGCGCATGGGCATCCCGCGCGAACGGATCCTGCACGTCGGGCAAAGCCTGCGGGCCGACATCACGCCGGCCAACCGGCTGGGCGTGCGTTGCGCCTGGGTCAACCGCCCGGGCAGGCTGCTGGGCTTGTCCGGGGAAGGCGCCGCCGAGGCGAAACCCGATCTCACGGTCTCCAGTCTCGCCGAGCTTGTTGCCGCCCTGACTGGCGCTGACCAACCCGCCGCAACGCTGGTCTGACTAGGAGTGACTCCATGACCACCACCACCCGCTTCGTGCCCCGCGTCCTGCTGGGCATCCTTGGCGCAGCATTGCTGGCAGGCAGCGCCGCGGCGTTGGCGCAGAGCACCGATCCCATCCTGGAACGCATCAAGGCAAAGGGAACCATCACCCTGGGTTACCGCGAATCGTCGATTCCCTTTTCCTATCTGGACGACGGCAGGAAGCCCGTGGGTTACGCAATCGACCTGTGCATGAAGGTGGTGGATTCCGTCCGGCAGCGGCTGCAGATGCCGGCACTGAAGGTCGACTACATCGCGGTGAACCCGCAAAACCGGATCGCGTTGGTCGCCAACGGCACCGTCGACCTCGAATGCGGCTCGACGGTCAACTCCCTGGGCCGCCAGGCCCAGGTCGACTTCAGCGCCCCGCACTTCATCTCGACCACCCGGCTCCTGGTGCGCAAGGGCGCGGACATCAAGGAGGTCGAGGACCTCGACGGAAAAGCCGTGGCGTTGCCCATCAACACCACTCCGGAGCGGCTGATCAAGGCCTTGATCGAAGCGAAGAAGCTGCAAGTCCGCATCGTTCCGGTAAGGGACAACTCCGAAGGCTTTCTGGCGCTCTCGACGGGCCGGGCCGACGCTTTCTCGACCGACGACATCCTGCTCTACGGATTGCGCAAGAGCGCCCCGATGCCGGCCGATTTCGAGGTGGTCGGCCGGCCTCTGTCGTTCGATCCCTACGGCCTGATGCTGCAGAAGAACAGCACCGTGTTCCTCAGCCTGGTGAACGCAACCATTGCGCGCGGCGTGCGCTCAGGGGAACTCAACGCTTCCTATGACAAGTGGTTCGCGCCTATGAGCGTTCCGCTTTCGAAGGACCTCGCGGCGGCTTTCAAATTGGCCGCACTCCCGGAATGACGCGACCCGCTCGGGACTCATGATGAACTACGCATGGAATTGGAACGTTCTTTTCGAGGAGCCTTACGCGGGATGGCTGCTTTCCGGGCTGCAAGCGACGGTGTTGATTTCGCTCGCGGCCTGGGCCATCGCCGTCGTGATCGGCCTGGTGCTGGGCGTGTTGGGCTCTCTGCCCGGCCGCATCCGTTGGTTACTGACGGCTTACGTTGCGGTGTTCAGGAACGTGCCGCTTCTGGTGCAGTTGTTCATCTGGTTCTTTGTGCTGCCGGAACTGCTGCCGAGCGAAGCCGGTCACTGGCTCAAACGCGATCTGCCGATGCCTGAAGTCTGGACTGCGATTGCCGCCCTGGGCCTGTTCACCGCCGCGCGCGTTGCGGTTCAGGTCCGTTCCGGCATCGCTGCATTGCCGCGGGGACAACGGTTCGCGGCCTATGCGAGCGGCATGACGCTGGTGCAGACCTATCGCTTCGTCCTGCTGCCCCAGGCCTTGCGGCTGGTCCTGCCGCCGTTGACCTCGGAGTTCCTCACGGTCTTCAAGAACTCGGCACTGGCACTGACTATAGGCGTCTTCGAGATGACGGCGCAGAGCCGCCAGATCGAGAGCTATACCTTCAGCGGCTTCGAAGCATTCACGGCGGCAACGTTGGTGTACCTGTCAATCGCGCTATGCGTCACGGCGGGCATGCGTAGCCTGGAGAAGAGACTGCTGATCCCCGGCACCCAAGGAGGGCGGGCATGAACGGAATGTTGGACGTCTCGGTCATCGTGAAGGCGTGGCCGTTCCTGCTAGAGGGGTTGGGGCTGAGTCTGCTGCTGACCCTGGTGGCGATGGCCGGGGGGTTGGCGCTTGGCCTGCTGCTGGCGCTTGCCCGCCTCTCCAGGCATGCGCTGCTCGCGGGCGCCGCGGCCGTGTATGTGAACGGATTCCGGGCGGTGCCATTGATTCTTGTCATCTTCTGGTTCTATTTCATGGTGCCGCTGATCGTCGGCAAGCCGGTGGGGGCGCTACCCTCGGCACTGATCGCCTTTACGCTCTTCGAGGCGGCCTACTACTCCGAAATCATCCGCGCGGGGCTGCAGAGCGTGCGGCCGGGGCAGTGGCAGGCCGCCGCAGCGTCGGGTTTGAGCCGTGCGCAGGCATTGCGCTTCGTGGTGCTGCCGCAGGCGCTGCGCAACATGATGCCCGTGCTGATCACGCAGGCGATCGTGCTGTTCCAGGATACCTCGCTCGTCTATGTCATCTCGTTGCGAGACTTCATGACCTCCACAAGCATCGTGGCCAACCGGGATAACCGGTTGATCGAGATGTACCTGTTCGCAGCGCTCGTCTACTTCGTGCTCTGCGCATCCCTTTCACTGGCGGCGCACCTGGCCGCCAAGCGCAGGAGCGCCGCATGACTGTAGAAAAGAGAGAAGAAGCGCCAATGATCGACGTATCTGGACTGCACAAGTCCTACGGCGCGACCCCCGTGCTCAATGGTTGCGATCTGACGATCCGCCGCGGCGAGGTGGCCGTGATCTGTGGACCCTCGGGCTCGGGCAAGAGCACGTTGATCAAGTGCTTCAACGGCCTGGAGTCGTTCCAGCGCGGCAGCGTACGCGTCGACGGCGTCGAGGTGGGCGCCGCTGCCGCCAATCTGAGCGATCTGCGCAGCCGTGTCGGCATGGTGTTTCAGCACTTCGAGCTTTATCCGCATCTGACCGTGCTCGACAACCTCTGTCTTGCTCCCATGAAGGTGCTGGGGCGCACGCGCGAGGCTGCGCATCACAAGGCCAGGGAGTTGCTGGGCCGTGTCGGACTGCCTGGAAAGGTCGATGCGTATCCGGCCCAGCTTTCCGGCGGCCAGCAGCAGCGCATCGCGATTGCCCGGGCGCTGGCAATGGATCCCATCGTCATGCTCTTCGACGAACCCACGTCGGCCCTGGATCCGGAAATGATAGGCGAGGTGCTATCCGTGATGCTGGAGCTGGCGCAGGACGGCATGACGATGGCTGTCGTCACGCACGAGATGGGCTTTGCCCGGCGTGCCGCGGACAACGTCATCTTCATGGATACCGGGAAAGTCGTGGAGAACACGCCGACGGACACGTTCTTCGCATCGCCCCGCTCTGTGCGCGCGCAGGAGTTTCTGTCGCGGCTCGTCTCCCATTGAAGATATCGCCTACGAAAGCACCCAATGACACGACACAAACCGAAGACCCGACCTGAAGCCTTCATCGTGCACGAATCGCTGGGCAAGATGCGCGTGCCCGATTTCGACGATGTGCGGGCAGCGCTTGAACGCATCCGGCCTCACGTGGTCTCGACGCCACTGATCCGATCGGCAGCCCTTGATTGCATTGCTGGCGCGCCAGTCTGGATCAAGGCCGAGAACCTGCAGGTGACGGGATCGTTCAAGGCCCGCGGCGCATTCAACGCCTTGCTGGGCTTGAACGCGTCCGAACGGCAACGGGGCGTTGTCGCCTACTCCACGGGCAATCACGGCCAGGCCATCGCCTGGGCGGCGCGGCGTCTCGGGGTGCCGGCCACGATCGTCATGCCGGCCGACGCGCCTCGCAACAAGGTCGCTCGAGCGCTGGCCCACGGCGCGCGCGTGGTTCATTACGACCGGCGGCGCGAGAGCCGGGAAGCCATCGGCATGCGCTTGCTGCAGGAGTCGGGTGGCACGCTCATCCCGCCCGGCGATCACCCCGATGTGCTGGCGGCGCAAGGAACGGTGGCGCTGGAAGCGCTGGATGCGTTGACGCCCGCGGCCAGAGCAGGCCTGGGTACATTTGCCGCGCCTTGCGGCGGCGGCGGCCTGGTGGCCGGTTGCGGCCTGGTGCTGGACGCCCTTCTGCCGAACCTGCGGGTGGTCGCGGTGGAGCCTTGCGGGTTTGACGATACCGTGCGTTCGCTTGCCAGCGGAATCCGGGAGGTCAACGCGCCAACGGCGGTCACACTCGCCGACGCCTTGCAGGCCGTGACGCCCGCGCAACTGCCGTTCGAGATCAATCGGCACTTCCTCGATGAAGCCCTGGCCGTGACGGACGCCGAAATTGCGCACGCCATCCGTTTTGCATTGACGGAGTTGGGCATGGTGGTCGAACCGGGCGGGGCCGTGGCGTTGGCGGCGCTGCTGGCTGGACGGCTCCAGCTTGGCGGCAAGGACGCGCTGATAGTGCTGTCTGGCGGCAATATCGACATGCCCTTGCTGGCCCGATTGCTTCAGGAGAACGATGCAACGATCGAGAGCGGTTCGGATGCGGCAGATGAACCATCACATGTCACCCATTTCCTTAACACGACGAGAACGCCATGAATGCGATTGAAGAAAAATTCCTGAAGTTGGGCATTGATAACGCGCCTGGCCAGGAGGTGCGGGAAAGCCGTGGTGGCGAGCCGCCGGCGCAGGAAGGCGCAAGCCTTTCGGGCATCGCTGTCGACTTCTCGCACGGCGACGTCAATACCGACGCGTTTGAACCCACTCCGGGAGCGCTCGAAGCCTTTGTCCAGGGCGTTCATCGCGGCGGTTCCCAGGCCTATACCGAGTATCGTGGCCAGGCGGCCATCCGGGAGAAACTTGCGCTCGATCTGGCGGCGTTTTCGGGCCATCCCGTTTCGGGGGCCGAAGAACTCATCATCACTCCCGGTACCCAAAGCGCCTTGTTTCTCGCCGTCGCCAGCACGGTGACCGCGGGCGACAAAGTCGCGATCGTTCAACCCGACTACTTCGCCAACCGCAAGCTGGTCGAGTTCATGGGGGCGGAGATGATCCCCGTGCAACTCGAGTATCTGAACAACACGGTACATGCCGGCCTGGACCTGCAGCAACTGGAATCGGCATTCAAGGCGGGCGCCAAGGTCTTTCTCTTCTCGAATCCGAACAATCCCACGGGGGCGGTCTATTCCCCCAATGAAATCGGGCAGATCGCGGCGCTGGCCGACAAGTTCGGCGCAACGGTTATCGTCGACCAGCTCTACTCCCGTCTTCTGTACGCGGGGCAGCCGTACGTCCATCTGCGGGGCGCGTCGGAAGCGGGCGACAACGTCGTCACCATCATGGGGCCGTCCAAGACGGAATCGTTGAGCGGCTATCGACTAGGGGTGGCATTCGGCAATGCCCGCATCATCCAGCGCATGGAAAAGCTCCAGGCCATCGTCTCGTTGCGCGCGCCCGGGTACTGCCAGGCCGTGCTGCAGACCTGGTTCTCCGAGCCCGCGGGATGGTTGGCTGACCGCATCGAAAAGCACCAGCAGATCCGCGACGACCTGCTGGCGCTGTTTCGTGGCATCGAGGGCGTGGCGGTTCGCACGCCGCAAGCGGGCAGCTACCTTTTTCCGCGG